>Ga0194120_10005387_pt1 | contig 18932 bp, 21 predicted proteins | sample TA2MahCa65mmetaG_FD_148642 | JGI IMG/M metagenome (GOLD analysis project Ga0194120, IMG submission 148642) | Freshwater microbial communities from Lake Tanganyika, Tanzania - TA2015019 Mahale Deep Cast 65m | ecosystem: Environmental > Aquatic > Freshwater > Lake | place: Tanzania: Lake...
CGGCGGGGCGATCGGCGGTGCGACCGGCGGGGCGATCGGCGGCGCGGCCGGAGGCGACTCGGCCGGCGAGCCGTTCTCGCGCAAGGCGGCCGCGACCACGGCCTCGAGGGGGTCGGCGCCGATCTGCTCGACGGGCGCCTCCTGGCGGCTTTCCACGGGCTGCGCCAGTTCGGCCTGCACGAGGGCCTCCAGGGGATCCATGGCCGGCGGGGCCTGGCCAATCTCGGCCTGGACCAGGGCTTCCAAGGGATCCATGGCCGGCGGGGCCTGGCCAATCTCGGCCTGGACCAGGGCTTCCAAGGGATCCATGGCCGGCGGGGCCTGGCCGATCTCGGCCTGGACCAGGGCTTCCAGGGGATCCACGGCCGGCGGGGGCTGACGTATCTCGGCCTGGACCAGGGCTTCCAGGGGATCCACGGCCGGCGGGGCCTGGCCTATCTCGGCCTGGACCAGGGCTTCCAGGGGATCCACGGCCGGCGGGGCCTGGCCGATCTCGGCCTGAACCAGGGCTTCCAGGGGATCCACGGCCGGCGGGGCCTGGCCGATCTCGGCCTGGACCAGGGCTTCCAGGGGATCCACGGCCGCAGGGGCCTCCGCGGCGGCCGCCTCGGCAGATTGCTCGGGCTCCGGCGCCGGTTCGGGTTCGGGCTCCCCCGGCCGCGAGATGTGCAACCCCTCGATGCCCTGCGACACGATCCAGTCGTAGCAGGGCTGCGCCTCGGTCACGGCCGGCAGCGACGTGATGTGCAGCCCCGCGACCTCGCGGTAGTACACCACGCCCTCGTCCTCGCCCTCCTTGAGCGGCACGAGGCCGACCTCGGTCTCCTTGAGCGGCACGGCCTGCAGGATCGGCCCTATGCCCTTGTAACCCTCCTCGGTGAACGCCGAGCCGTTGACGCCGATGACGACGCCGGCCGGCGTGCCCTGCTGCTCGAAGCGGGAAAACGGCGCCGCCCGGAAGTACGTGTCGGCCATGCCCACCGCCTGCTCCTCGGGCGCCGGGTAGGTCCGCTTGAAGTGGTCGACGAAATCGATCTCGTTGGCGAACGGGATGAAGGCGCGGCGACCCTCTTCCATCGCGATCTCCGCCAGCATCCCCGGCAGCACTTCGCCCGACCGGATGCGCTCGAGAAGGGCGCCGAACGTGTCCGCGCCAAGTTCCACGGCGATGCGCTTCGACGCGAGCTGGAAGGGCGAAGGCGGCGCGTCCAGCTTCTTGGTGCCCGTGGCCTCGGGCGGGAAAGCCCGGGCGAACAGGTCGTCGAGCGCTTCGGGCCGCAGGACGTCGCCCTCGAAGGGATCGGGATCCTCCTGCTGCTTGACCATCGACCGCGCCTGCGAGACCACGTCGCGGGCCGACGCGAGGTGGTCGAAGGCGGTGCGGCACTCCTCGACCAGCTTGCGGGCCAGGCGGCCGGCCGTGGCGGTGCACCGCAGCTCCAGGTGGGCCATGAGGTGCGCTTGGGCGGCTTCGGAGAACGCGGTGGCCGCGGCCTGGACCTTGGCTCCCGAGAACGGGAAGGTGATCGGGTTGGAGCAGAGCTTGGTGAGCTCCTCGCCCGCGGCGTTGACCGCCTCCTTCTTCTCGGCGACGTTCTTCTTGAGCTTGGGTAGCTGCTCCTCGTACTTCGGCGCGTACATCGCGAGTCGCTTGCCCAGATCCTCGAGGAAGCTCATCGCCCCCTGGAGGCCCAGCCAGTTGGGCAGGTCGTACTTGAGCCGGTCCTCGACGGCCTCCTCGAGCGCTTCCCGGTACTTCTCGGCACGGAAGTTGACGTTGCCGTCTATGCGCGGGCCGAACCCTTCGGCCTCGGCCTTGGGCGAGAAGTGCGCGACCTCCATGCGCTGCCACTCCTTGAGCAGCACCGTGGCGACGTTGCGGCCGTGCTTCTTGACTTCCTCTTCGTCGGCGAGCGGCCGGACCCACTCGGCGATCGCCATGTCCACCGACGTCTGGCCCTTGCCCTTGAGCTTGCCCAGGCGCTTGACCAGGCCGCTCGCCTTCCACTCGGAGTGGGTGTCGATGAAGACGTCCACCTCGCCGCGCGGCGGCTTGGCTTTCGGCCCGGTGACCTCTTCGGGCGGCTTGGCGGAACCGACCCAGCGCGTGAGCAACTGCTCGGTGAAGCGCCGCGAGCAGAACGCCACCACGCGTTCGCGCGGGAAGCGCAGCGCCGCCAGCCCGAACGACGCGAAGGGCCCGCCGCCGGTGCGCATGGCCGCGTAGCCGAGGCGGTCGCGCAGCGCCCATTTCCACGCGCCCAGTACGAACGTCATGTCCCAGAACAAGGTGTCCGAGATCATCGTGGTGTTGGCCTCGTAGAGCTGGGCGACGTTGTCGGCGTTGGCGCCCTCGACGAGGTAGCACCGCTCCCAGGGCGCCCCCTTGTACTTGATCGGTTCGCCGCCCGGCCCGTCGACCCACAGCGCGCCCTCCGACCCGGTAGCCGGATCGATGGTGGACAGGTAGTTGATCTCGGTGAGCGCGGCGTAAGCGTTGGCGAACGCCATGCTGGGGTCTTCCTGCTCCGCAAGCGGATCGTACGCGCCGGGCAGCAGCAAGTAGGCGGCCTTCCAGGCCTGCGGCGCGATGCGACCGAGGTGGTAGGCGATATCCACGACCATGCCGCTCGCCGTGACGCCCCAGAGGCTGCCGACGATGACGATCGCCGTGCGCTCGGGGTGGAGCTTGGGCCCCTCGGCGGCGCCGCGCCAGTCGGTCGGCGTGACGCGCCGGTAGGCGAGGGCGAGGGCGCGGTCCACGGCTTCGTAGTTGGCCAGGTAGGCGCGGTGGCCTCGCGCCCGCACCGGCAAGGCCGTCGCCGCGTCGTCGCCTTCCGCCGGTGCGCAGGGCAGGAGTTCCTGCGGCCCGAACTGCGGCGACTGCGCCAGCAGCGCCGCCGGGTCGGTGTCTATCAGCAGGAACGACGCGTAGTTGTACTCCTCGGGCGTGCCAAGGCGCAGGCGCTTCTTGACCCGCGCCAGGATCTTCGAGCCCGAGCCGCCGACGCCCACGAAGAGCGTGGGCACCAGGCCCGGCAGTTGCTGGCCGCTGGCCGGGTCCTGCGTGAGCGCGGCGATGTTGAGGCCCAGTTTCCGGGCGATGGTCGCCCGCATCATCGGCTGCTGGCTCATCGGGCGAGCCACTCCAGGATCCGGGCGTACAGGGGCGGCCCCAGGAGGAGGGCGCCGACCACGACGGCGGTCAGCGCCGCGATGAGCACGGCCGCGGCCGCCACGTCCTTGGCCGCTTTGGCCAGCGGATGGCGCCGGTGGGTGGCGAGGTCCACGGCGTTCTCGACGGCGGTGTTGAACATCTCGCAGATGACGACCAGGCTCGATGTCAAGGCGATGGCCGAGAGCTCAAGCGGCTTGATGGCAAGCCAGATGCCGAGGGCGAACGCGCAGAAGCCCACCGCCACGTGGGTGCGCATGTTGCGCTGGGTCCGCAACATGAAGTAGATACCAGCCGACGCATACCGGAGGCTCTCCAGCAGTCCGTGCGCCTTGTACCTCAAGTGGGAGACGACTCTTTCAGGACGGGCGAAAACCGCGGCGGCCCGGATCGCCCGCCGACCCGTCCACCGCTCCGGAACCATGCCCCTATCGTACCCCCAGGCGGCCGAACCTGGGGCGAGCGCGGCGCGGATCGGCAAGGAACTTAACGTTCGAGGCCCCATCCCGCCAACAACTCGCGCTGCCGCGCCCGCATGCGGGCATCGTCCTCGGGAGTCTCGTGATCCTCGCCCAGCAGGTGCAGCAGGCCGTGGACCAGCAGGAAACCTAGCTCCCGGTCGAGCGAGTGGCCGTACTCCGCGGCCTGGCGCCGGGCCGTGTCGACCGAGACGACGATGTCGCCCAGCACCCGGGCCGCAGGCCCGGGCAGGCCCTCGTTCTCCAGCGGGAACGAGAGCACGTCGGTAGGTTGGTCCTTACCTCGCCAGCGCGCGTTGAGCCCCTGGATCTCCTCGTCGTCGACGAAAACGACCGACAACTCCGTCTCGTCAGGAAGGCCACAGCGCACCATGGCCTCCAGCAACCGATCCCGCCAGACCTTTGCGTGGGCCTCGCTCACGAGGCCCACGTGGCTAGCGACCAGCGCCTCCAACTCGCTTCCTCTCTTTCCGGCCTTCCTGCAAGCGCGCCTTCTCCTCCCGCTCCTGCACCTGGTCGGGATACTCGATGCGCTGGTGGTAGAGGCCCAGCAAGACCCGCAGGAACGCCTGGATGATCTTCTCGATCTCCTGGAGGGTCAAGGGCGCCTCGGATAGTTCGCCCTCGCCCAGGCGCTTGTTGATGATGCGCCGCACCGTCGCCTCGATCTGCTCGGGCATGGGCCGCGTCAGGGTGCGCGTCGTGGCCTCGATGCCGTCGGCGAGCATGACGATGGCCGTCTCCTTGGTGTTGGGGCGCGGCCCGGGATAGCGGTAGTGCTCTTCCTCGACCTCCTCGACGCCCTCCGACTGGGTGGCCTTGTGGTAGAAGTACGCCACCAGGCTGCAACCGTGGTGCATCGGAATGAAATCGGCTACCTGCTGGGGCAGGCGGTACTGCCTCGCAAGCTCTATGCCCTCCTTGACGTGCGCCGTGATCACCAGGCTGCTCAGGCGGGGCGAGATGTTGTCGTGCTGGTTGCCCATGCCCTGCTGGTTCTCGATGAAGAAGTAGGGCCGCTTGGTCTTCCCGATGTCGTGGTAGTAAGCCCCGACTCGCACCAGCAGGGGATCGGCGCCGATCGCTTCCGCGGCCGCCTCGCCCAGGTTGCCCACCAGGATCGAGTGGTGGTAGGTGCCCGGCGCCTTGAGAAGGAGATGGCGCAGCAGTTCCTGGGCGGGGTTTGCCAGCTCCAGGAGGGTGAACGCGGTCGTGATGCCGGTCAGGCGCTCCAGGTACGGCAGGACGCCCATCACCAGTACCGCGGCGATCGGGCCCGAAAGCGCCGCCAGGCCCAGGTTGCGGACCCAGGCCTCGAGCTCCCAGGTGCCCACCAGGGGGCCCGCGAGCGCCATTCCCAGGGCCATCGCGAGGCCGGCCCGGATGCCGGCCTTGCCCACATCCCAGCGTTCGCGGATGCGGCGCACCGACACGATGCCGACCCAGGAGCCGGCCAGGCCGACCAGCAGGAACATCGCGCCCTGCCAGGGCATCAGCGCAAGCGGGACGGCGACGGCGACCGTCGCCGCGATGGCCACGCGCCAGTTGACGAAGACGGCCAGGAGCATGGCCACGGCCGGCAAGGGGTTGAGAGCCGGCGGGGCGCCCACCGTCCGCAGCAGCAGGACCAGACCCAGATACGACAGCACCACCATCGCCAGGAGGTAGCGGTGGCGCGGTGAGCGCGCCACGTCGGGTTCGTAGGCGCGCAGGTACGTTCCGAAGAGCACCAGGATACCGGCGACCAGGCCGGCCACGCCGATCTCCGGGAGGACGGCCTCAAGGGTTTCGTAGGGCCAGCGCGCGAACCAGCGGTCGTTGATGAACAGAAGCAGGGTGGTGGCGATCGCCCACGCGATTCCCGCAACCCACCAGGGGCCCGCCAGAACCTGCCGGAGGCGCCCGAATGCCGCCTGGAGCCGCTCCAGCCTGCCTGGAGGCGGCGAATCGGGGGCGGCTCCGCCCTGCGGACCCGCCTGCGCGATGTGGACTTCCCTCATGAAGGCCTGGAAATCATACCCGGATGAAGCGAATCGCCCGCGCCTGGGCGCGAGCGACGGCTCATCAGGGGGGCTCTCCGGCTAGGACCGGCGCTTGCGCGCGGCCTCCGACTTGCGCTTCTTGCGGACGCTGGGCTTCTCGTAGCGTTCCCGCCGCTTGATCTCGGAGAGGATGCCAGCCTTCTGGATCTTCTTCTTGAAGCGCTTGAGCGCGGACTCGATGCTCTCGCCCTCGCTTACGCGGACTTCTGCCAAAGTGGTGTTCACCCCCTTTTGCCGTGGCGTTGGGTCTGGAGATCCCAAGTTAGCAGACTTTTCGGCTTCTTGTCTAGCCAGGAGGCCACCCGAGCCGGCGTCCGCCCAGGACATGCCAGTGGAGGTGGAAGACCGACTGGCCGGCATCGGCGCCCTTGTTGGTCACCAGGCGGTAGCTCTCGCCTACTCCCAGGTCGCGGGCCACCTTGTCGGCGGCGCTTAGCAGCGGAGCGCAAAGGTCGTCGGGGATGTCGGCCACCGACGGGACGTGCTTGCGCGGGATCACCAGGACGTGGACCGGGGCCTGCGGGTTGATGTCGTGGAAGGCCACGCAGTGCTCGTCCTGGTAGGCGATCTTGGCCGGGATGGTGCCGGCGGAAATCTTGCAAAAAAGGCAGTCTTCGGACATTTGAATATGGAAGGTTCTCATGGTTGGCCGGCCTGGTCCAGTTTCTCGGGGCGCTATTGCGCCTTGATGAGCGGCCGGTGCCGCTCGGCCTGGACTGGCGCTATCGGCCGCTCATCGACTCTTTCAGAAAAGGCGGTATTCGGGCATCTGGATAAGGAAGGTTTTCAATGGTTGGCCGGCCTGGTCTCGTTTCTTGGGGCGCTATTGCGCCTTGATGAGCGGCCGGTGCCGCTTGGCCTGGACTGGCGCTAGTGGCCGCTCATCGACTCATCGAATCGGCGGCTTTTCTATATGGGTCGCCCCGGACGGCGTCTGGCCGGGCTGGGTGACCTTCACGTTGACGTTGCCGATGGGCAGGGCCGAGGGGGTGGGCGTCGGCGTGGGCCCGGGGGCGGCGGCCGCGCCTGCGATGGGCACGGTCGCGGCCAGGGCCGCGATGCCCGAATACAGGAGCGCCATCTGGATGCGCATCGGAACTTACCCCTCTGACCTGATCATGTAGCTTTGCTTACCATCCGGGCCGGTGACCGGGATGATGATCTGCGTGCGCCTGGCGAGTTGATCCTTCCGCACGGTCGCCAGGATCTCCCAGCGGCCGGGCCTTATGCCCCTGACGGTGACGGGGACGACGGTGGTGCCCCGCTTGAGCGAGCCCTTCCACGTGACGTTCTGGGTCGTCGTGGGCTGTCCCTTGGCGTCTATGAACTTGAGGCCGTCCTGGAGCTGGACGTCGAACGTGACGTCGGAGACGTCCTCGCCCACGTCGAAGGCGATCTGCACCGCCACGTCCTGATCGATCGGCACGGCCGAGACCTGGATGCCCAGCTGCGGCTGCGGGCCCCGGAGCACCACGAACATGAGGGCCGCCGCGACGGCAGCGCCGATGCCCAGGGACGGGAAGTTGAGGCTCGCCCGCACGCGTTCCCACAGGCTCGCGGTCCTGGGCGGCGGCTCCATGGCGAGCCGCAGGTGCAGCTTGGCCGCCAGGTCGGCCGGCGCCTTCACGCGCGGCTGGGCCTTCACCTGCGCGATGACCCAGCGGAGGTCGTCGAGGTGGTCCGAGCACGCGCGGCAACCCTGGACGTGGTCCGACACGGCGCTCCAGGCGCGGTCGCCCAGTTCGGCCTGGCCCTCCAGGTACGACCCGAGCAGCGGCTCAGCTTGTTGGCAGTTCATCGGACACCCTTATCCAGCCCGTCAGGCGATTGCGCTGGCTGACGAGCTTTTGCCGCAGACTCTCGCGCGCCCGGTTGAGCCGCGATTTCACCGTCCCGATATTCAAGCCGAGGATCTGGCTGATTTCCTCGTACGCGTAGCCCTCGATGTCGTACATCACCAGCGGCTCCTTGAGCTTGGGAGAGAGCTGGTCGATGGCCGTGTGGACTATTTCCTTGAGTTCCTTCTGCTCCGCCTTGTTCTCGAGGGAGCGATCCAGGGACTCGGGCAGGGTCTCCACGGCCTCCTCGTGCCGACGAACGGCTCGCTTGAGCTCGTCGAGCACGGTGTTGCGAAGGATTCGCGTGACCCACGTGAGGAAATCCGCCTCCCCTCGGAAGCTGCCGATCGATCTGTACGCCTTGATGAGTGCCTCTTGGACGACGTCGGAGGCATCGTCTTGGTTCCGCATGAGCTGGTACGCCAGCCCGTAAAACCGGTCCAAGTACGGACCTACGAGGGCTTCGTAGGCGGACTTGTCACCGGCTTGGGCTCGGCGGATCAGCTCTCGCTGCTCCGGACTGGACGCCAAGATAGGATCCTTTCCTCGGGACGACGCCGCCGGGCGCCAGGTTCCCTTCCCGGCACCATTGTACCCGGGCTCTCGTTATAATGGCCTCCGACAACATTCCTGAAACAGTCTGATCGTGCCGCGTTGCAAGCGGTCGTTACCGAAGGGGAAGAGCATGCGCAAGGGTCCGGGGGGCTTTCCGGGAGGGATGGGCGGCATGGACCTGTCCCGGATGATGAAGCAGGCCCAGAAGATGCAGGAAGACCTGGCCAAGGCGCAGGAAAGCCTGCTAGAGCAGACCGTGGAGGGCACGGCCGGCGGCGGCGCGGTGACCGTGACGGCCAACGGGCATCGCGAGATCACCGCCGTGCGCATCAAGCCCGAGGCCGTGGATCCCGACGACATCGAGACCCTGGAGGATCTCGTACTGGCGGCCACGCGCGACGCGCAGGCCAAGGCCGCGGCCCTGGCCCAGGAGCGGCTCGGCTCCATCGCCGGCGGCATGGGTGGCCTTCCGGGGCTGATGTAGGGCGCCTTGCTCTACACCCGGCCCCTGGCGGCGCTGATCGGGGAGCTGCAGAAGCTCCCCGGCATCGGCCCCAAGAGCGCGCAGCGCCTCGCGTTTCATCTGTTGCGGCAGGATTCGGGCGAGGTCCGGCGCCTCGCGGACGCCTTGCTCGAGGCCAAGGATCGCATCAAGAGCTGCTCCCGCTGCTGCAACCTGTCGGCCGAGGACCCCTGCGAACTCTGCCTGGCGCCGGGGCGCGACGATTTGATGCTGTGCGTCGTGGCCGAGCCGCGCGACCTGGTGGCGCTGGAGCGCACCCGCGAGTTCAAGGGGCGCTATCACGTGCTGGGCGGGCTCATCTCGCCGATGGACGGCGTGGGTCCCGAGCAACTCAAGGTGACCGAACTGCTCGCCCGCCTCGGCGCCGGCGGCATCCGCGAGGTGATCCTGGCCCTCAACCCCACGGTGGAGGGCGAGGCCACCACGCTGTATCTTTCGCGCCTGCTCAAACCGCTCGGCGCCACCGTGTCGCGGCTGGCCTTCGGGTTGCCGATGGGCACCGACCTGGATTTCGCCGACGAGGTCACGCTCGCCCGGGCGCTGGAAGGCCGGCGTGAGTTGTAGCGCCGGCGCCGGGACGCGTTGCTAGATCCCGCCTGGTGCGCGGCGGTCGTCACCGCCGCCGGTGCGTCCACCCGGATGGGCCGCCCCAAGGCCCTGGTGCCGTACGCGGGCCTCCCGCTCCTGTCCTATCAGCTTGCCGCCCTGGAGGGCTTCGGGCAGCGCATCGTCGTGCTGGGGGCAGCCGAGGACGCCATCCGCGCCGCGCTGGACCTGGAAGGCGCCACCCTCGTCTCCAACCCCGAGTGGGAGAGCGGGCGCTCGGGATCGCTGCGGCTCGGCTTCGGCGCCGTGCGTGCCGCGGCCCGAGCGGTACTGGTGACGGCCGTCGATCAGCCGCTCGACCCGGAGGTGGTGGCGGCCCTCCTCGGAGCCTTCGACCCGAGCGCATACGCGTACGCCATTCCGGTCGTGGAGGGGCGGCGCGGCCACCCGTTGCTGGTGGGAGCGGCGCTGCTCCCGGCTCTCCGGAGCCTGGGCGACGCGGAGCTGCTGCGCGACGCGATCGCCCGCTACGCTGACGCCGCCCTGGCCCTACCCGTCACCTCGCGAGAAGCGCTGCTCGATCTCAACCGCCCCGAGGATCTTCCGTCCGGGTAACATGCACTCATGACACTCGGCGCGCTGGTCCTGCACGGCTTCACTAGCAGCCTCGACACGGTGAGCGGCCTCGCGCCGCACCTGGAGGCCGCCGGCATCCCCTACCGGATGCCGTACCTGCGCGGGCACGGGCAGACGCCGGAGGCGTTGCGCGGGGTGAAATACCGCGACTGGTACGACGACGCCGGCGCCGCCCTGGACGACGTGCGCGGCGAGGCCGACCGGGCGGTGATCGTGGCGCTGTCGATGGGTGCGCTGCCGGCGATGGCCCTCGCGGTCGAACGCCCCGAGGCGGTGGCCGGCCTGGCGCTGGTGGCGCCGTTCCTCCACTCCAGGAGCCCGCTCGCGCCGTTCTCGGGGCTGCTAGCGCGCTTCCTCCGCGACTTCCCGAATCCGCCGCCCCCGCCGGATCCCACCTACGTCTGCACGAACTACACGTGGTTCCCCACCGCGTCCTTCGTGGAGGTCTACAAGTTCCAGCGCGAGGTCGAAGGGCGCCTCGGGCAAATCACGCAGCCGCTACTCATCCTGGGTTCCCGGCGAGACAACCTCGCCCACCCGCGCGGCCTGCGCCAGATCCTCGAGTCGGTGCGATCCGCCGAGAAGCGCCTGGAGTGGTTCGGCAAGACCGGCCACGAAATGATGCAGGGCTGCGAACGCGAGGCGGTCTACGCCGAGATCATGGGCTTTCTGGCGAACCGGAGGATCGCCGCCCGGGAAGCAGAAGCCAGGGCTTGAGCCGGCCGTGCCGGTCGCCCTCGCCGGCCTTGTCCAGTTCGCGCGTCGCCTCCACGTAGATCACGGCGCCCATCAGCACCGAGATCAGGAGCACGATGCCGTCTCCCAGGGCCAGGCCCGCTTGCAGCAAGGCGCCGGCGATGCCGTAGGTGGCGCTCTGCACGCCGAAGGCCGGGGGCCACAGGGGCACGAGCAACTGCGTGCAGGCGGCCTTGACGGTCCACCAGGCTGCGAGCAGGACAACGAGTTCCTGGAAGCCGCGCCAGCCGGCGCCGGCCATGAAGAGCCGCGGGGCACGGGAGAACAGGGACCAGAAGCCGGTCTGCGGCTCGGCCACGGCGACGATCGCCCCGAGGCAGGAGACCGCCAGGTAGCTCAACGCGGCCCCCAGCGTGAACGCCCACAGCGCCAGGCCGGCTATCCCCATGAGGGACGGGATGATGACCTCGCCCGACCGCGAGGCCGACAGGCCCGACTTGATGGCCAGGTAGCCCATCTCGCCGCCCAGGATGCCCACCAGGCCCAGCCAGCCGATGATCACGAGATTCCAGCCCACGATGCGCCCGGCGCCGGAGAGCCCCGCCCGCCAGGTCGTCTCGTCCGGCGTATCGCCGCGCGCGGCCGCCAGGGCGACGTTGATCCACCCGGCCGCCAGCACGACGATGGCCACGAGCAAGCCGGCGGCGACCACCAGCAGTTGCGGCGTGGGCCTGGGGAACGCCTGAAGAGTGGATACCAGCGCGCCGGCGCCGTCGCCGACCAGGACGCGGAGGAGGCGGATGGTGGCTATCTGCGCCGGCATCGCCAGGCCGATCAGCATCCCGGTGAGCGCCACCAGGAGCGCGACGCCGGCCTCCGAACCCGGCGGGGCGACCAGTTCGCCACCGCGCCGCAGCAGCAACTGGATCGCCGTCCTCAAGGGGCTCACGAGACTGGCCCGCTTCCATGTTGACCCGAGCCCGGCTTACGTCCGCGACCGCGGGCCTCACGTACGCTCCGAGTACGCTGCGGCCCGCGGTCTGTGGGCGCACACGGGCTCGGGCCAACCTGAAAGCGGTCTATAGTCTGGGCCTCAGCAGCGGGAAGAGGATCACGTCGCGGATGGATGGCGCGTCGGCCAGGAGCATGACCAGGCGGTCGATGCCTATTCCCAGGCCGCCGGTAGGCGGCATGCCCTGCTCGAGAGCGGCCAGGAAGTCTTCGTCCAGCGGATGGGCTTCCTCGTCTCCGAGTTCGCGCGCTCGCAGTTGCGCCATGAACCGCTCGCGCTGATCGAGCGGATCGTTGAGCTCCGAGAAGGCGTTGGCCAGTTCGCGCCCGAGCACGAAGAGTTCGAAGCGCTCGACGTACCCCGCGGCCGAGCGGTGCTTCTTGGCCAGCGGCGAATTCTCCACCGGGAAGTCGGTGATGAACACCGGGCCCGTGAGCTCCGAGTCGTGGGTATCGAAGACGGCCGCCAGCAGGGCGCCGCGGGTCGGCTCCTTCGGGATGGCCGTGCCGGCCGCCTGGAGGTAGGCGATGGCTTCGGCGTCCGACATCCGGTCCCAGTCGAGATTGCGATCCGCCAGGAAGCTCCGCACCTGCTCGGCCATCGTGCGCCGGGGCCACGGCGGGGTCAGGTCCAGGACCTGGTCTTCCTTGGCGCCGCACTTGATCTGCAGGCTGCCGCACACCGTCTGCGCGACATGGCAGAGCAGCCGTTCGGTCAGGTCCATGATGTCGCCATAGTCCGCGTACGCCTGGTACAGCTCCAGCATCGTGAACTCGGGGTTGTGGCGCGTCGAGATGCCCTCGTTGCGGAAGTTGCGGCCGATTTCGTAGACGCGCTCGAAGCCGCCCACGATGAGCCGCTTGAGATAGAGCTCCAGCGAGATCCGCAGGTGCAGGTGGAGATCCAGGGCGTTGTGGTGGGTGTGGAACGGCCGGGCCGTGGCGCCGCCCGGGATCGACTGGAGAACGGGGGTCTCGACCTCGAGGAAGCCCGCCGCGTCGAGGAAGCGCCGGATCTCCGCCACGACTCGCGACCGCTTCACGAAGGTATCCTTGACTTCCGGATTGGCGAGCAGATCGAGGTAGCGCTGCCGGTACCGCGTCTCCACGTCGGTGAGACCGTGCCACTTCTCGGGGAGGGGGCGCAGGGCCTTGGACAGCATCGTCCAGGACCTGGGCCAGATGGACAGTTCACCGCGTCGGGTGCGGCGAACGATGCCCTCGGCGCCGATGAAGTCGCCGAGGTCGACCCATTCGGCGATGCGCCGGTGGCCTTCCTCGCCCAGACCCTTGAGGTCGCAGAAGAGCTGGATCTTGGCCTCCGAACCGTCCACGACGTCGATGAACGTGAGCTTGCCCGAATCGCGCTTGCTTACCACGCGGCCGGCCACGCTAACCTGGTCCTCGGTCTCGGTCCCGGCGGCCAGGTCGGCATACCTGGCCTGCAACTCCGCGGCCATGTGCGTGCGCGCGAAGCGGTAGGGGTAGGGGTCGACGCCGGCCTCGCGCATCGCGGCCAGCTTGGCCTGGCGGATCTGCTCCTGCTCCGAGCGAGAGATGGTCGTCACGACGGGGCTTTCCATCGCTGCATGATAAGAGGCGGCGGGCCGCTCCGCAACGGAGCGACCCGCATGCCTGCCGGAACGTTACTGGACGAGTGCGCCGGTGCCCAGACCCGGGCAGGCGCTGGCGGCGATCGGGCCGCAAGCCGCGGACAGCGCGCCGGCCGGCAAGGTGCCGGCGGCGGCGTAGGCACCAGGCAGCAACGGGCTCGAGTACGTGAACGGCGTCAACGCCGCGCCGGTGGCGGCGACGAACGGATAGTAGTTCACGCCCAGGTGCGGGTGCGTGACGAAGAAGGGCCGATAGATGCCGTTCCAGAGCAGGTACGGGGCGAAGAGCCCGAAGTGGCTATTGATGCCGAAGAAGTGCAACCGCGTGAGGATGGACGAGCCGAGGCCCGGCGGGAGGCCGGCCAGCGCGGCCACCCTGGCCGAAGTTGCCCACAGCGGCGTGTAGATGTCGACCCAGCGCGCGCCGAAGGCCAGGGTCGGGAACGTGGCGAGAATGGAGGCCCCGGGCCCCGGGATCGCCGCCGGGATGGCGCCGGCCAGGGCGCCGAGCGAGGGCAACGCCATCGCGCCGGCCGTGAGCGGCGAGGTGGAAAGCGGCATGCCCGCGGCGAGCGCGCCCAGGTTGGCCGAAATCGGCTGCTGCGCCATCTGCTGCTGCGTGAGCGTCGGGGCTTCCATCGGCTTGGCCTGCTCGATCTGTTGCTTGGGCTGTTCGATCTGCTGCTTGGCCTGATCGACCTGCTGACCGGGCTGTTCCTGCGCGTTGGTGACCGGCCGGCCGGTCGGGGAAATCGTCGCGCATCCCGCGACGGTCGCAAGAACTGCGGCGGTGACGAAGAAGGACGTCCTCCGTGCCATTCGCACACCTCCTGACGGAGCGGATGCCGTCGAGATCCGGCTCCCCGAGCCTGCATCTCGTACGACGACGCGGAGCATAAGCGAGGCCCCCCACAGCGACAACGCCCCCCCGATCCCCTGGCCTATCCTCGCTCGCGCCCTGCCGGACGCCGGCCCGGCGCGAGTCGCGCACCCGATCGCCGCCTGCCCGCATGTGGCAGGGTGCACGGGGGAGTTCGGCGCGAGGGGCGCGCCGATGGAAAGGGGCGGGACCCGCAGGCCCCGCCCCGGAGCAGCCCGTGAATCAGCGCTCGATTGCCGGAGTCCGCAAGGCGAGGGTCGCCAGGGCGGTGCGCACCTCCCGCACCGCGGCGGGCAAATCGGCGGCCTCCTTGAGGAAGCGCCCGACACCCACGCCGTCGGCGCCCGCGGCTATCGCGTGGGGAGCGTTCTGGGGGTCGACGCCGCCGGCCAGGATCAGCGGCAAGGCCACGGCGGATCGGATCGCGGCGGTGTTGGCCAGCGCCTCGAGCAGATGCATGATGGAACCGGCAACGCCCTCGGCACGCGGGCCGAGCACGCCTTCGGTCTGGAGGAGGTCGGCTCCCGCCGCCTGGAGCGCCTGGGCCAGATCGACCTGGGCGGCTCGCGGCAGCCGGCCGGGCACGGTGACGCACACCGGAGTCTGGCCGCGCGTCCGCGCCACGACGCGGCGGGTCCAGTCGAGAACCTGCTCGGCGGTGGGCTCCAGGCCGGCGCGGTACATCGCGTCGTAGTTGCCCAGCTCCAGCACGTCGGCGCCGGAGGCGCACAGCACGTCGGGATCTGTCGCCGACGCGAATAGCACCAGGCCGGGCGCGGCCGCCCTTGCGGCGGCGACGAGCGCCGGATCGGCGGCCACGTCCACCGCGTCCGCCCCGCCCTCGGCCGCCGCGCGGACCAGGCGCAGGACCTCGTCGGGATCGAAGACGTCGAGGCCGGAGATGGCCTTGAAGAGCGAGCGGGCGGAGAGGGCGGCGTGCAGGCGCTTGATCATCTCGGTCTCCTGTGGCGAGCGGGCGACGGACGGTCGATTCTACCAGAAAGGCCTAATCGATGATGCGATCGCGCTCGGGACGTTCGTCGGGGCCCTCGACGGACGGATCCTCGGTGCGCCGATCGGGCAGGCCGCTCTCGAAGACCAGGTCCTGCTCCTCGGCGACCTCCTCGTCCTCCAGGCCGTACTCCTCGTCGGTTGCCACCTGGAAGTTGTCGGGCACGACGACGCGATCGGCGCCGAACTCCATGTCGGCCGAGGGCAGCAGGATGCGGCTGGGCAGGCCCGTGGCCTCCTGTTCGACCTCGTAGCCGCTGACCGCGCCGTCGGAATCGTCGAAATAGATGTCGGCAAGGCCGCCGAGGACGTCGCCGGAGCGGGTGGATACCTCGCGATCCAGCAACGACGTGGCGGGGATGAGCGACTCGGCGTCCACGGCATCGAAATCGAGCCCCGCGGTCTGGCCGACCTCCCCCCCGGTGACGAGCTGATGGGGATCGAAGTTGGCGACCTGCGAGAGAGGCAGGTCGGAGCTCGGGCCGGAGATCTGGCCGGGGTGGGCCAGCCAGTCGACCGCAAGCGTGACCACCCTCTGCTCGGCCGGATCGATCAGGACGTCGGCGACGTCCCCCATGTGAACGTCATCGGGACTGATGACCGGCTGCTCGAGGAGGTCGCGCACGGATCTGGTTGCCATGCCGCCATCTTGTCAGGCCCCGCGGGTCATGCAACGGCCGCCCGCAAGGCGCAGAGCGCTGTCGGCCACTCAGCCCGACGTCAGGAAGTCGGTGCCGCCCGTGCCCGACTTCTGCACCCCGGCCACCTTCTTGATCAGCAGGAAGAGCCGGGTGAGGTCGTTGCGATACTCCTGGACCTTCGCGTCCAGGCGGTCGAGGGCCGCCTGCTGGGCCGGGGTCGGATCGTCGGGAATGTCGGCGAAAAGCTTCTTGCGCTCGGCCAGGGCCTTGTTGAGGTTCTCCTGCACGTAATCGCGCTCGTTGGAGATGAGCTTGTACATGTACTGCGGGTTCTGGAACTCGGGAATCAGCGTCGGCGTGGCCTCGAAGGCCGCGATCAGGTAGCGGCGCTCCTCGCTCTGCTTGGCCTTCTCGGCTTCGCTGAGCGGCTGCGTGGCCTTGGGCCCCGCCGCCATGGGGTTGGTCTCGCGGCCGGTCCGCGGCACCATCCGGTCGCCCGGAGTGCCCGGGCGGGCCGGGGCCTGCGGCGCCGGCTTGGCCAGGCCGAGGTTGCCGAGCAGGCTGTTGAGGAACCCGGACGGGCCCTTGTCACGATTCTGCCCCGTGCTCACGGGAGTATTCTACCCCCCCCCACTCGGCGGCCACCCCCAGGAAGCCCAGGCGCGTCAGTCGCGGCCGCCGAGCCCGGCCGCCGCCAGCGGCCCCAGGGCGCTGCCCGAGGCGCAGCGCCCATGAGAACCTTCCTTTTTTCACCACCGGCGGCGCCGGACCTCCGGGGCCGCACCAATTCCAGGAGAACCGTGCGAGATCGAAGCAGTTACTGGAACGCGGGCTTGTGCTCGCGGGCCCAGTCGACCATGCCCTGGCCGGTCATCGCTACCGCCGAGAGGAAGCCCCGCATGATGCCGCGCCCGGTCTGGCGGCTCGCCTCGATCGCTTCGAGAGTGGCGTTCGACGCGTAGTCGCCGACGGCGTTCCAGGTCTGGCCCACGGCGGTGCCTACCGCCGTCGCGCCGTTGACGATCGCCGTGCCGGTGGCGCGAGCCGCGGTCGGGAGCGGCAGGTTGCGGATCTCGGCGTCGGCGAGTGCGTCTTCTTGGCGCTTGATCGCGTCCGCCTTGACCTTCCAGCGGCCGGCGGGATCCCACGGCAGGTTGTAGATGCGATCGTGGGCCCGGGCGCCGTGCTTCGCCTTGATGACGGCCATCTCGCCGAGCAGGATGGGCGGCGCGGCGAGCTCGATCGCGCCGTGAATCACGCGTCCCACCGCCCGGGCACGTTCGGCGGCCTGCTGCTGGTAGTACTCGCCGACGGTCAGGATGCCGTCGTCGACAGGCTGGTTGCGGTAATAGTCGCCGACGGTCCGGTACGTGCGTTCGACCGGGATCAGCGACAAGCCCGACAGATCCGATCCGCCGAGGCGGTGGGCTCCCGCCGGAAGCTTGGGCACGTAAAGCGGGGCCTTTCTGGCCGGACTCACCGGATTTACGTTGGTCGCCATCTGACGTTCCTTCTCTCTCCTTGACCTCTTGGGTACTTCCCTTATCGAGGTCAGGAGAAGGAATTCGGTAAAGCGACTCTTATCCCTTCGGAAAGAGATCTTTAAATTTGCGCGGCCACGCGTTTCCAGCCGGGGGAAAACCCCGGAGGAGGCGGGCGGCGGCCCTTACTGGAAGGCCGGCTTGTTGCGGCTGGCCCAGTTGAAGAGGCTCTGGCCCAGGTTGGCGATCCAGGCCAGGAAGCCCCGGCCGGCCGCCTTGTAGGTCTTCGCGGTGCCGTCGGCGATGTACACGCCCGCATTGTAGGCGCCCTCGCCCACTGCCGTGACGCCATCCACGACCGCGGTGCCCACGGCGGTGGCGCCGGCGACGGTGGCGTTGCCGACCCACGTGGCGCCGTCCACGATGGCGGTCCCCACGGCGGTGGCGCCGGTGACCACGGCCTGGCCGGTCGCGACCATGGCGCGGACCATCGGCAGGTTGCGGATCTCGGCGTCGGCCTTTGCGGATTCCTGCGCCAGGATCTGATCGGCCTTGATCTTCCACTTGCCCTGGGGATCCCAGGGCAGGTGGTAGATGCGCTGGTAGGCGGCCTGGCGGTGGGCGGCCTTGATGGCGCCCATCTCGATGAGCAGGACGCCCGGGATGGCTTCGGCGGTGAACCGGAGGCCCGTGCCGATGGCGTTGAGCCCCGACTGGATCGCCGCGTCGGACTGCTGCCGGTAGTACTCGCCGACGGTGATCTGCGGCTGGGGAGCGGGCAAGGGCTTGCCGCTCAGGATCGCCGCGACCCGGGGGGCGCTGGGATTGGCGTAAGTTGCGCTGACGCTCATTTGCTTTCCCGTCCTACCACTGGCAGACCTCGGTCTGCATCCACCTGTTCCTGGAGGCCTTATCGGGAGAAGGCTCCGCGATTCGGTAAAGCAAGCCCTAAGCGAACGGAAAGCTCCCTTTAAATTTGCCAGCAAGTGAGGAAGGAGGTACCTTTGAAGGGCACAAGCCAGGAGATCGCATACTAGTGACCTACGGAAAGAGAGAGCTTGAGAAGTTCGAGGACCCGCTCATCAAGGAGCAATACCTCGAGAAGTACGGAGATCCCCTCGAGGACGTGTCCCCCGACGAGCTGATGGATCTGATGGAAAGTCTCTGGGCCAGCCGATCAGGTCAGTACGCGCAGCTGCGCGATTCGCTCACGAAAAAGGGCATCGACTCCTGGAATGCACGCATCCAACTGCTGGAAAACTACTTTCGCAACCTGTATGTGCGCCAGACGAAGCTGGACGAAGAGAAGGACAAGAGCAAGATCCAGGACGTCGGAGATTTCATCGGCTGCCGCGTCCGGGATCTGATCCGCGCTCACCAGGAGAAGGAAGCCGAGGACGCGCAGTTCGTGCGCGATCGCTTTGGCCCCCGCATCCGCGACTGAACCCCGCGAGACTTTGGGCTTGATACGCAACATCCGGATTTACGCCAATCGGTGCCCCTACTGCGGCAAGCGCATGCGGCTCTACTCCTGGAAGACCGCTCCCTTCGACCTCCCGGCGCTTACTAATGCTCGCGTGTGCGTCGCCAAGCACTACCTGCGCATCGAGCATGTCCCCACCGGCAAGGTCGAGGAAGTCGATGAAAGCGGCCGCCCCCTGGCCCGCCTGGCCGACGTGACCGAGTTTCCCGATCCGCTGGAGCAGGACAAGCCGATTCACCAGAACCTCAACGTACCCCTGCGCAAGCCGCCCGCCCCGGCGAAGCCCGCGGCCGCGCCCGCCGCGCCCAGGCCCGCCGAGGCC
>Ga0194120_10005389_pt1 | contig 18928 bp, 19 predicted proteins | sample TA2MahCa65mmetaG_FD_148642 | JGI IMG/M metagenome (GOLD analysis project Ga0194120, IMG submission 148642) | Freshwater microbial communities from Lake Tanganyika, Tanzania - TA2015019 Mahale Deep Cast 65m | ecosystem: Environmental > Aquatic > Freshwater > Lake | place: Tanzania: Lake...
AAAAATCCGGTCTGCCGGTCTATCGTTCGGAAGTTGGACATCCACAGTCGCTCGTGGTCCGGTGGGAATCAACGAGCCGATTCTAAACCGAACCATCGCGCCGTGTTTAAGTCCGACAAGCTGCTAGGCGTTCAGAGCCGCTATCGGAACCGTCACGGAATTTTTCGGGGCGCTCAGCAGCGCGTCGACCCTGTCGCGAATACGTTCGACTCGCAGCGGCTTCGCGAGAAAACCGTGCGCGCCGGCGGCGACGCACTCCTGGCCGAAGCCGCTCGAAGCTTGATAGACAATGACCAGGATTTTCGTTTTGGGCATGCGCGCCAGAAATTCCTGAATAAGATCCAAGCCGTTGACGCGGATGACGCCCTCGGCAAGCAACAGCACATCCGGCTGCACTTGCTGCGCCTTTGCGAGCGTTTCGGTCGCGCTCGCAAGTTCATGCGCCTCGTAGTCGTCGTGAAGCGTGAATTGGATCGCCGCGCGAAAGTTTTCATCGTCGTCTACGACAAAGACGTGTCTGCGTTCGATGACTGTCGCCATCTTTACGCCGATCTGCATGGCAGCCTCACGCAAATGGTCCAACCACGCCACTATGCAAGGCGCGTGCCGCCGGCCGTGCCGGCTTGCTGTGAATTGGCGCGGCTTCCATAAGCTCCAAATCCAATCGCAGTCATTGCATCCGCCGTCGCCGGCATTTGACGCTGCCGGAATCGGCTGACTCGGCGCCGACCGCGAGATGGGCCCACATGGCAAAACCACTCAGCCGACGCTCACTGGCCGGGACTGCGCGATGCTTCGTCGAAGTACAGACCACGTAGTTTGGAATTAAAACGTTTCCAAACTAGCTACATGGCAGAAAAGCAACAATTGTCCAAAAAAATACACGGCATGCGTCTGAATCTATACAGATTACAATGCTTCCATTCATACGTTTCATCAGTTGACCAGGGGCATCGCCAAATCTAGCTTCGCTCAACTTCTTCGCGCGACGCGAAGATAAATAACGCACAACCCTGCCTGGCGGTTCCCGATGAGCGACGTAAAATCTCCAATCTCGCTGAGAATGTTGACCCAGTCGCTTCCGCGGAGTCGCGCTGGAGATTATACGTCAGTAAAGGCGCTGAGCGTCGCCGCGGCGCTCGCCTCTAGCGTGAGCGCCGCGGCTCTGGCGCAGTCCGCCTCGACCACTCTGCCGCCCGTCAAGGTCGATGCGCCTCAGGAAAAGCCGCGCGCGACGGCGCCTGTGAAACCAAAGCCTGTTGCCGCCGCCCAATCGCATCCGGCGCGTCATGCGACCGTCAATCCTCAGGCTGCCGGGGGTCAACGCCGCGGCGCGCCGGGCGCTTCAGGCGTGGCGGGGCAGGGCGCCGGAGGCGGCGGTCTTCCGATCCTCGCCACGGCGCCGAACGCCGATCCTTACGCCGATCCGGTTGCGCCGTATAAGGTCGACCGTCTGGCGTCCACGAAATTCACCGAGCCCGTGCTCAACACGCCGCGCACGATCACGGTGCTGACCAAGGAAGTGCTCGACGACAAAAACGCGTTCACCTTGCGCGAAATCGGCCGCAGTACGGCGGGCGTGACCTTGGGAACTGGCGAAGGCGGCAACGCCTTCGGCGACCGCTTCTTCATTCGCGGCTTCGACGTCCGCAATGATATTTTCGTCGACGGCATTCGCGACCCGGGCGTCAGCATTCGCGAGAACTTCTATACCGAGCAGGTCGAAATTCTGCGTGGGCCGGGATCGACATTCGCCGGACGCGGCACCGCCGGCGGCGCGATCAACATCGTCACGAAACAGGCGACCGATCGCGATTTCGTCAATCTCACAGGCATCGGTGGTTTTTCCGACCATATGCGGCGGATCACGCTCGACGTGAACAAGGCGATCAGTCCGATTCTCGCGGTGCGCGTCAACGCGCTTTATCACGATTCAAACGTCGCCGGGCGCAGCTTCCTCACCGACTATCGCGACGGCGTTGCCGGTTCCGTAGTGTTCAAGCCCCTCCCGGATCTAACCCTTACCGGCGAATATACGCATGTCTATCAGAACGGCTTCCCAGACTTTGGCGTGCCGTACAATCGAATCTGGAATCGGCCGTTCCCGGAAGGCGTCATTCCCCGCTACACTTGGTATGGCTTCGTCAACCGTGACTTCAATGTCGCGCTGCAGAATTTCGGCACCTTCACCGCCCATTATCGCTACAACGACAACCTAGTCATTGACAGCAGGTTCCGGCAGAGCCGTTCGGTTCTGGACTATATCGGCTCGTTGACGCAAAGCGCCAACCTCTTCGCAGGCACGGTGAATATTGGCGCGCAAAGCCGCTATCAGGTGGTGAACACGCTCGACAGCCAGACCGAGGCGACGCTCAAAGTCGAAACCGGCCCTGTTAAGCATGCGCTGGTCGCCGGCGTCGAATTCGCCCGCGAAGGCGTGACGCGCACGAATTACCAGGGACTGGTGTCGGAGTTGAACGGCACGCCTTCCGTCGGCAACGCCATTACCTGCAACCTCTATCTGCCCTGCACCTATCGGCCGTTCCTAAATACGCCCTATCGCAATCCCAATCCGACGCGTATCGCCGTCGACACGAAATCCGGCTATCTGATCGAAACCGCGAATTATCAGGATGTGGTCCTCGTGAACGGCGGCGCGCGCTTTGACGATTACAACATCACGAGCCGCACCGAGAATCTGTCGACTTTCGCGAAAAACCACTCCGGTCTGTTCAATTGGAACGCCGGCGTCGTGTTCAAACCGCTGCCCAACGTCAGCGCCTATGCGGCCTACGCCACCTCGGCGAACCCTGTTGGCGCTGAGCTTGACGGCGGCGCGGCGAATTACGGCGGCCTGAACACGGCGGCGCAGATCTTTCCTCCCCAACTCAACAAGGCTGCCGAGGTCGGCCTCAAATGGGAACTGTTTGACAGGCATCTGCTCGCCACGGCCGCCTTCTTCAAGACGGATGTGAGCGGCGCCCGAGAAGTGAATTCGGGCGTCACCACCGGCAATGCGTCTTACTACGTCGAGGGCGTCGATCTCGAGGCTGCAGGCAATATCACGGACAAATGGATGATTCTTGGCGGCATCGTGATAATGGACTCGCGGGTGACCAGCTCCTATGCGCGAACCAACATCGGACTTCAACTCGCCAACATCGCCCATGAATCCTTCAGCCTGCTGTCGAAATATAAGGCTGGCGAATTGCTCGGCCTTGCGCCGGACATGCTCGAAATCGGCGGCCAGGCCATATATCGTTCCAGAATCTACGGCGGCAACAATATCGTCGCCAATGGCGCACCGGGGATCAGTGCATATGGCTGGCCCGCGCCGACCGCCGCCAATCCCTTCCTGAATGTTCCGACGGTGCTGCCTTCCTACTGGCGCTTCGACATTTTTGCGGAAAGCAAAATCGGCGAGAATGTCAGGATGAAATTTTCGGTCAACAATCTGTTCGACCGCACGATCTATGACGCCTTCTACCAGACGGCGACGCCTTTCGTGCAGATGTCGCCCGGTCGCGCCGTCTATCTCGAAACCAGCGTCTTGTTCTAGGGATATCGTAGATGTTGGCTCACATAGAAGGCGCGCTCGAGAAGAGGGAGGTGGATTTTTTCCGCGAGGCGATGGCGCGGGCGCAGTGGGAGGACGGCGCCTCCACCGCCGGGGCGAATGCCGGCGATCTGAAGAGCAATCAGCAACTCCCGCCTGATTCAGAACTCTCGCGTGCGCTCGGCAAGCGGCTGCTTTCGTCGCTGCTTGCCAATCCCGCCTTTGTTTCGGCGGCCGTCCCGTTGCATGTCTATCCGCCGCTGTTCAATCGCTACGGCGTCGGCGACCATTTCGATCCACACGTCGACAACGCCATACGCGGCGACGCCATGACCGGCGCGCGCATTCGCGTTGACCTTGCCGCGACTGTGCTGCTCTCAGAACCTGACGAATATGACGGCGGCGAACTCATCGTCGAAGACGTCTATGGATCGAGGCGGTTCAAGCCGCCGGCGGGCGATCTCATCCTTTATTCGGCCGGCAGCCTTCATATGGTGACGCCGGTGACGGGCGGCCTACGTCTCGCCTCATTCTTGTGGCTGCAAAGCATGATCCGCGCCGACGAGGCGCGCAGCCTAGTTTGCGATCTGGATGAATCGATACAGGAGCTCGCGCCGCGCGTCGGGGCAGATGATCCGGACCTGCGCAGGCTTGTGACCGTCTACCACAACCTTATTCGCTATTGGGGAGAAGCGTAGCGCTTATGCTGATTTGCATTCCCGAGGTTCTGTCCAAGCAGCAGGTGGCCTTTTTCCGCTCGGCGATGGACAAGGCGTCGTGGGAAGACGGTCGCACGACCGCCGGCTCGCAGTCCTCATTGGTCAAGAACAATCTTCAATTGCCACAAAACGGCGAAGTGGCGCGCGAACTCGGCGAACATGTGCTCGAAGCGCTTGCGCAATCGTCGATGTTCGTCTCGGCGGCGCTGCCGCACAGGATTTTCCCGCCGCTCTTCAATCGCTATGGCGTCGGTCAGAACTTTGGACTGCATGTCGACAATGCGATCCGCGGCATTCCCGGCACGCCTATCCGGATCCGCACCGATCTCTCATGCACGCTGTTCCTTTCGGAAGCGGACGAGTATGACGGCGGCGAGCTCGTGATCGAGGATCGGGTCGGGCAGCAGGAAGTGAAGCTTCCCGCCGGCGATCTCGTGCTCTATCCTTCAACCAGTCTTCATCTCGTCAAAGGGGTCACGCGCGGGGAGCGCATCGCGTCTTTTTTTTGGTTGCAGAGCATGATTCGCGACAATGTGGCCCGCGCTTTGCTCTTCGATCTTGATCAGGCGATTCAATCGCTAACGACGAGATTCGGCGCCGGCGATCCAACCTGCGTCAAACTCTCCGCCGTTTATCACAATCTGATCCGTACATGGGCCGAAGCATGAAAAGTTTTCTGCAGTTTCTCGTGATTTCATTCACCGCGCTTCTCGTTGCGCAAAGCGGCGCGGCCGCTCAGGGATCGCATGCGGCGCTCGACGCCGCGATTGCGGCTAACAAGCCTCACGATCTTTCCGTCTGGACGATGTTCGTCAACGCCGACATCGTCGTGAAGATCGTGATGATCGGATTGTTGCTCGCTTCCGTCGCGACCTGGACGATCCTCATCGCCAAATCGATCGAATTGAAACGGGCGCGGGAGCGCGTGTTGACCGCGATCAGCCGCCTGTCCGAAGCGCGCGGACTAGCCGAGGCGCGGTTGGCGCTGGGGGGCGGCGATCGCCTCACCCAATCGCTGCTCGCCGAAGCGACGCGGGAAATGAAACTCTCGTCCGACATTATCGCTTTGCCGGGCGTCAAGGAGCGCATTGCGGGTTGTTACGGAGAGATCGAACGCGCCCAGGCGCTCGCCATCAAGAGGGGCACCGGACTGCTTGCTTCCGTCGGAGCGACGGCGCCGTTCATCGGCCTTTTCGGCACGGTCTGGGGCATCATGAACAGCTTCATCGGCATTTCGAAAGCGCAGACGACAAATCTCGCGGTTGTCGCGCCGGGCATCGCCGAAGCGCTTTTGGCGACGGCGATCGGTCTCTTCGCCGCCATCCCCGCGGTGCTGATCTACAATCATCTTGCGCGCCAGTCGTCCGCCTATCTCGAACTCGTCTCCAATCTTACGGGCGAATTGCTTCGCATCGTGTCGCGCGATCTCGATCGCGCCGGACACGCAGCGGCGGCCAGCAAAATCCACGCGGCGGAGTAGCTCATGGCCGTTCACCTTAAAAGCGACCTTGAGGAAACCCACGAGATCAACGTCACGCCGTTCATCGACGTGATGCTCGTGCTGCTCATCATCTTCATGGTGGCGGCGCCGCTCGCCACGGTCGATCTTCCGGTCGATCTGCCTGCGTCTAACGCCGCGCCCCATGAAAAGCCCGATAAGCCCGTCTATGTGACGATTCAGAGCGATCTTGCGCTCGCCCTCGGCGAGACGCCGGTCAGGCGAAAGGATCTTGTTTCGGCGCTTGACGCGCATCTTGGCGACAAGTCGAAACGCATCTTTCTGCGGGCGGACGCCAGCGTCCCCTATGGCGAGATGATGGCGGTGCTGGAGAGTCTGCGCGCCGGCGGCTATTTGCGCGTGGCTCTCGTCGCGCTCGACGCCGGCGGCAAGGAGCCTGGCGCGCAATGAGCGCGGCCGCGGCTCTCCAAAATCCGCAGTCGAACCGCAAGCTGTGGGGCGTCGCCGTGGCTTTCGCCATGCTACTGCATGTGGGGGGCGCCGTCGCCGCATTCCTGAACTTGCAAGGCGATGACGAGGAAGCGTCCGGCGCGCCGGCGATCGAAATATCTCTCGAGCCCGCCGCTCCTCGCGACGCCGAGGCCGCCGATCTGCCGCCCGGGCCTGTCGCCGACGAAGCGGCTGCCGCCGCGCCCTCCGCCGCCGCCTCCGAAGCGAAGGAGATGAAGGAGGAGCGGATCACGCACGCCGAAGCCGAAGAGGCCGAATTCACGCATAACGCAACCCCGGACAAGCGGGTCGAAGAAGAAAAAAAGGTTCAGGCGCAGCCGGTTCTTTCGTCCGAATCGGCGGCTTCGGAAGCGACGGCGCCGCCGAAGTCTGAGGTCGAGCAGACATCCGACAAACCGGTATCGCCCGTTCAAGGCGCCGACGTCAGAGCGAACGCCATCAAGCTGACTTGGCAAAAGGCTCTGCTCTCGCATCTCAACCGACACAAGCGCTATCCTGTCGGCGGCGGCCGTCGCTCGGCTGAAGCGAGCGTTTCATTCACGCTGGACAGGCTCGGCCACGTCGTCAGCTACAGCATCAAGCGTTCGGCGGGGCATCCGGCTTTTGACGATGCGGCGCTCGCGATGATGAAGCGCGCCGATCCGGTGCCGCCTCCGCCTCCGGGCATCGCCGACGAAGGGCTGACATTCGAGGTGCCCGTGCAATTCCGTGCCGGCGGAAAATGAGAAACTTGGACGGACCTGTTCATTCCGAGCGGCTTGAGCGAATTCTTGCGATGGGCGTGGAAGGAAGTCGATCAAAGCTGAAGCCTGTGGGGATCGCGCCAGTTCTCCACAGAGCATTTTACCGCCAAGCTTTCCCAATTCTCAAAAAGTTTAGAGCATCGTCGGAAGCGAATTTTCGAATCGGCGCTTCAATAAACCGTGTGGAGGGCTGATATGTCGCCACATGCACAAACAACGATATGGACCGAGGCGGCCATGAGCGGAAATCGATTGCAACGCGAGGGGCTCGACCTGGACGGAAGCGTTCAGCGCCTCGGCGAGCAGCTTAGACGGCAATTTTCCGATGTGCCTTTGGAGCCGCTGCCCGAAGACATGCTCGCGCTTCTGCAGGAGCTGAACCGATTGTCGGAGTGAGTAGGCGCCGAGATCGGCCTAACGCGTATTGCTCGGGCGATCGGCAAAATCCAATTTTATAAGCAGCTCTTTAAGATTGTCGGGCGCCGGCCTCACAATCAAGTCGAGATAGACGAGCGAAATGCGTTTTTCGAGGGCTTCGCTCAGCGAACGTCGCAGCAGCGCTTTCTTGCCTGGCTTCGAGTCGATTTTCGGCGAAGCGATTGCTTAAGTAACTGTCATAGCGAACGTTCCGCTTGCTTGAAGAGAGACTGCCAAGCGGATTGTTCATAGCGCGCGCCTTTACCTACGAAATTGCGCGCAGCCGAGTAATCCGCAAGTCGGAATGACTCGCTGCCTCGAACCAATCGCGCCCTGCCGCGCCTGGAACGATATTCGACGGTAAACGGGCGAACGACTTTCTTCACGGGTGATCCTTTGTCTCGTGGAGCGCCGCAACGATGAAACTTCTTGGCGAGGACGATTGTTCCGGCTTTATCAAAATCGCAGGAATGGCTGATACGCAGTCTTCCACATTGGAAACGCCGGCGAGTTTGTCTCGCCGGCGTATGTTACGCGCGGAAGCTAGTGCCGCGACATCCAGTCGTCGATCTGGGTTTTGGCCTTGTCCTTGGCCACGCCGTAGCGCTCCTGGATCATGCCTTCGAGCTGCTCGCGATTGCCATTGATGCGCGCAATGTCGTCATCCGTGAGCTTGCCCCATTGTTCCTTCACATTGCCCTTGAATTTCTTCCAGTTGCCTTCGATCGTGTCCCAGTTCATAGGTTTCTCCTTCGGGAACGGCCGCAATCGCGGCGGAGCATTGGAAAGCGACCCCGGGCCTAGCTTTCACGACCATTTAACCTTTCGCTCGCGCAGATGTTCCATGCGGACTTGCGCTTGGGCTGGAATCTAAAATTCGCCAAGCTCCGCTTGAACGCAGCCTCAGCCTACGCGCGAAGCATAAGAACGCTTTCGGCAGCGCTTTGCCGCGGGGCAGGCAATCCATTCCACGATCTACTGAATTTCACAGGCGGGCCGAGCGCGCCGCGCTCAAGAATGTCGGCGGTGCGTTGCGCGATGCAATTTGGCTAAGGCGTCATGCTGTTCGTGGGAAAGAGCGAGCGGGTAAACGGATCAAGGCTCCCAAGGCCGAGAAGGATGGTGAGCCAAAGCACCGCGGCGGCGGCGAACAGCCAGACGGTCACGTCTTCTTGATGCAGGTCCATGAATCCGAACGCCGCTACCGCCGCCATCGTTATTGCAATGATTGCGACGCCGCCGCGCCCCCAACCCGAGAAGACGAAGGTCGCCGCAAATTCGGCGGCGAGAAGCGCAAACATCAGCGATGCGACCGCGACAAGACGAAGGACGATCGCCGTCATGACGCGCGTCCTATGAGATAGATGAGCGGAAACAGAATTAGCCAAATCACGTCGATAAACGTCCAGTAAAGCCCCACGACATGGACCGGCGTGTGGTTCTCGGCGGTGAACCGTTCTGCTTGGATGATGATCCAGGCGAGAAGCCCGAGTCCGATCAAGAGGTGCAGGCCATGCAGAGCCGTGGCGAAAAAGTAAAAGGCGAAAAAGAGTTGAGCGCCGCTTCTCGCCGGCCCATGAATTGAAAAGTGGGCGCCGGGAAACAGGCCTTCGCTTAGTTCCGTTCGCCATTCGACTCCGAATTTGAGACCGATGAAAGCGGCGCCGAGCGCCCAAGCGATCGCCAGCCAGGCGACCATGCCGCGGCGCCTTCCGAATCCGATGAGGGCCAGGCCGACGCCATAGGCGAAACTGCTCGCGATCAGCAGGGCGGTGTTCGCCAGGCCGATCGTCAGATCCGTGCGTCGACCGCCAACGTCGAATGCGCTCGGATCGGCATGACGGGCAAAGATCCATGAAAGGAAGATCGGTCCAAAGAAAAGGGCTTCGGTCGCGAGAAACAGCCAAATTCCGGAAATCGCCGTCTCGCGCTGGTGCTCGGCGCTGGCGAATTGAAATTCATGCGCGGCGGCGTCACTCATGATTCACGGCCTCCGCCTGCCGGTATTGATAGGGCGCTTGCGTTACGATCGGCGTTACGGCGAAATTTTCGGTCGGCGGCGGCGAGGCCGTGGTCCATTCGAGGCCAGTAGCCCCCCATGGATTGGCGGACGCGCGTTCGCCGTAAAGCAGCGACCAGGTGAGATAGCCGAGCGGCAGGATATAGCCGACGGCAAGAATCAACGCGCCAGCGGAAGACAGCAGATTCAGCGCTTCAAAATGTTGCGGATAGGCGAAATATCGTCTCGGCATGCCGAGATAGCCAAGCAGGAATTGCGGAAAGAAAGTGAGGTTGAAGCCGACAAATATGATGATGGCGCCGGCGCGGCCCCACATCTCAGGATACATATGGCCCGTCATTTTCGGCCACCAGAAGTGAAGGCCGGCGAAATAGGCCGAAACCATGCCCCCCACCATCACATAGTGGAAATGCGCCACGACGAAATAGGTTTGCGTGAGATGGACGTCGGCGGCGAGCGCCGCGAGGAAGAGGCCCGTCAGACCGCCTGTGGTAAACAGGCCGATGAAGCCGATCGCATAGAGCATCGGCGCGTCGAAACGGATGTAGCCCTTGTGCATCGTGGCGATCCAGTTGAAGACTTTGATCGCCGACGGCGCCGCGACCATGTAGCTGAGCAGCGAAAACACGAGCGCCGAATAGAGCGACGTCCCCGCGACGAACATGTGATGGCCCCAGACGAGAAAGCCGATGACGGCGATGGCGATGCTCGCCCAGACGACGAATTTGTAGCCGAACAGCTCCTTGCGCGAGAAGGCGGGAATGATTTCGCTGATAACGCCGAAGCCAGGCAGAATCATCACATAGACGGCGGGATGCGAGTAGAACCAGAAGAGATGCTGAAACAGCAGCGGATCGCCGCCGATCGCCGGATCGAAGACGCCGATCCCGAAGATGCGTTCGAATGCGAGCAGCAGCAGAGTCATCGCGAGCACCGGCGTCGCAAGTACGAGAATGACGCTCGTTGCGTAAAGCGACCACAAGAAAACCGGCATCTTGTACCAGGTCATCCCCGGCGCCCGCAGCTTATGTATGGTGACGATGAAATTGAGCCCGGTGGCGATCGACGAAAACCCAGCTATAAAAATGGCGACGACTGCGGCAATCACATGTCCTTGCGAGTAGAAGGAGGTGAGCGGCGTATAAAATGTCCATCCGGTGTCGACGCCGCCGCCCACGACCGCATAGAGCGCGACGACGCCCGCGGCCATGAACAGATACCAACTCAGCAGATTAAGTCGTGGAAAGGCAAGGTCGCGCGCGCCGAGCATCAAGGGGACCAGGAAATTGCCTAGCGTGACCGGCACGGCAGGCACGAGAAAGAACCAGACCATCAATATGCCATGCATCGAAAAGAGCCGATTATAGGTCTCCGCCGATCCGATCAGCCCCTTGGGAGAGATCAGATTGTAGCGAATGAGAAAGGCCGCAAAGCCGCCGGCGAAGAAAAAGAAAGTTATGGCGACGATGTAGAGAATCGCGATGCGCTTGTGGTCCGTGGTGAGCAGCCAACTGCGCAACGTACGGCCATCGTCGAGATAAGAATGTTGAACCGCCGCATCCCTCATGTCCGGCTCCCGGATTTGAGCGACTTGATATAGGCGATGAGCCGCAGCACCTTCTCTTCGCTGATCTGGCCTGAGAAAGAAGGCATGATCTGCGGATAACCGGCGATCGGCGTCTTGTCGGGCGTCAGAATGCAATCGCGGATGAATTTTTCATCGGCCGTCACGGTCGCGCCGCTTTGCAGCTTGACGGAGCGGCCCAACAGACCCGCCAAAGCCGGCGCGTTGACGCCTGTCGTCGCCGGCGTGCCGCCGACGCCGCCTTCGCCATGACAGCCGCTGCATCCGTGCGCGGTAAAGAGCTCCTTGCCGGCGGCCGCCAGATCTTCGCGCTCGCCGGCCGGCGCGCCGCCCGAGAGCCAGTTTTCGAAGTCCGGCTGCGACATGACGACGACCTCGCCCGTCATCGAATAATGGCCGACGCCGCAGAGCTGCGTGCAGAAGAGCTCGAAAGTCCCCGGCGTTTTCGCCTCAAACCAAATAGACTCATAGCGTCCGGGAAGAACGTCGTGCTTGATGCGAAACGCCGGCACGGAGAAGTCATGAATGACGTCTTCCGACGTCATCACAAGCTGAATCGGGCGGTTGATCGGAATGTGCAGCGCGTTGATTTCGTGCTGGCCGCCCTGATGTTCGACCTTCCACATCCATTGCTTGCCGACGACATAGATCTGCAAAGCGTCCGCAGGCGGCTGGAACAGTCGTACGTAAAGATCGCCGCCCCAGATAAACAAAGCGAAAAACACCGCCAGCGTCGCGACGGTCCAACTGATCTCGAAACGCCAGGTCTTGCGTCCGGGCGCGCCGCGATAGACGCCGCTCTCCGCCCGATATCGAACCATGTAGAGAAGGATCAGCCCGAAGACGAGGGCGAGAACGGCGCATGACACGAGCGAGAGCGCGAGGATCAGGAAGTCGATTTCACGGCCGTCGACCGTGGCGCTCGGCACGTAGAAATTCATGCGCGCGCGCCTTTCCGGAACTCGCGATAAAGGATCGCGGCAAGCGCAAGACTCGTGACAAGCGCGCCGAGGCGGAGCAATTTGATGATCGCGAAAGTGTATCGGCCAGTCGTCGAGTCAAAATCGAAACAAAGCAGAAGGGCGGGAGACGCGGGCGGCGTGACGCTCTCCGTCGCAGCCGCCCGAACCGCAGAGCTTATTTCTCCAGGGGCAGACCCGATGGCGGAGAGATAGCCGGAGATCACTCCGCTCGGCGTTACGACAACGGCGCCGATCGGGTGAATGAAAGTGTTAGGCCGCTGGCCGTCGCGATAATTGTAGCCGACCGCCTCCACGATCGCGCGAATGTCGTCGGGCTTCCCGGTTAGATAATGAAATCCGTCGGGCGTCCCGACCGGCGCCGCGGCGGCGGCGTCAATGTCGCGCGCATGTCGCGCGGCGTCCGACGCTTCAGCGGGATCGATGCTGACCGCGACGAAGATATAGTCGGCGCCCGCCGACAGTCCCGCTTTCTGCGCGGCGCGCAACAGGCTCATCCGCGCAACGCCGCAGAGCTTCTCGCAATGAAAATAGCCGAGCACGAGAAGGAGCGGCGCGCGATTGAACAGCTCACCGAAGCCAATGCCTCGGCCATCTGCGTCGATGAAAGCGCTTCTTGATGGCAGGCGTGCGCCTTGTTTCTGCTCGTAGGCAATCCCTGTCATGTTGGGCGTCCGTTGCGCATGGGCCGGAAGACTGTGGAGAAGAAGCAGAGCCAGCAGCGTAGGAAGCAGCTTCATGCGCGTTCTCCTTTTGCAGCTGAGAAGTGAGCGGGGACTGGGGCCGGGCGGTCGGCCAGTCCGGAATGCCCTCATTTGCGATTTTTTGCATCGCGATCGCGACCGGAATATGCGCCGCGCCCTTCGCTTGATCGATCCAACCGGCGCTGTTCAGCCAGGCCAACTCACGCCGGTGAAAATCCGCCATGTCCTCCGCCGGATCGATCTGGAGCCGCGGCTCGGGGTAAGGCGGCAGCGGCAGATTCATCGTCCGGTCGATCATCGCGTCGGGAAAGAGCGCCCATGCAAGAACGGAAAGAAAAATGACCGCGAGGATCGTTGAAGCAAAACCGACGGCGATGAACTCGCCGCTAATGTCGCTACCTTCATGCGACGCTGGAGCGAGGTCTCTCTCATGCATTGCGCTCACGCCTCGATCCAATCCAGAGCCGTCCTTTCCCGCGCGTCACGAGCAGGCTCGTGCAGGCCATCGCCAGCAGGGCGGAAAGCGTAAGCAGTGCGATCATCCCTGAATTAGCGCCGGCAAATGGCGCGACCAGCCAAAATTGGTGAAGAATTCCGCCGATGATGATCAACGCAGCCGCAAATCCAACGGCCTTAGGCGAATGTTGCGCCTTGGATGAAAGCAGCGTGAAAAAGGGCGCGAAGAAATGGACAAATGCGATGAGCCCGGCGACAATTGCCCAGCCTTGACGCCAGCGCGGGAGATACCAGGCGGTCTCGTGCGGAAGGTCTGATTGCCAGACGATCAGCAGCTGCATGAAGGCGAGATAACTCCACAGAATGATGAAGGCGAGAAGCAGGCGCGCCAGTTGGCGCAACGCCTCGGGGTCCGGCGGCGCCGATGAAAAGATCAGCGCCAGCGTCGCAATGGAGAGAGACAGCGCGCCGATCTCGCTGATTTGAACCAGGCCAAATATGCTGGAGGCGAAAGTCGGATCGAGCGACATCAGCGCGTCGATCGCCGCGAATGTCGCCGTCAGCGCAAGAACAATGAGCGCCGGCGGCGCAAGACCCTCGAGTTCCTTGGCGTCGCCGGCAGCGCGCGTAACAAGCACGGCGAGAACGAGCCAGATCAGCAGATAGATGACGCCGCGCAGCACAAAGGCGAGGGCGTTAAGATAGAGCGCGTTGTCGAGGCGCCCTGCGTCAGCCTGGAGCCAAGGATACATGCGCTGCGCCGTCAGCGCGTAAGGAATGACGAACAGCGGCATGAGGAACGCGCTGCGCGCGCCCGCGGCGAAGGCGTTATGAACGGCTTTCCCCCAGCGGCCGCCTGTGAGGGCGTGGATCAGCATCAGCGCCATGGCGCCGAGCGGCCAGGCGATCCACACGCTCAAGGCCGTAAGCCATGAAAACGCAAAACTTCGTGGCGCCAGCGCCCAGCCAAGGGCGACCCCGCCATATCCGATCGCGGCGGCCAAGACTGCAACGATGAGGATCATGGCGCGGCTTCCGCCTGCGCAGCGGCGAGGTCCTTCGCTGACGCGTTCTGGCTTTTTTGCAAGGCGCGGATATAGGCGGCGATCGCCCATCGATCGGCGGGCGGCGCCCGCGCTGCGTAGGAATACATGGCGCCATGGCCTTGCGCGATAACATCGACGAAATGGCGCGTCGGCGCTGTGAGCAATCGCTCGCTGGTAAAAGAAGGCGGCTCAGGAAAGCCGCGCTGCACGATCATGCCCTGGCCGTTGCCAAGCTCCGAGTGGCAGGGCGTGCAGTAAATTCGAAAACGTTCCTGTCCGCGCTCGACGAGGGCGAGCGTCAGCGGCGGCGCGGTCGGCTCGCGAAAGAGAAAAGTCACGGCGCCGGTCGGCGTCTGCGCGGGGCCGACGAGCGGCGAATAGGTTCGCTGTTTCGCCTGTTCGCTCATGTCGCTGCAAGCGGTAAGCGCGCATAGCGAGAAGACGGCGAGGGCGCGAGTCACAGCTCGGCCTCCTCGATCGCGCGAGCGCCGCAGCGCTGCAGGATGTCGCGCGAGCGCGCCAAGGTTTCCGAGTTGGGCGCGCGTACGACAATGACCCATCGATCGATCGTCGCCTCCCGCAGCAAGCGGATTTCATCGACTGAGTCGTAATAGCGGGTAAAGCCGCAGAGTGCGCCGGCGCCGACGACCGTGGCGACCACCACGGATAAGATGCCCGCCTCAAAAGCGATAGGAATGAACGACGGCCAGGAAAATGGCGGCCGTGCGCCGATGTCGAGCGGATAGGCGACGACATTTGCGAAGCTCTGCAGTCCGAAGGCGGCGGCGGCGCCGAACAGACCGAAGACGAGCGCGACGGCGGGAAGGCGCGTCCGCTTCGGCGGCAAGGAGGGCGGGAGCGGACTGAACAGCCGCGCGTCGCCCACGTCAGCCGCGTTCAAATCGGCGAGCGCCGCGAGCGAGGCCTCTTCGGAGAGGAAGGTCGCCGCCAGTCCGTTCGGCGCGATCGGCGCGTCAGCTATGGCGTTCATTGATTTCGCCTCGCATAGCGGAGAATCGTTTCGCGCATTTCGAACATCGAAACTGTCGGCAACAGGCGAACGGCGATAAGGAGGCCGGCGATGAACAGACCCACCGTGCCGAAGAGCGTCAGCCAATCCCAAATCGTCGGCGTATAATCGCCCCAGGCGGAAGGCAGATGCGTGCGCCGCAGGCTCATCACGACGATGACAAAGCGTTCGCACCACATGCCGATGATCACGAAGAAGCTGATGAGAACGACGAGCGCTTCGTTCAATCGAACGCTCTGGCGCCACATCAATTGCGGCGCCAGGACATTGAATAGAATCGTCGCCCAGTAGATTGGCGCGAGTTCACCCGTGATTTTATTGATGAAGAGTCGCTTCTCAGCAGCGTCAGGCCCATAGAAGGTCGTGAAGGCTTCCATCAGATAGGCGTAGCCCACGCACAGACTGCTGGTCAGCAAGAGCTTGCCGAGAATGTCGAAATGGCGGCCGGTGATGAAATCCTCCAGCCTCAGCAACCGGCGCACGGGAATGGCGACCAGCAACACGGTCGCGAACCCCGACAGCAAGGCGCCGAAAACAAAGAAGGGAGGGAATTCCGTTGAATGCCATCCGAGCGTCGCTGCGCCGGCGAAGTCGAGGCCGACGATGCTGTGCACGGAAATCACCAGCGGCGCCATGACCGCAGCGAGGAGGCCATAGCCGATGGTGTAGTAGCGCCAGGCGCTGTCCGAGCCGCGGAAGCCCAAGGCGAGCAGGCCGTAAAAACGACGTTTCTGCGACGCGTCGGCCTTGTCGCGCATTGTCGCGAGATCGGGAACGAGGCCGAAATACCAGAAGAGGATTGACGAGATGACATAGGCGAGGATCGCCGCGAAGTCCCAAAGCAGCGGACTGCGGAATTGCGGCCAGACCCCCATGACATTGGGATAGGGGAACAGCCAGTAGAACAGCCAAGGACGGCCGAGATGCAAAATCGGATAGATCGCGGCGCAGGCGGCGGCGAATATCGTGATCGTCTCGGCGATTCTGTTGAGGGCGCTGCGCCATTCGACCTCGGCAAGGTAGAAGAGCGCTGAAATAAACGTTCCTCCCGAAGCGATGGCGATCCACCACACGTAATTGATGATCGCGAAGCCCCAGACGACGGGCCAGTCAATGCCCCAGATTCCAACGCCGGCGTAAAACAGCCAGCCGACGGCGACCGCGAGGACAACAACGAAGGGCAGCGCGGCGGCCAGACTGAGTTTCCACCATAGGGGCCATTTCCGCCGAAGCGGCGGCCCGCATATTGTCGACGTCATTGACGATATGGTCTGCGCCGGAAAGACGATCGGATCATTGGCGCGGGGCCTTCGATCCTCGCCAGAGGCGTCGATTGCCGCGCCGGTCCGGAGCAGCGTCATTTCTGCGTCCCCTTCGCTTCGTCGATATTGAGGATGCGCGCTTCATAGGTGACGCGCGGTTTGGTGTTCTGGTCGGCGAGCAGCGCATAGGACAGCGGTCCGGCGCGACGCGCGGCGACCTCACTGCCCTTGGCGGCGAGATCGCCAAAGGTGAACGCGCGAGTCGGACAGGCGGCCTCGCAGGCGGTCGTCACCGCCGCCGACTTTTCGCCGTCGCGGTCGGCGATGATTCTCGCGGCGGCGATACGCTGCAGACAGAAGGTGCATTTCTCCATGACGCCGCGCGCGCGCACAGTGACTTCGGGATTGCGTGACTCGATCGCGCGGCGCTCTTCGCCCGCGAAGTCGAAATAATTGAAACGCCGCACTTTGTAAGGGCAGTTGTTGGAGCAAAACCGCGTGCCGACGCAGCGATTGTAGACCATCACATTGAGGCCTTCGGAGTCATGCATCGTTGCGCCGACCGGACAGACGGGCTCGCAAGGCGCTTCCTCACAATGCATGCAGAGAACGGGCTGGAAGCTCGTCCTCGGCGATTCCGGCGGGCCGTCGTAATAGCGATCGATGCGCAGCCAGTACATTTCGCGCTCGCGCAGAACCTCCGCCTTGCCGACGACCGGAATATTGTTTTCCGCCTGGCATGCGACGACGCAGGCGCCGCAGCCGATGCAAGCGCTGAGATCGATGCTCATGCCCCAAGCCGCCGGACCTTCCGGCTTCCATTCGTAGAAGGCGGGTCGCGGCTCGTCGTTGCGCCGAATGAACTCGGGATCTTTGAGGAATTGCGACAGCGCGCCCTTGCGCGCATATACGCCTCCTTCATCGAAAATCATGGCGTGATGGTGGGTGCTCGCCAGCTCTTCTTTCGCGCCGGTCTTTTGGATGTCCGGCGCGCCGCAGGAGCGCCCTGTCAGCTTAAAGAAATCGACGCCGACATCCTGGCCGACCGGGCCTGTGTGAAATCTGCCGAAGCCGAGAAGCGCGACGATGCAGTCGTCTGACTGGCCCGGCGCGATGATGATCGGCGCCGTCGCATGCGCGCCGTCGATGGCGACGCGAATGACGTCGCCGTCCTTAAGCGACATCTCGCGTGCGCGCCGCGGCGAGATTTGCAGCGGATTACCCCAGCTCATTTTTGTCAGCGGCCGCGGCAATTCCTGCAGCCAGGGATTGTCGGCGTAGCGGCCGTCGAGAAGATAAGGGTCCGGCCGAAACAGCAAGACAATTCCAGCTTTCGGCGGCTCGGGCAATTGGACGCGCGCGGCGGCATTGGACAGCGGTCGATTGCTGACCGGGCTGGCGCTGTTCGCAATGACGCCTTTCGCGAGAGCGTCGGTCCATGCGTCCGGCGGCCCGAGCTGATCCCTCCAGGTCTGTCGTATGAGATCGAGAGACTTGGGCGCGTTGGCTCCGAGAAGCAACGCGAGCAATTGGTGGGGATCGACGCCTTGATATAAGGGAAGGGCTTGCGGCTGCATCACGCTTGCCGTTCCGTCGAAGGCGCGCGCGTCGCTCCAGCCTTCCCACGGATGAATCATCGGCGCCGCCCACAGCGAAGCGCCGGTCGTTTCGTTCGGCGTTGCGCTCAGACAGAGGCTGAAGTCCACCCGCGCGAGCGCTTCCGCAAAATTGAGGACGCCGGGCGCGGCGTAAACGGGATTGCTGTCTATGATCAGCAGCGAGCTTACCCGATTGGCGCGCATGTCGGCGACAAGCGCAGTGAGCGAAAGCGCGCCGTCGGACGAAACATGAGACGGATCGTCGACTAGCGTATAGACAGCGCCGCGACCGCCGAGCGACTCGTTCATCGCGCAGACGAGCGCATGCGCTTCCGGCGAATGATCGGGCCCAAGGTGAATGAATGAACGACCGCGATGAGATTTGAGGTCCGCGACGATTCGATCGAGCCACGGCGGACCTTCCGCGGGCGGCGCGCCGAGCAGCGCCGAGGCGAGAGCAAGCAGAACCCGATGGGTTTCGCGCGGCCCGGCGATGAAGCGCTCATCGGCGACGGCGCCAGTGAGCGACGGCGTCGCTTCGATGGCGTAAAGGCGATTCATTTTCGCGCGCGTCGGATTGCGTCGGGCGGCGAATTCGCGCGCATAGCTCAGATGGCCGGGCGCAGCGCTCAAGAGATCGCTGTCGATCGCGAGAACGACGTCGGCGTTTTGAATTCGCGGCGCCAATTCGAGGCGCGCGCCATAGGCCAGCGCTAAGAGACTGTTTGAGAATGGTTGAAGGCTGGGCTTCGGCGTGATTCAAGCTGGGGATGTGGACCCGAGCGAATCGTGGCCGGATGGCCGACATCGAGAAGAAGACCAAACGTTATCCGACGGATTTGA
>Ga0194120_10005390_pt1 | contig 18925 bp, 19 predicted proteins | sample TA2MahCa65mmetaG_FD_148642 | JGI IMG/M metagenome (GOLD analysis project Ga0194120, IMG submission 148642) | Freshwater microbial communities from Lake Tanganyika, Tanzania - TA2015019 Mahale Deep Cast 65m | ecosystem: Environmental > Aquatic > Freshwater > Lake | place: Tanzania: Lake...
CACACCTTCCGCCAGCTAATCCTGCGTTTCCTCGCGTCGCGTCTCGGCCCAGCAGTTGGGGGTCTCGTAGAGGCGAACCAGTTCCAGACGCAGGTTGTTGCCGTAGGTGTCCCGATAGACCCTGTCGAGAAGCGTGAAGGCCACAGCGGCCAGGTTTTCCGCGGTCGGCACTACGTCCAGCACAACAGTCTTGTGCCCAGGCAGGCTATCGAGAAAGCCCAGCAGGGCGGTGTCGCCGCGCCAAACCAGGAAGGCATGGTCCCAGGCGTCCACCAGGTTCTCCTTGGCCAATGCCTTGACGTCGGAAAAGTCCATTACCATGCCATTCACGGGCGAACCGGGCTGCCTGATGACCTCGCCCAGCAGGGTGATCTCGATGGCGTAGCGATGGCCGTGCAGATGCCGGCACTGGCTCTGGTGATCGGGGATGCGGTGGCCTGAATCGAATTCGAGGCGGCGGGTTATGCGCATGGTGCCTCTGGAAATGGCGGGAGCGGCGGCGAATTATAACCGCTTGAGTCGAGGCAGGAAATGAACGTAACGGGAAAACGGCTCGAGGTGACGGACCACAACCGTGACAGCGCGGGCATGACGTATGTCTATCCGGTGCTGTCGCGGCGCGCTGGCGGCGTATCCATTGGCATCAACCTGAACCCCAACAACGCATGCAACTGGCGCTGCATCTATTGCCAGGTGCCCGGCTTGCGACGTGGTTCGGCGCCAAGGATCGACCTGGCCCTTCTGGAGCGGGAACTGGACAGCTTCATTGAGGGCGTGCAGCAGGGCGATTTCATGGCTGCGCGCGTGCCGGAAGGAGCCAGGCGGATTGCCGATGTCGCCTTTTCCGGCAACGGCGAGCCGACTTCTGCCGCTTCGTTTCCTCAGGCGATAGAGATAGTCGGCAAGGTGTTGCGCGCGCACTGTCTGGAGGGCGGCGTGAAGATCCGTCTGATCACCAATGGCAGCCAGTTCGGAAGTTCGAGGGTGCAGGAGGGCGTCCGTCGGCTGGGCGAACTGGGCGGCGAAGTCTGGTTCAAAGTCGACGCCGGAACGAGGGAAGGCTTCCGGCGGATCAATGGCGCGGACCTGGCGCCTGAAGCGGTGATGCGCAACCTGAGGAGGAGCGCATCGCTGTGCACCACCTGGGTGCAAACCTGCCTGTTTGCGCTGGACGGGCTGCCTCCCGGCGACGTGGAACTGGCAGCGTACCTCTCGCTGCTTTGCCAGGCCGGCATCGGCAAGCTGGCCGGCGTGCACCTCTACGGACTGGCGCGCCCTTCGATGCAGGCGGAGGCGCCGCGGCTCTCTCGCCTGCCTCCGGAGAGGATGGAGGAAATCGCCTGCCGGCTCAGGAATGCCGGGCTGACCGTTCATGTCAGCCCGTGACGCGCTCAGCCCTTGCGGGACCTGCCCTTGGCGGCTTTCTTGAGCGCCTTGAACTGCTCCGGATCGTTCGACTTCAGATATTCGATGACTTCCCAGTCGTCCCGCTTGATCTTGCCGATGTCGATTTGCTCGACATGAACCAGGCGGAGAAGCTGCTGCACGGGGTGGGGCATGTTGCGGCCGCTTTCGTAGCGCGACCCGCCGCTTTGGGTGACGCCGATCCTGGACCAGAATTGTTGCTGGTTGAGCCCCAGCTTGCGCCGGATTTCACGTGCGTCGATAGTGTCGGTTTTCATAATATTATGCCGTCCTGATAATCAGTTATTCGAGGTCTAAAAAATTAGCGAAGCCATTCACACTATAACTAAGGTTATAGCATTCCGCTAAGTAGGGATTACCCTATCAACATACAAGGTTGGCATAACCCGGGCATAACCCGGGCCTGCGTCAGGGGCATTGCCGTCGCCTGTCTGCCAATAACTTATGGTGCTGGCCGCGAATTCGGGTAAAATCCGCAGCTTTTCAAAGCACTAGAAGCTGCAATCCATGGCACTCATCGTTCAGAAATACGGCGGTACCTCAGTCGGCAATCCGGAACGGATCAAGAACGTCGCTCGTCGCGTCGCCAGCTGGCAGGCCAAGGGGCACCGGGTTGTGGTGGTCGTGTCGGCCATGAGCGGGGAAACCAACCGCCTCATCGCGCTGGCCAAGGAGGTCCAGGCCCATCCGGATTCGCGCGAGCTCGACGTCATCGCATCGACCGGCGAGCAGGTGACGATCGGGCTGCTGGCCATGGCGCTGATGGACGTCGGCGTGAAGGCGCGGAGCTACACCGGCGGCCAGGTGCGCGTGCTGACCGACAGCGCCTTCACCAAGGCACGCATCGTCAGCATCGACGAGAGCAACATCCGGCGCGACCTCGACGAGGGCTGCGTGGTGGTGGTGGCCGGATTCCAGGGTGTGGACGAGGGGGGCAATATCACCACGCTCGGCCGCGGCGGCTCCGATACCTCTGCCGTGGCGATCGCCGCGGCGCTGAAGGCCGACGAGTGCCAGATATACACCGACGTCGATGGCGTCTACACCACCGATCCGCGCATCGTGCCCGAGGCGCGCCGGCTGGAGACGATCACCTTCGAGGAGATGCTGGAGATGGCCAGCCTCGGCTCCAAGGTGCTGCAGATCCGCTCGGTGGAGTTCGCCGGCAAGTACAAGGTCAAGTTGCGCGTCCTCTCCAGCCTGGAGGAATTGGGCCAGGAAAGCCCCGGCACGCTGATCACTTTCGAGGAAGACATCAAGATGGAACAACCGATCATTTCCGGCATCGCCTTCAACCGCGACGAAGCCAAGCTTACCGTGCTCGGCGTGCCCGACCGCCCCGGCATCGCCTACCAGATTCTCGGCCCGGTGGCCGAGGCCAACATCGACGTCGACATGATCATCCAGAACGTCGGCCACGACGGCTCGACGGACTTTTCCTTCACCGTGCCGCGCGGCGAATTCGCCAAGGCCACCGCCATCCTCGAGCAGGTCAAGGGACACATCGGCGCGCGCCAGATCACGGGCGACAACAAGATCGCCAAGGTGTCGGTGGTCGGTGTCGGCATGCGTTCCCACGTCGGCATCGCCAGCAAGATGTTCCGTACGCTGGCCGAGGAAGGCATCAACATCCAGATGATTTCCACCTCGGAGATCAAGATCTCGGTGGTCATCGACGAGAAGTACCTGGAACTGGCCGTACGCGTGCTGCACAAGGCGTTCGAACTGGATCAAGTGCCGGCTTGAGCGGTTTGACCGGCCAGAGCGAAAGCGGTAAGATCGCCAGCCGTTTTCGGAGAGATGGCCGAGTGGTCGAAGGCGCTCCCCTGCTAAGGGAGTATGCGGGCTTAAACCTGCATCGAGGGTTCGAATCCCTCTCTCTCCGCCAGAGTTTGTTATAATTCAAGCCTCAACGCGCCCGTAGCTCAGCTGGATAGAGTACTTGGCTACGAACCAAGGGGTCAGGAGTTCGAATCTCTTCGGGCGCGCCAGCATCATCAAGGGTCTGCGATTTCGCAGGCCCTTTTCTTTTGCCTCGGGCATCGCCGAGTTGGGATAGGATGCAGGCTTCATTGTCTGGGGGGAGAGTGCGCCATCGTCACGAATCGGATCCGGCTGTTTCTGGCAGGGGTGCTTGCGCTGTTCATCGCGGCCAACGCAGCAGCGGCGTCGCGCGAGGAGATCAACGCCGAGGTACGCCAGGCGATGAAGGAATTTCGCAAGCACACCAGCGCCGGCTACGAGCTGTCGCAGAAGGCGGCCGGCGTGCTGGTGTTTCCCAGCGTGGTGAAGGCCGGCATCGGCGTCGGCGGCGAGTATGGCGAGGGCGCGCTCCTCATCGGCGGCAAGCCGGTGGCGTACTACAACATCGCGGCCGCCTCCATCGGCCTGCAACTGGGCGCGCAGGCGCGCAGCGAGATCATCCTCTTCATGACCGAAAGCGCCCTGTCGAAATTCCGCGGCAGCGAAGGCTGGAAGGCGGGCGTGGATGGCAGCATCGCGCTCGTCACGGTCGGCACGGGTGGATCGATCGACACGGAAACGGCGCAGAAGCCGATCATCGGCTTCATCTTCTCGAACAAGGGGCTGATGGCCAACCTGACGTTCGAAGGCTCGAAGATCACCAAGATCGACAGGTGAAAGTCAGGCCGCCAGGGGCGGCTCGTCCATCAGCGCGACCTGCTCGCGCAGTTCAAGGATGCGGTCCTGCCAGTAGCGCTGGGTGTTGAACCAGGGGAAGGCCGCCGGAAAGGCCGGGTCGTCCCAGCGCCGCGCCAGCCAGGCCGAGTAGTGCAGCAGGCGCAGGGAACGCAGCGCCTCCACCAGGTGCAGCTCGCGCGGATCGAATTCGCAGAAATCCTCGTAGCCGGCCAGCACGTCGCCGAGCTGGCGCGTCATCTCGGCGCGTTCGCCCGAGAGCAGCATCCACAAATCCTGCACGGCCGGCCCCATGCGGCAATCGTCGAAATCCACGAAGTGCGGGCCCGCGTCGGTCCATAGCACGTTGCCGGCGTGGCAATCGCCGTGCAGGCGGATCGATGCGATAGGCCCGGCGCGATCGTAGCAGCGGCGCACGCCGTCGAGCACCTGTTCGGCGACGCTTAGCCAGGCGGCCAGCAGGTCGTCCGGCAGGAAGCGGTGTTCGAGCAGGTAATCGCGCGAGGCCTCGCCGAAGCCGGCGATATCCAGCGTGGGCCGTGCGCGAAAGGGGCGCACAGCGCCGGTGGCATGGATGCGTCCGAGGAAGCGTCCCATCCATTGCAGGGTCTCGGGTCGGTCCAACTCGGGCGCGCGGCCGCCGCGGCGGGGGAAGACGGCGAAGCGGAAACCCTGCGTATGGTGCAGGGTGCCCGCACCGGCAAGGGCCAGCGGGGCGACGACGGGGATTTCGCGCTCGAGCAGCTCTTGCGTGAAGGCGTGCTCCTCGAGAATCGCCGCGTCGCTCCAGCGCGCCGGCCGGTAGAACTTGGCCACCACGGGCTTGTCATCGACGAGGCCGACCTGGTAGACGCGGTTCTCGTAGCTGTTGAGGGCCAGCAGGGTGCCGTCGCAGGGCAGCCCGGCGCCTTCCAGCGCATCGAGCACGGCGTCGGGCGTCAGGCTGGAATAGGGGTGGGCGGAATCCATCGCGGCATTGTACGATCACTCTTATGCGCTCTATCATGGGCGAAGGAAAGAAGAAGACAAAACAGAAGACCAAACGCGATGTCCGATTACCCTAAAGAACTGATTCATCCCCACCATCTGTTCGACGGCAGCGAAGTCGTCATCCGGCCGATCCGCCCCGAGGACGCGCCGATCGAGCAGGATTTCGTGCGCGGGCTGTCGGAGGATTCGCGCTACAACCGCTTCATGGGCCAGTTGCGCGAACTGACTCCGCGCAAGCTGCAGTACCTGACGACGATCGATTACGACCTGCACATGGCGCTCATCGCGACAATTCAGCGCGAAGGCCGCGAGGTGGAGATCGGCGTCGCCCGCTATGTCGTCACGCCGGGCAGCGAGAGCTGCGAGTTCGCCATCGCGGTGGACGACGCCTGGCAGGGCACCGGCGTGGCCGGCATTCTCATGCTCGAGTTGATGGCGGCGGCGCGCGGCCGCGGCCTGAAGAGCATGGTCGGCTACGTCCTGGCGAGCAACCACAAGATGCTCAAGTTCTGCCGCCAGCTCGGCTTCGAGTTCCAGCGCGATCTGGGCGAGGGCGACACCATCAACGTGGTGAAGAATCTCTAGGGTTTTTCAGAAGCCAGGCGATGCGCCCAGCGCGTCGTCTCCGGCAGCCGGTAGCGCGTCAGGCAGGCCATGACCCATGAAACGGCGGACTCCAGACCGACGCGGTGGCCGGGCGAGACGTAGAGCGGCTTGACGCCTGCCCGTGTGCGCAGCACGGCGCCGATGACTTCATCGCCATCCCTCAGCGGCACCCAGGCGCCGCGCCGGTCCGGCACGGCGTCGTGCGTGCCGACGAGGCGCGTCTTGGCGACGCCGATGGCGGGCAAATCGAGCAGCAGGCCGAGGTGGCAGGCGATGCCGAAGCGGCGCGGGTGGGCGATGCCCTGACCGTCGCAGAGGATGAGGTCGGGCGGCGTGTCGAGTTGTCGCAGCGCCGCCAGCACGGCGGGTACCTCGCGGAAGGAAAGCAGCCCCGGCACGTAGGGGAAGCGGGTGGGCTGGCGCGCGATGGCGGAGGCGGCGAGGCGCAGGGAAGGGCTGTCGAGCACCGCGACGGCGGCGCGCGTGACGGCGCCCGCATCCTCGAAGCCGACGTCCACGCCGGCGATGCGCGCGACCGGGCCGAAATCGTCGTGGCGGACGACCTTGCCGGCGAGGCGCGACTGCAGCGCCATCGCCTCCTTCGGCGTCAGGTCCCAGGCGTGCTCGATGCGGCGCCTCATCCGGCGCAATCCGTGACGACGAGCGGGACGATCATCTCCTCTTCGCTGATGCCAGCATGCACGCCGAGCTGGCGGTAGCGCCTTTCCCCTTCAACCCAGTCGAGCAGGGTCCAGTTTTCCCGCATCACGAGCACGTAGTCGCCGATGCGTGCGGCGAGGCGCGGATCCGGCGTGCCCGGGCCGAACCAGCCCTGGGCAACAAGTTCCTCGGCGCGGTAGCAGTCGGCGCGACCCTCCAGGGCCCTGGCCGCCTCGGACTCGAAGCGCGCGGCCTGTCCGGGCTTGACATAGCAGTAGGCGACGCGCCGCTCGCCGCACAGCGGCCGTGCCAGCGTCGCCGCGAGTTCGCCGTGTTCGGCGAGATCGATCTGCCGCTCGGGCGGCGAGTCGACGAAGCCGTGGTCGGCGCAGGCAATGAGCAGCGTGTCGCTGCCGGCCAGCGCGTCGAGGCAGGCGCCGAAGGCGCGGTCCAGTTCGGCGAAGCGGCGTGCCACCTGGTCGCTGCCGATGCCGTGTATATGGGCGAGCGAATCGAGCTCGGAAAAATAGGCATGGGTGTAGGTGGGTTCCTCGGCCTGCCGCACGACGCGGACGATGGCGCCGAACAACTCCTCGATCGTGGCGTAGGCGATCACCTGCGCGCCGGCGCTGTGGTAGCGGTTGAAGGGCGAGTCGGCGATCTCGCGCGGCGAGACGAACGTGGCGGTGCGGTCGATGCGTCGGGCGAAAGGCCGGTGCCCGAAGAGCCGCGCGGGCCATTCCTCCGGCGGCAGGTCGATGCGTTCGACGCCGCGCGGCCGCAGCGGCAGCACGGCGGCGATGGCGCCGAGCTCGGCGAAATACATGTGCCAGCCGGTCAGCGCGTGCTGCTGCGGCGCGAGGCCGCTGAGAAAGGTCGTGACGGCGCTGGCGGTGGTGGACGGAAAGACCGAGGTGATGCCGCCCCGCAGATGTGTCCGCAGGTGGCCGCCCGTGCCGTGACGCTGCAGGTAGCGGTAGCCGAGGCCGTCTATGACGAGCAGCACGATGTGACGCGCCGTGCCGCGGAGGCTGACTTTTTCCCCGCGCAGGGGCGCATAGGGGAGCGACTGCGAGGCGCCGCAGGCATCGCCGAGCGAGCGCATCAGGTTGGCGATGCTGCCGCCCGAGTAGTCGGGAAGCGTCACTGATGCTTCCGGCAGGTGCCGATCAGTCCGGCATGCGCGGCGTGGCGGGTTCAGTGGTCCTCGATGTGCGGACGGCCTTCTTCCGCCGGCACGCCGGTGTCCGGATCGATCCAGTCGGAGATGCCCAACTCGTCCTCGGCCTGGGCCAGCGTCTCGCCCGGTTCGAAATCGGACTCGTCGCTGTATTCCATGTCCTCCGTCGCTTCGAGCAGCGTGGGAAAGGGACCGTACTCCTCGCCGCTTTCCTTGTCCTGCCAGTAGAAGCCGTCCGGTCTTTCGATGACCCGGGTGCGGTCGTAGGCCGCGGGGGTGGCGGGAATGTTCTTGGGCATGTTCTCTCTCCTTCCTGCAGAGACGGGTTCATCATGAACCAATTCTGAACGAAAAGCTATGGCGTTTCGTCGGTGCGTTCGTTGACCGGAGTCAACCCTGGCACCTGAAGACGTTAACGGTCGCCGGCGAGCAAACCTGAATCCTTGTGCGACGGTGCCGCGGGCGCTATAGTTGTTTCGAAAATTCGAATATTTACAGACAACATCTCCAGACGAATCGGAATGTCCGACATCCTGCCTCTCGACGCGCAGGCACTGCTGCGTCGCTGCGATGCCTCCCTCCTCGATTTCGAAACCACGGCCGAGCTGACCGAAGCGGCCGATATCGTCGGCCAGGCGCGCGCCCTCGATGCCGTGCGCTTCGGCATCGACATCAAGCAGCCCGGCTTCAACCTCTTCGTGCTCGGCGATCCGGGCAGCGGCCGCCATGCCGCAGTGCACCGTCTGATCGAGGAGAAAGCGGCGAGCGAGCCGGCGCCGAGCGACTGGTGCTACGTATACAACTTCGCCGATGCCAACAAGCCGCGCCTGCTGCGCCTGCCGCCCGGACGCGGCGGGCGCTTCAGGCAGGACATGCAGCAGTTCGTCACCGAGCTGGGCAAGGCGATCGGCGCCGCCTTCGAGAGCGAGGAATACCGCGTCCGCATCGAGGCGATCCAGGAGGAATTCAAGCAGCGCGAGGAGGGCGCCCTGCGCGCGCTCGGGCAGGAATCCGGCGAGAAGGGCATCGCCCTGCTGCGCACGCCGCGCGGCTTCGTCTTTGCGCCCGTCAAGGGCGAGGAAACGATGGGGCCGGAAGAGTTCGAAAAGCTCTCCGACGAGGAAAAGGCGCGCATCGGCAAGCTGATCGAGGAATACGGCGAGAGGCTGCACAGGCTGATGCACCAGTTCCCGCAATGGCGCCGCGAAATGCAGCAGCGCATCAAGGCGGCCAGCCGGGAGACCATGGGCCTCGCCGTCGAACACCTGATCGAGGAACTGAAGGAGCGCTACACCGACCTGCTCAACGTGCTCGAGTTTCTCGACCAGGTGGTGCAGGACGTCATCGAGAGCGGCGAAGATCTGCGCGAGCAGCCGAAGGCCGAGGGCGACATGAGCGGGGTCGTCGTCAGCGGCAGCATTTCCCTGGTGCGCTACCAGGTGAACCTGCTCGTCGACAACGGCGCGGCCAAGGCGGCGCCGGTGGTGTTCGAGGACAATCCGGTCTATCCAAACCTCGTCGGCCGCGTGGACAGCATCGCCCACATGGGCACGCTGGTGACCAACTTCACCCTGGTCAAGCCGGGTGCGCTGCAGCGCGCCAGCGGCGGCTACCTCGTGCTCGACGCCGCCAAGGTGCTGACCCAGCCCTACGCCTGGGAGGGGCTCAAGCGCGCCCTGCGCTCGGCCCAGGTGCGCATCGAGTCGCTCGGCCAGGTGTTCGGCTTCGCCAGCACGCTGCCGCTCGAGCCCGAGGCGATGCCGCTCGAGGTCAAGGTGGTGCTGGTGGGCGAGCGCATACTCTACTACCTGCTCAAGGAATACGATCCCGAGTTCGAGGAGCTGTTCAAGGTCGGCGCCGACTTCGAGAGCGAACTCGCGCGCGACGAGCCGAACACGCGCAGCTACGGCCGCTTTCTCGGCATGCTGGCGCGGCAGGCCAGACTGCGCCCCTTCGACCGGCAGGCCGTGGCGCGCATGATCGAGCACAGCGCGCGGCTGGCCGGCGACTCGGAGAAGCTCTCGGCCAGCACGCGCCGGCTCGCGGACCTGATGCAGGAGGCGGACCACCATGCCGGAAAGGCGGGACGCAAAGTCGTCGCGCGCGAGGACATCGAGGCCGCGCTGGCGGCGCAGCGCCATCGCGCCGGGCGCCTGAACGAAGCCCTGCAGGAGCAGATCCTGCGCGACACCCTGCTCATCGCGGTGGAGGGCGCCCACGTCGGCCAGGTGAACGGCCTGGCCGTGATCGACCTCGGCGACGTCATGTTCGCCCACCCCGTGCGCATCACCGCCACGGCGCGCATCGGCGAGGGCGACGTCGTCGACATCGAGCGCGAGTCGGAACTGGGCGGGGCGATCCACTCCAAGGGCGTGATGATCCTCTCCTCCTTCCTCGCTTCGCGCTTTGCGCGCAGCCTGCCGCTGTCGCTTTCGGCGAGCTTGGTGTTCGAGCAGTCCTATGGCCCGGTCGAGGGCGACAGCGCCTCCCTTGCCGAGTTGTGCGCGCTGCTCTCGGCGCTCTCCGCCGTGCCGATCCGGCAGTCCCTCGCCATCACCGGTTCGGTGAACCAGTACGGCCGCGTGCAGCCGATCGGCGGCGTGAACGAGAAGATCGAGGGCTTCTTCGACATCTGCAAGGCGCGCGGGCTGAGCGGCGAACAGGGCGTCATCATTCCGCAGTCCAACGTCAAGCACCTCATGCTCAAGGAGGAGGTGGTCGCCGCCTGCGCCGAGGGCAGGTTCCGCGTGGTTGCCGTCGAGGACGTCGATCAGGCCATCGCGCTGCTCACCGGCGTGCCGGCCGGCGAGCCCGATGCGGAGGGCCTCGTGCCGGAGGGATCGATCAACTATCTGGTGGCGGCGCAACTGGCCGAGATGTCCGCGCTGCGCCAGGCCTTTGCCGCGACGGGCAGGAAGCAGGGCGGGAAGAAGAAGCAATAGCATGCAGTTGCACAAGGGCGATGCCCTCATCCTGGTCGATGTCCAGCTGGATTTCCTGCCCGGCGGCAGCCTCGCCGTGCCGCAGGGCGACGAGGTGGTGCCGGCGCTCAACCGCTACATCGCCGTCTTCCACGGACTGACTTTTCCCGTCGTCGCCACGCGCGACTGGCATCCCGCCGATCACTGCTCGTTCGCGGCCCAGGGCGGCCCCTGGCCGCCGCACTGTGTCGCCGGCTCGGACGGCGCGCGCCTCTTCGTCGGCACATCGAACATGCTGGCCGGCATGCGCTGGGACATACCGCTCTACGGCACCATGGCGCATTCCTACATCCAGGCCCACGACAGCGAGCAGCAGGCCTTCGAGGATTTTGCACGTTCCCATCCCAAGGCGACGACCCTGCTCATCGACACCTACGACACGGAAGCCGCGGCGCGCGGGCTGGTGCCGCTGGCGCACAGGCTGGCCGGCGAGGGCATCGCCATAGGCGCCGTGCGCATAGACAGCGGCGACCTGGGGGCGCACGCGCGCAACGTGCGGCAGGTCCTCGACGCTGGGGGACTGCAGGCGGTGAAGATCTTCGCCAGCGGCAACCTCGACGAGCAGCGCGTGCAGGCGCTGCTCGCCGCCGAGGCGCCCATCGACGGTTTCGGCGTCGGCACGCGCATGAACACCTCGGCCGACGCGCCCTATCTCGACTGCGCCTACAAGCTGCAGGAATACGACGGCCGCGCGCGGCGCAAGCGTTCCGAGGGCAAGGCGACCTGGCCCGGCCGCAAGCAGGTTTTCCGCCGGCAGGATGGGGCGGGCGCGATCGTCGGCGACACCCTGGCCCTCGCGGGCGACGCGCAGGCCGGCGCCCCCCTGCTGCAACCGGTCATGCGCGACGGCCGGCGGCTGCGACCGGCCGAGCCGCTGGCGGACATCCGCCGCCGCACGCTGGCGGAACTGGGCCGTCTGCCCGTTCCGCTGCGCGGCCTGGCCCCGGCCGGCGCGTTTCCGGTGACGGTGGCGGACTCGCTGCGCGACCTGGCGAACGAGGTGGACCGCCGGACGGCGCCGGATTGATTTAGCTCAAAGCCGTCGCGGATGCGGCGGCTATTCTGGAATCGAAGCTCAACCTTTCACAACAGGTGTCATCATGCAAAGACCCGTCCAGATCACCTTCAAGGACATCCCCCATTCCGACGCGGTGGAAACCCAAATTCGCGAGAAGGTCGCCAAGCTGGAAACGTTCTACCCCAACATCATCGGCTGCCATGTCACGGTGGAAACGCCGCACAAGCACCATCACCAGGGCAAGATGCACAACGTGCGCATCGACATCAAGGTGCCCGGCACGGAGATCGTGGTGAACCGGGACAAGCACGAGGACATCTATGTCGCCCTGCGCGACGCCTTCGACGCCGCCAAGCGCCAGGTCGAGGAATACGGCCGCCGGCAGCGCGGCGACGTCAAGCACCACGAGAACCGCCGGCAGCCCGCCGGGGAGTAGCGCTGCCCCGTCATCTGCAAGGAGTGCAGCGAACCACCGTCACCCCCTTCCTCGGGAAGGGGGGCGGGGGGAAGGCTTACGACCTGCGGATGAAGTCGCCCACGCGCGGGTAGATCGTCTCGCGCCAGCGCCGCCCGCTGAAGATGCCGTAGTGGCCGACGCCCGGCACGAGGAAGTGTTCCTTCCTCTGCTGCGGGATGTTGCGGCACAGCCCGTGCGCCGCCTCGGTTTGACCCGGGCCGGAAATGTCGTCCAGTTCGCCTTCGATGGTGAACAGCGCCGTGTCGCGGATGGCCCACGGCTTCACGCGCTGGCCGGACACCGTCATTTCCCCCTGCGGCAACTGATGCCTGATGAACACCATGTCGAGGGTTTCCAGGTAGTACTCGGCCGGCAGGTCCATCACCGCGTTGTATTCGTCGTAGAACTTGCGGTGCGCTTCGGCCGAGTCGCCGTCGCCTTCCACCAGATGGTTGTAGAAATCGAGGTGCGCCTGAAGGTGGCGGTCGGGATTCATGGCGACGAAGCCGGAGTGCTGCAGGAAGCCGGGATAGACGCGGCGCATGTAGCCGGGGTATTTCAGCGGCACGCGCGTGATGACGTGGGTGTCGAACCAGCGCAGGCTGCGCGTCTTGGCGTAGCGGTTGACCTCGGTCGGCGCGGCGCGCGTGTCGATCGGCCCGCCCATCAGCGTCATGCTGCGCGGCTGCGCCGGGTCGTCCGCGGCGGCCATCAGCGAGACCGCCGCCAGCACCGGCACGGTCGGCTGGCAGACCGAAATCACGTGCAGGTCGGGCGCCAGCAGGCGCATGAACTCCTGCATGTAGGCGACGTAGTCGGCGAAGTGGAAATAGCCCTCGGCGAGCGGGACGAGGCGCGCGTCGATCCAGTCGGTGATGTAGATGTCATGGTCGGGCAGCAGGGCGCGCACGGTATCGCGCAGCAGCGTGGCGTGGTGGCCGGAGAGCGGCGCCACCACGAGCACCTTGGGGTGCTGCCGTTTCGTCTCGCGGCGGAAGTGCAGCAGCCGGCAGAAGGGTTTCTCGGCGACGATTTCCTCGCGCACCGCCACCGTCTCGCCGTCGATCAGCGTGTGGTCAAGGCCGAACTCGGGCTTCTCGTAGCGCTTGACGACGCGGGCCAGCAGTTCCGAGCCGGCGGCGACGCGGCTGCTGTGGGGCAGGTAGGCAAGCGGGCTGAAGGGGTTGGTGAAGAGTTGTTGGCTGGTTTCCGCCCACAGACGCAGGGGGGCGGAGGCGGCGTGCTGAAGTTCGTGCAGCGTATAGATCATCTAGGGACAACTCCGGGCGAATGGTGCGCTGCACCACTTTACCCGAAGTCGTTCCAAAGTCCAATCGTCCAGGGGCGAGTTCCGCAGAGCAGTCCGCGGCGGCCTTCAGCCCGGCAGCTTGTGGTCGCGGAATTCCTCGCGCAGACTGGTCTTGAGCAGCTTGCCGGTGGCGGTGTGCGGCAGGCTGGGGACGAAGACGACGTCGTCGGGCATCCACCACCTGGCGATCTTGTCGCGCATGAAATCGAGCAGTTCCTCGCGCGTCACGGTCTGGCCTTCCTTCTTCACCACGATGAGCAGCGGCCGCTCGTCCCACTTCGGATGGGCGACGCCGATCACCGCCGCCTCGGCCACGGCCGGGTGCGCCACGGCGAGGTTCTCCAGGTCGATCGAGCTGATCCACTCGCCGCCCGACTTGATGACGTCCTTCGAGCGGTCGGTGATCTGCATGTAGCCGTCGGCGTCCAGGGTGGCGACGTCGCCGGTGGGGAACCAGCCGCCCTCGCGCAGCACGCCGCCGCCCTCGCCCTTGAAGTAGCCGGAAACGATCCACGGCCCGCGCACGAGCAGGTCGCCGAAGGCCTTGCCGTCGCGCGGCAGCTCGCGGCCGGAGTCGTCGACGATCTTCATGTCCACGCCGTAGATGGGGCGGCCCTGGTTGAGGCGCAGCCGGTCGCGCTCGTCGGCGGAGAGTCCGAGGTGCTTGCCCTTCGGCGTGTTCACCGTGCCGAGCGGGCTCATCTCGGTCATGCCCCAGGCGTGCAGCACGGTGACGCCGAACTGCTCGTCGAAGGTACGGATCATGGCCGGCGGCGCCGCCGAGCCGCCGATGACGAGGCGCTTGACGGTCGTCAGCTTCAGCCCTTTCCCCTGCAGGTGCTGCAGCAGGCCGAGCCAGATGGTCGGCACGCCGGCCGAGACCGTCACCTTTTCCTGCTCGAACAGTTCGTGCAGGCTGGCGCCGTCGAGCTGAGGGCCCGGCATGACCAGCTTGGCGCCGGTGAGCGCGCAGGCGTAGGGCAGGCCCCAGGCATTGACGTGGAACAGCGGCACCACCGGCAGCACGGTGTCGCGCGCCGAGAGGTCGAGCGCATCGGGCAACGACGAGCCGTAGGCGTGCAGAACGGTCGAGCGGTGCGAGTAGAGCGCGCCCTTCGGATTGCCCGTGGTGCCCGAGGTGTAGCACAACGAGGAGGCGGTGAGCTCGTCGAATTCCGGCCATTCGTAATCGTCGGAATGGGCGTTGACCAGTTCCTCGTAGCAGAGCAGGTCCAGCTTCGACTGCGGCATGTGCGCGCGGTCGGTCATCGCCACCCAGGCGCGCACCCCCTTGCAGTGCGGCGCGACGCCCTCGACCAGCGGCAGGAAGGTCAGATCGAAGAAGACCAGGCCGTCCTCGGCGTGGTTGACGATGTAGGCGATCTGCTCCGGGAAGAGGCGCGGGTTGATCGTGTTGAGGATGGCGCCGATGCCGGAGACGCCGTAGTAGAGCTCGAAGTGGCGGTGGTTGTTCCAGGCCAGCGTCGCCACGCGGTCGGCCGGCTTCACGCCGACGGAAACCAGCGCGCGCGCCAGCTGCCGCGCGCGGCGGTGCGCGTCGCGGTAGGTGTAGCGGTGCAGGCCGCCGGCGGTTTCGCGCGAGACGATCTCGGTGTCGCCGTGGTTGCGGTCCGCGTGGCGGATCAGCGACGAAATCATCAGGGGCATGTTCTGCATCAGGCCTTGCATGCTTTTCTCCCGTGGGATGCGATCTTGGCGCTGCAAGATAGCATGTCGCCCGACCGGGGTTCAATCACGGTCGGCGCTTGCCGGGGCTAGCTGCGGTAGCGATGCACCAGGGCGGTGACCACGCCCCAGACGTCCGGCGCCGCATCGTCGCCGCAGCAGGGCGAAGGGCGGCAGGGATTCTCCGGCAGCAGGCGGAGCCGGCCGTTGCGCAGTTGCGCCCGTTTCAGATCCATCCCCCCCTCCAGCCAGGCGACGACGAGGTCGCCGTCGGCGGGCGCGGCGGCGCGGTCGACGACCAGCAGGTCGACGTCGTGCATGCCGGCGCCGACCATCGACTCGCCGCGCACGCGCACGAAGAAAGTCGACTCGCGGTGCGTGACGAGATGGTTGTTGAGGTCGATGCCTGCCGCCGCGGCGACGTCGTTCATGCGTACTTCCTGAAGCTGCCCGTGACCACGCCGAAGATCTCCAGCTGGCCCTGCGGCCGGATCGGGCCGTAGGCGGGATTGCCGGCGCGCAGGAAGATGCCGCGCTTGTCGCGGTCGAGGTATTTGAGCGTGAACTCGTTGTCGACGATGGCGACGACGATGTCGCCGTGGCGGGCGTTCCGCCCCTTGTCCACGATGACGAAGTCGCCCGGCTGCAGGCCGGCCTCGATCATCGAATCGCCCTTCACGGTGAGCAGAAGGGTGCGGCTCGGCGCCTCGATGAGGAACTCGTCGATGGTGAGCATTTCGGCCTGGGCGTCGTTGGCGGCGGCGGGCAGGCCGGCACGCACCGAATCCGCCACCGGCCGCTCGAAGAAACGCGGGCCGGGGGCGAGGCGCCGGTCGGGCGTGGCCTGGAGGAAGCCGGCCAGCTTGAACCGCCCGGCGACGGCATGCGCCGAGGCCACGGAGCGCAGGCCGAGCAGGCGCGCCATGTGCGAGAAGGAGGGCAGGCTGCGGTAGGCGGCGAAGTAGTCCTGCAGCCGGCCGAGGTAGTCGTGGTCCTGCGAGAGGGGCGGCATCGTCGTTCTCCTCCGAATGTTCGTTCGCAGGATAACGAATGAACGTTCGTTTGTAAAGGGGCGGTCAGGGACGGGTGCATTGCTAGAATGCGCAACATGTTTCGGCATTTCGGATCGTTGGCCGTTATGGCCCTCGCTGTCGTGCTCTCCGCCTGCAGCCTCGACGCGCGCCAGCCCGGCGCGCTCGACTGCTACAAGGCCGAGGATGCGGCGGCCTGTTTCATCGCGGCGGCGAAAGGGCGGCTGAAGCTGGCGCCGGACGCCAATGCGCGCGCCGAGGCCCTCATCGAGCTGCTCTACACGCTGGCCGGTGCCGAGGCGAGCGACGACGCCCTGCTGAAGCAGGCGCTCGACCTGAGCTCGGACGGGGGCGTGCGCCCGGTGCGGCAGATGGACCTGCTCTACGCCATCGACCTCTACGGCAGCGCCGGCGAATCGCTGCCGCCGCGCACCTTCTTCACGGCGCTCGGCCGCTTCATCCAGCTCGACAGGGAGCTGAAGGGCCTGGCGCGCGTCGAGCTCTACCTCAACGCCTGCGGCATCATCGGCTGGGCGGCGGATTTCCGCGAGCGCTGGCTGGTTTTCGCCCAGAGCGTGTGCACGCCCGACAGGCTGCAGGCGATCGAGACGGATTCCGGCGCCGGCGGCGCGCTGCTGCAGGCCATGATGCCGGTGGCGATGACTTTCGGCGAGAATCCGACCGGCTTCGCCGAGAGTGCAAGGCGCGGCCTGGCCTGGCTGGCCGAGGCGGAAAATGCGGCGGCGAAGTCGAAGGACAAGGAGGAGCGCGAGTTCGTCGTCTTCCTCGGCGTGCTGATGCACACCTTCAACGCGCTCTGCCTCGATGTCTTCGACCGGCCCGAGGCGGCCGACGGCGAGGCCGAGCTGGCATTGAAGACCCTGCGCCGTTTCGAGAGGCGCGCCGGCCTCGTCGCCGCCACGCTGCCGCTGCGGCGCCAGGTGGTCGAGATCCTTTTCAAGCTGGAGCGGGAGGACGAGGCGAAGAAGCTGCTGCGCGAGATGCTGGCGAAGGTCGACGCCGACCCGAACGCGAAGAAGATTCCCGCCGCCGAGCAGGTCGCCATACTGACGTTGGCCGCCCGCCTTGCCCACGAGGAGGCGACCGCCGCACGCGAGGGTGGCGAGTGCCGGCCGGAAGGAACGATCTCGATCTGAGGAGACCCATGGAAAAAATCTGGCTCGACAGCTATTCCCCCGGCGTGCCGCACGAGATCGCCGTCGACGACCTCGGTTCCATCGGCGAGCGTTTCGAGCGGAGCGTGCGCGAGTATGGCGAGCGCACCGCCTTCGTCAGCGGCGCGGCCGGCGTCGGCCTCAGCTACCGCGCGGTCGACGCCCTCTCGCTGAAGGTGGCGGCCTGGCTGCAGTCGGCGGCCGGACTGGCGCCGGGCAGCCGCGTCGCGATCATGCTGCCGAACCTGCTGCAGTTCCCCGTCTGCCTGCTCGGTGCGCTGCGCGCCGGCTGCACGGTGGTGAACGTCAACCCGCTGTACACGCCGCGCGAGCTGGCGCACCAGCTCGCCGACTCGGGTGCCGAGGCCATCTTCATCCTCGAGAACATGGCCCACGTGCTGGAGAAGGCCATCGGCGGCACGGCGGTGAAGCACGTCGTCGTCACCGGCGTCGGCGACCTGCTCGGCTTCCCGAAGCGGCAGCTCGCCCATTTCGTCGTGCGGCGCTTGAAGAAGATGGTTCCGCCGTATTCGCTTCCGGGTGCCGTGTCCTTCGACGCCATGCTGGCGCAGGGCGCTGCGGCGCGCTTCGCGCCGGTGCAGGTGGCAGCCGACGACCTTGCCTTCCTGCAGTACACCGGCGGCACCACCGGCGTTTCGAAGGGTGCCATGCTCACCCACCGCAACCTGCTCGCCAACGCGCGCCAGGCGGAGGTGTGGAGCGACCCCTTCCTCGACCAGAAGGAGGTGAACATCCTCGTCACGGCGATCCCGCTCTACCACATCTTCGCCCTCGGCTCGGCCGTCAGCCACATCGCGCGCGGCGGGGTGAACGTGCTGGTCTCCGACCCGCGCAACACCGCCGCCTTCGTCAAGGTGCTGGCGAAATACCGCTTCGTCTCTCTGCCCGCCGTGAACACCCTCTTCAACAGCCTGGTGCACCATCCCGAATTCGCCAAGGTGGATTTCAGCCGGCTGAAGTTCGCCATCGGCGGCGGCGCCGCGGTGCAGCGCGCCGTGGCCGAGCGCTGGCAGGCGATCACCGGAGTGCCGCTGTGCGAGGGCTACGGCCTCACCGAATGCTCGCCGACGGTCACCTGCAACCCGCTGCACCTGACGGCCTACACCGGCTCCATCGGCCTGCCCATGCCGTCCACCGACGTCTCCATCCGCGACGAGAACGGCGCCGAGGTGCCGCCCGGCGAGGCGGGCGAGCTGTGTGTGCGCGGACCGCAGGTGATGAAGGGCTACTGGAACCGGCCCGAGGAGACCGCCCGCGTCATGACGCCGGACGGGTTTCTGCGCACCGGCGACGTCGCCACCATGGACACGGCAGGATTCATCCGCATCGTTGACCGCAAGAAGGACCTGATCCTCGTCTCAGGCTTCAATGTGTATCCGAACGAGGTGGAACAGGTGGTGGCCCTGCACCCGCAGGTGCTCGAGGCGGCGGCGGTCGGCGTGCCGGACGACGCCACCGGCGAGGCGGTCAAGCTCTACGTCGTGAAGAAGGACCCTGCGCTCACGGCCGCGGCGCTGATCGCCCACTGCCGCGAATCCCTCACCGCCTACAAGGTGCCGAAGCTGATCGAATTCCTCGACGAATTGCCGAAGAGCAACGTCGGCAAGGTGCTGCGGCGCGAACTGCGCGAGCGCGGCAAATGAAACCTCCCCTCTCCCGCGTGGGGGAGAGGGGCCGGGGGAGAGGGTTTCTCCCAATAACAGGAAGGAATCCATGAGCGAACCGCTA
>Ga0194120_10005391_pt1 | contig 18919 bp, 14 predicted proteins | sample TA2MahCa65mmetaG_FD_148642 | JGI IMG/M metagenome (GOLD analysis project Ga0194120, IMG submission 148642) | Freshwater microbial communities from Lake Tanganyika, Tanzania - TA2015019 Mahale Deep Cast 65m | ecosystem: Environmental > Aquatic > Freshwater > Lake | place: Tanzania: Lake...
CCAGAACACCTCAGAAGACCGGAATCGACGGGTTCACAACCAAACAGCTATGCCGGTGCGAGGCCGTTCCGGGACGATGTGGGAAACCGCCGATCGCTTGCGCTGGGGTTTCCCCGACAGGCTCCTATAGATTTCAATCATCGGCCCAGCACCGGTAATAGTGAAATCCTGATGAATCAAGGCATTGGCCGCAAGTTCGCGGAGCGCAATCTCGGGGTAGACGGCCACTTGGGCGCGCAACGCTTCGCGGATGACTTCGCTGTGCGGCAGGACCCGCTTCAGGCGGGCGACGAGGCCTTCGAACCCAACAGCGTAGCCCAAGCTGCCCATAATTTCGTCGATCGGTTTGGCCTTGTTCGGACCGTCGTACCGGACAACTCGAATCCGTTTCCTGGCAAGCGAATTAAACGCTTGCAGGTCGTTTGCTGCAGCAATGGCGCCAAAATTGGTCACGAAACCGCGGTCGCCGTCGAATTCGACCATCTTCTCGGCGGTGAGCCATCGCAGTGTTTCAGACGGCGAATCCGGCGTCGGCCGTTCCAACTTTGCACAGATGGCGGCGACGTTGAGCTTGGCCAGGATCTCATCGGTTGCCAGAAGGACGGACGCGCGAAGTTCTTCCCAGCGAGGCGGTCGGCTATTCAGCATCATTCCGCCAACTTCTTGTCGCGACGCCTTGCGCGTTGCTCCGCCTGACCGAATCCATGCGTGCTCGATGGACTGACCCCGGCGGTGCACCGGCTTGGTGGCCTGTTCGAAGATGTGGACGATCAGCACGTTGGCATCTCGCCATTCGACCACGGCATGGTCGATGCGCACCGGAGGTTCAAGACCATCGCGGCCCAAGTTGCCGAACTGAGTTACGGCGGCGTCCACTTCTTGCTGGCTCACTCCGCGCGGCTGCCTCGTCGCGTTGTCGATGCCCAGGACGATGAAGCCGCCGCCCGGCAGGTTGCCAAAAGCGGACAGGTGCTCGACCAGACGCTCCTTGTTCGGCGACACGGCGCTCTTCCAGTCGAGTTCGTTGGGCTCGCTGTGAAGCTGCCGGACGCTGTCTTCTAGCACCTGAAGCGCGCGGGCGACCCACGGCTTGGACGACTTCATGGTGTAGCACCTTGTTGAAAGTGAATCAGAATTCCACGGTGGCGGTTTTCAAATGGAGTAGAAAGTTGCGAACGGAACTCGGCCGGGGCAAGTTCGCAGCCCGACCCGCCCGCCACCGCCGGCGGTCGCGCGCCGCGCACCCTACGCAAAGCCCATGCCGAGCTCGCGGAGGTTATCGGGGGATAAGAACCTATTGACACGATAGCACAAAGTCGCCGCGTCGCGTTTCGAATGTGATAAGACTGCAGGCAGCGCTCGTCGGCGATCCTCTGGTCCAACTGGGGCATGCGTGCCGCAGTGCCCACCTTGAGCAACAGGCAGTAGTGGCTCCAGGACAATTGTGCAGACAGCGTCTGCACTTTTGGGAAGGCAAGGTAGAACTCCCGCATGTACCATAAGTTGCGATGACCGAACCCCTTGCCGAACTCCGCCGTCAGCCGGTCTGCCACCTGCCGGATCAGCCGGGCACCGTACGCGGCGCGCTCCTCGCCTGCCTGTTCGTGCTCGACCAGAATGCGACCGACATGCCAGTAGGCCTGAACCATGACGGAATTGACCGCCCGGAAGGCTCCGACCCGTGCTTCTCGCAGGACCGCCTGGATCGCCTGTGCAGCCGACTCAACGGGCGGCGTCTCTTCGCCGCGATCAGTTGCAGTCGTCAGCAACGCCTTCTTCATGAAGTAGCACCTCCATGAAAGCAAAGACGAATGCCTTGTCGGCGGTTTTCAAATGGAGTAGCGCCCATCCCAGCTCCTACCTCAACGTCCAGCGAATCTGGAACAGACGCTGGACCTCGAACGTCGTCGCCAACTGCTTCTCGATACCGGCAATCAGGTCCGCCCGCTGCACGTCGATGCGGTCCTGTTCCTCGTACAAATCCCGGCGCTTGCGGTTCCGCTTCTGCTCCAGGTTCTTGATTTCCCGCTGTGCAGCAAGCTTATCGGCCAGGCTCACCGCCACGGCCGACTGCCGCCGCCCGTCCTTGATGGCGAGGTCGAGGTCCTTGAGTTCGCGCTCCAACCCGAGCTTCAGGTCGTCCGACCACCGGTCGAGCTTGCACACCTCGGCGTCGAAGTAGCGGCCGTTGCGGACCTCGACACCATCGAGGTTCAGCCGAACTTCGCGTTGGATTTCATCCTCCAAGACCTGCTGAGTGCCCGCTTCGCCCGCGTCGATGCCGGACAGGCGTAACAGGCGTCGGCACCAATCTCCGTCAAGGCTCGCCCCCGCGTCGCTGCGACCTGCCAGCAGGATGAACTGCTCTTCGGCCACTGAGCGCACGGTCAGGAGCGCACAATTCAGCCAGCCGCTTTGACCCTTGTTGCCCTCCAGCACGGCGATGCTCGCTCCGTAGCCATCGTAATCAAACACCAAATGCCGGGACGTGAGCGAGCGCCCGCGCGCCTGGGCAATGACGTGAGCGGCCAGCGGGTGATCCACGCGGGAAAACCAGGCCGTCGGACTCCGCCTCTTTCCAGTCCAAGCAGTACCAGGCCGCACGGGCCGCATCGCCGGTGTACTGGAAACGCGGCCGGTCAGCGGCAAACTTCGCGTCTCGGCCCAGTTCGAACCGCGTGAGATTCAAGAGCATCCGGCCGCGTTCATCCAACGACGCTTGGGCCTGGTCGCGATGCACGCGCAGCCGGGTCTGCACGTCCTCATCGAAGTGGTCGAGAAGACGTTGCCGCGTTTCGGTCATCTGAGCGGTGATTTGCTCATCCAGTTCCGCCTGCAAGGCGTCGAAGGCAGCGGCGATTTCCTCCGAAGTCCTGCAGCCTTGGTAGATGGCGGTGATGCGGCGCTCGATGTCCACGCCGGATTCGACGGCACCCAGGATCTCGTCCGATGCTCCAAAAACCCCTTCGAACAGCCTGAACTTCTGCGACAACAGGTCGAGCACCCGCCGGTCCGCCGCGTTGCGTTCGTTGACGAAGTTGACCACCACCACATCGTGGAGCTGCCCGTAGCGGTGGCATCGGCCGATGCGCTGCTCGACCCGTTGCGGATTCCAGGGCAGGTCGTAGTTGAAAACCAGTGAACAAAACTGGAGATTGACGCCTTCCGCTGCCGCCTCCGTCGCCAGCAGGATGGTCGCCTGGTCCTTGAACGCCTCGGTGATGGCGGCGCGGACATCGACCGACCTGGCACCCGTCGACCTGCCGTCACCTTCGTGGCGAGCCTGCCACTCGGCGTAGACGCGGCGGGCGGTCTCGTCGCCGTTGGAGCCGTTGAGCATGACCACTTGGCCCTGATAGCCATTTTGGGTCAGCACGTTGAACAGGTAGTCCTGTGTCCGGCGTGATTCCGTGAACACGACGGCTTTGCGGGCGGCGCCGATCGCTTGCGTCTGGGAAAACGCTTGCGTCAACGCCCGCAACAGAGCGCCTGCTTTGGCGTTGGATTCGATGGTGCCCGCCAGATCCAGGCAGCTTTCGACGAAGCTGATTTCATCGGCGAGCAGCTTCGGATCGACGGCCTTGGCATCGGCAACGGGCTCGTCTTCAGCTTCCCAGTCGTCTTCCAGTTCGTCCAACGCCTCGAAATCATCGCGAACGAGGTCTGTGGCTGGTGGCTGGGCGGGCAACTCGGCCTGCATCGCCCGCAGTCGCGCCCGCAGCGCGCGCAACGTGTCCGCGATGGCGAAGGATGAGGAGGCGAGCAGCTTGCGCAGCACCATCGTCATCAGCGCCCGCTGGGAAGTGGGCACGGCGTACAGCTCGTCGCGGCGCAGGTACTCGGACACCTGTTCGTATAAGGTGTGCTCCGCGTTGGACGGATAGAACTCCTGCGTCACCGCGACCCGCTGGGTAAACCGAACATACTCCAGCACTTGCTTGCGAAGCGTCCGCTGGCACACCTCGGCAAGGCGCTGCTGCAAGAGGCGATTGCGGGCGCCGTCGTCGGCATCGCGGATGAACTGCTCGCGGAACGAAAGCGGGTCGCCGAACAGGTGCGGATCGATGACGCTGCAGAGGCCGTACAGCTCCATCAAGGAGTTCTGCAGCGGCGTTGCGGTCAACAGCAACTTCTGGGTGGCGGCAAGTCCCATCGTCACCGCCTTGGCGGTCTTGTTGCCCTTCTTGTAGACGTTGCGCAACCGGTGGGCTTCGTCGATGACCGCGAGATCCCAGGGCACGGCCGCGACGCTATGCTGATGCTGCGCCGCAAAGCTGTAGGACGTGACGATGACCTGGTCGTCGAGGTCAAACGGATTCGGCTTGCCTTCCGCGACGTAACGAGACCACGAGCGGCTCTCCAGCACCACCGACGGCAGGTAGAACTTTTCCCAAAGTTCCTGCTGCCATTGTTTGCGCAGCGCCGCTGGGACCACGACCAGGATGTGGCGGCGCCGCTCCGCCCAACGCTGTGAGATGACGAGGGCAGCTTCAATCGTCTTGCCCAGGCCCACTTCGTCGGCAAGGATGACGCCCTTCGACAACGGTGAACGCAAGGCGAACAAGGCCGCGTCGACCTGGTGCGGGTTCAAGTCCACGCGTGCATTGGAGATCGCACGGGACAGGTGTTCGACCGAGTCGGGCGCACCCTGCACGGTGAGGGCGTAGGCCCAGTACTGCGCGTGGTAGGCCGTCGTCATTTCTTGACGGGCTCCAAACCCTTGTTGTCGATCTGGCCGCCTGCTTCGATCCAGGCCATCGACTTCGCTTTCGGCACCCGCCACTGGCTGCCGACCGGCACGGCGGGCAACTTGCCTTCGCGAGCCAGCACGTACGCGGTCCGCTGCCCGATGCGCAGCAGCTTGGCGACCTCCGGGATCGCAAGCACCCCCTTGTCCACGAACCGACCTCAACGACCCCGCCTTGCCAGCGGTCGCCAAGCCGGGACTGTACTGCGGGGCCGGAACGCGGGCAACCGGGCGGCGCCGCCAGGGCGCAGGTCGCGGACAGTGCGCTTTGCTTTGGATGCATAGAAAGCAACATCATGTCGTTGGCAACTTTCCGAACGGGTCATGCGCAGGCATGCTGACGGAGGGTGTATGCAATTCACTCCCGTCGCGAGGCCCAAGAGCCCGGGCGAGGCTCCTGCCGCGAGCGGCGGACCGCCATCGCGCCCTTGCTCACGGGTGGTGCGAGCAGGCAGCCTGCGTCCCTTGCCGCCGTGACGGCATACCCACCCGCGGCGCGGTTTCACGCAGCTGCCTCCCGCGCCAAAGGCAAACCCTGCGCGACGACGGAATCAAGGCGGCCACCCCCACCACCCTTCCCGCCGGCCGCCCACTCCGTGCTATGCTGCGCGCCCTTTGCGCCCTGGCGGAGTGCAATGCCCCCTGTTCCTGCGATTCTCGACAACGGCACCGTGCTGGCTGATTCCTACGTGGTCGAGCGGTCGCTCGGCGGCGGCGGCATGGGCCACGTGTACCTGGCGCGCGATCTGCGGCTGGACCGCTTGGTGGCCATCAAGCTCTTGCACGCCGAGGTCGCGGCCAACGAAGACGCCGAGGCGCGCTTTCGCCGCGAGGCCCACGCGCTGTCGCGGGTGCTGCACCCCAACGTCGTGGGCATCCACGCGTTTGGCCGCCACGGCGACTCGTGGTTCCTGGTCATGGAGTACGTGGAGGGCCAGAGCCTGGAACAGTTGATGGCCGCCGGCCCGATGCCGCTCGAAGTCGTCCTCGATCTGACCCGCCAGGTGGCGGCGGGGCTGTCTGAAGCCCACGCGCTCGGCATCGTGCACCGCGACATCAAGCCGGGCAATGTGTTGGTGCGCACCCTGGCGTCGGGCGGAGTGCTGGCCAAGGTCGCCGACTTCGGCTTGGCGCGGTCGATTGCGTCGGCAGGGTCGGTAGCGGTGACGCGGGCGGCGGAGATCCCCGGCACGCCGGCCTACATGTCGCCCGAGCAGATCCAGGCGCAGCATGTCGACGGCAAGAGCGACTTGTACTCGCTGGCGGTCATGGTCTACCAGATGCTGACAGGCCAACTGCCGTACGCGCGCGAAACGGTGCAGGCGATGCTCATCGCCCACCTCATCGACGACCCGCCGCAGTTCAGTTCGAGCATCCTGCGCGCCGTGCCGCCGGCCGTCGAGCGCGAGTTGCGCAAGGGGTTGGCCAAAAAGCGCGAGGACCGCCAAGCCGACGTGCTGGCGTTCGCCCGGGCGTTGGAGCGCGCGGCCGGACGCAACATGGTGTCTGGCGCCATCGAACTGGCCGACTGCCCGGCTTGCATGCAGCCGGCGACGCCCGGTGGCTTCTGCACCCAATGTGGCAGCGCCGTGCCCGGCGTGCGCTGTTCGGCGTGCGGCACCGAGGCGGCCGGCGAGCGCTATGCCTGCGACAGTTGCGGCGCGTCGCTGCTGGCGTGGCCGTCGGCGGCGGGCGCGCTGGTGGCGGGGTTGCGCGAATCGAGCATCGTGCTGTTGACCGCGCAGTTGGCGGCGACCGGCATCGAGGCCCAGGCCGATCGCGCCGCGCTCTTTGCCACCGCCGTTGCCCGCGAGGGTGGCCGGCTGATGGCGCTGGTCGGCGGCGAGGCCTACGCGGTGTTCGGGCTGGGCGGCATGCGCGACGGCGACGCGGTGCGCGCGGTCGATGCGGCGCTGGCGTTCACGGCGCTGGCGGGCGATGCCGGGGGTGCGCCGCGGGCGGCAGTCGAAATCGGCGCCGTGGCCAGCCGCGGGTCGGGTGTGGCGTGGGGCGTGGCGATGCTGGGCGGGCCGGTGATTGCCCTGGCCCGCGATCGCCTCGATCACGCGCAGCCCGGCGGCGTTGTCATCGGCGACGCGGCCTACCGCGAGGCGCGCGGCGTGTTCGAATTCCGCCACGACGCCCGCGGCCACGTGCGCCACGTGCTGCGCAGGCGCGATGCGTCGTTGGCGCTGGCCGATTACATGGCCCGCGAAGTGGCCAAGCCGTTTGTCGGACGCAACTTGGAGCTGAACCTCGCGCTGCGGGCGTGCAAGAAGGTGCGGCGCGAGGGCTGCCTGAGTGCGCTCGTCATCGCCGGGCCGCCCGAGGCCGGCAAATCGCGGCTGGTCGGCGAGATGCTGCGCTCGCTCGAAGAAGGCGGCGACCCCTGGCGGTTCGAGCTGGTGCGCTGCAGCCCCGTCGAGCTGACGAGCGGCTGGCAGCCGTTTGCCGATCTGGTGCGCGACGCCATGGTGGGCGGCGAGGAACAACTGGCGGTGCGCCTGTCGCGTCTGCCCGGCCTGCAGGACGCGGACCCAGAGCGCGCCGTGCGCCGCGTGCAGGCCCTGATGCGCATGTTGGGCTTGGACCACGACGTCGGCCAGGGCGAGGCGCCGACGCCGGCCAGCGACGCCGAAATTCAGGCTGCCTTCGAGGCGTGGGCGGCGATCGTGCGCGGCATCTGCGCGCAGCAACCGATGGCGCTGGTCATCGAAGACCTGCAGTACGCCCGGCCGGTGGTGCTGCAACTCTTGGCCCACATCGCCCGCAGTTGCGAAGACGTGCCGCTGTGCCTGGTCCTGCCGCTGCGCAGCGATCGCGCAGAGGTGGTGTTGCAAGCCTTGCATCTGGCAACCTCGCGCACCGTGACCGTCGAAGTCGAACCACTCGAAGAGTCCGATACCGAGACGCTGGTCGCCGAAATGCTCGAAGGCCAAAAGCCGCCGGTGGGCCTGGTGTCGGCCTTGCAGCGCTTCGCCGAGGGGCTGCCCGGCCGCGTGGAGCAGGCGCTCGACACCTTGATGGACGAGCAACTGCTGGTGTTGAGCGACGTCGGCTGGAAGCTGTCGGCGGTGGCCGACGTCTCGGGCCTGCTGGACCGGTCGCTGCAGGATCTGCTGATGCGCCGCATCGGTCGCTTGGCGCCAGCGGACCGCTGCTTGCTCGAAGCGGTAGCGGTGGCGGGCGGATCGGCGCCCCACGGCATGTTGAGCGCAATGTTGCAGCGCCAGGTGCGGCCCGGCGACACCGAGCGCCTGCGCCAAACCGGGATGCTGGTCGAATCGCGCACCCAGCCGTTCGCCGGCCATCGCGAGTGGCAACTGCGGCCCGAGACGCTGACCCAGGTGCTGCTGAACGGCATGCTGCGCAGCGCCCGGGTCGAGATGCACCAACGCGCCGCGCAGTGGCTCGAGCTGTGGCCGGGAGCCCGACCGCCGACTTTTGGGGCGCGCTTGGCCCACCACCACTTGGAGGCCGGCGACGTCGCCGATGCCGTGCGTCACCTGCTGCGCAACGCCGGCAACGCCGTGCATTCGTTCGCGACGCGCGACGGGTACGACGCCTACACGCTTGCCGCCGACGTGGCGACGGGCTGGTTCGATTCCGGCGACGAGCACGCCCGCCATCCGCTGGTGTGGGCACTGGTCGGCCAAGCAGAGACCGGCCTCAAGATTGGCGAACTGCCGGCGGCGCTCGGCGCGACGGCGCGCATCATCGACCTGGCCAGCGACGCGTCGGGCATGTCGGCGGTGCGCATCCGCGCGCGCTGCCTGCGCGGCCAGGTGCTCGACAGCCAGGGCAACCCCGAAGAGGCGCTGCACGTCTTGCGCGCCGCCGTGGACGACGCCCGCAAGCGCGAGACTGGCTTTGGCGCCTCGGTGTACGCGGTCAGCCTCATCGCCATGGTGCTTTTGCGCACCGGCCGGGCGACCGAAGCCGAGCTCATCGCCCGCCGCGCCCTGGAGGAGTGCGAAGACGCCGAACTGGCCAACGACAACGAACTGAACCTGGGGGTCGGCCGCCTCCACACCTGGCTCGGCCACGCCCACGCCCGCAAGGGCGAACACGCCAACGCCCAGAGTCACTACGTGGCGGGCCGCATCGCCTTCTTGCAAGCACACGACGAACTGGCCGCCGCCAACGTCGAACTGTCGCTTGGCAACTTGGCGTGGCGCGCCGGCCGACTGGCAGAAGCGGAAGACGCCTACCGCAAGGTCGGCAAGCGCTTCGAGGGCCTGGACGACGCGCTCGGCACGGCGACGGCCCTGGCCAACCTTGGCAACGTTTTGCTCGACCAGGGGCGGGCCAAAGAGGCGCTGGACCTTTTGCGCGAGTCCGAGCGCACCCAGCGCCGCGTCGGCCGACTGGAAGTCCTGGCCGAGACGCTGCGGTTGCAGGGCCTGGCGCTGCGCGGCCTAGGCTACGTCGACGAGGCGCGCACCGCGGTGGCGGCGGCGCTGGCCCACGCCGAAAAGACCGGCCAGTCGGCGGCGGCAACGGCGGCGCGCGATACCCTGGTCAAGGTCGCTGCAGCGATTTGAACATCCGCGCTCAGGGTCTTGCGGCTGGTTCGACAATGAATTCAGTCGCTTGCATCGGATCGAGCGGCATAGGTGACGGCGGGAGCCCGCTTCCAGCATAATCGCACGCCACCCGCATCGCTTCCCGGTGGTCGAGGTCTCCGTGAGCGCCCCGTCGGTCCCTTTCGATACGCTGCCGCTGGCCATCGCCGAGCTGCGCGCGGAAATCGACGCCGCCCTGGGGCGCGTGCTCGACCGCGGCCGATTGGCGCGCGGCCCGGAGTTGCCTGCGTTCGAGGCCGAGTTCGCTGCGGCGTGCAACGCCCGGCACTGCGCAGGCGTAGGCAGCGGGCTGGACGCCCTGGAGCTCATCCTGCGGGCCTACGGCATCGGCCCGGGCGACGAAGTGCTGGTGCCTGCGCACGCCTTCGTGGCGACCTGGCTCGCCGTGTCCCATGTGGGCGCGACTCCGGTGCCGGTCGAGGTGGACCCGCGCACGTACTGCCTGGCCGCTCCGTCGTTGCGCGACACGGGCCTCGTGGACGCGCTGACGCGGCGCACCAAGGCGCTGATTGCCGCCGACCTGCACGGACGCAAAGTGCCCGCGCGACAACTGGCACCGTTTTGCCGCGAGCACGGCCTGCGCTTTGTCGTCGACGCATGCCAGTCGCACGGGGCGCGCGCGGTGGACGGCACCGACCGCGGGCTGATGGGTGACGCGGCGGCCTACTCGTTCCACCCCACCGCGAACTTGGGCGGATTGGGCGACGGCGGCGCAGTGGTCAGCGACGACGCGGAACTGATGGATCGGGTGCGCCAATTGCGGAGCTACGGCGCCACGTTCGACACCGGCAGCGATGTTCGTGGCATCCACAGCCGACTGGGCGAGTTGGACGCCGCCGTGCTGCGTGTGCGCTTGCGTCACCTCGACGATTGGAACCGCCGGCGGCAGGACCTTGCCAGCAAGTACTTGGCGTTGCTGCAAGGCCAGGCCGAGGTGCTGTCTCCGGCAGGCGACGCCGCCAGTTGCGACGTGTGGCACCACTTCGTCGTGCGCACCGAACACCGCGAGGCGCTCGTCGACCACTTGCGCGCCGCCGGCGTCGAAACGGCGGTCCACCCCAGGGTCGCGTGCCACCAGAGCGCGGCCTATGCCCGGCAGTTCGCCGGCCGCGGGCTGCCACTGGCCGAGGCGCTCGCGGCGCAATGCCTGAGTCTGCCCATGTCGCCACACCACACCGCCGAGCAGATAGGCTACGTCGGCCGCGCGGTGCTCGCGTTCATCGCAGGGCGGTAGCGGGCCGGTTCACAACTGCGGCCAGCCGCTGGCGCCTTCCTGGCGATCGAACTCGCCCAGTTCACGGACGCGCTGGAACACGACTTCGGTGGCCTGCGCGGCGTCCAGGCCCTGGGCTTGCAGGTCGCCCGCGCGCAGGGCCGCCCCGAAGCGCACACGAATCGGCTCGCCACGCTGACCCTTGGGGCGCAGGTTGCGGCCAAACTCGCGCTGGAAGCTCGAACTCATGCCGGCGATGAACACGGGCAGGATGCGTACCTCCGGGTCCACCTCGGCGACCAGCATGCCCAGGCCTGGCTTGACCGGCAGGTAGGTGTAAGGGTCCCGGCCCTTGCCGCGCGTTCCCTCGGGGTGGATGCCGATGACCACGCCGGGGCCGAGCGCCGCCGCCATCTGGCGAAAGCCCACGGCGTTGAGGAGCCGCTTGCGTTCATCGCGGAACACCGGCGGCCACATGACCGCGCCCGACGCCGCGAAGTTGACCAGGGCGCCGAGCGGGTGGGTGTAGAAGAAGTTGGCGCGCACCGGAAAAAGCAGTGCCTTCATCAGCGGCGTGTGGTGGGTCACGTACGCACTGATGACGTACATGTCGAAAAACGAGCGATGGTTGGACACCAGCACCAGCCCCTTGGGAGCGGCGAGGCGGTCGAGGTGCTCCAGGCCGCGCGGTGCCAGCAGGTGGCGCAGGCCGACCAGGATCGTCGCGCCGTTGACCTTGCCGAGCGTGGCGTGGATCGCGCGCACCACGCGCGGTCGGCGGTTGATGCCCTCGATGAACGGGACGGCGATTCTCTCGAACCCGCGCAGTTGGTCGCGTGGCATGGGCGGAATGTCGGACATCGGCTCGGCCGGGTGCGGGCCGTGGGCGGCGCGCGGGCGAATTGTTGCGATGTATGGCTTGGCGTCAAGGGAGGTGGCTGGCAGCGCGGATCGCGGATCGACCCCTTGCCCCGCCGCCGCCCGTGGACCACACTTGCCACCCGCGGCCGGTCCGGCCGCCAGCCCAAGGTGCCGCCCGCCGATGTTGCTCGCCATCCATGAATTCGAGCGCAAGCCGCGCCACGACGCCCGCGCCATCAACGCGTTCCTTGCCAACCACCAGTTCCCGTTGGTCGAGGGCCAGAGCGTGACGTTCGTGTTTCGCGGCCAGGCCGACGAGGTGCATCTGCGGCACTTCATCTTCGGCTTGCAGAGTGACCAGCCGATGACGCGGGTGGGCATTAGCGATCTGTGGTACGTGGTGCTCGACGTGCCCAGGCGGTCGCGCTTCGAGTACAAGTTCGACGTGCACCGCGGCACCAAGAGCACCTGGGTGCGCGACCCGCTGAACAAGCGCATGGCCCAGGACCCCTTCGGCGCCAATTCGGTGTGCGTGACGGAGGGCTACGAGGCGCCGGACTGGGCCGAGTTCGACCCAGAAGCGCGCGAAGGCCACATGGTCGAAACGGTCATCCCGCACACCCCGTGGGGCGACACGCGCAACTTGTCGGTGTACCTGCCGGCGCGCTACCGGGAGACCCGCCGCTACCCGCTGCTGGTGGTGCACGACGGCGGCGACTACCTCAAGTTCGCGCGCATGAAGTTGGTGCTCGACAACCTCATCCACCGGCTGGAGGTGGCTCCACTCATCGTCGCCTTTACCCATCCGCGCGACCGCATGACCGAGTACCCGGACGACTCCAAGCATCAGGCGATGATTGTCGACCACGTTGTACCGTTCGTCGAATCGCGCTATCCGACCTATGCAACGCCCTCCAACCGTTGCCTGATGGGCGCCAGTTTTGGCGGCGTGGCGAGCCTGAGCACGGCGTGGCGGCACCAGGGCGTGTTCGGCAAGTTGCTTTTGCAGTCCGGCAGCTTCGCGTTCACCGACATCGGAACCCACAAACGCGGGCCGGCGTTCGACAAGGTCGTCGAGTTCGTCAACGAATTCCGGGAGAACCCTGGCCGCCCCTGCGATCGCGCGTACCTGAGCTGCGGCACGTACGAGTCGCTCATCTACGAGAACCGCTCGATGGTGCCGTTCTTGCAGGGCATCGGCCTGGACGTGCGCTTTGAAGAGGCCCGCGACGGCCACAACTGGGAGAACTGGCGCGATCGGCTGCGTTCGGCGCTCAGTTGGCTGTTTCCGGGTTCGCTGTGGATGGTGTACGAGTAGCCGCGCTGGCCCGGGCGCTGGCGCCGGTGCCGGCAGGCTCCTGGGCGGTGACCCATCGCCTGAACGACCGTCCGCCCGCGGCATCTTGGCCGGACCGCCGGCCATGGCATTGTCGTGCGCGGTGCCTTTGCGCGGCGATTGCGCCGCCGAACCGCCAGCGGTACAAGCCCGCACATGCCGACCGACCCATCGCCACAGGCCGCCACACCCTGGCTTCCCCACCACGACGTCGCTGGCGGTGCGCTGGCCGCTGCGACCCACATCGGCGTACTGCTCCACGGCATCTTCGGCTCCGCGCGCAACCTGCGTACGTTCGCGCAGTCGCTTTCGGGCGCCCTGCCCGGCTGGACCTGGATCGTGGCCGACCTGCGCAACCACGGCGACTCGCCGGGCGCGCCGCCCCCGCATGACCTCGACGCCTGCGCCGACGACGTGCGCGCGCTGTGCCGGGCGCTCGGCGTCGCTCCGGCGGCCGTCGTCGGGCACTCGTTCGGGGGCAAGGTGGCGATGCAGCTCTTGGCCGACCCATGGCCGGAACTGCGAACCATCGGCGTGCTGGACACCCACCCGCACCTGCGCTGGCACGACGAAGCCGGCACGGACGGCGTGGACCACGTCTTGCGCGTCCTCGGCCAGGTGCCGCAACCGCTCGCCCGGCGCGCGGACGTGATCGGCCCTCTGACCGCGGCGGGCATCGACCCCGCCGTCGCCCAGTGGATGACCACGAATTTGCGCGCAGCCAGCGATGGCTACCGCTGGAAGTTCGACCTGCCAGCGGTGGTGCAGATGTTGGACTCCTATTTCAGCACCGACAGTTGGCCGCGCCTGCGTGCTGTGCCCGCCGGCATGGCGGTCCACGTCGTGCGCGCCGGCCGCTCGTCGCGCTGGACGCCGGAAACCTTGGTGGACCTCCGAGCGCTCGCGCCTGCGGTGACCCTGCACACCCTGCCGAACGCCGGCCACTGGATGCACGTCGACGACCCGGCGGGCCTGTGCGCGGTGCTCGTCGCCGCACTGGAGGGCCTGTGACCGCGTGGGTTGCGCTGTGCGGCGGGTTGGATCCGGCAGGCCAGGCCGGGCTGGCAGCCGATCTGCACGCCTGTTTTGCGCTGGGCGCCCGCGGCATGCCGATCGCGTGCGGTCGGACCGCCCAGTCCGACGGCCAGTTTACGGCCGCGTGGGCGACGCATACCGCGGAGTTGGCCATCGTGCTGGCGGCGATCACCAGTCCATCGGTCTGCGCCATCAAGACCGGCATGCTCGGCTCGGTGCCCAACTTGCGCGCGGTGGCGGCGTGGGCGCGTTCCCAAGGCGTGCCGCTGGTCGTGGACCCGCTCGGCCGGACGACCTCAGGCGGCTGGCTTTATCCCAAGGACCAGGTGGACACGGTTCGCAAGGCGATGCTGCGCGACCTCTTGCCGGCGGCGACCGTGGTCACGCCCAACTGGCACGAGTTGGCGTGGCTCAGTGGCCGCGAACCCGCACGCACCGAGCGCGAGTTGGCGACGCAGGCTGCCCTGCTGCCGTGCCCGGCGTGGATCAAGGGCGGCCATGCGCCACATCCGGCGCTGGCTCGCGATTGGCTGTGGACAGGATCGGCGCTCGGCGCTCGGCCCATTCGGCCGCCCTGGCCAGGCACGCCGCGCGGCACGGGGTGCAGGCTGGCGACCGCGATCGCCATCGGCCTGGGTCAGGGCAAGGACCTGGAGGCGGCCGGCTGCGAGGCAGAACAGTGGCTGGACGCCTGGGCCCGGCGACTGCCGATGCCTACGGCTTGAACGACCACTTGGCGAAATTGGCCTCGACCTCGGCCTTGGTCGGTTGGTGGGTCTTGGTGACCTTGGCAACCTGGAAGTCGGCGATGGCGTCGACGATGGCCTTGTTGCTGTCGATGTCCTTGGCGAAGACCGCGGGCACCTGGTCTTCTTCGTAGATCGCCTTCCACGGACACGCCGGCTCGCAGTTGGTGCAGTCGATGCACTCGTCGGGGTTGATGTAGAGCTGGTTCTGCCAGTTGTTGGCTGCGCTCGCCTTGACCTCATAGATGCATTCGACCGGGCACACGTCAGCGCAGGCGGTGTCCTTGCAGTCCGTGCAGAGGCTGGTGATGATGTAGGGCATTGGAGTTTCTCCGTTTTTCGTCGTCGCGGCGGGGATTGTTCGGGCCTCGGCGCACTGCGCGGGCGGCGCAATCATGGCGAGGACGGGCGCGGTTGTCGAGGTGGGCAGCGTACCTTGGCTGCGCAGATGTCTGCGACAGGCCACTGCGGCCCGTCACGGCCCAGCACACCCAGCGAGGCCCGCAATCCACTCCGACACCAGTTTGACACCGGCGGCATGCGGCACCGCCACCGCCAGCGGCGGCATCAAGGTGCCGCTCTGCGGCGTTTGGAGCATGCGCTGCACCAGCACCGACTTGCTCGCCGAGCCGGGCGCAAGGATCTGCGCGCCCGCGACGCCAAGGTCGCCGGCCTGTGGCGCGAGGCCACACGCCTTGGTCTGGGCCAGCGACAGCGAGAAGCGCAGGTCGAGGTCCGACGGCGAACCGCCGCCCGGCCGGTGGCAGTGCGCACAATTGCTGTGCAGGTAGGCGCGCGCCGCTGGACCCAAGGCGCCGCCATACGCGACGCCCGCCTCGACGCCTTGCAGGTCGGCGAACTCCGCGACCGCGGCACCGCTCAGCCCGGCCTTGGCGAACCATCCCGCTTTGGCGAACAAGTCGATCTGGTTGAAGCCCTGCAACTTCGACGCGGGCCGGTCGAGCTGCGCCGACTGCACGCCGAGCACCAGGTCGTCGGCAGTGGCGGCGCGGTGGCACTGGCCGCACTGCGCCTGGCTCGGCAGCGTCCAGGTCTTGGCCTTGGTGGCGCCGCCCTCGTTGACCGTGAACGCCTGCTGGCCCCCGCCCAGCCACAAATCGGCGTCCTTGCCGTCGGCCTGCCAGCGAAAGGTCCAGAACGACCAGGTTGTGGCGTCGCGGCGCAAGAAGCGGGTTTCCACGGGCGTGCTGCCGCCGTCGCCAAGCGCGAAATGCTTGATGAGCAGCGTCCCCACCGGCAGCTTCCAGCTTTGCGCTGGATCGTCGGGTACGCCGACCGGCCCTGCGCTTCCAGGTTTTGGGGTGGCGCCGGCCGGCAGCACCAGCCAGCGCTGCTTGTGCGCACCATCGCTCCACAGCGGGGCGTTGAGTTCGTACGGCACCACGCCGGCCGCGGGCTGCAGCGGCGCAAGGGTGGTGAAGCACCCGGTTTCGCTCAGTTTCTTGGGCAACGCCGGTCCGGCCGGCGCCGCGGTCGTTTGCTGCACCACTTTCCAGATCTTGGCCGGAAAGAGTTGCGCCACGTACAACTCGCCGTCTCGGTCTTCGCCAAAGGTCACCGGGTGGTCGGGGGTATCGAGCACTTCCTTGGTGGTATAGCCGCCCTTGCCGTCGGGAACCGTGGTCCAATACTTGCCGGTGTCGTAGTCGCCAGAGATGTATGCGCCGTACAGCGCCGGGTTCTGCGAACCGCGGTACACGAAGCCGCCGGTGATCGAGTTCGATTGGCCGTGCGGCAGGTCGGCCACGGGCATGGTCAGGCCGGTCTTGTCGCAGTTGGTGGCCGGGTTGTAGCAATACGAGCCTTCCAGGATGCGCCAGCCGTAGTTCTTGCCGCTCTCGATGATGTCGATTTCCTCCCACTTGTTCTGGCCGACGTCGGCGGCCCAGATGTGGCCGGTCAGGCGGTCTACGGTGACGCGCCACGGGTTGCGCATGCCGAGCGCAAAGATTTCAGGCTTGTACGCGGCGTCGCCGACGAATGGATTGGATTTCGGGATGGCGTACGGCTTGCCGCCGTCGGCCTTGTCGACGTCGATGCGCAGGATCTTGCCCAAGAGCGTCTGCTTGTCCTGCCCGGCGTTCAGCGGATCGCCGCCCGAGCCGCCGTCGCCCATGGCGATGTGCAGGTAACCCAGGTGGTCGAAGTAGATCTGGCCGCCGTTGTGGTTGGTGTACGGCTGCACGATGGTCAGCAGTTTCTTTTCGGAGGCAGGATCGGCCATTTCGGGGTCGGCCGCCGACATCGTCCACTCGCTGACGACCGTGGAGAACGTCCCGGTGGAGGTGTAGTTGACGTAGAACTTTCGCTTCTGCTTGAACTTTGGATGAAACGCCACCGACAGCAGGCCGCCCTCGCCGGCGGGGTTGACCTTGCTCTGGATGTTCAGGACCAACTTCTGAGTCTTGACGTTGGGGTCGTTGTCGAAAACGTGGATCTGGCCCGGCCGCGACACCACGACCATGCGATCGCTGCCGTCGGGAAAATGGGTCAAGTGGATGGGCTGCGACACCGCCAGTTGCGTGAACCACGGCACCAGGGCAATCGACGACGCCTTGGGCAGTTCGCCGGCCAGCTTGCAAGGCGACGCGCCCACGCCCGCAGGCACAGCGGAGGCACAGGCATCGTCGCCAGCCTTGCACGCTCCGGCTGCGCACGCATCGCCCTTCGTGCAGGGGTCGCCGTCGTCGCAGACGGCGCCGTCGGGCTTGGCGACGGTCGCGCACGCGCCGCCTTCGCACACGGCCGCTTTGCACGGCGGTGCGGGTGGGCATGCCGCTGGATTGCACGGCGGCGATGCGTCCTGTGGGGCCACTTCCGCTGCCTCGGGTCCGACGTCCGCGGCGGGGCCCGGCAGGTCCAAGACTGCGTGCGCGTCGCCACCGTCGTTCGCGTCGGCGAGGATGGCGTCGACCGGGCCGGTGTCGGGCGCTCCGTCGAACCCGCCGTCGGGTGCGGTGCCGGTGTCGCTGTCCGCGTCCACGGCCGCCGCATCTGGTTGCAGGTTTTCGGCTACGCCCACATCGACCGCGCCAGCCAGGGTGTCCGGTCCGCCCAACGTGGCGGTGGACGCCGATCCCCCGGCGCTGCAGGCTCCGCACATGGCCGCCGCGCTCCACACCCAACCCGAAATCTGCCGCATCGCCCGACCTCCGGCGCGCATGGTAGCTGCGGCCGGCGCCAGCGCAACCGTCCAGCGCGCGGGGGCCATCGCTTGCTCAGCCGCCGCGCCCGGCTACTTGGGCGCCCCGGCAGCAATCCACGCCTTGAGGGCCGCGATGCCACAGTCGGCATCGATGGGTTCGGTCGCGCCCACCGGCATCAGCTTGCCCTGCCCCGGTTGCGGCTGGGTGACCTTGACCACGAGGAACGAGTCGTTGGGCTTGCCAGGTTCGACGCGCACGAACCCGGCGGCGCCTGGGTGCAGCGCTTGCACACCGACCAACTGCGCGTAGCTTTTGCCTTGTTCCAGGACCAGTTCACCTGCATGCTTGGCCGCGGAATGGCACGAGCCAAAGGCACACGAGGCCGCGAAGTAGTCCTTTTCGAGCGAGGCCAGCGTCGGCTTGACGTTGCAGGGGTTGGCCGCGGCTTCGGCCGCGTCTTGGGGCGACACCTCGTTGGACGTCGCCTCGGCAAAGCCGTCCGCGCTCCCAGAGTCTGCGCCGGCCAAGCCGCTTGTGGCCGTGTCTGCTGGGGCGTCGCCGACCGCGCCCTTGTCGGCCGCGACATCCCCGGGAGCCGGCAGCGGCGCGGCAGTGCCGCACGCCGCGGCCGCCGCTACCGCGAACAGGACGATCGCGGGCCGCACGGCTATTCTTCAAAGCCGATGCCGCTGGCGTCGGACTTGGACTTGAGCAGCGCCCGATACAGGGTCTCTTGAATCTTGCGATTGATGCGCGGCCACGACACGACGACCTTGGCAAACTGGCTGGGGTTCAGCACCTTGCGAAATGCGGCGGTGCGCTCGTATTCGATTTCTTCCAGACGCTTGCGGCTGGCGATGAGCTCGTCGACCAACTTGGTGATGGCCGCGTCGTTGGGTTTGGGATCCTTGAGTTGCTTGTCGAGGTCAGCGCGGCGCTGGCGTTGGTCTTGCCGGGTGGCAATGACCTTGTCTTCGTAGCCGGCGGCGATTTCCACCACCTTGGCGACGGCGGTGACGTCGGGCTTGAGCACATCGGCCAGTTCCTGGGCCCTTAGGCCGCGAATGCGCTGCAGCAGCTTGGCGCGCGCCTCCTCCCGCTGCTTGGGATCAACCTTCTTGAGCGGGGGCTTGGCCGCAACTGGCTTGCCCGGCGAGGCGGTGGGGTTGGCCGGTGCAGGCAGACGGGCCGGAGCGCCGCCGTGCTGAGGGGGCCGCGCGGCGGGCGC
>Ga0194120_10005392_pt1 | contig 18909 bp, 19 predicted proteins | sample TA2MahCa65mmetaG_FD_148642 | JGI IMG/M metagenome (GOLD analysis project Ga0194120, IMG submission 148642) | Freshwater microbial communities from Lake Tanganyika, Tanzania - TA2015019 Mahale Deep Cast 65m | ecosystem: Environmental > Aquatic > Freshwater > Lake | place: Tanzania: Lake...
AAATTGATCAGATTACAAATTTGTGTTGGCAATTCTCGTATTTGATTATGAGAACAATCTAATGTTTGTAAATTGATCAGATTACAAATTTGTGTTGGCAATTCTCGTATTTGATTATAATAACAATCTATTATAATAATAGATTCATCTTCTAATATTTTTTTATCTATTTTTGTTAATAATTTACTAGATATATTAATAGTAGTCATTATTCATTATTCAAATATATTGAACGATATATTTGAATATCAAAAAATCAAATTTTACTTGCCTTCATATATAGGAATATGTGTATCCGTTCCTACATTATCCTCATCATTGTTCTCAACCTCTTCTTTTTTTGATTTCTTAGATTTCTTGGGTTCTTTGCGTTCAGTGATTCGTTCTTCTTTATTCTTATCTTTATCGCTATTCTTGATCTCATCACGAGTCATAAATGGACTTTTCTGTGAAGCACTCGCCGAGTTGTCTTCTTCAAGTTGTTGAACTGGTGGGGCTTCTTCTTTTTCTTTTTCCAACTTTTTATTTCGATATTGTTCAGCAGGAGAAATTTGATTCCTCAATTCTCGTAATTCTCGATAATTTTTCTCGATTTCATCAATGCTTTCTTGAGTTAGATTATTTCCCAATTCAGAATTTTCTTCAGAACTAGATGACGGAGCATTCCACTTCAATAATAAATATGAAATAACAAAATCAACAAACATAGCATAATATATATAATGTTTCATTTTATCAACAACTTCCCATCTGTTATTGTCTGAGTATAGATAATAATGAAGCACCAAATATAATAGTGATCCAAAAATAAATACTCTTAATAAAACATTGCCAGTATTATTTCCCGTTATAAATGAAATTCTTGTTCCTAATGAATAAAACATAATTATACTATACTCAATTAAAAATTTACATTGAATATAGACGAATATAAAAAAATTTTTAATGTTTCTTAGACTTGGATTTCTTGGAACTCGTGCTTTTCTTGGATCCTTTTCTTTTGGATCCTCGTTTCTTTTTACCACCACCAGAATAGCCTACATTATAACCTATTCCCATAGGAACTCCAAGTGGAGACACTGGAGAAATTGCTCCATGTCTACCTACAGCCATAGGCATTGCTACAGCAATGCCTCCGTTGTTGGGTTTATCGAGTTTGGTATAAATGTTGTCAACTTTGTTTTTGACTTCATTTAATATTGTTTCGAGTTTTTCTACTACTTTTTTTACTTCTAGAATAGAAGACTCTTTTACATCAGCCATATTATATACTATACTGAGATTTAATCGGAATCTTGGTCAGATAAATTATCGATCATCTTATCAATCAATTCTGGATTTTCTTTTAATTCTTTTATATTATATTTTCTCTTGGGGGGTTCATAAGACTGATCAGGACATTTTTCATCTATTCGGTCTTTATCCTTTTTCTTGACAGAAAATCTTAGTAGGTCTGGCATTAGTTTATGTGTTCGGAAAAATGTCACCATGTGTTCAACCACTTTCTTTTGTGTTGGAATAAAATCTACTGGTTGAGGTTCGAATAATTTGCGATATTCATCAAGTCTATCTTCGAGTTCTTTTGAGATTTGTTCCATTAATTGCGTTTTTCCTGTCTCATCTCGTGTTTCAAATTCAGAAGCATATTTTTCCATCAATTCTTGTTCTATTTCAGGAGTCTTACATTCTAACAAATATGACAAAAATACATCATCAGCTTTCAATTCAAAAGTAAATGTTCCACCTAATTGTCTATTAACATATTTCTTGCTTTCATTAGATACTTCTTTAAGTGTTTCTTTGCTAAGAGTAAAGTTCAAGAACATCGTCATCAGATATCCTCCAACAAATTTATTGGAATATAATACAGTGCAATAATATGCAGGATATTTATCATTCTTAATCAAATAATCACCCACAATATTACATTGACACGCTCTGATACTTAGATCGTATTTTCCACATTGTCCCAAATCCAAACTTAGTTTGCCATCCTTATCACTTGTTTGAAGTTCTTTTTCGAACTCGATAGACTCATCACAAATCTTATCATCTTTCTTAGCACATCCGACATAGCGTGATATGATGCTAGTTTTGTTCAAAACTTTGATCCTAAAAATTGGAATAATATTTTGTGCAGGATCCTCTTGTTCTGGTTTAAGATTCTGTTTTTTAGATCGTTGTTTAGACATATAAATGTTATTATTTATATGGCTTTAAACTAAAAAATTAATCCACTTCATTATCTTGAATTCTATACTGTTCCTGTTTACATAACCACAATGTGTATAGAGTGAATGATAATGAAACACTATTCATAACTTTAATATTAACATCAGGATATTTATTCATAATAATTTCAGAAATCTTGTTCTTACTAGGATTTAATAAATCAAGTGTTGTCTGATCAAGTGTATCATAATTAGATAATATCGAAGAAGACATAACCATGAGATCTAATGTGTTCATAATATTAAGTATTATTAATTGTGATTTAAGTTAAATGTTAATATTGAAAGCTAGCTTTCAATATTAATGCTTAATTTGTGAAATTTTTCGATTTTCACAAATTAAGCGTAGTATGACATCATTTTAGTAATTGTCATATTTCCATTATAATAATTGACAAAAGTATCAGAAAACGGTTGTCTTGTTGATCTATGATTCCAAAAACTTGATGTTGAACAAGTTCCACTTACATGAATTAATATAGTATTGTTATCTAATATCATAAAAGAATAATTGTAGTTGTCATATAAAATTGTTTGAACATTTTTACTCGCAAAATATTGTAATAAATTATACGCACCTGTAAATTCTTGAGAATTAAATATGATTTGAGAATTTTGATCAAATATATTTAATAATGAAGATAAGCCACTTCCTGATGACATTTTAGAATAATATGATTGAACGAAATCTCTGACTAGTTGAGCAACATTCATAATATTTATAATACATAATTATTATTATTTGTTATCCACAATTCTCTCAATATTTAGTTTTTCAAACTTATTACTATCAATTGGTTCTAACTCAGTAAGTTCAGCAGGTATAATATCATTGACATAGCTTAATTTTAATACTTCTCTATTAACATTAATATTATTGCATTGACAATATTCTTCCAAATAATTTCTATTAGTTTCTTTGGCGTGTCTCTTACAGCATTCTGAATTGTGATATCTATTTGACAATATGAATAATGAATTTTTATCCCACACTTTGCATAACATTTTATTGCATTTAAAACACCAATCTTTTCCACATCCATTCCAATCATATCCTATGCGATCATCAACATAGCCACAAATAATATATGTTTTTTCTGGATCATATAAATTGACTCGAGAACAATGAGGACATCGTTTTTCAATCTGATTAGTTTTGACAGGAGCAGGACGACTAGGTTTATTTCTAGCCAATCTCATCAATGTAGTTAATTGAATCTGATCAGAATTATCAGAAGTATTATATTTGATTATTTCTTCAGCATCTTCTCTGTATTTTAATTCATTGATTTTTTCGATCAACATTTTTATATTTTTAAAACTTAATATCTTCTCATATCGTTTTCCATGCACGATATTCGTAACTAATTCTTTGGTTTCCGAATATTGATTTGAATACAGTTCAGCAAAATAGATGGCATCGTATATAGTTCTACATCCTGATAAGATATACCGAAATTCATGATATTTATCTTGATCTATTATTTGATTCATAATTTGATTATATAATAGATATATATTGAGAAGTATTTAAATTCATTTTTTTCTACGCAAGCGAGACGCTTGCGGATGGGCAGAGCCCATCTGGATCCTTATTTTGAAAAAATAAAATTTTTTCAAAATAAGGATGACTGGTTATCAAACTGAACCATAAAATGAACTAGGATATTAGATCACAATATTGAAACTAAAAGATTTTAATTAATTTAGTAACAACTTTTCCACAGTCTTCACATATCTTATCGCGTTTTTTATTAACACATATATCACAACAAGAAATATGAGAACATGGTAAATATAAAATATTTGTTGATGCTTTAGAACAATGAACACATATATTTGAAGTTGAAATCTCTTTAATAATATCAACATGTGTTCTACACAGAGGACATGTATTTACTGATTTGGCACAGTCCTGACATACACAAGCATGACGACATGAACCATACATAATTTGAATATTATTTGTCATACATATACAACATAATTTTTCAAACTCTTTTTCGAAAACTATTGCATTTGATCTTTGTAATGGAATCATTGGGGGTTCAGCCATAGGAATATCATCTGGTCTTTGTGAAAATGTTCGAGTTATTTCTTGTGATAATTGTCTTGCTAAAGTAGGGACAACATAGGTTGATACATCTCTTGCTACTTGATGTGAGCCTAATCTTAACAATTGTTGAAATTCAATTGGAGTCAAATCAGTTATATTAATAGTATTAATTGTTGATATAGATTCATTAATTTTATTTATCAGATCTTGATAAAATGGATACATAATATGTGATTCTGGAACATGTAGATTATTGATTTCAGTTAATATATTTTCTAAATGAAATTTGCATTCTTGATGAGTAATAATACTGGTATCATCAGGATTAGTTAATTCATGAAATCTCTTTTTGAAATCGAATATATTTTTAAAAATTGTTCCAGTGTCTAATTTTATATCATCGAATAAGTTAATTGAATGAACAATCGTAATATTATCAGTATTTTCTCCTGAAATGGTTAATGTTCCTAAAACTCGATCTTCTTCTTTCAAGTCTGTTTTTGAAACCAAACAAAATGGCATCTTAAAAGATAGATCTATTTTAGAGAATTTATTTTCTTCTAACATAATTTCAAAATTGTCTTGAATATATTTACTGAATGTTAAACTAACATTTTTCATAATAATAGATGCCGAACTAAATGAATTAGCAATAATAATATCAGATACAGCTTCAACAGTTGGACATCCATTAAAATTAACGAATGTATTTCTTAATAATTCAGCATCATAATCTCCATTGTTTTCACCAATTGATGGAACACCTATCCCAACACAATAATAATATGTCGATAATTTTGATTCTGTCATATTAGAAATTATTAAGCCATTTTCTTCAGACTTATTATTGAATCCATCAGTCATAAATATAACTAATGGTTCTATTTTATCTGAAATCGATTGAGTAATAATTTTATTGGTTTCAATAACAGCTTCTAAAATATTAGTCCCACCATTATCATTAATTTTAAGGATCTCAGTCCTAATTCTGTTATAGGTCTCATTATTTAATATTTCTCTATTGAGATATATTTGTGTATGTGTATTAAATAATAAGATTGACAAATAAATATGATGCCCAAATTGACCCAGTGTAGATAAATAATTTGCAACTTCTAATAATGATTGTTTAACGACTTCTATTTTGGTTGTAAAACTGTCTTGTAATTTATCTCCCATACTTCCACTAATATCGATAGTAAAAATAACATGGGATGATGTCTTAGCTTTAGTTATAAATGATTCGATAACAGAATTATGTATCCCTAATACACAACAAAAAGTTTTGTCATGGATATTGGTAGTTATTGTGAATGGTGTAGCCATTTTTTGGATAATATCACTAATATTATAAAAATAATGTTTGTTTCAACTTTTTTGAAACGAAGTTTTAAAAAAGTTGAAAAATAATATCCCTAATTTATAATACTATAATACTATAAAAAACTAGTTTTCAATGGATGCTTTAGAACATAATATTAACGAATTAAAATATAATATTCAGAATATAAATACTCGAGTAACAAATGTTCTAAAGCATAAAATTGAACCAAAAACATTATATCGTTATATTGGTAGGAAAAAGTATACTATTACAAACATGATAACGATTATTAGAAACCAAATAGATATCTTGAAATGTGAAAAGAATATTGACTTTAGTAAACTAAATTATTTAGTCAAAGAATATGCCAATCTATTTTTAAAAATTAAAGTAATCATGAAAACATATGAATCTGATTTTACATTTGAAAAAATAAAAGAACTTGGATCTAAACTTGATTTTATTCCCGATTATGTTAAAACTATTTAGAAATAATTTCTTTTAATTTGAGTTTATTATCTCTTATAATTTCGAGATGATGAATTTTATTTCTAACAAATTCCTTGCGTCTTTTAACAGTTTCTTCAGACATTGATGTGTAAGAATGTTTTTCAGTAAACTGTTTAGTTGTTTCTATTGTTTTGTTTCCGACATCATTAAAAAAATTTATCACTTTGTCTCTATCAAAAGTCTTAATATACTCATATAATTTAGAAACATTTTCTTCCGATATATTTGGAACCAATTTAAATTCTTCAGGATGTTCTAAATTTGCATAAAGTTCTTTACCTCGTTTTATCTCTTCTGTAAGTTCAGCAATATCGGTATCAAGTTCTTTTTCATTAAATGTTTCAGTGTGTGCATCATCTTGATCTGGTTTTGATTTAACTAAAGTTATTGGTTTTAAATCATGAACAGTTTCTTCAGGTTTATCGCATTCTTTATTAGGTTCCATGAGAAGTATAATTAATTTAACATAACTAGTTAAACTAATTTGGATTCAATTTTTTTGCAATCTATTCTAATAGGTTTTTGGATATCTTTTATTTTGTGAGATGATTCGATCAATTTATTTACAGATAATTCTTCACGAACTATTTTTTGATCACATGATTTAGAACAATCTTCGATTAACTTTGCTACAAAAGGCAAAATAGAAGACATGATTTTATAATCATTAATTGAAAAGTATTTAATAGTCTATATTTTTCAATTTTTAATTCCTAAACAAATAAACTTTCCATTAATCAATTTATTATCATAAAATTGAATTAGATCATATTTGGTTAATTTTTTATATCTCTCACATAATATTTCTCTTAAATCAAATTTGAAATAATTACACATCATTTGTTTGAGTAAATAATCTGACAATTCTCTAACATTATTAAATTTTGTCATCAGAACCAAAATACATGATTTTCTAATTTCATCAAATTCTTTATTAGAAAGTTTTTCAAGATTAATTCTGAAATCTCTAATAAATTTTCTTGTTCTATCGATCATGAATTTTGGTTTTTTATCTGGAGATTGAATTAGAAATCTATAATATTTTGAAATTAAATCATTAGTATCAAATGTATTTGCTTTAACAACATAGCCAAATTTTTCTTTTGTTCTGAGTTGATCAAAATATTCTGTTGAGATACACAAATCAAGCATATTAGTTAGACATATATTAGTGTCAAAATTATTCGAACCATATATTATTTTATCTATAAACAAATATACACAACTCGCATTATTTAATTCACGATCATTTTCTGGTTTGTAAATAATAATTTCATTATTGGGAACATTATACACATCCAGTAAGAAATAATTTGGTTTGTAAATTTTTTTGGTAACAAATTTGGTATTCAAATAATCACCCAAATTTTGTGCTAATTCACGATCACAGTTTCCACAAACTAATATCATAACTCGTGATAAATATAATACATGATCCATGATATCAATAATATCTTCAAATTTAATTTTTTTTAATGCTTCTAATTTATCATAATTATCATAGTATTTAAAAGATAATTTCTTATTAAAGAAATTATTAATTCTCACATATGGTGGATCTAATTTTTCATTATTACAATTTTTATACATTAGTTCTTTTGATGAATTAAACATTTCTTGTCTCAATTTGCATCCACATAATAATGAATCTAAAACAAAACGACACACTTTTTCTATTCCCGATGAATATCCACATATCTCAATATTAAGTTTCGCCATAAATAATGTAATATGAATTAAATATCCTGCATAATTACACAAATACATTTCATGATTAATTTCTTTGAGAATAGTATTCAAACATAATTCTAATTTTGTATGAATGAATTTATTCAAACTTGACAATGGTATATCAATACATATATCTAAAGTAACAGTTGGTGTTTTGAATTCATTGGTTGGATTCCAAAATAAATCAACATGATCAAATTTCATATATTTCGGTTTTGAATATTTGAAATCAATAATTTTATTGTCTATTGAAATGTAATTATTATGAGGAGGTAAACGAATTTCAGGAAATTTCGATTCTAACATAATATTCATAGATTCTATTTTGTATTTGATCCCATAATTTTCATCTGTCTGATCACACTCTTCAGAATATTCATTTGATGATAACAAAATAACAGAATTATTAATATTTAATAAGTCAATTATTTTTAATAATTCATTTCTAATAACTTCATAAGTGTCTTGAAAATAATGCACAGTTAATATGGTATTTAATGGAATGTCATAATTTGCCACAGTTTCACAGTGATATAATATCGTATTATCAATATCTCTTTTTTCTTGATATTTGAATTCATAATTTTTCATAGTTGTCATTTCATTATACAAATATTGAAGATCATCAATTTTGATTTTTTGAATATAATCATTGATAGCACTAAAAATTAAATTCAAAACATTCAAATTTGTTAATTTCATTTCAATAAATAAAATACATTTATCTCCAATAGTATCTCTGGTCCCAGCTTCTAAATTATAAATCAATCCATTTTGAATTAAATAATATGCTAAGGTATGTTTGCCTTCGTGTCCTAAAATATATAATAATAAATTAATAGGAGATTTTGCTGGTTCTTTGTGATATGATGGTAATTCCCAATTAATAATTAATCCATGATGATTATGTAGAGGAACAAATTTAACAACACTCGAATTTTTGAATAATTTGGGAATAGAAATTTTATCAGTCTTTCTTAATGGAACCAAATTAAATATATTATCAATAACATTTTTAATATGAGGAATTTTTAGTTTGGTGATAACAAATAGAGTCATAATATCAGAAGAATAATTTTTCTCATAAAAATCTCTGACCAATTTGTCAATATTTTCTACATGTAAAGTTCTATTTGATCCAGTCCCAAAATTAGAATACGGTTTATTACATACTCTTAATAGTATTTCTGCGGTTCGCCAAACATCATTATTAATATTCTTAACATGTTCTGAATTAACTGCTTCTTTTTCACGATTTACTGAATCAGCTTTGATCAATGGCGATATAAAAAACTGTCCAAACATATCTAAACTTTTCTCAAAACATTCAGTTGTGATCGTATAATAATAGCAAGTATGTGAGTGAGCCGTAAATGCATTAGTATATCCTCCATTTTTTGCGGTGTATTCCATGAATTCTGATTCGTTAGGATATTTAGATGTTCCATTAAATAACATATGTTCAAGAAAATGAGCCATTCCTGCAATAGGATCATGCATATATCCTGTTTTAACTAACATAGATGCACATGATATATCAGTATCTTTATCGTAGATTATAAATATATTTAACTTATTTGGCAATTGATATGTTAAATATTCTCGAGTATCATTCGGAGATTTTATTATTTCTGTCAAAATCTCTATTATAATTTAGGTTATGAAAATATAGTTTGAATTAGAAATCTTTAGATATACATAATCTTAACCAGATATTCTTATTTTGAAAATCTTTGATTTTTTAAAATAAGAATCCAAGGCATGCTAAGCATGCCCGCGGGTATTCCCCGCGAAAAAAAGTAATTTTATTATGTCTGTCAAAATCTCTATTATAATCTAGGTTATGAAAAATATTGAAAATTAGAATAAAACATAATACAATAATATGTATGTATTATACATATATGGATGATAATCTAACTATTGATTATTCTCAACCTGCTTATATTATAAAACATAAATTGGAACAATTAGTTTGGATCTCAGAAAAAGAAAAAGTAAATATCATTATTAAATTAATTAATGATATCTTTAAAAAAGAATTCACTTCTTTGTCTAAAAACAAATTATTTGTTTCTGACTTCGATAAACTAAAAGAGAAACATGTCTTGAATACACTATCAAAACACAAAGCTCAAGTTAAAACTAAATTTAATTATAAGTTTTCCAAATATGAAACAGAAGACTCTGAAAACAATATATCTAAATATACTTTAAATATATTGAAAGAATTACTTAAAAAAATTAACTATCGTATCAGACTTCATGATAAATTTTACATACTTGAAGAGAACAAATAGATCTGTTTCGATTTAGTTTCAGGACATTTCCAATTGAAGAAATTCAAGAACCTCTTTTTAGACGATTTAACAAACTTGTGTTCATAAACATGTTCTTTGCTTTCTTGTTTCTGATCCGAATCTTCGCTCAATTCATGTTCCATTGATAACAACCCATCACTAACACCTGCAAAATCAGAAATATTAAATAAATCAACATTATTCTTTTCCATAATACTAATCATAGTTCTAATAATATTATCTAATGAATTATCGAGACATGTGTATAAAAATAATGTTCCTGAAACTATTTGTTTATCTTCTTTAGTTAATAGCGATTCTTGATAACTAAAAAAATCCAAAACTACATTGTCTTTCATAATAACAAAACTTCTAACAAACTTATTCAATAACAAGTTTTGTAATTGTGTTCGATTGAAATTTTCGTGAACATTAAATTTAGTCATATATCTTGTGTATAATTTAAAAACCTCATTCATATGTGTTTCTTCTAATTGAACAACATTGTCTTTCACAGTTGAATTAGTCATAAATTTTTTATTGACAGCTTCTGGATCGCCACCAACATTAAAATATCCTGTTTTCTGTAAATTAATGTAATTAATTGGTCTGTAATAAAATCTAACCAATGAAGTTGGAGTTGGAACACATTTATCGGTCATAAAATAAGCTTGTTTAAATCCTAAACGAATTAGTCTTCTCGCCATTTCATCTATCAATGAATATACCATTTTCTTTTTTCGATACATCGGATTAACACACAATAATTTTACATTAACAAAATGATCTTTCTCATCGTGAACTGTCAGTAATTCAACAGTTGTTCCAATAATACCTAATATTTCATCATCTCTTTTGATAAAAATCAATTTGGAGTTTTCTGACAATAACATCCATCTAACAAGTTCTGGAGTAAAATTAGTTCTAAACTTTTCTTGAGATTCATAATGTTTATTCAGAAAATTACATACATCATCTAAATTTTGATCTAAACTTAGTTCTTGCCATTGCATAGATTCTGGCAATTTGATTTCATCAGAAGAATATACTTTTCGTTTGTCTATATCTTCTTCTATTATTTCAGAAGTTGTTATAATGTCCTTGAATTTTGGAACTGGTTTATTATTCCAAAAATTATAGTTATATCTTCTTGCTAATTTGATAGTGTCAGGATATGAGTTTTCTTGTTTAGTTTCGGCTTCTTGTTTTTTAATATCCGAGTTATCCTTCATTTTTTTGGCAAATCTTCTTCTAATAGCACGAGCTTTATTCGAATGCATAATAAACTATATTTGGCTTTTTTTAAGTTTATTATAAACACAATTCAATTTTTTTTCAAGACAGTTAATATGAAACAATGTATAAAATTATCTGATGAACAACATAAAAAATTTTCTAATAAAACATACAAATTAAATCATGACGAAGTCAAGTTAATTATTGAGGAATATTTTGCTTGTCGTAAAAAAAGATACAATAATAAATATACTGCAATATACAATGAATTCAAAAATTTTATTCAGAAAAATATGCATGGATTAAAATTCGTCAATGAAAAAAATAATAAATTAGATCATTTTAAAAATGAAAAAATCGAACAATTTATTGTTTCAAATTTAATAGAATCAACAGATATAGTTCTCGAATTAGGAGCACGATATGGAACAGTTTCATGCACTATTAATCGAATATTGAATAAAAAAACAAATCAAGTATCAGTTGAACCAGATAATAGAGTTAGTATTGCATTACACAAAAATAAAGAATTTAATAATTCTGGATTTCATATTGTTAATGGATTTATATCAAAGAAAAAATTAGGATTAGTTCATAAAGATTCATATAGCGGATATGGAACACAATCTAAGGAAGATGAATCTAGTAATATACCTATACACTCATTAGAAGAAATTCAAGATAAATATGATTTAAAATTTAATGTATTAGTGGCTGATTGTGAAGGTTGTTTAGAGAATTTTTTTAAAGAAAATCCAAAATTTTTAGATCAATTAAGAATGATTATTTACGAACAAGATTACACACGATATTGTGATTATAAATTTATTGAACATGAATTAACAAAGTTGAATTTTGTTAGAACAATACATGGTGATCAAAATGTATGGTTAAAACTTGATCATTAATAAATTAAAATCAGAATTCGTTTTCATTACATAATTCGTTATTTTATCAGCCATAACATTAAGAGTCATCTGACCTGTTTGTGAAATTAATACTCTATAATGATTCCTTGTCTTTGATTTAGAAGAATAAGCAATTAATTTTTTTTCAATATCTGCAAAAATCAAGAAATCATATAATGATGTTGAATTTAATGTCCAATCTAAACAACACATAACTATCTCCTCGTCTGATTTAGCAAAAATAACATTATGATTCGAATTCGTTTCTGTTATATAATATAATTTTTCTTCAGGCAAAAATTTATATCTTGTCTTGAGTTCTTCTTCATCCATATCTACTTCTGAATCGGAACCATCGTGTTCAGTTTCTTTATCTATTTCCTCAATTATCTTCTTACGAAGAGTTTCATTTTCATAAGTATTTTTAATAGTTGAATAATCAAGAACATTATCTATTTTTGGAAATATTGATATATCATGAATTTCAATCCATTCCAATTCGTTTTTATGATTGATATCTAAATAATAATATTTACTTTTGAAATATAAAATCAGATTTCCATCAATGTCATGAGACAGTTCTGATGTAATAAGTTCTTTGGTATCTATATTATCAATAGCAATTAACATGATTCGTAATTAAAATACAATATTAAGATTAATAAATAAAAATCAATTTTTTAGAACTCAAAATTTCTCAGTTCTTCTTCCGTTGCAACTAGTAGCCTAAAACTTGATATTTCTTGATAAAAAGCTTCGCTTTTTATCAAAATAAGTATTGGACTACTCGTTGCAATGTCAACAAAAACTTGATATTTCTTGATAAAAAGCTTCGCTTTTTATCAAGAAATATCAAGTTTATTGTTGCCGTTAAAACTAACTTCGTCTTTAGACGAAGTTATTTCAACGCTTATTTTTGAAAAATCTTCGATTTTTTAAAAATAACCGTTGCATCTAGTTGCCTAAAACTTGGAAAGCCTCAAAAAAATTCAATGTTTCACATTGAACATTTTTAAGTATTTCTTGATAAAAAGCTTCGCTTTTTATCAAAATAAGTATTGGGTAACGCGAGATTAGTAGATGCGAAGCATCTACTAATCCGCTTAGAATAAAAACTTCGTTTTTATTCTTCTCAATGCAATGTCAACAAAAAACTTAACTTCGCCTTTAGGCAACTAAATGCAACACCTAAAGGCGAAGTTTTTAAAAGTGTTAAACCTAACAAAGTATAATTTTATTTATAAACATTAATATATTCAATATCTGAATATATTGATCAGCATTTCCTAATAATCTTCTATCAGTATTACATAATTCGATCGCTATTTTTGATTTTTGAAGATCTGTTAAATCACTATTTATATTACATTCATTCAAATGTGATAAAATTGCCTTCATCGGATACCCATTTCGTTGTATTTTAAGAGCTAAGTTTCTAATATCTGAAATTTTTCCATGACAAATATTCCAAAAATCTTTAAATTCTTTTCTGTCAATTCCTCCAGTTATCTGAATAATATCATCAGGATTTATTTCTTTTTTATAACTCATAATATATTTCATATTCTGTAAACTCATAATCGCCATTCTTGCATCGCCTTCTGATATATCAACCAATGTATCAATACATTTATCATCAATATTTATATTTTCTTGTTTGGCAATAAATTTTAGTTTTTCAACAACACATTTTTTATTGATTGGTTTAAATCGAAACTTCATACATCGTGAAACTATGGGATCTATTATTTGACTATCATAATTGCAAATCAAAACAAATCTTGTAATATGAGACATTTTTTCCATTACTTTTCTCAAAGCAGCTTGGGCTTCTGGTGTCATAGCATCAGCTTCATCTAATATTACGATGTTAATATCGGGACACGGATATTTTGGATCTTTAGAACCAATAGCATGTTTGGCAAATTTAAGAATTTTTTCTCTGACAATATTAATTCCTCGATCGTCTGAAGCATTTAATTCAATAACTCTTTCATCTATTATTTTTGGTCCAAATAACTGATACGCTACTGCCAATATAGTAGATGTTTTTCCAGTTCCAGGTGGTCCATATAATAATAAATGTGGTAAATCTCCAGTTTTGATGGTATTATTTAATACTTTAACTATTTCATTTTGTTGAATAATATCTTGAATTCGTCTAGGTCTATATTTCTCAACCCATGGGATTTCATTAAGAGACATTTACTATTAAATAGTAATTTAATTTTAAGTTCTAATAAAATCAATTTTTCTTTACATAATATATAAATGTCTGAATTAGAATTATGTAAAACTGAAAATAATACATTAAAAAAATATATTATCGAATCTGAGGATAAATATATAAATTTGCTAAATCAAGCTTCACAAATGAAAATTATATTTAATAATCAAAACATATTATTTATTCTATTAATCTTATTGTTAATCTATCTATACAAAAATTCAAAGACTTTTAACTAATTCGTCAATTTTTTCATTAAGTTTGTAAGAATTGGCTAAATACTTGCCATATTTATCAGCTCCGTCAGTGACCATTTTTTTCAATTCATCAAGAGACAATTTAGTATTAAATTCCAGAGATTTTCCTAGCTTCAAAAAATTTTTCATTTTTGAAGCTTTTCCATTATGAACCGTGATACATGTCTCTACTCCTGCACTAACTGGGTTTAACCAATATGGCGAGGCAATAACATTATTAAGACTCCACATCTCATACTCATTAAACATGTCATTTGTTAATTTTGATGTATCCAAGTTCGGATAAAAATCCACTGATTTGAATTTCGAAAAATCTATATTGAAACATCGCAAAGTTGGTCCAGTTTCATTACAAATATCAAGAATCACAACCTTAAAACTATTTCGTGTCTTCATAAATTTGTTATAATCCTCTTGAACATATTTACCCATATCCTTTCCAGATATACCTCGTTTCGCATATGAATCAGAATTGATGATGAGACATGCTCCACCCATAGCTATTATTTTGTCATAAATTTCTTTACTAGAAGTAGTTTTACCTGATCCTGTAACTCCGATCATATTAATTCTAACTAATTTTCCTGTCATTGGAAGATCAACTATTTTTGTTCCATGATCCACTGGTGCTACTCCAGCACCACCAGCACCACCAGCACCACCAGCACCACCAGCACCACCTCCTCCACCTCCACCATATCCTCTTCCATCAACTAATAATGGGGAACAAGTAGTTCTAGCATCTTCTATCATTTTTGTGGGATCAAATATTGAAACATGAGTGAAATCAGTTTCCATTGAGGCTGGTTTTGTCCCACACCAAATACATCCTCGATCCATGATGAAGCTTGCAATTTCCGTTGAATTATAATAAGTATTAGTATTGCATGTTTCTCCTGTTGGTGTAGTATGAGAATTCATAACAAATACTTCGTCATCAAAGGCAAATTGATCTAGAGTAAATGATGAAGTTGGAACATTGTTAACTTCAACATATTGAACATTTCCTGTGATTCGTGAAGAATATGTATCGCGTAAATATTTCATAAATTGTTTTTCGGCTTCTGAAGCATCACTTGGCAAACCAAGTCCTGTCATAGTTCCACTATAATTTCTAAATTGTTCAGTAAAAATTCCTAACATTAACATCATTGACGCCCACCACATTGTCTCTGACAATCGCAAAGGATTGATCATTGGATCGGTGTATAAACTTGTATGAGTAGATGGATTTGAAAAATGCATTGCGGGTAATTCTCCTCGCTTCCACTGTAGATAAACTCCATCTTTGTGATATGTTCCTTTGGCTATCATATTTAACATAGATGTTTGTTGAATTGCTAATTTTCGCATTTCAATCATTGCGGGATTAGTAAATTCAAAACCATTCAGGAAACATTTGAACATTTCATTGGCAACAAAGAATATTACATTAGGTGATTTCGAAGCATCGCGAAATCCAAGAGAACCACATAATTGTCGTAATGCTTGACGAATGGGTTGTTCTTCAGCATCACATCCAAAGAAAATATTCCCGTATTTATCTTTGCTCTCTGGATATCCATCATATGGCTCCGTTAATTTCCATCCTCCATTATTGATAATAATTAATCCATTGACTGGCAAACAAATAGATCTCGCCGAACCTAATGTTGTTCCTTTTGCTTTAAGCAAGTTTGCCGCATCAGCATATTGTGTTTTACGAACAGTGCTATTAACATGTTCTTCGAAATTGGTATACACAATGGGCATTGCATTTTTAGTTCGATTAAAACCATATTTAATAATATTGAGAACACGATCTTCAGTCATACCAGCAATTCCACAAGTAGAATTGATAACAACTACTAGATTATCAATGAATGAATGTCCCATTGGAAAATCGATGTAAAGTAGAGAAATCAATCCTCCAATCTGAGTTAACATTTTATTAAAATCCATGTTCCCAGCTCCCCATGAGATATTTCCTGAATTTTCTGTTAATTGTGTTAGTAATTTTGTTAAGAAAACTGGAACTTTATCAGTCACAGTTTTTTCGAAGAAAGTAATTCCTGTTTTAGTAATCTTAGAACTTTGTGCTCCGATATATGGAACATTAACATGATATGTATTATATATTGTTAAACTTCGAATACTATTTCTTAACATGGTAATTAAATCCATACCTGGTAATCGCATCTCTTCCGCCTGACTAACTGTATTTAAATTCACATTAGTAGTTGAAACAGCGATAACATCAAGAGTAATATTTTTTCGTGCAAATAATTCTGTCTCTCTGTTTAATTCGGCTTCATTACTATTAGTTTGTCCATCTGTTAGAAGAAGAACATGATTGAAATGAACTGCCGAAGCATTGACGGCTCGTAATGCCAGAGAAGTGTATGTTGATCCTCCAGGTTTCAAACCAAATTCAGCAATATCAACTAGTCCTTCTTCTGGAAGAACATGAACATCATGAGTAATAACATAATCATCAAATGCAAAAACTTTATATGTATTTCTCGGATTTTTTAACACTTCAGAAATAGCAATTTGAATTTCTTTGTCAAGAACCTTTATTCCATTAGCAAATATATTGCCTGTCGAACCAGACACATCTATAATAATAGCTATATTTTGAACAGGAAGTTCTGCTACAGGAACTTCTCCTACTAGATCTGAGACAAGCTCAGAAACTGACTTCTTCGGTTGTGCTTCAGCCATGGTAGATTTGGATAGTGATATTATGTGTTGAATTAGTATATATTTATAAATTCAACTTTTTTTGGAATAGAATCGGAACAGAATTTTTCTCAAGGCGTGCCCCGTACACCCGCAAGCGTTTCGCTTGCGTAAATATAAAGAAATATGAATATAAATCATATATGGATTGTCATTTTTGTGACGATAAAGAATGTGATCGTGTATGTAAATCATGTTTTAATAAAATGGAATATAAGACAGATGCTATTAAAAAATATGGTGTTAACGAAGCTCAATTAGAAACTATTTTCAGTATCTCGTATGATAATCGATATTATAGGAACACAGTTCATAAATATCATCCAGATGATTTAGAAAAATTACAAGAACATCTAATTAATACTCTTCCCGATAATAATAGACAAAAAAAGAAAATTCAAGACATTAGAATCTTATTCAAAAAACAAAATATAGAATTGAAAGAACGAGTTGAGAAGATAGCGAAAATAAAAGACTTTATTAATGTTGCCATGAATAAATTAGATCCTGTGCATGTAAAATACCATGAAGAACATATTACTAATTTGATTGATGATCAGATATATGAATTATATGATCAGACAGGATCGATCGTAAATATCGCTTTATATATTTGTGATCAGATCGGAAAATTTATTAATATTGAAAAAGAAAAAACACTTAGACAAATTAAAATTCAGGAAAGACAAGATCAATTATATAAACTCCTTGAAACAAAATACTCCAAATATGAAGGTTATATAGATGGCGACCCATTTATTAATTTAAAAATAGATCTCGAACAACTAGAAAAGAATATCAAAGGAATTATTAAACGCGAACATGATGTTATGAAACAAATAGACCTCAAGATAACATGTAAAAAATATAACAAATTTGCGAGAGAACTTGATACTGTAAAACGATTTATTTGTTGTAATAGTGATAATTCATTGGATGATATAATTGTGATCGTTAATAGTGAAGTTGATTGTAAAAGAAAAGCTGATACCCGATTAGTTAGACAGAATAAGATCTATAATTTAAGATCAAAATACGATGGTAAATATCAAAAATATTTGACTAAATTATATGATGATTATATAAATGGTAATATTACTTTTAAACAATTAACAAGTAATATAGATAAAGTAATTGATAGATATGATAAAATTAATGAACATATTGATAAAGATGTTGAAAAACAATATTGCGGAATAGCAAAACAATGTAAAATTGTTGATGATTACATTGTGGTTGGAGGAAAAATCAATATGGTGATGAAAGAACTCATCAAATATCTTGATACTATGATAACACAAATTAATACTAGACCCGTTCGGGCACAAGGTAACTAATATGTAATGAAGTAAAAAATAATTATATTTTATAAATATTTTATAAATATTTTATATCGTATATATAACAA
>Ga0194120_10005393_pt1 | contig 18903 bp, 12 predicted proteins | sample TA2MahCa65mmetaG_FD_148642 | JGI IMG/M metagenome (GOLD analysis project Ga0194120, IMG submission 148642) | Freshwater microbial communities from Lake Tanganyika, Tanzania - TA2015019 Mahale Deep Cast 65m | ecosystem: Environmental > Aquatic > Freshwater > Lake | place: Tanzania: Lake...
TCGTGATCGCCGATCCGCCGGCCTTCGTGAAGGCCAAGAAGGATCACGCCGCCGGGCTTCGGGGCTATCGCAAGCTCTTGCGTCTCGCCGCCGGCGTCGTCAGGCCCGGCGGCCTGCTTTTTGCCGCCTCGTGTTCGCAGCTCGTCTCGACCGACGAATTTGCCGATCAGCTTCGGCTTGGCCTCAACGATGCCGGCCGCGAAGGAAAGATCGTTCGGGCCTCCGGCGCCGATCTCGATCATCCGATCCATCCGTCCTTGCCGCAATCGGCCTATCTCAAAGCGCTTGCGATCGTCGTCGATTGACCGTCATAGAGCGACTGCCTAAAGTCCATTTAGCGTAGAAACGCGTATCCAACGCTTCGGTTGCGCGCCGGTATGATGAAACAGCGGAAGGCGGTCCGCCTTAATGGCACTATTTGAACGCATATCTCTGCTTCTGGCCGAGGATCAAGAGTATTTGAGAACCATGTTGCGCGAGGTTTCGCGCGCGGCGGGCTTTCGCAATATCAAGGCCGTCGGCAACGGCAAGGATGCGATCGATGTCCTGGCGTCGATGAGCCAGCCCGGTCGCACCGTCGGACTATCCAGCGTCGACATCGTCGTCACCGACGTCTTCATGCAGCCGGTCGATGGCATAGAGCTCCTGCGTTGGGTTCGTCAGGATCCGCGCTCTCCCAATCGTTTTTTGCCGGTCCTGATGATCAGCGGCGCGGCGGATCAGGACGTCGTCGGCAAGGCACGGGACCTCGGCGCCACCGAGTTCGTCGCGAAGCCGTTTTCGGTCAACAGTCTGCTCGAGAAGATCGTCGCTATCTGCGAAAGGCCGCGACCTTTCGTCTTGACCGACACCTATTTTGGGCCCGATCGGCGCCGCCGCGATGTCGGCTCTCCCGTTGCCGAGCGGCGACTGCGCGCGGCCAAGGACGTTCGCGTCTTTCGCGCACAGCAGAAGAACCTGGCAAGCGCGCGTGGCCAAACCTGGGTTTTCGACCTGCCCAACGTGCTCAAGGGCCGGCTCGACACTTCGGACCTGCTGCCCGGTCAGCCGATCGATCTTTCGAAGGAGATCGCGCTCGCCGAATCGATCATGAAGGAGGGCGAAAAGGAAGCGAAGTCCTGGCTCGACAGCATGGTCGACCGGCTCGTCCAGCTTCTGGCCGATCTGAGCAGCGAGACCGCGGATCGCGTCGCGACGGTCAAGGAAGTCCACGGCCTCGCCCACGAGCTTCGCGGCGCCGGCGGCATTTTCGGCTTTCCGTTGGTCACCCAATTCGGTAAGTCGCTCTATATCTGGACCGATGCCGCCGTGCCGATCCGGAGCGACACCATCGACATGATCCGCGCCCATATCGAGGTGATCCGCATCACCATCAAGCAAGGCATCAAGGTCGACAACGACCGCTTCGCCATCGAGATCAAGGCGATCCTCGATCGCGCGATCCGCAAATTCGAAAGCCAGGCAGTCTGAGGCGGGTGATGATGGATCGCTATCTCAAGATGGTCTATCAGACCGAGGCTGGCGAGAACCGCGATGCCCAGGCGGAACTCGAGACGGCGCTCCGCCGTTGGCGGGGCATCGGCTGCGAGCAGAATACGACGCTCGCGCGCGAGACGCTCGATCGTATTCACCGCCGCAGCCGCGGGGTATCGGCCTATTGCTACGCCTATGTTCACGCCGAAGGCATCGGCGTCAAGAAGGACCGCGAAGTCGCCGAGGGGTTCTATCGCAAGTCGGCCGAGATTTTCGCCAAGGAGGCGGAAGCGGGCCTCGCCACCTCGATCAACAATCTGGGCTATCTTCACGCCCAGGGCAAAGGCGTCGAGAAGGACGAGGCCAAGGCCTTTGGTTTGTTCGAGAAGGCGGCCGCATCCGGTCTCGGATCGGCGCTCTACAATGTCGGCCTGTGCTATGCCAACGGCATTGGCGTCGAGCGCGACGATATCAAGGCCATGGAGTTCTTCCGCAAGGCAGCGGAGGCGGGCGAGAACGCGGCCTGGGGTTGCATCGCTTTCATGTACCAAGAAGGCCGGGCCGCGCCGCGCGATCCGCAGGCTTCGATCGATGCGCTCCGCAAGGCGGCCGAGCATGGCGACGTCAAGAGCTGGTCCCAGCTCGGCTATGCGTTCAGCGTCGGCTACGGCGTTTCGGTCGACGTCGAAGAGGGCAAACGCTGGTTCGGCATGGCGGCCGAGGAGGGCGATGCCTACGCCCAGGCCAACATCGGCTTCGATCTGTGCTTCGACTATAGCGAGAGGAGTTTCGAAAAGGGCTGGCAGCTCCTCGAATGGGCGCGCCAACTCGGCAACGCCAACGCCTTGTCCTACATGGCCAAGATCTTGATTTTCGGCGCCCCTGCCAAGGCGCCCGACTATGACGCCGGATATCGTTTGGCCGAGGCGGGCGCGGCGCAAGGCAACGCGTCTTGTCTCTATCTCATGGGCTATCTTGCCGAGAACGGCCTCAATGTACCCAAGCAAGCGGATATCGCCGCCAATTGGTATCGCAAGGCAGTCGAATCGAATGGCGAGCCCTATGCCGCCGCGGCGCTGGGTCGGCTTTATCGCGACGGCACGGGGGTCGAGAAGAACATCATCGATGCCTATGCCTATCTTCGCTTGGCGGAACCGACGCACCTCACGGAAGCCTCGAAGGACCTGCTCAAGCTCCGGTCGAAAATGAGCGGCGATCAAATCAAGGCCGGCGACAAGCGCCTGAAGACACTCAAAGCCAAGCTCGAAGCGCCGTTCGATTTTCGGCTCGGTCGTTGAAACCGGAAGTCGGATCGAAGGCCGAAGACGGGAAAGAGACGAGCGGTTAACGATCCCCCATTCACGCTAGGGCTCCGAAACCTGCCAATCGTCGCGCTTGCCGCAATCCGCTCCGGTCCGCATAATCGCCGGAGAGGAGAGCCCGATGAAGGGTCAATCACTGCGCGGCATCGCAATTCTTGCCGACTTGCCGCCAAGCGAGATCGCGGCGCTCGACAAGTCCAGCAAATGGCATCGCTATGAACGCGGGCAGCAGATCTTCGAGCGCGCGAGCGCCGATCGCGCGGTCTATTTTGTCGTCGACGGGCGCGTCGACATTGTCGACTACTCGCTCACCGGGCGCGAGGTCTCCTATGCCGCGGTCACGAGCGGCGGGTTCTTCGGCGAGCTTGCGGCGATCGATAACGAGCCGCGATCGGCGAGCGTGGTTGCCGGCGCGACCTCGGTCGTCGCTACCCTAGAAGGCAGTCAGTTTCGCGATCTACTGTATCGCCAGCCCTCGGTCGCGCTCCACGTACTTGAACGCCTGGCGCGCATCGTGCGGAGCAACAACGAAAGAATCATGGACCTCGCGACGCTGGGCGCGGTCCAGCGCGTTCATCGCGAACTCCATCGTCTGGCGGGAGCAAAAGCGACCGGCGAGACGGTCGTCGATCCTGCGCCGACGCAATCGGAAATCGCCCGTCGCGCGGCGACGACACGGGAGACGGTGGCGCGCGTCATGTCGACGCTTCGCAAGACCGGCCTGATCCGCAAAAAAGGCCGCGCGATGGTGATCGCCGATCCCGTCGCGCTCGGCCTTTCGGTCGAGCGCCTGACGGCCGGTCTAGGCCGCGCTTCCGGGAAAGGCGCTTGAGCGCCTAACCGCCGCCGAAAGTCCGACGCCACCAACCGGTCTTGCGCGGCGCCGCGGGATCCGCGGGCGCGGGCGTGAATGACGTTTCGACCGATTGGGGCGCCGGCGCGGGAACCGGCGGTTCGGCGGCGAGGGGTTCGGGTTTCGACGGAGCCGGTTCCGGGCGAGCTTCGGTCCACGGCGTCTCGTAAGCGGGCTGCGGGGATGAAGCCGGCAATGGGTCCGAAGCGACCGCTGTCGGAATTTCGGTCGCCGAGAGGTCGGCGACATAGGGTTGATCGCCGGTGCCGGCCGGACGATCGCCATGACGGTTGCGTCGACCGCCTCTCCGGCCGCGGCGCCGGCGGCCGCCACGTTGTTCGTGATCGGTGTCCGGGCCCGATTGGGGCGGCGGGGCACCAGCAGCCCGCGAGGTATCGGCGGCGGCATCGAGCGGAGATGCCGGCGGATTGTTGAGGGAGACTTCGCGGTCGCGGGGCTGACGCTGCGGCGACTGGCCGCCTTGGCGCTGATCGCCGAACTGACCGCCGCCGCCGCCCCGCCGCCGACGCCGGCGCCGGCGACGCGAGCCGTCTTGGCCAAAAGACTGATCCTCGCCCGAGCGGCCGTCCTCGTTCGATCGCTCGCGCGGCGCGCGCGCCGTCTGTTCGACAAAATCGTCGGCGACTTCCGTCGTCGCGCCACCAGCATCGTCCTGCGCTTCGGCCTCGAGTTCAGGCGGGCGGACGCTTTCGTGCGTCACGTGCTGGATCGGCATTGGCGCCGCCGCGGGCTGTTGTCCGGGCAGGCGCGGCCTGCTGCGTTCGATTTTGACCTCGGGCGGTATGAGCTTTTCGTCGGTCGAAACGTTGATCGACATGCCATGCGCCTGTTCGATGCGCACGAGTTCGCCGCGCTTCTGATTGAGAAGGTAGAGCGCGACCGCCGGCGCGACCGCGACGGTGATCTCGGAGGCGCGGTCCTTGGCCGCCTCGTCCTCGATGGCCCGAAGCGCAACGAGCGCGCTTTGGTCCGTCGAGCGGATTAGGCCGGTGCCCTGGCAATGCGGGCATTTGTTGGTCGAAGCCTCCTGGAGGCTTTGACGCAAGCGCTGACGCGACATCTCGAGCAATCCGAAAGGCGAGATGCGGCCGACCTGGATGCGCGCCCGATCGGCCTTGAGGCATTCCTTGAGCTTGCGTTCGACGGCGCGGTTGTTGCTGCCGTCCTCCATGTCGATGAAGTCGATGACGATCAGGCCGGCGAGGTCGCGCAAGCGCAATTGCCTTGCGATCTCTTCGGCCGCTTCCAGATTGGTCTTGGTCGCCGTTTCTTCGATGTTGCGCTCGCGCGTCGCGCGGCCCGAATTGACGTCGATCGCGACCAAGGCTTCGGTCTGGCCGAAGACGATGGTGCCGCCGGACTTCAATTGCACCTGCGGCAGATGGATGCCGTCGAGCTGCTGCTCGGTCTGATAGCGTTGCAGGAGCGGCACGCGTTCGGTGTAATGCTTGACGCGTCCGACATGGCTCGGCATCAGCGTCGCCATGAAGTCGCGGGCGAAATGGTAGCCCTGCTCGCCTTCTACCAGGATTTCGTCGATCTCGCCGTGGAAAAGATCGCGGATCGTACGCTTGATCAGATTGGCCTCTTCATAGACCAAAGCCGGCGCGGTCGAGCGGAGCGTGAGTTCGCGGATCGAATCCCAGAGCCGCAAGAGATACTCGTAGTCGCGCTTGATCTCGGGCTTGGAGCGATTGAGGCCCGCCGTGCGCACGATCACGCCCATGCCCTCGGGCACGTCGAGATCGCCGGCGATCGATTTGAGACGCTTGCGATCGCCGGGATTGGCGATCTTGCGCGAGACGCCGCCGCCGCGGGGCGAATTCGGCATCAAGACGCAGTAGCGTCCGGCGAGCGAGATGTAGGTCGTGAGCGCCGCGCCCTTGGTGCCGCGCTCTTCCTTGACGACTTGGACCAGGAGGATCTGCCGGCGCTTGATGACTTCTTGGATGCGGTAGGAACGGATGTGGCGAGTGCGCGGCCGGCGCACTTCCTCGGTCGCGTCTTCGCCGCCGACCGACTCGACCTCCGTCGGTGCGGCGACCTCGGTCATCGCCTCCGAGGCCGAGGTTTCGACCGTCGGCGCGTCGCTCGAGACGACGGCCTGTTGTTGATCCGCGGCCGGCGTGCCGATGACGCTGTCGCTGCCAACGGGTGGCGCGGGGACGGCGGGTTCCTCCGGCGAGGCGATTGCCGCAGGCGCGGCGGCGTCGGTCTCGGCCCCGATTTCGCCTGGCGCCGGAACGATGGGTTCGCTCGCGGTCGCAAGCCCGACGAAATCCGCCCTTTCGGGAACCGGCTCGCCGTTCGGCGCCTCGAGCGACGCGGCGTCGCCTTGTCCGGCCGCTTCGGCCGCTTCGATCCGCGCCTCTTCGGCCTGGCGGTCCTTTTCGTCCTGACGCTCTTGTTCGTCTTCGTCGTCCTCGGACTCGTCGGCCGCGGCCTGGGCGGCGAGGAGCGCCTGGCGATCCGCGATCGGGATTTGGTAATAGTCGGGATGGATTTCGGCGAAAGGAATGAAGCCGTGGCGGTTACCGCCATATTCAACAAACGCCGCCTGCAGCGAGGGCTCGACCCGCGTCACCTTGGCGAGATAGATGTTGCCCTTTAGTGGGCGACGCGAGGCAGTCTCGACGTCGAATTCTTCCAGACGGTTTCCGTCGAGCACGACCACCCTGGTTTCTTCCGGGTGGGCGGCATCGATGAGCATACGTACGGCCATAAAGCAAAACTCCGTGTCGGGGCCATCCCGGTCGGCTGACGCCCAAGACCGAGGCCCGCAGATTGGTGAAAGGAATGAAACCGACGGGCCGCGACGCCAAACCGCCGGGTCCGGCGGGCGCGCGCGACATCGGGCCGGCCGGCGCCTCTGGCGCGTCGGCACGTCTCGGTTTCGGCGAATTTCAGGAACAACGTCATATCGTGTTGCGCCGCAGCGCTGTTGCCTACTCCGCAAACGCCCCCTTGGGCGGTCTGCGGCGTTTCGATCTTGCGGCTGGTCCTATCGCCGGAGCGTCCGGAGCCAAGGCATCGATCAAAATCGAGCCACCATAGACCCAAATCCGCTCGTGGACAATGTTAATCCATTGCGTCGGACCGAGAGCCATTATATCTAGGGGTCGAGGGGCGAAGAGCCACCAGATGTATGCAATCCGCCGGATCTTGAACAAGCTGGCCTTTGGCGCCCTGCTGATCTGGGGGTGGTTTGCCCCGGTTGTCGCCTGGGCCGACGTCCAGGTCTTGGCGGTTCGGGCTACCCAATCGCAGCAGGGACTGCGCTTCGTCCTCGATCTCAATCGGGCAGTCGAGTTTTCGGCCTATGTCCTGCCGGACCCGATCCGGGTGGTGGTCGATTTGCCCGAACTCGATTGGCGGGCAGCACAGATACAAATGCCGGCCGGAAGCCCGATCGAGCGTTACCGGTTCGGTCGCTTTCGCGCCGGACAGGGGCGTTTGGTGCTTGATGCCAATCAGCCGATCAAATTCGTCAATCAGCCCTTCTTGCTGAGCGGAAAGAGCGGCCAGCCGACACGGCTGGTCATCGACCTTGAAAAGATCACCGAGGCGGCTTTTCGAGAGGGCTTGAAAAGCCAAGCAGCGGCGCCACCTGCCATGGCCGCGCCGACCGCTCAGCCGATCAAGATCACGCCGCCACCCACGACGGCAACGCCACCGACGCCGACGGCGGCTCAGCGCCGCCCGCCGCCCGCCACGGAAAAGCGCATGGTCGTCATCGATCCGGGTCATGGCGGGGTCGATCCCGGGACCATCGGCCGAGGCGGTTCCTACGAAAAGGACGTGACCCTCGCGGCCGGGCTCGACCTCAAACGAGCGCTCGAGGCGACCGGGCGCTACCGGGTTCAGCTCACGCGTTCGAGCGATGTGTTTATTCCGCTCGGCGAGCGCGTCAACATCGCGCGGAACGCCAAGGCCGATCTCTTCGTCTCGCTCCATGCCGATTCGATCGCGACACCTGCGACGCGAGGCGCCTCGATCTACACGCTCTCGAACACCGCGTCCGACAAACAAGCCGAGGCCCTGGCTGCCAAGGAGAACGCTTCGGACCTCATCGCCGGGCTCAATTTCGACGTCAAGGACGAAGAGCTCAACAAGATCCTGATCGATCTCACGCGCCGCAAGACCGACGAGTTTTCGGTGATTTTCGCCCGCGACCTCCTGGATGAAATGGCCAAGAGCGTCCGCGTCCTCGAACCCAAGGCGCATCGGTCGGCCGGCTTTCGCGTTCTCAAAGCGCCCGACGTCCCCTCCGTCCTTGTCGAAATGGGCTACCTATCCAACCGCGAAGACGAACGATTCTTGACCTCGCGCGAGGGGCGCCAAAAAGTCTCCCAAGCCCTGGTTCGGGCGATCGACCACTATTTCAAGCGCAAGTTGGAGTAGGCCGTCTCGGGCGCGCCGATTTGTGGTCGCATTGGGATGACGCTATCATTCGATCATGAAACGAGATCGTGCGATCGAACTCGTGGGGCAGCAGGCCGATGCGCTCAAGGCGCGCGGCATTGCCCATGTCTATCTCTTTGGTTCGACCGCCCGCAATCAAGCCCGTTCGGGAAGTGATATTGATCTGTACTTCGATTTGCGGCGTGGTTCGCGTTTCTCATTGTTCGACCTAGTCGAATTGAGAGATTACCTCGGAAAGGTGCTCAAGGTCCGCGCCGACGCCATTCCACGACGGGGGCTGCACCGAAAAATTCGTCGTCAAATCGAACAAGACTCGGTTCGGATTTTCTAGACGTGGCCAAAAGTCCGAAAGCGGCTCTGGTCGACATGCTCGACGCCGTACGGCGCATCGAGAGATATACCAAGGGCCTCGACGCCGCCGCTTTCCGTCGCGACGACCTCAGGCGGGATGCCGTCGAACGCTGTATCGAAATCATTTCCGAGGCGAGCCGACGACTTCCGAGGGAACTCAAGGATCGCTATTCCGACATTCCTTGGTCTGAGGTCGCAGCTGTTGGCAACATCTTTCGCCATGAATACGATGCTGTTTACCCGCCCTTAGTCTGGGAAATCGTCGTAACCAATTTGCCAGGCCTCAAAAAGGCCCTTCGAACCATGCTGCGCGATACGTCTGCCGGCCGGGCCTTGAAATAATTGCCCTCGGGCGCCCGCCCCAAAGCCGCCACAATCGGGCCTTAGGGTTGGTTGGAGGGGGACTTGCCAAAGGCCCGAAACCAGCGCATTTCAGGTCCATGTTTCGACTGCTCGGCATTTTGATCGGCTTGACCTTGTTCTTCGGCACGATTGCGGCCGGGGCGGGGCTTTATGCCTTTTGGTATTTCGGCCGCGGCCTGCCGGACTATGCCCAGCTCGCCGATTACGAACCCCCGGTGACCACGCGTGTCCATGCCGGCGACGGCAGGCTCTTGGCCGAATATGCCCGCGAAAAGCGCATTTTCGTGCCGATCAACGCCATTCCCAAGCAGGTCATCCAGGCTTTCCTCTCGGCCGAAGACAAGAACTTCTTCGAGCATCGCGGCATCGATCCGATGTCGATCCTGCGGGCCGTGTTCGTCAACGTCCAGAACATGGGCAGCGGTCGACGCCCGGTCGGTGCCTCGACCATCACCCAGCAAGTCGCCAAGAACTTTCTTCTCGGCAACGAGGTCTCGCTGTCGCGCAAGGCCAAGGAAGCCATTCTGGCTTTTCGCATCGAGACCGCTTTGTCCAAGGAACGCATTCTCGAACTCTATCTCAACGAGATCTATCTCGGCCTCGGTGCCTACGGCGTCGCGGCGGCGTCGCTCAACTATTTCAACAAGCCGCTCGATACCCTGACGCTGGCCGAGGCCGCGTATCTCGCGGCCTTGCCCAAGGCGCCCAACAACTATCATCCGATCCGCCGGGCCGAGGCCGCGCGCGAGCGGCGCGACTGGGTAATCGGGCGCATGCTCGATGACGGCGTGATTTCCTTCGCCGACGCGACTTACGCCAAGGGGCAGGCCCTCGCCATCCGCCAGCGCGACGAGACCGAATTTTTCGTTGCCGAGCATTTTGCCGAGGAGGTTCGGCGCGAACTCGCCCAGCGTTTCGGCGAACGCGCGCTCTATGAGGGCGGGCTGTCGGTCCGCACCTCGCTTGATCCCCGCCTCAATGCCATCGCCGAGGCGAGCTTGCGCCGCGGCCTGATCGATTACGATCGTCGTCACGGTTTCCGCGGGCCCGAAGATCAGCGCGCCGGAGAGGATGCCCGCGCCGCGATCGCTCAATTCGAGGCGCCGCCCGGGCTCGAGCCCTGGGAAGCGGCGATCGTCGCCAATTTGGATGCCAACCAGGCCGAGATCGTCCTCAAGAGCGGGCGGCGCGGCATCATTCCACTGAGCGAGTTGTTGTGGGCGCGCAAGGCTGATGAGGGCCGCGGCATGGGCCCGACGCCTCGCCGACCGTCCGATGTGCTTAGAGTCGGCGATATCGTTCTGGTCGACGCCTTGCGCGACGACAAGGGCCCGAATCGCTTTTCGCTGCAGCAACTCCCCGAGGCCTCTGGTGCGATCGTCGCCATGGATCCGCATACCGGGCGCGTGCTCGCGATGGTCGGCGGCTATTCCTATCGCCTGAGCCAATTCAATCGCGCCGTCCAGGCCATGCGGCAACCGGGTTCGGCCTTCAAGACCTTCGTCTATCTCGCCGCTCTCGAACAAGGGTTCACGCCTTCGACGCGCATTCTCGATGCGCCCGTGTCCTTCGAGCAAGGTCCCGATCTGCCGCTCTGGGAGCCCAAGAATTACGACCGCAAATTCGAAGGGCCGGCGACCTTCCGGCGCGACATGGAAAAGTCGCGGAACGTCCCGACCGTGCGTCTCGCCGCTCATATCGGCATGGACAAAGTGGTCGATGTCGGCCTGCGGCTCGGCATCTATGATCAGCTTCAACCGCATCTCTCCTACTCGCTGGGTGCTGGCGAGACCACGGTCATGCGCATGACCGCGGCCTATGCCATGTTGGTCAATGGCGGCAAGCGCGTGACGCCGACTTTGGTCGATCGTATCCAGGATCGGCGCGGCAAGACGGTGTACCGAGCCGATCGCCGGCGCTGCGAGACCTGCCAACACGTCGCCTGGAGCAATCAGGCCGAGCCCGACCTGCCGGATGAGCGGCGCCAGGTGATCGATCGCGGCACCGCCTTTCAGATGGTCAACGTCCTGACCGGCGTGATCGATCGCGGGACGGCGACGCGGCTCAAGGCGATCGGCAAACCGATCGGCGGCAAGACCGGCACGACCAATGACAGCAACGACACCTGGTTCGTCGGCTTTACGCCCGATCTGGTCGTGGGTGTCTATGTCGGCTACGACACGCCGCAAAGCTTGGGCACGCGCGAAACCGGCGGCGTCGTGGCGGCGCCGATCTTCGGCTATTTCATGGACGCGGCGCTCAAGGATCAACCGGCCGTGCCCTTCCGTATCCCGCCCGGCATACGTCTGGTCCGCGTCGATCCCGAAACCGGCCTGCCAGCCGCGCCCGGTTCGCCGCGGGCCATACTCGAGGCGTACAAGCCCGGTACCGAACCCGCGGGGCCGCAGGCCGTTCTCGGTCATGAAGGTTTCTGGCTGCCGGGCAAAGGCGATGCGCTTCAGGCGCAGGTCTCCGTCGACGGCGTCGAGACCCCGCAAGCCGCGCCCTCCGGGACGGCAAGCGGCTTGTATTAGACTGTCATTCTGTTAGAAGGCCTCGCGCTTTTTCCAAGAGGACGATCATGCGCGCCGAAACGCAGGCGATGGCCAATGAAACCAAGCAGTCGCTCGAACTGCTGAGGAGGCATCTTTGACTGGGATGTCGCCAATCGCCGCCTCGACGAACTGAACGCACGCGCCGAAGACCCCAATCTGTGGTCCAAGCCTGCCGAGGCGCAGGCCTTGATGCGCGAGCGCACGCGCCTTTCGAACGCGATCGAGGCGTATCTGGACATCGAACGGCGGCTCGCGGATGCGCTCGGCATGATCGAACTCGCCGAGGCGGAGAACGAGCCCAGCCTGGTCGCCGAGGCCGAAGGCGCGCTCAAGAATTTGCGCGAGGAGGTCCATAAGCGCGAGATCGAGAGCTTGTTGTCGGGCGAAGCCGACGGCAACGATTGCTATCTCGAAGTCCATGCCGGCGCCGGCGGCACCGAGTCCCAAGACTGGGCCGAAATGCTGATGCGCATGTATGTGCGTTGGGCCGAAGCGCGCGGCTTCAAGGTCGAATGGCTGGAAGAAAGTCCCGGCGAAGAAGCCGGCCTCAAATCGGCGACCGTCCAGATCAAAGGCGCGAGCGCCTATGGTTGGGCCAAGGTCGAAAGCGGCGTGCATCGCCTGGTGCGAATTTCGCCCTTCGATTCGAATGCGCGCCGCCATACCTCCTTCGCCGCGGTCTACGTCTATCCCGTGGTCGACGAGACGATCGACGTCGAGGTCTTGGACAAAGACCTCAAAGTCGACACCTATCGCGCTTCGGGCGCGGGCGGCCAGCACGTCAACAAGACGGAAAGCGCGATCCGCATCACGCATCTGCCGTCCGGCATCGTCGTGCAATGCCAATCCGAGCGTTCGCAGCACAAGAACCGCGCCGCCGCCATGTCGATGCTCAAGGCGCGGCTTTATGAGCAGGAACTACAGAAGCGCGAAGCCGGTCGTCTCGCGGAAGAGGCGGCCAAGAGCGACATCGGCTTTGGTCATCAAATCAGGTCCTACGTCCTGCATCCCTACCAGATGGTCAAGGACCTCAGGACCGGCGTGCAGACGTCGAGCACCCAGGCCGTGCTCGACGGCGATCTTGACGACTTCATGTCGGCCGCACTTGCCCAGCGCATCAGCGGCAAGGCCGTCAAGGTCGAGGACGACGCGCTCTAGCCGCAAAAAAAACGCCCGCCGGACGGGCGGGCGTTACGACGCGTTTGAAGACGGTCAGCCGGCGACGGCGACCGCGGCCGGGCGGGCGACAGCCTCGACTTTCGGTTCGATCTGATCGCGCATCTTGTCGGCGCGCTTGACTTGACCCTCGATCATCGCGCCCTGCTCGATCGAAATCGCCTCATGCAGGATGTCGCCGGTCACTTGGGCAGTCTTGAACAGACGCACGATCCGGCCGCGGATCAGGCCCTCGACCCGGCCGCGAATGGAGATTTCCTCGGCCAAGATTTCGCCGATGACGAGCGCGCTTTCCCCGATGGTCAGCGATTTGGTCTTGATGTCGCCTTCGACCCTGCCGTCGATCTGAATATCGCCTTCGCCCATCAGATTGCCGACGATGTGCAGATTGCTCGAGATGATCGAGGGCGCGACCTTGATGATCTCCGGTGCCGGTTTGACCGGGCGCGACTTGTCAGTTCTTGAAAACATATTTACCCGCTTCGAGAAAACGCATGGGATCAAGGGCCTGGCCGTTATGCAGGACCTCGTAATGCAGATGCGTACCGGTGCTGCGACCGGAAGAACCCATCTGGCCGATCACGTGACGACGTTCGATGCGCTGGCCGACATGGACGGCGATGCGCGACAGATGGGCGTAGCGCGAGACGATGCCGTGACCATGATCGATCTCGACCAGTCGCCCATAAGGGCCGCTGAAGCCCGCGAACGTGATCGTACCCGGTGCGGGCGCGATGATATCCGCCTTGGTCTTCGTGCCAGACGCGGAAAGGTCGACGCCGGCATGGACCGCCCAGCGCTTCGTGAAAGGATCGACACGCTTGCCGAAACCGCTCTCGACGCTGAAATCCTCGACCGGCGCGGAGAGGGGTAGGCGATGGATCAGGTCTTGAAGTTCCGACCAACGACCGAGCGCGATCTCGGCTTTGGCCGCGTCGTTCTTCAGTTCGCGGCCCGCTTCGCTTAAGCCAATGAACGGGCCGCCGCGACCGGCCTGCACTGAACCGCCGAGGAGACGGTCGGCGGTCAAGCCGGTGAGAGCGATGATCTGCTCCATGTCCTCGACCGTGTCGCGCGTGCCGTCCTCGACCCGCGCGATCACGCGACGCTGGGTAAGGCGCATTTCGGCGATTCGCTTTTCGAGCGTGACAACGCGGTCGGTCAGATCCTTGCCGCTCCTGACGGCGGTGTCGCGCTCCGCAGTCATCTGATCGAGGCGCCTGGTCGCCTCCGTGAGGCGCTTGGCCAAACGGTCGCGTTCGCCGGTGGTGCCGCGAACGCCGGATTCTAGCTCGGCAAGCTTGAGCCCGAGTTGGCGCGCCTGATCGATCGCGTGATCGCGCTCGGCGGCAACCGCAGCGAGTTCGGCGGTGGTCTGCGAAAGCGACGATTCCAGGACCGTGGCGCGACTGACCGCACCCTTGAGCGCGCCCTCGACTTGCGACAAGCGACGGCCCGTCGAGGCACGCGCCTGCTCCGCACTCTCGCGGGCGACTCGATTGGCTTCGGACTCCTCGTTCAGCATCGACAGTCGCTGTTCCAGCAGCGCCTTGTGTTCGAGGAGCGAGATGATCTGGCGGTTATTCTGCTCGAGTTCGCCGGCGACCATCATGACGCGATCCTGGTGGCTCTCCATCATGTTGGCGAGGTGGCCATATTCGCCTTCGATTTGGGCAATGCGAAGGTTCTTGGCTGCGATGATGCGATCGCCATGCCACCAGCTCGCCGTCGCAAAGGCGAACCAGCCCGACGCCGCGAACAGCGACGCCGCGATACCGATTTGCATGTTTTTGGACAGGGAGAAGAAACGGACTTGTCCGCGGCTGCGATGAAGCAGTTGCCGTTCCGGAAACAACCGGTCGACAACGTCGCTCACCCTCTTGGTGAAGCCGCGCTCCATGCCTTAAACGCCCCTCGGCCCGGTTTTCTTTTCCCAGCGGCCATCCAATCCGATTTGAGGCGTTTTTGCAACCTTATCTTGGGCTTGACCGTATTTCACCGAGGGCCGATTCGTTTGCCGACATACACAAATGAACGACAAACTCGGTCCGGAGGTCTACAGGGCTTCGGTTGCTTCGAGGACCTCGCGGACATGATTGGTAATCGACACTTTGCGCCAAACTTGGGCAACTTTGCCGCTTCCATCGATTAGGAAGGTCGAGCGTTCGATTCCCATGAATTTGCGTCCATAGAGGCTCTTCTCGACCCAGACACCGTAGTCTGCGCAGACCTTGCCTTCGGGATCGGAAACGAGGTCGACGCCCAGCCGGTGTTTGGCCTTGAACTTGTCGTGACGTTCGACGGAATCGCGCGAAAGTCCGATCACCGTTGCCCCGACCTTGGCGAAGTCCTTGAGAGCCGCGGTGAAATCGATCGCCTCTTGGGTGCAGCCCGAAGTGTCATCCTTAGGGTAGAAATAGAGCACCACTTTGCGACCCTTGAAGGCCGAGAGCGCAAGTTTGCGACCGCCATCGGCCGCCAAGGCGAAAGCCGGCGCCTTGTCTCCGATCTTGGGGCTGCGCTCATCAGCCTTCGCGGTTTTCGATTTCGGTTTGGCTCTTGCCATTGTCTACCGTCCTTTCTTGGGTTTTGACGATGTCGCTTTGGCGGCTTTCTTCGCTGCGCCCGAGCGAACCAGCGCTTCGTAAAGCCGGCGCACATCGACTTGGGTTTCCTTCACCTTGGTCTCGAGCGCCTCGAAACTCTTCTGTCCGGCAGCCCTGACCAGCGAGGCGATGAGCGCCTTGGGAGCCGCAGCCGGGTCGAAGTTGCCGTCAATGGCGATGCGCAAGAAGCCGCTGAGATCGCTATAGAGTTTGTGCGCATCGAGCAGCCTTTTCGCCTCATCCGGCGTCAACGCAAGGGCTTTGGCAAGGCCTTCAAGGGCGCCGCGGGTGTTGGTGTCGAGGGCCTTGGGCGCGCGCGCCGCGTCGCGCAGCATCAGGAATTGGGCGATGAACTCGATGTCGAGCAAGCCGCCGGCCGCGTGCTTGAGGTTCCAGATATCGTCCTCGCCATGTTCCTGGGCGACGCGCCGGCGCATGTCGAGGACATCGGCCACCAGTTTCGTCTCGTCTCGTCGCGCCGCCAACAAGTCGTGAATGGATTTTTCGACCTTGGCGCGAAGTGCCGGCGGCCCGGCAATGACGCGCGCGCGCGTCAGCGCCATGTGCTCCCAAGTCCAGGCCTCCTTGGTCTGATAGGCGAGAAAGCCGTCGAGCGGAACCGCGATGGGTCCGGACTTCCCCGATGGGCGCAGGCGCATGTCGACATCATAGAGATTGCCTTCGGCGGTCTGGGCGGTAAGCGCGGCGATGAAGCGCTGCGACAGGCGGGCATAGTAATGGCTCGACGGCAAGGGGCGCTTGCCGTCGGACATGGCCTCCGCCGGATGGTCGAAGACGAAGATCAGATCGAGATCGCTCGCGGCCGTCATCTCGCGTCCGCCGAGCTTGCCCATGCCGAGCACGATCATGGCGCCGCCGGGGATGGCGCCGTGCTGCTCTCGAAACTCGCGCTCGACGATGGCGAAAAGTCGCGACAGCACCGCATCGGCGGTTGCCGCAAAGGCCGGACCGGCGATGATGCTGTCGGCGATGCCGCGCAGCACATGAACGCCGATGCGAAATTTCATGTCGCGCGCGAAGCGCCTTGCGGCATCTAGGCGGTCCTGCATGTCCTTGGCCGCGTTCAGCAAGTCGTCGAGTTGGCGCGCCACCGTCTCGGCCGAAGGCAAGGCGCCGAAGAAACCGGGCGTCAGCACGGCATCGAGCAAGGAGGCGCGCTGCGCGAGCGCATCGGCGAGCTTGGGCGCCTCGCCGCAAATATCGGCCAAAAGGCCAAGGAGATCGGGGTTGGCATAGAACAGCGAAAAGAGCTGCACGCCGCTCGGCAGGTTCTTGAGAAATTCATCGAAGCGGCCGAAAGCGGTGTCGGGATCGGCGGTCTTGGCCAGGGCCTCGAGCAGCTTGGGCGTGAGCGCGGTCAGAAGCTCGCGCGCGCGTTCGCTCCGCATCGCCCGGTAGCGCCCGTGATGCCAGCCCCGGATGGTCGCCGAGATCGACGGCGGGCGAGCGAAGCCGAGCTTGGCGATGGTCTTGAGGGTCTCGGGATCGTCTTCGACGCCCGTGAAGACCAGCGAGCCCTCGGCGCCAAGGGGGGTCGAACGCTCGAACAGCCGCCCGTAATGGGCCTCGACGCGCTCAAGATACGCGCGCAGCGTCTTGCCGAAGGCGCCGGCGTCGGGAAAGCCCGCGAATACCGCGAGATGCTCGAGTGCCTTGGCCTCGCTCGGCAAGGTTTGGGTCTGGTGATCGTCGATCATCTGCAGACGGTGCTCGATCTGACGGAGGAAGGAGTAGGACTCGATCAAGTCGTCCGCGACCGCGGCCTCGATCCGCTCGGTCGCGACCAAGGCGCGCAGGGCGCCGATGGTGGTCGGGACGCGCAGGCGTGAATCACGCCCGCCGGCGATCAGCTGCATGGTCTGGGCAAAAAATTCGATTTCGCGAATGCCGCCCCGGCCGAGCTTGATGTTGTGGCCGGCGACCGCGACCTCGCCATGGCCTTTGACGCGGTGGATCTGGCGCTTGATCGATTGGATGTCCTCGATCGCGGCAAAGTCGAGATGGCGGCGCCAGACGAAGGGCTGCAGGCGCGACAGGAATCCGCGCCCCGCCTCAAGGTCGCCGGCCGCCGCGCGGGCCTTGATGAAGGCGGCGCGTTCCCAATTCTGACCGAGGCTTTCGTAATAGGCTTCGGCCGCGTCCATGGCGATGGCGAGCGGCGTCGAGCCGGGATCGGGCCGCAGGCGAAGATCGGTCCGAAAGACGTAGCCATCCTCGGTCCGGTCCTGCATGAGACGCACCAGATTGCGCGCAAGTCGCACGAAGAACGCCTCTGGCGATTTCATCGCCATGATCGTCGGCGACTGGTCGTCGTAAAAGAGGATCAGGTCGATATCGCTCGAGTAATTGAGTTCGCCCGCGCCCATCTTGCCCATGGCCAACACCGCGAGGCCCGAGCCTTTTTGCGGGTCGCGGGCCTGAGGCAAGTCGATCTGGCCTGCCGCTGCGCCCTCGGCCAGGAGATGGGCAATGGCGACGCCGACCGCGCGATCGGCCAGCGTCGAGAGGCCGGCCGTGATTTTCTCGAGCGACCAAAGTCCGGCGATGTCGGCGATGCCGATCGCAAGTGCCGCCCGGCGCTTGGCGATGCGCATGTTGCGCATGACCTCGGCGCCGTCGCTGGCCGGGTCGATTCTTGCGAGATCGGCGAGCGCGAGCGCCAAGGCGGCGTCCGGACCATTGCGGCAGAGCTCGGCGAAGAACGCGCGCTCATCGAGGAGCGACTGGGCAAGGTAAGGGCTGTTGCCGAGGAGCGCCGCGAGCAAAGTCGCGCCGCCCTTGTCCTTGGCAAGCGCCTTGGCGAAGCGGGCTTGCTTGGGATCGGCCGCTTCCTGCCAACGCTCGAGCCCGAGTTCGAGCGCGTCCTTGTCGAACGGCCGAGGCAGCGCACGCATTCCCGTCAGTCCGCCAAACTCGGCCATTCCGTCGATCCTCCGTCTCGGGCACACTGAGGGGGCAAGCGGAGTCGGTCAAGCGGGCGAAACGGTGCTCCTGTCGGAAGCGAGATTCATCCTCCGGGCGGTCGGCGGCGCGTTGACGGCGGCGATCGTCCTGCCCATCGCGCTGATGGTTTGGTTGATGCTGTCTGGCGGCGTCTCGCTCGGGTTTCTTGCGCCCTATGTGAGGGAAGCGATCGCCCAGCAGAATCTGCCTTACGACGTCGACTTCGAGGACACCGTGCTCGCCTGGGACGGCGAAAATCGCACGCTCGACATTCGCATTCGGGACGTGCGCATCACCGAGGCCGAAGGCAAGACGCTCCGCATCCCCGAGATCGCCATCGATTTTTCGCTCGCCGCGCTGATCGAAGGACTGATCGCGCCGACCCGAATCGAAGTAAGGGGCGTCGCTTTGACCTTTCAACGCGACCCGGATGGCAACTTCGCCCTAGCCGTCTTCGAGCGTCAGGCACAAGCCGGCGCCGAAGCCAGCGGCGCGGCGCAAGTCTGGCTCGACGAACTCCTCAAGGCACCGGATCGCACGCGCCCGACCGGTTACCTCAAGGAACTTCGAGTGCGCGACGTCGCGATCTTGTTCGACGATCGCATGGCAAACCAGATTTGGCGCCTGCCCTTGGCGTCAGTCGCGCTGACGCGGGACGAGATCGGCATTCTCGGCAATTTCCGGGTCGAACTCGAGGCCGGCGATGCGCGCATACCGATCGAGGGCGACGCGACCTATCAGGCGGCGAACCGGCGCTTCGACGTTCGGCTGCGCGTCGCCGGCGTGCGGCCCGCTTT
>Ga0194120_10005398_pt1 | contig 18883 bp, 17 predicted proteins | sample TA2MahCa65mmetaG_FD_148642 | JGI IMG/M metagenome (GOLD analysis project Ga0194120, IMG submission 148642) | Freshwater microbial communities from Lake Tanganyika, Tanzania - TA2015019 Mahale Deep Cast 65m | ecosystem: Environmental > Aquatic > Freshwater > Lake | place: Tanzania: Lake...
TGTCCATCGCCCGCAGAATGCGGTCGGGCACGTTGGTTGGCCCGGGAATCTGCAGGAAGTGGCGGCCGGCCTTATAGGGCGCGGTGTTACGACGGGATTCGCTCATGGGCTTCACTCCTCTTGTCGTCATTGATTGCATGCAAAAATTATAGTGTCAATACAATGGTTATTGACATTTGCATGCAATTTGGCGAGGCTTCCAGCATGACGCTGCTGCCGCAATCCAGCACTGCCCTCAAGCGCCCGGGGCGCCTACGCGCCGACCTGCATGGAGAGCTGCTGGAAGAGCTGCGCGACCTGATCGTCGAGGGTGAATTGCCCGCCGGCTCGCGCGTGGCCGAGCGCGTGCTCTGCGAGCGTTTCGGCGTATCGCGCACGCCTCTGCGCGAGGCGCTCAAGGTGCTGGCGGCCGAGGGCCTGATCGAGCTGCTGCCCAATCGCGGCGCCCGTATCGCCCGGCTGACGGCCGAAGATATCGCCCAGACGCTCAAGGTGATCGGCACGCTCGAGGCGCTGGCCGGCGAGCTCGCCTGCGAGCGGCTGACCGCCGACGAGGTCGTCGAGATCCGCGCACTCCACCTGGAAATGCTGGCCCATCACGCGCGCCGCGACCGGCCGGCCTATTTCAAGGCCAACCAGGCGATCCATCGCGCCATCGTCGCCGCCTCGGGCAACACGGTGCTCGCCCAGACCTATGCCGGCCTCTCCGGCCGCATCCGCCGGGCGCGCTACGCTGCCAATCTCGATCTGCGGCGCTGGGATGAGGCGGTGGCCGAGCACGAGAGAATCCTCGATGCGCTGACGGCGCGCGACGGCGCACAGCTCGCCCGCCTGCTGCGCACCCACCTCGACAACAAGAGCTACGCCCTCGCCGCTCATAGTCCCGAGGCCCTGGCATGAGCGATGCGGGACTCGGCAGCGTTTACGGCCGCGCTAAGTACCCGCCGCGTGCCGCCCAGGTGAAGCCCGGCGATTCCCGCCTCGCCGAGCGGCTACGCAAGGAAACACAGGGCGACGTTCTGTTCGACGCTTTCAGCCGCGGCCGCTATTCGACCGACGCCTCGATCTACCAGATCGAGCCCATCGGCGTTCTGGTGGCCCGGACCGCCGGTGACATCGAGGCGGCGATCCGCATCGCCCGCGAGGAAGGTGTCCCCGTGCTGCCGCGCGGCGGCGGCTCCTCACAATGCGGCCAGACGGTCGGCCGCGCCCTCGTCGTCGACACCTCGAAATATCTGCGCAAGGTCATCAGCCTCGACAAGGAAAACCGCAAGGTCTGGGTCGAACCCGGCCTGACCCTCGACGGGCTCAACAAGGCGCTCAAGGGCACCGGCCTGTTCTTCCCCTGCGACGTCTCGACCGGCAGCCGCGCCACGCTGGGCGGTATGGCGGCCAACAATTCCTGCGGCTCGCGCAGCCTTCGCTACGGAAACATGGTGCACAACACGCGCTCGATCGAAGCCGTGCTGGCCGACGGCACCAAGGCGCTGTTCGGCGAAGTGCCCGAAAATATCGCCGCCATCAACGGCCCGAGCCGCTACCGCGAGCTCACCGCACAGATGCGCGGCATCGCCGAGAGCGTGAAGGACGCGCTGGCCGGCCCGGCCTGGCCCAAGCTGCTGCGCCGGGTGGGCGGCTACAACATCGACATGATCCGGCCGCACGAGGTCTACGGCATGGGCCGCAACGAGCCCGGCCACAACATGGCCAAGCTGCTGGTCGGCTCCGAGGGCACGCTCGGCTTCTTCACCAGGCTGGAGCTCGATCTGTCTGTTCTGCCGCCGGCCAAGACGCTTGGTGTGTGCCACTTCCCGTCCTTCTACAAGGCGATGGATGCGGTGCGCTACATCGTCAAGCTCGACCCGTCGGCGGTCGAGCTGGTCGACCGCACGATGATCGAGCTCGCCCGCGACATCGCCATCTTCCGCCCGACCGTCGAGCGCTTCGTGCGCGGCGAGCCCGACGCCATCCTGCTGGTCGAGTTCGCCGGCGAGGACCCGGCCGTGCAGCTGCGCAAGCTGAAACAGCTCGTCGAGCTGATGGGCGACCTAGGCTTCCCCGACAGCGTCATCGAGGCCACCGATCCGTCCTTCCAGTCGGCGATCTGGGAAGTGCGCAAGCAGGGCCTCAACATCATGATGTCGATGAAGGGCGACGGGAAGCCGGTCTCCTTCATCGAGGATTGCGCGGTGCCGCTCGAAGACCTCGCCGAGTACACCGACCGGCTGACCAAGGTCTTCCACAAGTACGGCACTGAGGGCACATGGTACGCCCACGCCTCGGTCGGCACCTTGCATGTGCGGCCGATCATCAATCTGAAGGGGGCGGATGGCGCCAAAAAGATGCGCGCCATCGCCGAGGAAGCCTTCGCCATGGTGCGCGAGTACAAGGGCTCGCATTCCGGCGAGCACGGCGACGGTCTGGTGCGCTCCGAGTTCCACGAGCCTATGTTCGGCTCCGCTATCGTGCGCGCCTTCGAGAACGTGAAGGACAGCTTCGACCCGGAAGGCCTGTTCAACCCGGGTAAGATCGTCCGTCCGCCGAAGATGGACGACCGCACGCTGATGCGCTTCAAGCCCGGTTATGCGGCGCAACCTTTCGAGACGGCGCTCGACTGGTCGGCCTGGGGCGGTTTTCCGGCGGCTGTCGAGATGTGCAACAACAATGGCGAGTGCCGCAAACTCGACGCCGAGGTGATGTGCCCCTCCTACTGGGTGACCGGCGAGGAGATCCACCTGACCCGCGGCCGGGCGAACACCTTGCGCCTCGCCGTCTCGGGCCAGCTCGGACCGGAGGCGATGACTTCCGAGGCGATGCGCCAGACGCTCGACCTCTGCGTCAGCTGCAAAGGCTGCCGGCGCGAGTGCCCAACCGGGATCGACATGGCGCGGATGAAGATCGAGGTGAAGAGCGCGCGGGCCAAGCGCTTCGGCCTCGGCCTGCATGAACGGTTGATCGCCTACCTGCCGCGTTATGCCCGCATCGCCGCGTCGTTCGCGCCGCTTCTCAACCTGCGCAACCGCTGCGGCATGCTACGCCGGGCGAGCGAGTTTCTGGGCTTCAGCGCCAAGCGGGCGCTGCCTCAATGGCGCCGCGATTGGTTCGACGTGCAGGAAGCGCCGCGCACCGGCAAGGGCCGCGAGGTCGTGCTCTTTGTCGATACCTTCACCACCTATTTCGAGCCGGAGAACGCGCGGGCTGCCCTCCGGGTGCTGCAGGCCGCGGGCTACGATGTCATCGTGCCGATGCCCGTCGATCGCGGCAGACCCCTGTGCTGTGGCCGCACCTTCCTCGCGGAAGGGCTGGTCGACGAGGCCAAGGCCGAAGCCCGGCGCCTGTTCGATTCCGTCGGGCCTTACGTGGCGCGTGGTGTGCCCATCGTCGGGCTGGAGCCCTCCTGCCTGTTCTCGCTCAAGGACGAATTCCCAGCGATGCTGCCCGGCCGCGACGCCGAGGCGCTCGCCGCACGGGCCTTCATGTTCGAGGAATTCCTTGCCGCCGAGGCCAAGGCCGGCACGCTCAAGCTGCCGCTCAAGGCGCTGCCCGAGAAAACCGCGCTGGTCCACGGGCATTGCCATCAGAAGGCTTTCGCCGCCTTCGCCGCCGTGCCGACCGTGCTCAAGCTCGTGCCCGGGCTCGAGGTGAAGACCGTCGAGTCGAGCTGCTGCGGCATGGCCGGCTCCTTCGGCTACGAGAAGGACCATTACGAGGTCTCGCTGAAGATGGCCGAGCTGTCGCTGCTGCCGGCAGTGCGCGCGGCGTCCGCCGACACCGTGATCGTCGCCGACGGCACTTCCTGCCGCCACCAGATCCGCGACGGTGCCGCACGCGAGGCCATCCACGTCGCCCGCCTGCTGGAGCGCGCCCTGGCCTAGGAATCCGATTGCCCGGGTGGGCTAGCAGCCCTAAACAGGATCGGTATCCCCGACCGGAGTCCCCGCCCTCATGACGCCGCAAGAGATCGCGCGCACCGCCGCCCGCATCCTGATTGAGACCAAGGCCGTCCACTTCAACCCGGCCAAGCCCTACATCTTCACCTCCGGCTGGGCGAGCCCGACCTATATCGACTGCCGCAAGCTGATCTCCTTCCCGCGCGCCCGCACCAAGCTGATGGAGATGGCGCAGCTGACCATCGAACGCGAGATCGGCTTCGAATCGCTCGACGCGGTGGCCGGCGGCGAGACCGCCGGCATCCCCTTCTCCGCCTGGATCGCGGACCGGCTCGACCTGCCCATGCTCTACGTGCGCAAGAAGCCCAAGGGCTTCGGCCGCAACGCGCTGATCGAGGGCGACGTCAAGGAAGGCCAGCGCGTGCTGCTGGTCGAGGATCTGGCCACCGACGGCAAGAGCAAGCTGCATTTCGTCAAGGGCCTGCGCGATGCCGGCTGCGAGGTGGCGCACACCTTCGTCGTCTTCCACTACGGCATCTTCCCCGAGAGCACCGGCTCTCTGGCCGGCGAGGGCGTCAAGCTGCACGCGCTGGCCACCTGGTGGGATGTGCTGGAGATCGCCGAGAAGGAGAAGAGCTTCGGCGACACCGATCTGACCGAAGTGCGCAAATTCCTCGAACGCCCGGCCGAGTGGTCGGCCGCACACGGCGGCGCAGGCGCGGCCAAGGCCGGTTGAGGCACGCTGGGCGGACGCCATGCTCCGTTTTTCCGCCAACACCTCGACCATGTACCAGGAACTGCCGTTCCTGCAGCGCTTCGCTGCCGCGGCGGCGCACGGCTTCAAGGCGGTGGAGATCCAGTACGCCTACCCCTTCCCTCTCGAAGACGTCGTCGCGGCAAAACAGAAAGCCGCGGTCGAGTGCGTGCTGATCAACTCGCCGGCCGGCGACCCTGCGAAAGGTGACCGGGGTATTGCCTCGCTGCCCGGCCGCGTCGAGGAGATGAAAGCCGGGCTCGAGACGGCCAAGCGCTACGCCGCAGCGCTGGGTGCGAAGCGCATGCATCTGGTCGCCGGACGGCACGATCCGGGCGCCGATCTCAAAGCCGCCCGCGACATCTTTCTGGAAAACATCCGCCGCGCGGCGCGGGCCCTGGCCGATATCGGCGCGATCGTCTGCCTGGAGCCGATCAACACCTGGGACGTCCCCGGCTTCTTCCTCTCGCGCGCCGACGAGGCGCTGAGCCTGATCGACGAGTGCGGCGAGAAGAACGTCGCGCTGCAGTACGATTTCTATCACATGCAGCGCATGCAGGGAGAGCTGATCCCGACCTTCGAGAGGCTGCTGCCGCGCATCGCCCATGTGCAGTTCGCCGACACGCCCGGCCGCCACGAGCCGGGGACCGGTGAGATCAACCACGCCTCGATCTTCGCGGCCATCGAGCGCAGCGCCTATAGCGGCTGGTCTGGGGCGGAGTACACGCCGAGCAAACCCACCGGCGAGACGCTCGACTGGTTCGCGCCCTACAAGGCACGCTAAATTTCCCCTCACCCGCGCGCTAAAGCGCGCGACCTCTCCCGGTGGGAGAGGTTAAGCTGGTCTGCCCCCTCTCCCATCGGGAGAGGGCGGCGAGCGAAGCGAGCGGGGTGAGGGGCAGCCTTGCGATTGGGAGCCAGTACATGACCACTAGATCCCCCGTCATCGATCCGCAAACCGCGCCCAAGCGCCTGGGCTCCGGCTACCCGCCGGAATTCGCCGGGCCCTGTGTGACGCGCATCAAACGCCAGCTGGGCGATGCCGCCGGGCTCACCAATTTCGGGGTCAACCTGACCGAGCTGCCGCCCGAATGCTGGTCGTCGCAGCGCCACTGGCACACGAAACAGGACGAGTTCATCTACGTCGTCGAGGGCGAGATTACCCTGGTCACCGACGCCGGCGAGACCCTGCTCAAGCCCGGCATGTGCGCCGGATTCCCGGCCGGCAAGCCAGACGGCCATCACCTGATCAACAAAAGCGACCGCCCGGCGAAGTATCTGGAGGTCGGCGACCGTACAGCCGGCGATGAAGGCCATTACCCCGACGTCGACATGCAGGCGCGCTTCATCGACGGCAAATACGTCGCCACACGGCGCGACGGCACGCCCTACTGATGCGCTGCCTTCTGGCCGCTGTCGGTCTGGCCGCCGCGCTGGCGACGCCGGCCACCGCACAGCCGCCAACTCCCGGAGCCAAGGACGAGCTGGTCATCGGCATCACCCAGTTCCCCGCGACCTTCAACCCCTACATCGAGGCGATGCTCGCCAAGAGCTACGTCCTGGCGATGACGCGCCGTCCGATGGTGGTCTACGACAAGGAGTGGAAGCTCGTCTGCATGCTGTGCACCGAGCTGCCGACCCTGGAGAACGGCAAGGCGAAGGTCGTGGACCTGCCCGGCGGCGGCAAGGGCATGACGATCACCTGGACGATTCAGCCCGAGGCAAAGTGGGGTGACGGCAAGACACTGAGCGTCGACGACTTCGTCTTCGCCTGGGAGGTTGGCCGACACCCGAAATCCGGCGTGCCCGAGGGGGAGCCCTTCCGCCGCATCCAGCGTATCGAGGCGCACGGGCCCAAGAGCTTCACCGTCCATGTCGACAAGGTGCGCTTCGACTACAGCTCCTATTTCGCCTTGGATCCGCTGCCCGCCCATCTCGACCGCATTCATTTTGCCGATCCTGAAAACTATCGCCGCCGCACGGCCTACGATTCGGACACCGGCAATCCCGGCCTCTACAACGGCCCCTATCGCATCACCAATGTGGCCCTTGGCTCGCACGTGGTGCTTGAGCCCAGCCCGTCGTGGTACGGCGCCAAGCCGTATTTCAAGAAGATCACCGTGCGGGCCATCGAGAACACGGCGGCACTCGAAGCGAACCTGCTCTCCGGCTCGATCGACTACATCGCCGGCGAGCTCGGCCTCTCGCTCGACCAGGGTCTGGCCTTCGAGAAGCGCCACGGGGCGCGCTTCGACATCCAGTACAAGCCCGGCCTGATCTACGAGCATATCGATCTCAACCTCGACAATCCGGTGCTCAAGGACCGGCGGGTGCGCGAGGCCCTGCTGGTCAGCGTCGACCGCGAGGCCATCGCCCGCCAGCTCTTCGAGGGCAAGCAGCCGGTGGCGCATTCCTTCGTCAACCCGCTCGACTGGATCGCGGCCACCGACCTGCCGGGCTATGCCTTCGACGCGGCGCGCGCCGCGAAGCTGCTCGACGAGGCCGGCTGGTCGCGCCTGCAGGCCGGCTTCCGCCACAACGACAAGGGCGAGCGGCTGGGCTTCGAGCTGATGACCACGGCCGGCAACCGCACGCGCGAGGCGGTGCAGCAAGTGCTGCAGAGCCAGTGGCGCCGCGTCGGCATTGACGTGCGGCTGCGCAACGAGCCGCCGCGCGTCTTCTTCGGCGAGACGGTGCGCCGCCGCGCCTGGAGCTCCATGGTCATGTACGCCTGGCTGAGCAGCCCGGAGAGCGTGCCACGCTCCACCCTGCACTCGACCTCGATCCCGACGGCGGAGAACAACTGGTCCGGCCAGAACAACCCGGCGTTCCGCAACGCGGAGATGGATTCCCTGATCGAGACGATCGAGGTCGAACTCGACCGCGAGAAGCGCCGCCTGCTGTGGCGAAGGGTGCAGGAGATCTACATGCAGGAGATCGCCGTCCTGCCGCTCTTCTTCCGCTCGGACCCCTTCGTCGTGCCCAAATGGCTCGCCGGCATCGAGCCGACGGGCCACCAGGGCGTCACCACCTTGTGGATCGAGAACTGGCGGGCACGCTAACCCTTCTTGCTCGGAGCGGAACTCGCCGGCTTGAACAGCAGTTTGCTTGAATTGGATATAGCATATTGCTATATAGCTGCATGTGGTCCGTCAGCTATACCGTCGGCGCCCTTCGGGCGCTAGCTGGAATGAACCCGGTGATGGCCAGGCGGATACGGACAAAGATACTGACGCTGGCGCAAGACCCGAAAGCGCCCAACAATAACGTGAAGAAGCTGACCGGCATCGAAGGGTACAGATTGCGCGTCGGCGATTGGCGCGTCGTCTATACCCTGAAGCACCAGAAACTCACGGTGATCGTGATCCGAATAGGCCACCGGAGCGAGGTTTACGAATGAGCAGGCAGGTCATCAACCAGGGCGGCAAGCCGGCCTTTGTCGTGATCCCGATCGATGAGTGGCGCCGCATCGAAGCGACGCTGGAGGACCGCATCGATGCCGCCGTCGTGCGTGAGTTCAGCAAAAATCCGGGCGAGACGTTTCCCGACTCCCTCGTTGCCGCAATTCTCGACGGCGCCCATCCGCTCAAGGCGATGCGCGAGTATCGCGGCATGACGCAGGCCGAACTGGCGAAGTCCTCCGGGACAAGCGCGGTCTACATCTCCCAGATCGAACGGGGCGATCGGCACGCGGGCCGCAAGCTACGCGCCAAGCTGGGGCAGGCGCTAAAGGTCGAGGCCGATCTCCTGGAGCGTCCTCGCGGCTGACGAGGGGTTCCACCGCCCGATGCTCCGCTTCCTCGTCCATCGCGCGCTGCAAAGCCTCGTCGTCCTCGCCCTGATGTCGTTCGCGGTCTACGGCCTGATCGGCCTGATGCCGGGCGACCCTGTCGACCTGATGATCGGCGCCAACCCGCGGTTCACCGCCGAGGACGCGGCGCAGCTCCGCGCGGTCTACGGCCTCGACCGGCCGCTGCTCGCCCGCTACGCCGCCTGGGCCGGCGACGCGCTGACAGGCGATTTCGGCTACAGCCGCGGCTTCGCCCGGCCGGTGCTCGACGTCATCCTGCCGCGCCTGGCCAACACTGCCGGGCTGATGATCGCCGCCTTCCTCGTGGCGCTGGCCGTGGGCATCCCGCTGGGCATCCTGGCCGCGGCCCGGCCCGGCGGTGCGACCGACGGGCTCGTCAATCTCTACTGCTTCCTCGCCATCTCCATGCCGACCTTCTGGCTGGCGCTGATCCTCATCATGGTCTTCGCCGTGACGCTGGGCTGGTTGCCGGCCGGCGGCACGGGCAGCGAGGGCGGCTTCCTCGAGGCGCTGCGCCACCTGATCCTGCCGATCGCCACGCTGGCCGTCGTCGAGGCCGGTGCTTTCGCCCGCTACACCCGCGCCGCCATGGTCGAAGCCATGCGCCAGGACTGGGTGCGCACGGCCCGCGCCAAGGGCGCGAGCCTGGCGCGCGTGCTGGTCCACCACGCCCTGCGCAACGCCCTCATCCCGGTAACCACCATCGTGGCCCTGAGCTTCGGCGGGCTGTTCTCGGGCGCGCTGATCACCGAGACGATGTTCGCCTATCCGGGCATGGGCAAGCTGATCTTCGACGCCGTGATGGGGAATGACTACAACCTCGCCCTGATCGGCCTGCTCTTCGCCACGTTGCTCACTTTGGCCGGCAATCTCGGCGCCGACCTCGCCTACGCCGCCCTCGATCCGCGGATCGGCGTCAGCTTGCTGGACGACAGGCGATGAACCGGCATCTGACCCTCGCCGCCGCCGCCGTTCTGGCGACACTGATCGTGCTGTCGCTGGCCGCCCCGCTCCTGGAGATCCTGCTCGGCCACAATCCCGAGGAGGTCGACCTCGCGGCGCGCTTCGAGAGCCCTTCGCTCAGTCACCCGCTGGGCACCGACGATCTCGGCCGCGACGTCTTTCTCCGCCTGCTCTACGGCGGACGGGTGTCGTTGACCGTCGGCGCGGCCGCTGCGCTGGCGGCGGCCACCATCGGCACGCTGATCGGGCTGCTCTCAGGCTATTTCCGTGGCCGGCTCGACGCCCTGCTCATGCGCCTGACCGACGCGGTCATCGCTCTCCCCCTGCTGCCGCTGCTCATCATCCTCGCCGCCGTCGACTTCTCGAAGCTCGGCCTCGGCGCCCTGGCGCAGGCGGAATCGGCCAGCCTCTACCGCATCGTCCTGATCATCGCCCTGGTCGGCTGGACCTCGGTCGCGCGCCTGGTGCGCGGCACGACGCTGAGCCTGCTCGGCTGCGACTTCGTGCGCGCCGCCTTGGCGCTCGGCGCCCGCGCGCCGCGCATCATGTTCGTGCACATCCTGCCCAACGCCGCGTCGCCGATCATCGTCGCTACCACGCTCGCCGTGGGTAACGTCATCCTCTTCGAATCGGTGCTGAGCTTTCTCGGCCTGGGCATCCAGCCGCCGGTACCCAGCTGGGGCAACATGCTGACCAACGCGCAGGAGCTGATCGGCACGGCGCCGCTGCTCGCCGTCTGGCCCGGCCTGCTGATCCTGCTGACTGTCGCCTCCTGTAACCTGCTGGGTGACGCGCTGCAGCACGCCCTCGACCCGCGGTCGCGCTTGCTGAAACGCTAGACGGCGACCGCCGGCGCCAGGTCGTCGAGCCGCGCCTCGATGGCGGCGGCATGCTGCAGGCTGGGCTGCGCGCCCGGTACCAGACAGGCGAGACCCGCCGCGACGCTGGCGCGGCGCAGCGCATCGCGCAGCGGCAGGCCGCGGTCGATCGAGGCGGCCAGCACGCCGGTGAATTGGTCACCGGCCGCGGTGGTGTCGACGGGCTTGATCGGCAGGGTGCCGATCTGCCAGCCCCCCTGCGGCCCGGCGGCCACGGCGCCCTTCTCGCCCAGGGTGACGATCACCGTGATCTTCAGCGCCTCGGCCAGGCGCTGCGCCAGCGCGGAGGGTGCTGCCGCGATCAGCGCCGCCGCTTCGATCTCGTTGGCCACCAGCACGTCGACGTCGCGGAACGTCTCCAGCGGCAGCTTCAGGGCAGGCCCGAGACCGAGGATGACCTGCGCCCCCTTCGCTTTGGCGCGACGAGCAGCAGCCTGGATCTCGGCCACCGGCACTTCCATCTGCAGCAGCAGGGTGGTGCCGGGCCCGAGCAGCTCCTCCGGGATGTTGGCGGCGCGGGCGGTGAGGTTGGCGCCGCCGGCCACGGCGATCAGGTTGCGGCCCTCCCCGTCGACACAGACGGCGGCGCAGCCGGTCGGCGCCTCGCTGTCGAGCACGCCGCTCACCTCGACGCCGGCCTCGCGCAGGCTGTCGCGCATCATGGTGCCGAAACTGTCGCGCCCGACCCGGCCGATCATGGCGACCTTCGCCCCGTCGCGCACGGCGGCCACCGCCTGATTGGCACCCTTGCCGCCGGGAACCGTGCGATAGCTGGTTCCGACAACCGTCTCCCCCGGCCGCGGCAGCGACGGGAGGGTGAACACGAGATCGATGTTGATCGAGCCGAAGACGGCGATCATGCCGCCATCTTAGCCGGAACCCCGCCGGCCGGTGACAGTTTCGTCCAGGCGGGCGCTGCGGATAGGCGTTGGCTCAGCCCGCCGTTTGCGTTAGGCAGGAGCGGCGGAACGTGGAATCAGGCATGACCAAGGGCGCGATCTGGCCGGTGATCCTCTCGGGCGGCGCGGGAACGCGGCTGTGGCCGCTGTCGCGCGAGCTCTATCCCAAGCAGCTCCTGCCGCTGGTCGGCGAGCGCAGCCTGCTGCAGGACACGCTGAACCGGGTCAAGGGTCCGGGGTTCGCGGCCCCGGTCGTGGTGTGCAACGACGAGCATCGCTTCATCATCGCCGAGCAGCTGCGCCAGATCGACGTCAAGCCTCATGCCATCGTGCTCGAGCCGGCGGCGCGCAACACCGCACCCGCCGTGGCCGCAGCAGCCGCGATGATCCGGCGCGACGATCCCGATTCCCTGCTGCTCGTCCTGCCTTCCGACCACATCATCCGCGACGTCGCCGCCTTCCACCGCGCGGTCGAGACCGCGTCGGGCGCGGCACGCTCCGGCCGGCTGGTGGCGTTCGGACTGGCGCCCAAACATCCGGAGACCGGCTACGGCTACATAAGGCGCGGCGGCGCCCTCGACGGTGTGCCCGGCGCCTATTCGGTCGAGCGCTTCGTCGAGAAGCCCGATCTCGCCACCGCCCGGACTTATCTCGCCGAGGGCGTGTGGTCGTGGAACTCCGGCATGTTCCTCTTCCCGGCCCGGCTCTATCTCGACGAGCTCGGAACGCATCAGCCGAAAATCGCCGAAGCTTCGGTCAAGGCGGTCGCCTCGGCGACCCGCGATCTCGACTTCCTGCGCCTCGACAAGGCGGCATTCGCCGATTCGCCCTCGCTGTCGATCGACTACGCGGTGATGGAGAAGACCCGGCACGCGGCCGTGGTGCCTGCCGATCTCGGCTGGAACGATGTCGGCGCCTGGTCGGCGCTGTGGGACGTCGGCGCGCACGACGCCGCCGGCAACGTCACCGTTGGCGACGTCATCGCCCACGATACGACCAACGCCTACCTGCGCACGGGCGACGGCATGCTGCTGGCAACCGTGGGGCTCGACAATGTCGTGGTCGTAGTCACCGACGACGTGGTGCTCGCCGCCGGCAAGGACCGGGCACAGGACGTCAAGAAGATCGTCGACACGCTCAAGTCGAGCAAGCGGAGCGAGGCCTCGCTGCACAAGACCGTGCACCGGCCCTGGGGCAGCTACCGCGGCGTCGATGCCGGCCCGCGCTTCCAGGTGAAGCGCATCGTGGTCAAGCCGGGCGCCAAGCTGTCGTTGCAGAAGCATGCCCAGCGCGCCGAGCATTGGGTGGTCGTGCAGGGCACGGCGCGGGTGACGCGCGGCGAGGACGTCCTGGTGTTGCGCGAGAACCAGTCGACCTATATCCCGGTCGGCACGGTGCATCGGCTGGAGAATATCGGCAGCGACGACCTGCACCTGATCGAGGTGCAGTCGGGCGGCTATCTTGGCGAGGACGACATCGTCCGGCTCGAGGACACCTACGGGCGGAGCTAACCCGTCTTCTCCGGTATCCGCCGCTCCTCCACCGCATGGCAGGCGGCGAGCGCGCCGTTGGGGGCGGGCTTCGCCACCGGCTCCTCGCGGCGGCAACGCTCGTTGGCCCAAGGGCAGCGCGGATGGAAGGCGCATCCCGTCGGGGGGTTAAGGGGGTTGGGTACCTCGCCGGCCACCGGCGTGCGGCCGCGACCGCTCATCTCCAGGTCGGGAATGGCGTCGAGCAGCATGCGCGTATAGGGGTGCTGCGGCGCGGCGAAAAGCGCCTTCGACTCGGCGAGCTCGACGATGCGCCCGAGATACATGACGCCGACGCGGTCGGAGATGTGGAAGACGACTGCAAGATTATGGGAAATGAACAGGTAGGTGAGGCCGAGCTCGCGCTGCAGATCCTTCATCAGGTTGAGGATCTGGGCCTGCACTGAGACGTCGAGCGCCGAGGTCGGCTCGTCGCAGACCAGGAACTCGGGGTTGCTGGAGAGCGCCCGGGCGATCGAGATACGCTGGCGCTGGCCGCCGGAGAACTCGTGCGGGTACTTCTCGCCGTCGGCGGGCGCCAGGCGTACCAGGCGCAGCAGCTCGTCGACCCGGCGGTTCAGCGCGCCGGAATCCTTCATCAGCCCGTGCGCCCGGATCGGCTCGGCGATGATATCGCGTACCCGCCAGCGCGGGTTGAGGCTGGCATAGGGGTCCTGGAAGATCATCTGGAAGCGGCGGCGGATCGGCGCCAGTTCCGAGCGGCGGCGCAGCGCCGTGACGTTGACGCCCTCGAATTCCACCTGCCCGCGCGTCGGCCGGTAGAGGCCGACCACGAGCCGGGCGACCGTCGACTTGCCGCAGCCCGACTCTCCCACGAGCGACAACGTCTGGCCGCGCGGGATGTCGAACGAGACACCGTCGACCGCCTTGAGCAGCAGCCGCGGCTGGCCCTCGATCACCCGGGCGAGCCAGGGCTTCGAGACGTCGAAATAGCGCGCGATGTTGCGTACCGAGAGCAGCGGCCCGCTCTTCGGTCCGCCGGGCGGCGTCGAACCGTCAGCCACGGGTGGCCTCCGCAAGAGTCGGGGCATGCAGCCAGCAGGCCGCATGATTGGTCTCGACCGGCATCAGATCCGGCCGCTCGTGCCGGCAGCGCTCGAAGACCTTGGGGCAACGCGGGTTGAAGGCACAGCCGGTTGGAATGGCGGTGAGGCGCGGCATGGCGCCCTCGATCTGCACCAAACGCGCCACCGCACGGTCGAGCTTGGGGATCGAGCCCATCAGGCCGATCGTGTAGGGATGTCGCGGCTTGCGGATCACCTCGCCGACGGGCCCGATCTCGGCGATGCGCCCGGCATACATGACCGCGACCCGGTCGGCCGTCTCGGCGATCACGCCCATGTCGTGAGTGACCAGCATGACCGCCGCACCATGCTCGCGGCACAGGCGCTTGAGCAGGGTGATGATCTGCGCCTGGATCGAGACGTCGAGCGCCGTGGTCGGCTCGTCGGCGATGATCAGCCGCGGCTGCGCGCAGAGCGCCAGGGCGATGACCACGCGCTGGCGCATACCGCCCGAGAACTGGTGCGGATAGTGGTCGATGCGCCGCTCGGCGCCGGGGATGCCGACCTCGCGCAGGAGCTCGATGGCGCGGCTGCGGGCCTGCGCCTCACTCAGGTCGAGATGGGTCATGATCGTCTCGACCAGCTGCTGCCCGACGGTGAACAGCGGATCGAGCGAGGTCAGCGGATCCTGGAAGACGGCGCCGATCTGGCGGCCGCGGATGCGGCGCAGATGCTCGGCCGAGAGGTTGTCGATGCGCTTGTCCTCGAGCCGCACCTCGCCGCCGGCAATGCGTCCCGGGGGCTCGAGAAGCCCGATGATCGCCGCGCCGGTGAGCGACTTGCCGGCCCCCGACTCGCCGACCACGCCGAGCACCTCGCCGGCATCGATATGGAAGGAGACGTCATCCACCGCCACCAGCGTGCCGCGGCGGGTGGGGAACTCGACGCGCAGGTTGCGCACCTCGAGCAGCGGGCGGTTGGCGCGGGTAGAGGTCATCGGAGCTTCGGGTTGAGCGCGTCGCGCAGCCAGTCGCCCAGCAGGTTGACCGCCAGCACCATGATGACGAGCGCGGCACCGGGGAACACCGTGATCCACCACTCGCCGGAGAAGAGGAAGTTGTTGCCGATGCGGATCAGCGTGCCCAGCGACGGCTGGGTCGGCGGCACACCGACGCCGAGGAAGGAGAGCGTCGCCTCGGTGATGATGGCGACCGCCAGGTGGATGGTGGCGATCACCAGCACCGGCCCCATGACGTTGGGCAGGACATGGCGCAGCATGATGGCGAAGGGATGCCGGCCGATGACCCGCGCCGCCTGGACGTATTCCTTGTTCTTCTCGACCATGGTCGAGCCGCGCACGGTGCGCGCGTACTGCACCCAGCCCGAGGCGCCGATCGACAGGATCAGCACGTAGACCGCCGCGGCATCGTGCGCCTCGCGCGGCAGAATGGCCCGGGTAATCCCGTCGATCAGCAGCGCGATGAGGATGGCGGGAAAGCTCAGCTGCACGTCGGCTACGCGCATGATGAAGGCGTCGATCGAGCCGCCCGCGTAGCCGCTCAGCAGCCCGAGGCCCACGCCGAGCACCAGGGCCAGCAGAACCGAGCCGACGCCGACCAGCAGCGAGATGCGCGAGCCGTAGAGGATGGTGGAGAAGACGTCGCGGCCCTGGTTGTCGGTGCCGAAGAGGTACTTAGCCTCGCCGCCCTCGACCCAGGCCGGCGGCAGCGAGGCATCCATCAGATTGAGGGTGCGCAGGTCGAAAGGGTTCTGCGTCGCCAGCCAGGGTGCGAAAATCGCGCCGACGAAACCGAGCAGCGTGACCACCGCCGCCAGCATGGTGATCGGCGAATTGCGGAAACTGTAGAAAATGTCGGAATCGAAGGCGCGTTGCAGCGCAGCCGGCGCTGTACCGCCGGCGCTGCGCGCCGACATCTCCGTCGCGTCAGCCATGGCCGCCCACCGCCCCGCGGTCGACGCGCAGCCGCGGATCGACCGCGTAGTAGAGCAAGTCGACGACGAAGTTGATCACCACGAAGACGAAGGAGATCAGGCAGAGATAGGCCGCCATCACCGGGATGTCGGTGGCCGAGACCGACTGGATGAAGAGCAGCCCCATGCCCGGCCACTGGAACACCGTTTCGGTGATGATGGCGAAGGCGATGATGGCGCCGAGCTGCAGGCCGGCGATGGTGATCACGGGCACGAGCGTGTTGCGCAGCGCGTGGCGGAAATGCACGGCGCGGTCGCGCAAGCCCCGGGCGCGGGCGAACTTGATGTAGTCGGTGCGCAGCACCTCCAGCATCTCCGAGCGCACCAAACGCATGATCAACGTGAGCTGGAACAGGCAAAGCGTGATCGACGGCAGGATCAGGGCCTTCAACCCCGACTTGGTGAAGAAGCCGGTGGTCCACCAGCCGAGCTGCACCGTCTCGCCGCGGCCGAAAGAGGGCAGCCAGCCGAGGATCACGGCGAAGACGAGGATCAGCAGGATGCCGATCAGGAAGGTGGGCAGCGATACGCCGATCAGGGAAACGGTCAGGAAGAAACGCGACAACCAGGAGTCGCGCTTGAGGCCGGTGTAGACGCCCATCGGCACGCCGACGGCGAGCGCCAGGAAGGCGGCAATCAGCGACAGCTCAAGCGTGGCCGGCAGGCGCTCGCGGATCACCGCGTTGACCGGCCGGGCGAGGCGGTATGAGATTCCGAAATCGCCCTGCACGGCATTGGCCACGAAATTGGCGAATTGGACGTAGAACGGCCGGTCGAGCCCGAGCTGGGCCGCCAGCCGGGCACGCTCCGTCTCGTTGTAGTCCTGCCCGAGCATGATGGTGATCGGGTCGCCGACATAAGCGAAGAGCGAGAAGGCGACGAATCCGACCGCCGCCATCACCAGGACGGACTGCAGCAGACGCTGAATGATGTAAGCGATCATGGAGCGATCGGCCGGCCCGGTTGCCCGGGCCGGCCATCGTCAACGTCTCAGTCGACCTTGACCCACCAAAGATCGAGCTGGTTTTCCGACTGGTGCACGGCGGTGACGTTCGACGCCATCGCCCAGGGGATCATCTGGTGATGGAGGGGGATGTTACCCACGTCCTCGTTGTGCAGCTTGAGGGCATCGATCATCAGCTGCCGGCGTTTGCCGAGATCGAGCTCGACCTTCACCTGATCGATCAGCGCGTCGACCTTCGGATTCGAATAGTTGCCGTAATTGAAGCTGCCGTCAGCGCCCTGGCCGCGCGACCGGATGAGGGCCTGCAGGGTGTAGAGCGCATCGAAGGTCGGCACGCCCCAGCCGAGAAGGTAGAAGCTGGTGTCGTCCTTCTGGAGCTTGGGCAGGTGCGTGCCCATGGGCGTGGCGCTGACCTTCGCCTGGATGCCGATCTGCGCCAGCATGCCGGCGACGGCGACGCAGATCTGCTCGTCGTTGATGTAACGGTTGTTCGGGCAGTCGAGAGTCACCTCGAAGCCGTTGGGGTATCCGGCCTCGGCCAGCAGCTTCTTGGCCTTATCCCGGTCGAGCGGCAGGCGTTTCTCGTTGCTGTCCGAGTAGCCGTTGACGAACTCGGTCCACATCGAGCCCGTGGGCACCGACTGGCCGCGCATCACCCGGGACTTGATCGCCTCGGCGTCGATGGCGTGATAGACCGCCTGGCGCACCCGCACGTCCTTGAACGGGTTCTTGCCCTTGACGTTGGAGTACAGGAGCTCGTCGCGCTTCTGGTCCATCGACAGGTAGATGGTGCGGTTCTCGGGGCCTTCCAGCACCTTGATCTTCGGATTGCGCTTGAGCGCCTCGAGGTTCTGCACCGGCGGGTCGAGCACGAAGTCGATCTCGCCCGACATCAGCGCGCTGAAGCGCGTGGCGTCGTTGTTGATCGGCGTGAACACCATCTCGGTCACGTTACCCATGCCGGGCTGGCTCCAGCCCCACCAGTTGGGATTGCGCATCAGCACGGTGCGGGAATCCGGCTCGCGGGCGCGCAGCATGAATGGACCGGTGCCGTTGGCATTGCGCACGGCGAAGGTCTCTTCCTTGTTGCGGAAGTTCTGCGGCTGCTGAACGTTGTTCTTCTCTGACCAGGCTTTGCTCATGATGTGCACGCGCGGCAGGCCGTCGGGCACGATCGGGTTCGGCGTCGAGGTGATCAGGTCGACGGTGGACTCATCGACCTTCTTCGCCTCGGTGATGCCGCTGACGTAGAGCTTGAAGTCGGAGGTCGGAGCCAGCGCCCGCTGGATCGAGAACACCACGTCGTCGGCGGTCATGGTCGAGCCGTCGTGGAACTTCACGCCCTGGCGCAGCTTGAAGCGCCAGACATTGGGCGAGGGATTCGACCACTCGGTGGCCAGGCCCGGTATCTTTTCCAGCTTCTGACCGCGATGGATCAGCGGCTCGTAGACCTGGCGCAGGATCAGTGTCGTGTTGCCGGCGTTGTTGGCGTGCGGATCCATGGTGTTGGCATCGCCCGCCACCGCCATGCGGAAGCTTTTGGCCTCGGCCGGGACGGCCAGGCCGATCGTCAATGCCGTCGCGGCGGCAAGCGCCGCCCATTGAATTTTCATCGAAATCTCCCTCGTTGGGCCGGCGCCGTGAAAGCCGCGCCAGACCGTGTCTCCCCAGAACCCACGGGGCCGGCTTGCGCCTGTTTCCCCGTCTGGCGAGACCTTAAGGCACTAGTCGAGCGTATTCAATTGCTTGCCTGAGGCCGTCGCCGCCCCCCAGCGAACCCGCTACCATCGCAGGATACGCCCGCCCGCCGCCCCGTCCGTCCGTCCGCTGACCCCGGCGGACCACGCCGCCTGGATCGGGCTGCGCCAGGCGCTGTGGCTGGGCAGCGATGCCACCACGCTCGCCGCCGAAGCCGGAACCCTGCTAACGGACCCGCAGCGCTTCGGCGCCCTGCGCTACGCCGTGCTGCTGGCGGTCGACGGCGAGCGCCCGACGGGCTTTGTCGAAGTCTCGCTGCGCGACGACCTGCCGGCCTTTGCCGGCCGCACTGTCGGCTACGTCGAAGGCGTGTATGTGGCGCCGCCGCACCGGCGCCGCGGCCTGGGGCAGGCGCTGATCGAGGCTGCGGCAGGCTGGGCCCGGGCGCAGGGCGCCGCCGAACTTGCCTTCGACATCCTT
>Ga0194120_10005399_pt1 | contig 18882 bp, 17 predicted proteins | sample TA2MahCa65mmetaG_FD_148642 | JGI IMG/M metagenome (GOLD analysis project Ga0194120, IMG submission 148642) | Freshwater microbial communities from Lake Tanganyika, Tanzania - TA2015019 Mahale Deep Cast 65m | ecosystem: Environmental > Aquatic > Freshwater > Lake | place: Tanzania: Lake...
AACAGAAATGAAATTCGTTTGCTTCTTGAACAACAGATTATTTCTCCCGTTCGTTGGGAAGAATCGGTGAATGCAATGATACAAGACGGAGCGAATGAATTTCTCGAAATCGGTCCGGGAAAAGTTTTGCAAGGATTAGTAAAACGAACCAATGGAAATGTCAACGTTGATGGCGTTGATAAAATCGAAGATGTTGTGAGGGTGAACGGAAAGAAATGAGCCGTTTCAATTACACAGAAAATGAATTGCAGATTGACCCGTTTTTACATTCACACGGATATAAAAATGTTGATTCACCGCTTCAATGCGATGGAAAATGTTGTTCGTATGGCGTATATGTAGATGAAGAAGAACACAAAAAAATTCTTGCAAACGCTGATTCGATAAAAAAATATTTTGACGAAACACAACCAACCAATGTTTCGCTTTGGTTTGAAAAAGAATTTATTTCCGATTCCGATTTTCCTTCCGGTAAATGTATAGGAACAGAAGTGTATAACGATAAATGTGTTTTCTTAAACAAGAACGGAAAATGCACATTGCAACAAACATCAATTACAGAAGGAAAACATCCATGGGAATTGAAACCATATTATTGCATCACATTTCCAATCGTAGTGATAAATAAAAAAATTGAATGGGACGATATGCTTGACGGAGAACGACTTTGCTGCACGGCGAGAAATGATTTCAATACAAGTTGTGCGCAAGCATGTGAACTCGAAATGAATTTTATTCTCGGAAAACATCACGAGAATGTATTAGCAACAAAACACAATGAACTTTAATCTCAGCGGAAAAGTCGCGCTTGTTACCGGCGGCTCTCGCGGAATCGGAAAAGCAATCGCACTCGCATTAGCAAGTGAAGGATGCAATGTTGCGTTCACGTACCGAAGCGCAGAATCGCAAGCGAAAGAAGTTGAACAGCAAATTATTTCTCTCGGAAGAGAAGCAAAACGTTTTCAAGCAAACGTAGCAAGTTCTTCGGAAACAAAATCAGTTGTTGATGCGGTTGTTGCGCAATTTAAACGACTTGATATTCTTGTCAACTCAGCAGGAATTACAAAAGATGGTTTGCTGATGCGAATGAAAGAAGAAGATTTTGACGACGTGATTGATACGAATTTGAAAGGCGTTTTCAATTTCACGCAATCCGCATCGAAACAAATGATGAGTCAACGCGCGGGAAAAATTATCAACATCACGAGCGTTGTTGGCGTTACAGGAAATGCCGGACAATCGAATTACGCCGCATCGAAAGCAGGAATTATCGGTTTCACAAAATCCATTGCGAAAGAACTTGCATCGCGTAGTATTCAAGTGAATGCAATCGCGCCGGGATTTATTGAAACGGAAATGACCGGCGCATTGAATGAAGAACAACGAAAAGTAATTCTCGAAAAAATTCCTGCGAAACGCATAGCAAAACCGGAAGAGATTGCGAGCGTTGTTTGTTTTCTCGCTTCTGCACATGCGGATTATATAACCGGACAAACCATTTGCGTTGATGGCGGAATGGTGATGTAATCTCTCTTCAGAAATCAATAATAATTTTTCTAATAAAATATTTTCTAACCACATATTTAATCACTAAACAATAATAAACACAATGGATATCGAAGCAAAAGTAAAAGAAATCGTAATGAATAAACTCGGCGTTGATGCCGGTCAGGTAACTGCAGCAGCATCATTTACGAATGATTTAGGGGCGGATTCGCTCGACACTGTCGAACTCGTAATGGAATTTGAAAAAGAATTCAAACTTTCTATTCCCGATGAAGACGCAGAAAAAATTTCTACTGTTGGAAGTGCGATTGATTACTTAAAATCCAAACTCCATTAAGCACGACAGATATAGAGTTATTATTCTTCTCTTTGCGAAACGGTTTATTCACATTTTTTAAAAAGAAAATTTATGGCTCTCGACAGAAAACGTAAACGTGAACGCCGAGTTGTCGTTACAGGTTTAGGTCCCGTAACATCCATCGGCATTGGCGTCGAACCATTTTGGAACGGATTACTTTCTGGAAAAAACGGTTTCGGTCCCATCTCACGTTTCGATGCAAGTGCGTATGATACTCGCATTGCCGCAGAAATAACCAACTTTGATCCGTTACAATTTATTGACCGCAAATCCATTCAACGAATGGATTTGTTCACACAATTTGCGATGGCAGCGGCAGAACTTGCGGTTCGCGACGCTGAAATAAATTTTGAACAATTCGACAGAGACAGAATCGGCGTAATATTTGGTTCTGGAATTGGAGGAATGGGTACGTATTTTAAGCAGACACAAACGGTGTTCGAACTCAAACGTCCCGATAGAATAAGTCCATTTTTTGTCCCAATGATTATTTCCGATATCGCCGCAGGATATATTTCCATTCGCTATCAGGTTAAAGGACCAAACTACGCGACAACTTCCGCATGTGCAACATCGGCGCACGCAATTGGTAATGGAATGATGCTTATTGAACGCGGTGATGCAGATGTAATGATTGTTGGCGGTTCCGAAGCGTCTATTACAGAGATGGGAGTTGGTGGATTTACTGCAATGAAAGCAATGTCCACTCGTAATGATGACCCGCAACATGCAAGTCGTCCTTTCGATAAAGAACGCGATGGCTTTGTCATCGGTGAAGGCGGAAGTGTTTTAATTATTGAAGAACTTCGGCATGCGCTCAATCGCGGAGCAAAAATTTATTGCGAACTTTCCGGAATAGGATTTACCGGTGATGCATTTCATATTACACAACCTGCACCCAACGGAGAAGGTGCAGTGCGTTCCATGAAACGTTGCATCGAAAACGCTGGACTTGAACCGACAGACATTGATTATATCAATGCTCACGGAACATCTACTCCTTTCAATGACAAAACAGAAACGCAAGCAATGAAACAAGTGTTTGGCGATTATGCATATCAGTTACTTGTAAGTTCAACAAAATCAATGACGGGACATCTACTTGGAGCCGCAGGAGCGATGGAAGCAATAGCAACGGTGCTTGCAGTAAAAAACGATGTTGTTCCGCCAACAATCAATTATGAATTCCCTGATCCCGATTGCGACTTAAATTATGTTCCCAATCAGATGCAGAAAAAAATAGTGAATGCCGCTCTTAGTAATGCATTTGGATTCGGCGGACACAATGCAACGCTTTGTTTCGAAAAATATCGGGAACAATAAGTTTTACGCTTTCCGAAATCCTTTGAAAGTAAAACACAAGCGATACGATTAGAATAGAAACGAAGGACTTGTGCTGTTCAAAAAAATTTTCCGTGTCTTCCAACAACATACGACTCCTGTTTCTCCAACAATAAATTTATTGTCGAAGAGAATTGGATATTCTATTACTCAACCACACATATTCTGCGAAGCGTTACGACATCGCTCTTCTCTGCAACTTCTCACTCCTTCGCAAATGACACATTCCAACGAACGATTGGAATTCCTCGGTGATTCCATTTTAAATTTCATCGTCGCGGAATATGTGTACCAACAACATCCGGATTGGGAAGAAGGCAAGTTGACGAAATTACGCGCATGTCTTGTCAATAAAAAAGCGCTTACCGTTCTCGCGAAACAAATTCGACTTAATGAATTGATAGAAGTAAACCCTTCGCTTCCGATTACTTCTAAAAAAGGGAATGAAACTATCATCGCCGACGGTTTCGAAGCAATTATTGCAGCAATTTATCTCGACGGCGGATACGATTGCGCAAAAAAATTTGTTCTTTCTCAACTTCATACAGCACTATCACAAGGAACGCTGGAAACAACGGATGAAAATTTTAAAAGCCAACTTCTTGAATTATCACAAGGAAAAAATTGGGGCATTCCAACATACAACGTAATTACGGAAGAAGGTCCGAACCACAACAGAACTTTTGGTGTCGAAGTAACAATCAACAATACTGTACAAGGAAATGGCATTGGAAAAAGCAAGAAAGATGCAGAACAAAACGCCGCTGAAGATGCATTGAAAAAAATTTTATAGAACGTGCAACGGAAAAATTTTTTCACCACGTTGTAAATCTCCACGAACTTCTCGTATATTTTGACGCCCGTTGGGGGTGTTCCGATGTTATCGGAACTGAGAACACACCCCAATAACCTGATCTGGATAATACTAGCGTAGGGAAACGGTGAATGCTCCTTTCATATATACCGTTTTCTCTTTACACACAATTGGGAAAACGGTTTTATTTTTTAAATTTCTTTATTTCAACTGGTTTGAATATTGTTATGAAGCATTGTTTTTTATTTTTTTTATTTCTTGAAATTTTTTGGCAAAATATTTTTGCCCAACAAGAGTACGTACAAAGCGATACAACATACGTGCTTCCTTCGGTTCTTGTAACTCCAACAACAGCAACCGAACGAGAAACACCTGCAACGTTTTCTAATATTTCCCGCAACGAAATTCAACTTCGCCATTCTCAACTCGACGTTCCAACATTACTTTCAGAACTTCCGTCCATTACGACGTATTCAGAAAACGGCAACGGCATCGGCTACAATTATCTTACGCTTCGTGGATTTGACCAGCGGCGACTTTCGATAATGATAAACGGTGTTCCACAAAACGACCCCGAAGACCATAACGTGTATTGGATTGATTTTCCTGATTTACTTGCAAGTACGGAAAATATTCAAGTGCAACGTGGCGCAGGAAGTGCGTTTTATGGTCCTCCTGCAATCGGCGGTTCTGTCAATATTACCACAACGCCATTCACTCCAAATCAAAAATTTATTGTCGAATCATCTATTGCATTACAAGAGTTTGGCGGGGAACATAAAACCAAACTCAATGCACAAAAATATTCGGTATCCTACAACTCGGGAATAATTGACAACACCTATCTTTTCTACGGAAAACTTTCTCGGATAACAAGCGATGGGTATCGCGAAAATTCGTACGCATCGTTGAATTCCTATTTCTTTGCTATTGCAAAATTCGATGAAAATATGACGACGCGTATTCATTGTTACGGAGGACCGATTGAGGATGGACTCGCATACTACGGCATTCCGAAATTTTTAAACTCGGATAAAAAACTTCGAAGAAAAAATTTAACGCGTTGGGAAAGTGTAAACAATCAACTCACATTTTCAATAGACCGTAGAAAAGAAGAAATCGAAAATTTTCATCAGCCGCATTTTGAACTCTTGAACGAATGGAAAATTTCTTCGACAACAAAATTCAGCAACACGTTCTTTTACGTGCAAGGCGATGGGTTCTTCGATTACGACGGAAGTTGGGCGGATACTTCGAAGCTGCGCATTGGGTACAATTACGGCATTCCCGCAACGCAAAATCCAACCAATACGCTCATTCGCGCTTTTGTCGGCAATAAACAAATCGGCGCGCTTCCTCGTTTGGAAATCGAGCACGAGAACGGAACACTTATTGCCGGCGCAGAACTTCGTTTCCATCGCTCGCTGCATTGGGGAAAAATAAAATCTGCGGACAACGTTCCGAACAACTTTCATTTCGATTATCGCTTTTACGAATACAACGGGGGGAAAGACATTTTCTCGCTTTATGCCCACGAACTCTATCGCGTGGATGAGAAAACAACGCTGATGGGCGATGTGCAGTTCGTGTTCAATCGTTATCGCATTACGAATGAAAAATATTTACGCAACGAAATTTCCGTTCCGTATTTTTTTGTGAACCCTCGCCTTGGCATCAATTACACTACGAGCGATGTTTCCAACGTGTATGCGTCTGTTTCCTATACCTCGCGCGAGCCGCGATTACGAAATTTATATGCGGCGGAAGATTCTTATTTCGGAGCAACGCCGCAATTTCACGCGCAAAGTATGAACAGCGGAACTGTTCAGTACGATTTTGATAAACCACTTGCCCAACCGGAACATCTTCTCAATTTTGAATACGGATTGCAATACAGAACGACTGCGTCGTATTTCAAAGTGAACTTTTATTGGATGGAATTTTTCGATGAACTCGTGAAAAGCGGGCAACTCGATATTTTCGGACAACCGGTAACGGGCAATGCAGAACGCACGCGGCATCTCGGGATGGAGTATGATTTTTCCCATCGTTTCACCGAGCAACTTTCGCTCGCGGGAAATTTTACGTTGTCGAAGAATCGCCTTGTCCGTTATTCAACTTATGAAAACTCAACGGATGAAAATAGAGTCGAAGATAAACTCGACGGAAATCCGATTGCAGGTTTTCCCGATGTTCTTGGCAACGTTCGTTTGACGTATTCCATTGAACAATTGACCGCATCGCTGCTCACGAAATACGTTGGGAGTTATTACACGGACAATTTCAAAAACGAAAAAAATAAAAACGACGAATACACCGTTTGCAATCTTGAAACACAATACTCGTTTCCCTTGAGCCGCGGAACAATAACGCTGCGAGCGGAAGTACGAAATCTTTTCAATCGTTTGTATTTTATGAACGGCGAAGGCAACGCATTTTTTCCCGCGGCTGAGAGAAACTATCTCATAGGAATTTCCATCAATTTATAGTTATTTCGTGCAATCCGTGAAAAAGAAAAAAGCGCTCATCATTGCAAACGGAATTCTACCCTCAAAAAATATTCTGAAGAAATTCGTTTCATCTGCTCATATTATTATTTGCGCCGACGGCGGAGCAAACGCGGCACGAAAACATAACATTACTCCCGATATTATCATCGGCGATTTCGATTCGATAACTTCTTCGACGAAAAAATTTTTCAGGAATGTTCCGCAACTCTCTATCGAAAATCAAAACAGTACGGATTTGGAAAAAGCTATCTGCTATTGCATAGAAAAAAAAAATTCTTCTGTTGTACTTCTTGGTGCAACCGGAACAAGAATTGACCACTCGACAGGAGCGTTAGGATGTTTTAAACGTTTTAGTCATTTTATAGAAATGCACATAGTTGATACTGTTGGAATTCTTTCTTGTATCAGAAAAAAAATTACATTCGCTGCAAAAATGAATGAAAAAATTTCTCTCATTCCTCTTGACCGTTGCGAAGGAGTTACTACAAAAAATCTCAAGTACGCATTAAAAAACGGAGTGTTGGAACTTGGAATCCGGGATGGAATTAGTAACGAAGCAGTAAACTCCAGCGTATCGCTTTCATTGAAAAAAGGAACATTGTTGCTTTATCGTTTTCATACAACGGCGTAGTATAAAAAAATTTCATTTCGTTCCCTACCGAATATATTTTTCGATGAATATTTCTGAACTTGTCGCTGTTGTTCTTGGATTGGCATCGGTCTATTTGGTCATCAGACAAAACGTTATGTGTTTTCCGTTGGGAATCATTTCTGTTGCATTGTATGTATTTATTTTTTACAACGTTCAATTATATGCGGACATGGGATTACAAGTGGCTTTTATCATTTTGCAGTTCTATGGATGGTGCCAATGGCTATATGGAGGCAAACAAAAAACGGCGTTAAAAGTTTCTTCGTCATCGTGGAAAATAAACATCGTTCTTTCAGTTATTGTTCTGTTCACAACATTTTCGCTCGGATGGATATTGCACAAAAAAACCGATGCGGCTCTTCCCTATTGGGATTCGTTTCAAACTTCTTTGAGTCTTGCAGGACAATGGATGTCTGCGCGAAAATACATCGGGAATTGGTTCGTATGGATATTGGTGAACTGCATCAGCGTGTGGATGTACTATGTTAAAGATTTGCATTTCACAATGCTACTTTACATCGTCTATCTTCTTCTCGCCGTTATTGGATGGATTGAATGGACCCGCCAAACAAAAATTGTACATACAGTTCAATGAAACAACTTTTATTATGCAATTCAAAAACTATTCTTCATCGTTTTCTCCTGTTTTCGAAGAAGATTGAAGTTCATTCCGAACACCATCAGCCCAATCGCATATTGTTTTTATATCTTCCTGAGATAATGTTGCTTCGCTGTGCAACATAAGATATTGTTCAAGCGGCATTTTCTTTTCCTCTATCTCTTCACAAATTTCCAGCAACTTATCTTCTTTTTTATTTTGCGAATACGTTCCCCATTCGGAAAAATTCAAATGTTTTCTTCCCTCGTTCACATGATTTGTCAATAAATATGTCACCGGCATAATGTTGCTGTACCATGGCCATTTCGTATCGTGGGAATGACAATCGAAACATGCGCGAGCAAGTATCGGCTGTACATATTCAGGAATGTTCATTTCGTTACCTGTGCGCTGTGGATTTGTTCTTTCTGTACGAAAGAACTGAAGAAGAAGAAATATTGCAATGATTGTAAGGAATAGTTTTTTGAACATAAATTCGTATGGTATTTTAAAAAAAAATTGTAGAATTCAATTGTTTAATTTAACAACATCCATTGACTAAGAGCGCCCCTGTTTTGAAATTGCTCACCGTTGCATTTCAGGGAATCGGCATCGCGTTGTTGTTTGGAAATGAGCATTGAATCTCTGTGAGAAATTCCGCGCGCTTGAAAGTTCAAAAAAAGTAAATCGCTCATAATAGAAAAATATGAAACAAGTTTCCATCCGATTGGTGTTTGAACGCCAACAGCAATATCAGAATCTGTTTGACTTCCAAAATGCGTTCCCAATAATTCTCCCGCTTTCACAGTATCGCCAATATATAATGTGTGAATCGTATCAATATGAAAAATTTCTATAGAAATTGCAGGGTGTTTTTTTGATTGGATTTGTAATTTTGTTCCAGCCCATTCATTATATATACGAGTAATTCTTCCGTCAAGAGGAGAAAATATTTTTACGTTCGACCAATTCACTGAATCGTGAAACTCGTAATAATGTTTCATGCTGCGGCAATCTTCAAAATCATCGGAGTAATCGTGTCCAAAACTTGAACGAAACTTAGAAATGCGATGTACTTTTTCCAGTTCACAGTAATTGACGTTGATAAATTTCGGAACTCCGTGTTTTTGAACATCAATCGTGTTACCGGAAAATTTATCAGTTTGCGCCGACGTTTCGAATGAATTCTTTCTCTTATCGTTGCAAGAACACATTAGCAAAAGACCGATAAGTACTACAAACAAAATGCTGTTAGAAATATTCACCATTTCTTAAAAACAAAAAAAACCGCGGTAATCATCAACAGAAATCCAACAACGTAATTCCATTTCAATTCTTCTTTTAAATAGTACACGGAAAAAAATGAAAACACAACGAGCGTAATAACTTCCTGAATGGTTTTGAGTTGCGCCGTCGAAAATTCTTCGCTGCCGATTCTGTTTGCAGGAACCATAAAACAATACTCGACAAATGCTATGAACCAACTGATGAAAATTACTTTCCACAACGTTACGTCTTTATATTTCAAGTGACCGTACCATGCAAACGTCATAAATACATTGGATATAGTAAGGAGTAAAATTGTTTTCATTCAACCATTGTACGTGTATATAGTCAAAAATTCGTTTTTCGCTTCATAAAAAAATTTCCACCGTCAAACAAAAATCAAATTCCAAACGACAAACCAATAGTTTGAAATTCGTCATTTGGAATTGATGTGATAATGAGATTCTGTTCGTTGAAATTTCTTACGCTACCGTAACTTCTTTACACAAGTACACATCCTGAATTGCATTCAAAATCTTTACTCCTTCGCTCATCTGTTTTTGAAATGCTTTTCTTCCGGAAATCAACCCCATTCCTCCTGCGCGTTTATTGATAACAGCAGTTTTCACCGCTTCCGCAATATCATTTTTACCGGAAGGACCGCCGGAGTTTATCAATCCGCAACGTCCCATATAACCGTTTGCAACTTGGTATCTGCATAAATCAATTGGATGTTCGGAAGACAATTGTTCATACATTCGCTTATCAGTTTTTCCGTACGGATTTTCTTTTGTATTCAGCATGTTGAAACCGCCGTTATTTTCCGGAAGTTTTTGTTTGACAATATCCGCTTCAATCGTTACGCCAAGATGATTCGCCTGTCCCGTTAAATCTGCGGAGACGTGATAATCTTTATCTTGCTTGAATGCTGGATTGCGCAAATAACACCACAGCACTGTTACCATTCCAAGTTCGTGCGCAAGTTGAAACGCTTGCGCTACTTCGATGATTTGTCGTTTCGATTCGGGAGAACCAAAATAAATTGTTGCGCCGACTGCAATACAACCCATATCAAATGCCTGTTTGATACTGCCAAACTTAATCTGGTCGTACGAATTCGGATACGAAAGAAATTCATTATGATTGAATTTTAAGAGAAACGGAATTTTGTGTGCATACTTTCGTGCAACAGAACCCAATACGCCAAGAGTAGAAGCAACTGCATTACAGCCGCCTTCTATAGCAAGTTTCACGATATTTTCTCCGTCAAAATAAATCGGATTTGCGGCGAAGGATGCTCCGGCACTGTGTTCAATTCCTTGGTCAACAGGAAGAATAGATAGATATCCCGTTCCTGCAAGTCTTCCCGAATGAAACATGCAATTCATATTTCGCAATACGTTGGGATTTCTGTCGGAATCTTTCCACACGCGGTCAATAAAATCACCGCCGGGAAGTTGTAGTAAATCTTTGGAAATAGTTTTGCATTGATACGCAAGTAGTGTTTCTGCATCGGCGCCGATGATTGATTGAATTTCTGAATAGTTCATAAAAAAAATTATTTCCTTTAAATGTTGAAAAAAAATTTGCGGCGTTGAAAAAAACCGCAGTGAATATAGGAAAGACAAATGAAATTATTGAACTTGTTTTTCTGAAATTTTCTCTTTTTCTCTCCATTAAAAATAAGTATGTTTTATACAGTTGTCTTCATTTTTAATTTTCTGAACATCGTTATGACTCAAATATTTTCAATCTCCTCGCTCTTCATTGTTTCTTTGTTCTTTGCGCAACAAATTTCTTCGCAAACTATTGTGAATGTCTATCAACTTCCGAACTCAACGTATTGGAATCAGGCGTATGGCATTGCGAATGATTCAAATCATCTTTTCATTTCCAGCAGCACAAGTACAACAAGTATTACCAATTACGGTTCTATTTATACGCTCGATATGAACGGGAATATTGTTGATAGCACTGCAACGACTCTCGGTTCAAGTCAAGGGCTTGCGTTTGATGGCACCAATTTTTTCTACATTCGTAGATACACTGCAACATGTTCCGTCATCAAGATTACAAAAACGGGAACAGTGATAGATTCACTTCGTTTTTCTTCTAAATATATTGGAGGAATTACGTGGGATGGAACTCATATTTGGATTTCCGATTATTATCCTTCAAATGGAATGTTGTATAAAATCAACTGGAGTACAAAAACAATTGTTGATAGTTTTTCGACAATCGGCGCGCAACCAACAGGACTTGCGTTCGATGGAAATTCCATTTACTACGCAATGGACAGATTCAGCACCGAACCGAATCTCAATCTCATATATGTTGTCAATCCAACAAACGGAGATACCATACGAACAATTCAAATGCCCGATAATAATCCGTTGGGGGATGTCAATCCTCGTGGCATAACAATTTCCGGAAGATTTCTTTGGCTTGTTGCAAAATCCCTTGTATATCCGACACGACAAGCATTGTATCAATACGATTTAAGCGGAAGCGGAACTCCTGCAATTCATTTACCAGTGAATGTTTTTGATGTGGGAAATGTTGCAATCGGAACATCAGGTCAAGCAAACGGAACAATTCAAAACCTCGGATTGGGAAATCTTGTTCTCGACAGTATTCAACAATTATTTTCAACCAGTTTTTCTACCAACATACAAACACCGCAAACTATTGCTCCCGGTAACAGCATCAATTTTACACTTACCTTTACGCCACAATCATTCGACCGAGACAGCGCATATTTTCGTTTGCTCAGTAATGATATCGTTCGCGGAATAAAAACAATCAAAATTTTTGGAAAGGGAATTTCTGCATTTGGTTTTATTAATGTTCCAGATTCGTTCAGTTACGGCGTAAGAAGAATAAACAGTTCAACCAAATGGAATTTAAAAATTCAAAACGCGGCAAACGACGAACTGATTGTTGATAGCGCAGCGATGATAAGTTTGACCGGAGGATTTTATTTCCACAATGTTGTGTTTCCATTTACCGTTCCTCCACTCTCTTCTGTTACTATGCGTGTATTTTATTATCCGACGAATGTTGGACAACACTCAGCAACGTTACGAATATATAACAATTCTACAAACGCACCTGAAGCAGATATTACACTTTCGGGAATGAGTGAACCGCAAAGTCTTGCAATCGCAGTTCCGTTTTGGTCGCATACGGTTGTTGACCATCCAATTTCCAACACGTTTCGACTTGTGAAAGCAGTGCGCACAATCAATGATATTTCCGGCGATGGAAAACCGGAAATCATTGTTTCAACCGAAAATTACTGGACAATGGCGCTGAATGGAAATGCAAGCGGAGAAACCGATTCCCTCTGGGCATTTACAACATACATTCATAATGCAAGCGCGGGTTCGATTGGAACTGCAGGTGATTATTCTCATCAAAAAGCACTCGAAGTTGCTTCCGACTTGAACGGCGACGGCTTTCAAGATGTCGTCATTGGAACTGGGGGCGGAAATGAACACGTATATGCAATTGATGGCAGAAACGGAAGAATAATTTGGACGTATGGAACAGACCATCCCGATAGTTTTTCGATGGGAGACTTTACAGGGGTTGATGCAAAACGCGATTTCACCGGTGATGGCATTCCCGACGTTGCTGCTGCTGCAAGCGCAACGGATGTTGGTGGAGTTGGCGGAAGAAGAAGCGCATATCTTTTCAACGGACAAACGGGCGAAATGCTATGGACTGCACCGCTGGAAGGATTTACTCACGGAATTATTTCCATCGGCGATATTGATAATGACGCTATTCCCGATGTTGTTGGAACTGTTGGCGAACCGACATACAAAGCATTTTGTTTCAGCGGCGCCAACGGTGTTATGAAATGGTCATTTTCTCCTTCTGCAACTGGAAGCGCAAAAGAGGTTCTCGAATTTCCCGTTGCAGGACAAACTCCTGATGTTATTCTTGGGGCATTCTGGGGACCGATATTTCGCCTCGATGGAGTTACGGGAACACAAATGTGGTCTCGTGCAACAAATGGCGATGGGGTAATGCAACTTGTGAGATTAAAAGACGTTACCAATGACGGCGTTGACGAAATTCTCGCTGCATTGTTAACTGGCGGCGCAATGTGTATCAACGGCGCAAACGGAAATATTGTTTGGCACAATTTTCCATCGGAAAATACGATGGGGTGTGCAAGCATTTCCGACTTGAACGGCGACGGCATTGATGAAGCAGTATTTGCAGTTCAAAATGTTGGCACATATTTTTTACGCGGTGATAATGGACAACAACTTGCACTCTTTCCAGCAACAACAACGGCTCAATCGCGGGAAATTGCCGTTGCTCCCGATTTGGATGGAAACAACAGTAACGAAATTATCATCGGGGGAAAAATCGGAAATGTAACATTGCTTTCCGGCGGACTTGATGCTCCCCAACTTGTACGTATCGAACATTCCATCCCGAAAACATTTTCCCTCAGCAACAATTATCCGAACCCGTTCAATCCTACTACCTCGTTTCGTTTGAACATTCCGCAACTTGCTGATGTGGAAATTTCCATCTTTAATATTTTAGGAGAGAACGTTACATCATTTTCGTATGAAAGCCTTTCCGCAGGTTCTCACGAAATTACTTGGGAAGGAAAAAACGATAATGGAGAAAATGTTGCGAGCGGCGTGTATTTGCTTCGGGTAAAAGTTAGCGATGATACAAAAAAATTATTTACTGCAACGAAACGACTGATGATGCTGAAATAAAAACATTGCCGATATACAATTAAAAACCTTCAAAGTTTGCAGGAGAGGAGACACGTCAAGTTTTTCCTCGGATTCTTCTTGGACTCAATGCAAGTCTTGGAGGTTTTTAAATATATCAAAATCGGAATGAAGCCCTTCTAAGTTCAATGGAACAATGCAATTTTTTTTTGAAATCTTATTATTTTTCCCAACTCTTGTTATAACTACTCTTTTTTTCAGAAAAAAATTATGGAGAAGTTTTTACAACGTTCTTGTCTTTGTTATTTGTCGTTTCGTTTTTTCCATTGTATCTGCACAATTTTAATAATTCCAGGAAGTAGAGAAAGAAAGACAACGACAATAATGACTTTAAAAATATGCTTGTCTATATCGGGAATAAGTTTTCCAAGAAAGAAACCAATAAGTGTCATACTCACCACCCAAAAAATTCCTCCCCAAACATTGAACGAAAAAAATTTTTGGTACTTCATTTCCGCAACACCGGCAACTACGGGGGCAAACGTGCGTGCAAACGGCATAAAACGCGCAAGCACAATGGTTATTCCGCCGTACTTTTCGTAGAACTCTTTTGTTTTCAGTAAATGTTCCTTCTTAAAAAAGCGCGAGTCTTTTCTTTGATACAATGCTCCGCCGCTTCTTTTCCCGATGTAATATCCAACGGCATCTCCAATAATCGCCGCAAGAATTACGGAAATATTCAACGTGTAAATATCGAACATTCCGCTTGCAGCAAATAAACCAGCAGTAACAAGAAGAGAATCACCCGGAAGAAAAAAACCGACGAGTAATCCGGTTTCTGCAAAAACAATTAGAATAATTGCGATGAGACCGCCCCATTGAATTATCGCTTTTACGTCAGTAAGAAAAATAAAAAAATCTTTAAGAGTTTCCATCGGTAAAAAAAAAAAGTCAAAAGCCGTTGCGTTTTGAAAACTTTTGATTTTTGAATATTAAAATGTGATGTTGATTTTGTGGGCCCTGTAGGACTTGAACCTACGACCCGCAGATTATGAGTCTGCTGCTCTAACCAACTGAGCTAAGGGCCCCCATTTCCATGGGAAAAAAATTTGCGGGGAAATATACAAAGTACTGATCCGTTGACAAAGCAAACAATGCACGATTTCCAAAAGGACGAACCTCGTACATCCTCTCATAGAAAATTTGTTAATTCAATGTCGCAGAGTTTTTCTCTGTAACAGAAAAAGCGATTCCGTGGAGACGAAATCGCTTTGAGAATTCTCTTGGATTGTTGTTCCGTTTTCTTACTTCATCAGCAACAATTTCCTCATTGCCTGAAAATTTCCTACGTGTATTTTGTAGAAATAGATTCCGCTGGTAAATCGTGATGCATCAAATCGTACAACTTTATATCCCGCATCTTTTTCATTGTTCACGAATGTTGCTACTTCTTGTCGAAGTAAATCATATACTTTTAGTATTACAAAACTATTCATGGGTAACTGATAACAAATAACGGTTACATGATTGAATGGATTCGGATAATTTTGCTTCAACGCAAAACATTTGAAATATTTTGAGTATGTAGATTATTCTACTTCGGATATTCTCTCTTCGCTACATTAAACATACTGCGTTTTCCGTATCCCGAAAAGTCTGTTTCGTCATTCACCTTTTTCAATACCTGTTCCGCAAGTTGTGTTCGTTCATCATTAGAAAATTGCGTTCGCATCTGCGTCAATGTAGTATATGCGTCGTCTTCGTATTCCACATCGCGCCGCACGAATAACATCCGAGATAGTAGCAGCGTGGAAATGCGCGTATCGGCATCGAGTTCCAAAATCAACGCGACTCAAAACGTTCTAATGTTTCAAATCCTTTTTCCCGCCATCCGTAATCGAGTGCAAGCAAAATCGTTGCGGCGCGTCTGCTGGTGCTGCCACTTCGGCAATTGGGTCGTAAAAAATTGCGGCGAAACTATAGAGAGAAAAAATATTTTGAGGAAAATGTTTTTATGTGTTTGCATTTTCAAGAGAGAGTAGTATATTCAACGAGCATTTTGTAAAAAATTTACAAGTATAATGGATTTAGCAAACATTTTTTTAGAGCATACGTTGTTTTCTATATTAGATTCAAGTTGTAAATGCAAGGTTAGGCGATTTATTGGGTAATTCAAAAATATAGAGCAGGTAATTAGATGAAGGAACTAAGAATAATCAAGCCATTGATAATAAGTTTAATACTTTTAATTGGTCTACCGTTTTTTAGAGGTTTTGTAAATCAAGATAGTATTTCAATAGGTGCATATCAACAAAACGATAATAAAAATACCACACCGCAGAAGGGTAAAAAACCGAAAAAGAAAAGCACACCGACATCCCCACAAAAACCAACGAAAGAACTAAGAGATACTCTCACGAGAAAAAGTGAATCTGAGTTACCCTTTCAACAAGGTGAAGAGTTCAACGAGACGGATACAACTTTTTCGACCGAGGATACTGCTAAAGGAATTCAAGAGGTTAATTACTTGACGAACTGGATTTCATTGGAACATATTGGGAAAAAGGAAAGACTTTCATTAATCCAAGAAATTGTTGCAGAATCATCAAGACATGTATTAAAAAGGAAAAAACTAGATTTTAATCAAACTGAAAAACTTAATCGCCAATGGGAGTTCGATAGAAAATCACTCAATAACAAATGGCTTGACGATTTTCTTATGAAGGAGGGAAAATTTAAAGAATCTTCCGAACAACTCGATTCATTGCGTCAAGCATTTCAAGAAGCAAAAATAAAAATTAGTAACTTACAACAAGACGAAAGCAGTATACGCAAAAACATTGAACTATACGAAAAACGAATTGATAACCTTCTTTCGACAATTACCAAGTTAGACAATGAGTACGAAAGTAGATTAGCCAAAATTTCCTATAGCATCTGTATAATTAGTAGAGTTAAAATAGAACAAGATGAACCAATAGATTCTTTAAGAATTTTATTACAAAATGCAGCGATTGAAAAAGCGATAAAGGAAATAAAAGGTGTTGAGGTGCAAAAAATGACAATTATAAACAAAGATTCAATTATTAGCAATATAATTTCAAAAAAAGAACAGGCATTAACGCGTATTAGTGATAACTTGGAAAAATTTCAATTGATTGATGACCAAATGACGCATACTCAAATTTTTAGGATAGGAGTGTTCCCTTTTGAAAAATATGCGATTAAAAAAGCAATTATGGAAAACGAGCAATTAACCTCCTTAAATAAATACAAACAGAGTGTAGAAGTCTCTGTAGCGAAGGATGACGAAACGTTTTTTTCCCAACTTAAATTGAAAAAAGTTGAAATCAAATTTATTCAATCTCAACATCAATCAGTTATTGATAATAATAGAAAAGTCGAGGAAAGAATTGTTATGTACAAGAAAGATTATGATCAAAAAAAACAAAAAACATTATTGAGTTTGGGACGGTTTAGAGATATAAAGGATTCTTTGAAGGTGATGCTCGAAAATAGGTCAAAGGAAATTATCAATGAAAATTTACGGACACAAGACATCGAGAAAGCAAGAACCACTTTTGATAGTGAGTATTTGTCATCCAAAACGAACTACGAGAATTTTTGGAAAAATAAAATTGAATATGTAAATAAAAATAAGCAATCTCAATTAGGAAATATTCCTACAACACAAGCAGACCATTTTAGAAAACTTGCGGAAGAAACTTATTCTGCAGAAAAGGAATTAAAAAACGATCTCTCAACATCCGTTATATTAACTGTAGGTTCAGAGAATGCTGAAACCGAAATTCGAAAAATATCAAGTAGGGAAGTAAAATATACCCCAGAAGTGATTGCTTTTAAGATTCTATATCTTACTATTGCTAACATCGAAGACGATGCATACGGCCTTTTGAACATTGCGTATAAAATTCGATGGACACCAATAGGCACACTTTTGTCAATGATTAAAGATACTCTTATTGACCCTCAACATAATAAAATTTGGCTTTATCGTCCATCAGAAGTAACAAGTCCACGATATGTAGACGAGAATCAACCTCCAGGATTTCGATTACCTACGTTACAAGAACTTACGGATTTGTCAAAACATCGTGATGAGTATTTGGATGAAAAAAATGAGGATGTATTTATTCTCTTAAAATGCGATGTAGAAGCACCGTTCCTAACAAATGAGCAAATTCAAGATGGATATAGTAATTACTATAAAGGATATGACTTTATTTCAAATTCAGAAACGAAAGAAAACGAAGTTTCTGCCGTTAACCTTTTTTGGGTAAAGGATGTAAAATTAACTTCTGATGAATAACGTCAATGATAAAACATTATTATATGATATTCTCAATTGTTTATATAATTTCATTTCTTGGATGCTCTTCCGCTGATATCGTAATCAAGAATAATGAACAAAACCAAGAACGAGTTCTGCCTGCGTTTAAAAAATTAGATTATTTTAGCAAAGAGCATCGAAGTTATTTCATTGGGCACTCGATTGGATGTAGTAAAAATAAAGAAGATGCACGCACGATTGCAGAAAATGGAGCGTTAGGCGACCTTTCCAGTGGTATTATTACGCGCATACAAGCGGTGCTTAAAGTTTATGAGGAAAAAACAGAGTATCAAGGAAGAATAATTAAAGATATAAGCAACATAGAAAAAAAACTCATCGAATTTTCAAATGTTCATTTGCCCAATTCCGTCTATACATTTGAAAACGAGGTGTGGTTAGACGAGAAACAACGACACTGTGTTTCTATGATTGCATATATCGAACGCGATGAATATTTCAATTTTTTTCTTTCGGGAGAAACAAATAAAAGTATCGAAGAATTCATCAGAGAGATAAATACATTATTAGACAATTGAAACAATTAACTTATTACCTATTTTTATGTGTCCACTAATTCTACGAAGCCAATTATGAAAAACCTCATTTCATTTACTATCATTTTTCTTGTATTTATTTTCGGCTGTAAGGAAGACCCCGATATTAACAACCCTCGGTACGACCCTTCGGTAAAACCGGTTGCAAGGTTTTTCGCCGATACCACGTTTGGGGCGTTACCCCTTCGTGTGAACTTTACTGATTCTTCTTACGGAGAAATTAAAA
>Ga0194120_10005400_pt1 | contig 18882 bp, 17 predicted proteins | sample TA2MahCa65mmetaG_FD_148642 | JGI IMG/M metagenome (GOLD analysis project Ga0194120, IMG submission 148642) | Freshwater microbial communities from Lake Tanganyika, Tanzania - TA2015019 Mahale Deep Cast 65m | ecosystem: Environmental > Aquatic > Freshwater > Lake | place: Tanzania: Lake...
CGACTTTACCCATTCTATTTTGCGTTGACTCGACGTTGCTCATAATTGATTGTTTCCCTTGCTATTAGCCAGTACCCTCAATTCCAAAGAGTAGAGCAGATCATTCGCACCCTGCTCGTAGTAGAGCCGCGCGAAGCGCTCGGGCTTTCCCAGGATGCGCAGCCCTTCCAGATGGATCCCCTTGACGAGGTTGGGGCCCTTGATGTCGAGACGGGGGATGATCCGGACCGTCATGACCGGTCACCAGGGCTGTCATAAAACCGCTTGATGATCAGGCGATCGTCCAGAGACACCTGTTCGAGCATTTCGACGATCGCCTCCACGGCATGCCCTCGGCCATAGGGGTTCGGCTGGTCCTGGAGCCCCGTGCGGAACTCGGCCGAGAGCGCCTGCATGATGCCGGCCACGATCTCATCGCGCGAATAGCCCACGTCAACGACATTGCGCCCCCGGAGGCGCCCTCGCTGGCGGTTCCCGATGTTCACGACGGGCAGGCCGAAGGAGGGGGCCTCGATGATCCCCGACGAGCTGTTCCCGACCATGGCCGGCGCGATCTTCATCAGGCTGAAATACCCTTGCGGCCCCAGAGTGTCGACGAACTGCACGAAGTCATGAGCCCGCGCAAACTCCCTGACCATCTGCGTGATGATCCGTCCGCCCGTGTCAGCATTCGAGAGCGTAAACAGCGCGGGCCTGGCCACCGTGCGCAGAGCGGCCAGCAGCTCTTTGATCTGTCCCTCGGCCTGTTCATATTCGAGCGTGACCGGATGGTAGGTCACCAGCAGGGGCGGGGGATCCAGGCAAAGACCAAACCGGGCCTCCAAATCGACCGGTTCGAGCAGCTTCATTGTGCGCAATTTGTCCAGCGACGGCGCACCGGACACGACGACACGCCAGGGCTCCTCTCCCATCCGTTGAATCCGGTCGGCAAACTCCGGCGCCGCGGCAAAATGCAGGTGACTCAGCTTCGTGATCGAGTGCCGTAGGGCATCATCAATGGCCCCTTCCGTGACCTCCCCCCCGTGGATATGGGCCACTGGGATCTTGAAAGGCAGCGCCGCCACGGCCGCCGCGTACATTTCGAACCGATCACCCAGCACGAGCAGGATGTCCGGTCGAGATCGAGCAAACGCCTGGGCAAATCCGATCAACCCGAGCCCCATGGATTTCGCAATCGCCTCGGGGGTATCGGAGGCAACCAGCATCTCGACGCGCTCGCTGATTCGGAATCCATCCGCTTCAATGGCGGTGGCGGTCCGCCCGAACTCGGGGGCAAGGTGCATCCCCGTGACCATGAGCTGAAGCTTGAGTCTTGGATGGGATTGGATCGCCTGCAGGATCGGTAGATAGAGGCCGTAATCCGACCGGCCCACCGTGACGACGCCAATGGTTCTCATGCCAGCATGTCCAACGACAACAGGGCATCGGCCGGGATGTCGCATTTGGTCATCCGCCCCACCAATGACGCCCGCAATGACGGCGGCAGCCCAGTACCAGGACGTTTGATCGTCATGAGTTCCTCGGTGAGCCTGGTACCGGCGCGAATCGGCCTGGCCGCGACCAGGCTTTTACGCGCCACTGCCGCCGTTGCCGCCTCGCTTGCGGCAGGAACCTTACGTCCGTGCCCCAACGCTGATTCGATCTTGCGGATTCCCGCCACCATGGCGGCAAGCTCATCTGGCTCTGCGGACGCCTGGTGATCAGGTCCGGGGAGGGTCCGGTCCAGCGTGAAGTGCTTCTCGAGAACGCAGGCCCCGAGTGCGACCGAAACGATCGGCACCTCGATGCCCAGTGTGTGGTCCGAGTAGCCGATGGGAAGCCGAAAGGCCCGCGCCATGGTCTTGATCGCTCGGAGGTTCACATCATTGGGATCGGCCGGGTAATTGCTCACGCAGTGGAGCAGGATCATGCCACGGTTCCCGGCCGCCTCGATCGTATGGACGGCCATCTCGACTTCGCCGAGGCTCGCCATCCCCGTCGAAAGGATCATCGGGCGCCCTTTTTTCGCCACATACGCCAGGAACGGTAGGTTGGTCACCTCGCCCGAGGGGATTTTGAACGCGGGGATCTCCAAGCGCTCGAGGACGTCCGCGCTGTCTTCGTCGAAGGGCGTCGAGAGAAATATGATCCCCTTGCGCCGGCAGTAATCCATCAAAATCCGCTGGCCTTCTGGAGAAACTTCTAGCCGCCGCAGCATGTCCAGTTGTGATTCCGACCCGTCGGTCGCGCGCACCTGATACTCGGCCTTTGGCGCATCCTGCGTGACCAACTTCTCGGCCTTATAGGCCTGAAATTTCACGGCGTCGGCTCCGGCCTTGACGGCGACATCGATCATCCGTTGTGCGAGGCCGAGGTCGCCATTGTGATTCACACCGGCCTCTGCGATGATGAAGCAGGGATAGCCAGGGCCGATGGGGCAAGATGCTACGTTCACCGGACCTACCATACCGTCCAACCCCCGTCGACAACCAGGTTCTGGCCCGTCACGTAGGCGGAAAGGTCGCTGGCTAAGTAGACCACCGCTCCCTTCATGTCCTCTTCGGTGGCCATCCGTCCCATCGGCGTCCGCGTGACATAGCGTTGACGGAAAAGTTCCGGCTGCTGGCGCCAGACCCCGCCGGGCGTCACGACGTTCACCCGGACGTGGGGAGCGAGAACGGTCGCCAGATACCGTGCAAGCTGAATCAAGCCGCCTTTGGATGCCGCATAGCCGGCCGGCTGGCGCCCCATCTGCGTCCCCTCGTACAGGCGCATGTCCGGGCCGACCATCCCGTAAGTGGACGAAACGAAGATGACCGATCCGCGACCGGAGGCAGCCAATGCGGTTCTCGCCTCCTGGACCGCGACGAACGCTGACGTTAGGTTCACCCGGAAGGCCGCTTCCCAGGCTGCAACGCTCTGCTCTTCGAACGACACCGCCCAGCCCGGTACTTGTGTCGTACCCACGTAGGCCGCACAATGCACGAAGACGTCTAGTCCACCCAATTGTTTAATCACGGCGCGCACCGCGGTCCGGGTTGCCTGTTCGTCTCGCAGATCGCAAGGAATAGGCATCGCCGCGCCGGGGCGCGCCCGATTGAGGCGGTCCACCGTTTTCTCACAGGCCTCGTCGTCAATATCCAGAATCCCCACCGTGGACCCGAGCTCAACGAGGCTCTCGGCGGCGGCGGAGCCGATATGACCCGCTCCGCCCGTGACCAGCGCCCGGCGTCCGGCCAGGTTCATCAGCTCCGCGATGGTACGCATGCCTTCACCTGCTCCATGTCAAGCCACGGAAACCGGATGAATCCGCTCTTGACCAAGAGCTCCGCCCGCTCGAACTCCTTGAGGTCGTCGATAGACATCGCGCGATATTCTGGAGTTTCGTGCATCATGTGGCGGCCATACTCCTGCCAGCCTCGCGGCTCCCTCCGGACGAAGGATGTCCGCCAGACGTAGAGACCGCCGTTGATACGATAGACGGGCGGTACATCCTGCCGACGGCTAAACGTGACACCTTGGTCGATCAGATAGCTCATCCACCCGTCACGCTCCACCACGCAATGCCAGATCGGGTTGAAGTCAGGCCGGGAGACTCCGATGATTCCATCCGCGGATGGGTTGCCCTGGAGGCGATCCAGCGCGCCCCGCAGATCCTTTGGTTCGCGCGCTGGAGAGGTCGGATCGAGGAGCGCGACAAACTCATACTGCCTGTGGTCCAGGTCCTCGACGGTCTCCAGCGCATGCCTTAAGACCACCCATAGCGGTGTCTCATCTCCCGCCAGTTCTGCCGGACGAAGAAACGGCACATCCGCATCGAACTTCCGCGCCAGGGCAGCAACGGCTTCGGAATCGGTGGACACGACCAACCGAGTGATTTCGGAACATTGCCTGGCGAAGAGGATGGAATGGGCGATGAGCGGAAGACCCGCGAATGACCGAATGTTCTTGCCAGGAAGCCCCTTCGATCCGCCCCGGGCCGGGATCACAGCAAGCAAGCCAACGGGGCCACTCATGGATAGAGGACCCTCTCCACTCGAGAGCTGGCGGAGGCGATCCGAGCGGCGTCACAGACGGCCAGCGCGCGGACTCCATCCCAGCCGGTAGCCAGCCCGGACGTACCCTTCCCTGGGACGTCGGCCAGGAAGGCCCGCGCCTGGTCTAGCAGAACCTCGTCCTTCGTCTGTCGGCAGTCAGCCTCCCGAGACGACCCGTTCTCTGAACGAAGCGTCACAGCGTTTCGGATGCCGTCCCATTCAAGTGTTCCATCGCTCCCATAAGCGGCCATGATTCTCCGCGTCGGCTTTGAGAGGTAGTCGAGACGGATCGAAACGTGAACACCGTCATGGCCCTCCCACCACAGATCCGCTGCTTCGTCAGCTTCGATCCCCAGTCGCCCCAGATTGACCACACGGGCCTGGACGGCGTCTGGCCATCCAAAAAGCCAGCCCGCGTAGTCAATCTCATGTATCAGATCACGGAGGACGCCGCCTTCTTCAGCCCTTGCCGAATAGGAGTCTCGATAGGGTCGAGCCGGGCGCCAGCCTGGCAGATGAGACTGACATTCGATCCGGACGGTATGTAGACGGCCGATCTCGGGAAGCCACTGACGAAATTGGGTCATGGACTGGGGGAAGCGCATCAAGCAAGCTACATAAAGTTTCCGCCCCCTGCTTAGGGTCTCCGAATAAAGCCGCTTCGCCGACTGGGCGTCTGTCGACAGGGGCTTTTCGACCAGCAGGTCAAGCCCCAATCGCGATGCCTCTATTCCGTCCGACTCGTGCCGACCCGTGTCGGTCGCAATAATGCAACGAGTTGCTCCCCGCTTCACGGCTTCCTCAAGGGACGCCACAGCCCGGAAACCTGCCCGTGTAAGTTCCGTCACTCTGTAGGGGTGTGCCGGCACTGCCATTGCCTCGACGTCTGGAATCTGACTGAGGACCGAGAGGTGCCTTGTCCCAATGCTGCCGGTTCCGAGAACGGCCACGAATTTCATTCCTAGGCTCGAGGGTTTCCAGTAACTTGGCTAGGCATACCGCTGGCAAGTGACGGTCAGGGGAATCACAACCAAGCCGGCGCTTGGTGATCAACCTCTTCTAGGAAGACACCACCTCCTCAGAGGCTTCGGGATACATGCCGGTCACGCACTTACGGCAGGCATCGTTCTTATAATATTCGCCGCGCTGGTGCAGAGCCCGCATCTCCCGATAAGGCGGCGAATGCCAGATATCATGAATCGATGCTTGGAACACATTCCCCATCGGAAGGTAATAGTTCATGAAAGAGCAACAGGGAAGAGCGTCCCCCTTCGGCCTGATGAACATTGCATACCATGGCTGCTCGCACCGGAAGTTGGGAGGAATTTCATCGGGGGAATTGGAATAGTAATTAAAATCCCGGGTATTTACGAGTTCCTGATACGTTTGCATGTACACGTAGTCAGCCCGCGGAACCCAGTAATCCATGAAAGGCTCAATTTCGCGTTCATTGGCCTTCTGTCGAACCATGCTGACGCGGAAGACTGGTAATTCCGCGCCTTTTTGTCTCCGGATGTCTAGGAACATCTCAATCTTTTCCAGGACCTTGTAGTAATCTCCTCCGACCCGGATCTTCGCGAAAGTCTCGGGACTGAAGGCGTCCAGGCTCACCATCAAGCGGGTGCAGCCCGAGTCGATGAGTTGATGACAGATCTCCTCCGTCAACAACTCCCCGTTGGTATGGAGATGGATGTCGATGAACCCATGGTCACGGGCGTATTGCATCCGCTCAATGAGGTAGTCATCCAGCAGCGGTTCGTTGACTCCGTTGAGCAGCATCGACGGCGTATGGTACCGCTCCGCTTCATCGACGATTTTTTTGAACTGCCCCATCGTCATAATGCCCTGCCCGCCGAATTTCTTTTTGAATTCTGAGATGCCGAGTAGGCACTGCGGACAGCGGTAGTTGCAGGCATAGATAGCTTCGATGATGAGATGAATCGGAAAGTCTAACTCGACATCCAAAAGGGCTGCCCGATCGAAAGCTTTCCGGTACTCTCTGAATCGAGATGCCTTGACAGGGTCTTGCTTGAAGAGAATTTCATAAATTCTGTCATTGATATTTTGCGTGATTGTTGGATTCGTTAAAGTAATCCCCCAGTCCCTCGTTGTTCCTTGTTTAGCCTGACTTTTCATGCTGTCCATGTCTTTCCCAATTAGTGATTGATGCGCCACCCGTCAGGGCTTGCGATCCTAATTTCCAGAAAGATCACCTTGAACTTCAGCTCAATCAAAGTAACTCTCCAACTTGCTCTCTCTGACGGTGTCCAGGGTTGCGCAATGTATCCCACCCCCCTGAGTGTAAATGTGTCGCATTCGAATTGGTACCACGGTAAACTTATGTTGCTCTAATAACTTGATAAGTTTGGTCTGACGTCGGTCCACGATCACAGTCTCTGGATCGACCGAAAGGAAATTCATCCCCACCCACGGCGACGAAATATCATGCAAATTCGTTTGAAATCCTAAAGACTCTAATTGATATGCGAGCGGGTCTCTGACTTGCTTCTGGAACTCCAGCTCGGCGTCTGCGGTGGGAGCAACTTCTTGGAAATAGATCTTATCCCACTTCTCAAACAGTTTCGGACAATTTCTTTCATTGACGCGAGCGCTGTTGAGGAGGACAAGGCCGGGCCGAAGGCACATTGCCGTTGAGTCGATATGGCTGGAACGATAGATCTCCGAGGTTGTATGAACGCGATAGTCATCGCCCAAAACACTTTGGAGCCATCTCGCTCCGAGTAGATTTCCGGAAGACGAAATTAGATACAGTAGATCCTTGCCCATCCGGAGAGTATTGGCAGCCTCAAAAAGAATTTCGCACTCGCTGAGTTTATGTAGCTTCTCCAGCCTGCCACCGGTGAGCTCTTGATATCGTACGTCTTCATTTGTCAGCACTCGTTCTTTCTCGTCTCGGAAATAGGGCAACTTTGCCTCGTAGTCGAGTCTGGGCCTCGGTGCGGCAATCCATCGAAAACCCTTTTCCAAATATTGATACCAGATCGGGTACAGAGCCGTCGTTTCGTAGTATCGGCTGGCAAGGTAGGACGGGCTTTCGATGACAGTATTTCCGACAACGAGATTAAGATCCCTGGTGTTATAGATATTGTTACTGGTAGAGGACCAAAAGGGCGATGCATATAATTTGGATAAGTCGTACACCGTGGGTCTATGAACGCTTACCCCAAAACCCAGCAATACATCACAAAGGCCTTGGAGGTCTTCGGCGACTTCATCATAAAACCACTTGGGACTTGCCTGCTTTGCAATGGCATAGGCTTGATCCATTACCTCTTGCGGAATTGGTCCCGGCTTCATCCATGTCAAGGTAGCTATCGTGCCATCGGCCGTCCCGACAATGATCTCTTTCAATCTATCCCATTCATTGTGGCTATTAACCTTGCCTGATTCGACAAACGGCATGGTAACTCCTTTTCCCCGTCATGCCAGCTTGGCGCGGAGACAGCATCCGCGCCGACCCAATCACTGCCCTATTTGATCCTGCGAGAGCTCGCAGCCAGTCTGCAATTGATACCCTTGCAAGGTTCGGAAAGGAAGGAACCCACTACCCTAAAAGACCGCCTTGCTATTGTTCCACCATTTTCATGATGTTGGCGTGATCCTGTCGGGCAATCTCAAATTCGCTCGGGTTGACACGCCCGCCTTTTTCCTTGGGAAACATATTCGATCGAAATCCGCAACGGATGCCTAAACTTCTCAAAATGCCTATGGTGTCCGTATTGTACGAATCACAAGGATGTGCCATCGAGAGCGGCGATCGTTGGCAAACGGCGCTGAGATGTGCATAGTTCTTGTGGTATTCCTGCAATTGCTCGGCATAAGGAAGCTCACATAGCGTGGTAGGATGAGAATACGAATGCAAACCTATCTCGTGTCCGGTGCGACACAAGTACTTGAGCTGGTCGCCCGTCATCCACAGGTCTTTGGCCAAGTCCTCGTGTGTGATTACTCTTTCCCGAAGCATTTTATCCATAACCGCTTCATAGTGTTCTTTTCCTAAGTATCTGTCTCTGACCAAGCGAAATTTGATATCATTTATTGAATAGAATGGGAAAGAGGCCCGGAATTTCTCGATCTCGCTTTCATCCAACACGTCTTGCATTCTTAGTGGCGAGTCGAAATCTGAGATTTTTTTAAAGAAGAGGTCGTAGAAATCCTCGACGTCATTAAAATATTTCGAGCGGAATGTTCTGTAGATCTCAGTCTTTCCCAAATGGCCCTCAAACACGCTGGAACTCACAAACCAGAATGCCTTGATATTGTATGTCTCGAGGACGGGCAGCGCCAAATCAAACTGACAACGCAGGGAATCATCAAAGGTTAGGCAGACGTCGTCATTTTTCAATCGATCCTGAGCTAGCTTTTCCAACCAGGCCTTGGGGGAGAGAATTCTCCCGACACCGACAAAGTTGAGAATCCTATCGAACTCATCTTGAGAGATCGCCCCCTGGCCTTTCACATGAGTGTGGCCATAGAAATGATGGAACATCACCCCGTGTGCATAGCTCCTCGGATAATCCATGGTCAAGTTCGTAACGGATTCACAGGAAGTGCCGAAACCTACGCTTTCCTCTTGCCGCTTGGCCTTAGTCTCGCATACGCAGATTCCTTAAGAATCAGCGTATCGCAAGTCAATAGAGCATCGAGCTGCGTTCTGCTAAAAACGTCATAGGCATCACTTACATCCTTCACGATCGGATAGCCATGCAGGTTGAATGAAGTGTTCAGCAGGCCACCTCGTCCCGTTCGTCGCCAGAACTCCTCAAGGATCGAGTACATGATTGGATTCTGCTCACGTCTGAGGATCTGGGCTCTTGCTGTACGGTCGGCCGGATGGCAAGCCGCCCGAAGTGCCTCGAAGCCCTTGTCCGTCGTTTGGAACGCGATGGTCATATATGGTGAATCGACCTCATTGGGATTGAGCAGATACTCGTTTGCAAAGGTATCCAGTATCATCGGAGCAAAGGGCATCCAGAAGTCACGGCTCTTGATCATTGCATTAATACGCGGCACGATTTCGGGGTTGACTGGGTCCGCGATGATCGATCGATTTCCAAGCGCTCGCTGACCGAATTCCATCTTTCCCGCGCACCGGCCGATGACGATACCGGCCCCGAGTGCATCGACGATCTGAACTGTCGATGGATTTCTGATCACCGTGTATCCGTCTTGCTCCGCTCTCTGAATCAGCCCTGTTCCTTCCTCGGCTTCCGGCCCGAGATAGAGAGTTCTGATCGCCTGTTTCAGCGGAACTCCGTGCTCCGCCGCACAGCATAGCGCCGCCCCGATTGAATTCGACTCGTCGGAAGAACTGCCAGCAACGAAGAACCGTTGAACCCATGGCATCTGGGCAATTCGTCCCATCGCTTTCACGTTCATCGACACCCCGCCTCCTATTACCACTGTCTTTACATCAAAGTGCTTGACCACGTTCCCGACCCACCGCTCCAGCATCTGTTCGACCCATTGCTGGAGACCCGCGGCTATACAATCGAAGCGAATACCTTCAAAAAGCTCACGGAACGCGAAATAGCTCTCGCGAGGCTTATTTGGACCCGGCACAAACCGGATTCCATCCACCTGCAACGTCCCGTGAAGAATATCGAGAACTTGCTCAACCTGCTTACCACGCCCGTACGGGGCCAGTCCCATGACCTTGTATTCGTGTTCGAGTGGACGCATACCAAGCATCAGCGTTATGAACCGGTAATATCGCCCCAGTGTGCAATCCAGCGTATGATATTGGCGCTCCAACCTCTCTCCTTCTTTTAAGAAAATCGTGCAGTTGGCACCATCTCCATATCCATCGACCGTCAGAACTAAAACGGGCCCGTCATGGAAATTAGAAGCGTGCAGCGAATAGCGCGCGTGACACAAGTGATGGTCGTACCGCTTCACACGCTCTGCGGGAATGCCGAAGTGCTCCGCTACAAGATAGTCTCCATCCTCGGCAAAGCTATGTTGTCTCCTGTCATCATCTTCAAGAACTCGCCAATAGGATTCAGGATATTGGCCTCTATCGACGTGCTCGGGAAACAAATCTCGCAATCTTAGGTCCCGTCGTCCCTCAAAAAACCACGGCTTCCAGAATGCATACTGTTCCTTGACGAAGTCGGCCATGCTGAACGTGCAATGCGCGTTTAAGAGATAGTATTCGTACCGTTTCTCTATGGACGCGATCGCTACGGCGTCAATCGCATGGGATCCACCGGCTGCCGCGATACAGTACCTTGATGCCTCTTGTGGAAATCTCGAATCGTTCTTAACCCTGGAGTATCGCTCCTCCGAGACGCACGCCGTGATTTCCTTGCCGTCCAGCAGGGCCACGCTCGATTGATGGTCCCAATGAAAGCCCAGGATTTTCATCTATCTCTCCATGTCCGGAACGATTCGCCGACGCCGAGCAACTTTCAAGGGACTTCAGGATACTCGTCCTGTCTTGTGGCTGAGAGTCGATAAATGTGCAGCGGAGGGTCTACCATATACCAGGAAAGAAGCCTCATGAGCCCCTCCGTCCGTTCACCGGTGTCCGGGACGAAACTGACGACCAAATCTCCCTCATGGGCAAGACGGCCAAGGAAGGCTTCCCGTACTTTCAAGAATTGAGGATATGTAATGCCCGGGATATAGCTGTCTGGTATGTAATCGCCTGTGATTACGTATTGTACCCGTTGCTTCCGGAGAAGGTCGAAATCGTATTGGTTTTCAAACGGCTTGCCATGTGGGCCAAAGACCGGATCCATCGTAATGTTGACGATCCGATAGAATCGATTGGGAGGCTCTCGCAGCCGTTCCTCTCTTGCCTTTCCCGACCCCAACCGGAGGTCACGGGTCGCCAGGAGTTTCGCCCGGTTCTCTTCCGGATCCTCTGCCAGCGGTGGCGCCAGCGTCGGAAGCTCATGGAACTTCTCGATCGCAAGGGCCTGCCCGAATGGGACGTGAGATTCGATCCACTCCTTGGCCCGCACCCTTGTGTCGTTCTCGGTGCCCCTCAGCATGTATCCAACATAGGCCGCGCTCACTTGGGCGGGGCTCCATAACAAGGCCACCGCCAGAACTGCGAGTCCGATCCGACGGGCAGCAGGAGACAATGTCTGAATACCCTGGGCGGATTGAACAAGAAAACCAAGGTAACAGAAAAGAAATGGAAGAAGTGAGAGAATATAGTAGCTCGCATGCGCAGGAAAAAGAAGCACCGGGATCAGGAAGAGACCGGGGAAAATAAGTGAAATCATCGCCGTACGATCTGCCCTGGCAATGATCAGCCCCAGACCCGCCACGATCCCGGCCGAGCCAAGCCAGCCGACCGTTTCAAGCATGACTCGTGAGTAAAACCTCGCGTTGTCCAAAATGATCATCCCCGGGGTCCGCCATTGCCCCCCGGTCCACACGGTGGTTGCCTTGGACGCAATGACTTCCAGATACGGCTGAGTCCAGAACAGACGCTCCTGCCCTACCAAATGGCTGATCAGTTCCGTAAAGCGGAATGAAAGAAACAGGTACGACACCACCAGCACTCCCCCCATACCGGCTAGCACTCTCCAGACACCCCGTCGGTCTTCGGTCTCTCCAGATACGGTCATTTTTGCGGTCAGTGCATAAGCGGCAAGCAGGCTCACGATTATAGGGAGCGCGCTAATCCGCGTCGAAACCGCGAGCGCTGTCAGGAATCCGGCCACGTACCATCCACCGGTGAGCCGTCCCTTCATGACCTGCAGGATCCCAATTTGAGCGAGCAGCGTAAAAAACGCTGCGACACTGTCCATTTTGACCCACGTCGCACTCACGATCGGCACGGCCGAGATCGCGTATCCTGCAGCTCCCACGAGACCGGCCACCGTCCCGAACAGCATCCCTCCGAGCCGGTAGGTCAGAAATATATTCCCGAGGTCCACCGTTGCCGCCATCAGGCGGCCGCTCAGGTACAAGCTCGGATCATCGAGAAGCACGAGTTGCTGAAAATCGGCCAGGGAGGCGCAGGGGCCGACGCTCCGACAGACCGCATACTGTACGGCATGAACAAGAGCAAGGAGATGCGAGAATACGTTCGTGGAAAGCGAAAAATTCTGACTCAGCAGGCTGAACCAGAATTTATAGGTCTCATGAACGAGCGCCATTTCGTCTGGATGAAAGAGGTATGGAAACCCATACCCAACGAGAGCATACCTCGGAATGGACCCAACGAGGATGATGCCCGCCAGCAAATAGTGGATGTGATGGCCTTCATTCCCTTTCATGCGACAGCCGCCTCTGCGAACTCTCCGGGACGCGAAGGGGCCACCACCACCGTCCGGCAAGCTCTCAACGTTGCGGCACCGACCAGATGTGCCGTCCGTCGCCGATCCGGTATCGATACATGATCCGGAAATAGTCGATGATGTTCCTGATGACTTTCATCTTGCTGCTGCCCAGGCGATTCTGCGGGCGGAGCACCATGGGCACTTCAGCGATCTTCAGACCCAACGCCTGCACCTTCAGAAGCATCTCGACCATACACACGAAGCCACCTTCCTCTATGAGCCTCGAGCCGTAGACTTCATAGCATGCCTTGATCGCTTCCCCGCGATACACGCGATAAAACGAGCTCCAGGTCCGAACGGAAAGAGGAAAGGCCAACCGTAGAAGCCCGTTACCCACGGCGCTGAGGATCCGCCGGATATACCCTGCTCCGACGACTCCTCCCCCGTGAGCGTAGCAGGACGCCAGCGCGATGTCGCATCCCTCCACTTGGACCAGTTGGATCAGCCTGGGCAAAATCCTCAGATCGCTCGTATTGTCCGCCTCCATCGTGGCGAGCAGATCATCTTTTTCCAGAGACTCCAAGGCATATCGGAATCCGCGATCAAAGGCTGCCCCTACACCCATATTCCGTGGCTGCGAAACCAGTACGAGAGGCATCGTGCGTGCGCTTCGCTCCACCAGAGCGACTGTTCCGTCCGTGCTGCCGTCATTCACCACGATGACTCGATACGGCAGCCCTGCATCGCGGGCTGCGGTTTCGATGGAAGCAAACAGCCTGGGAAGATTTTGCTCCTCGTTATAGGCCGGAACAATGAATGTCAGCACTTCGACCTCATGGGACTCTCTTTTCTTGCCTCGGGGTTAAGTTCCTAGCCAACAGATTTTTGCCAGGCGATCGTTTGGAGCAAGCCCTCTTTCAAGGGAACCCGGCAGGAAAATCCAAGAAGGCTCTTGGACTTGGTGAGATCCGGCACCCGTCGGCGCACATCCTCGTAGGGGGACTTGCCGATGCGGGAATACGGAATGAAACGAAGCTTCAGGTCGCCGCTTCTACCCGCCAGATCCCCGATGAGGCGCGCTAGATCGAGGATGGAAATTTCGGCGTCGCTTCCGATATTGAGCACCTCGCCAACGGCCTTGTCCGATTCCATGGCGCGGACAATGCCGTCCACGGTGTCGCTGACAAATGTGAACGAGCGGGTCTGTTGTCCGTCCCCATGAATCTCGATCTCACGTCCGTTCAGCACCGCGTCGATAAACACCGCCTGAGGCCCCCCCCACCAGGAACAATGCTGTCGTGGACCATAGGAGCCGAAAAATCTGAGGAGCACAACGGGAACCCCATGCGCCTCGCGATAGGCCAAGGCAAGGTGTTCTTCAAAGAGCTTAGACACGGCATAGCTCCACCTCGGAACCGTGCTCGCGCCAAAGACGGAATCGCCAGTCTCGACGAACGGCAGATTCGGATTCTTCCCATAGACATCGGAGGTCGACGCGAGCAGGACTTTCGCTCCGATCTCACGGCCAATCTCCAGGACATGCTCGGCTCCCTTGCCATTGATGAGAAGGGTGTCGAGGGCTCCGCCATAACGCGGGATCTTGTAAGCGGCCAGGTGCACAATGACATCGGCCCCGCGACAGGCATTGCGCAAAGCGGTCAAATCGCGCACGTCAACCTGACGAAACTCAAAATCATGGCGGTCGACCAGGTGTTTGAAGTTTTCAAGGCGGCCCATGGAGAGATTATCGATGCCGATCACACGGTAGTCCAGTGCGACCAACTTATCCGCAAGATTGGATCCAATGAACCCTGCCGAGCCTGTAATGGCAACCGTTTTCCTCATGGTTTCTTGAAACCTGCTTGTTCGATGACCTCAACGATTTTCTGGGCTGACTGACCGTTACCAAACGGGGTCGCATCTGGATTCCCCTGCGGTCTTTTTGACTTAGCCGCTGCACGGATCGCATGAGGGCTCACTCCCACCAGGCAGTTCCACCCGCCCACCACCGTTTCGTGCCACTCAGTTTCGTCGCGTAGGGTCAGACACGCGGTGCCTAGGAAGAAGGCCTCTTTCTGGACTCCCCCCGAGTCTGTGAGGACTAGGCGGGCATTTCGTGTCAGGACAAGCATGTCGCCGTATCCGATTGGATCAATCATTCGCACGGTTGACGCTACCTGCATGTAGTTCATCGCCTTTCGGGTACGTGGATGCACGGGGAAAATCACAGTCTCTCCGAGAGAGCCCAATGCCTCGAGAATCGCCGCCAACCGGGACGGATCATCGGTGTTCGCCGCTCTATGGATGGTGACCAGAAGATATTGAGCTGGCCGTAGACTCAATCGGTCCAACACATCCGAGGTGGCTTCGGCACGCGGCAGTTCGTTCCTGAGCATCTCCAACATCACATCGCCCACCCAGTGCACGCCATCCCGAATACCTTCAGCCGCCAAGTTTTCAACTGCAGACGGGGTGGCACAGAACCGGAGCGTGGATACATGGTCAGTTACTATCCGATTGATCTCTTCGGGCATTGTGCGCACACGGCTTCGGCACCCGGCCTCGACATGCCCAACCGGGATATTCAGCTTGACCGCTGCCAGCGCACCGGCCAGAGTCGAGTTGGTATCCCCGTACACAAGCACCAGATCGGGACTTTCCTTGATCATGACCCGTTCCAGCTCCGCCAGCATGCTCCCTGTCTGCTCGCCGTGACTCCCAGACCCCACCCCCAAGTGGTAGTCGGGGGTCGGAAGGCGGAGTTCCCGAAAAAAGAGGTCTGACATTTCGTCATTGTAATGTTGCCCGGTGTGGATCCACAGTTCATCGTGACGTTCTCTGAGAACACGGCTAACAATGGCCGCCTTGATGAATTGGGGACGAGCACCCACCACGGTCATGATGCGAAGCCGGCTACGCCTCATTTCTCCTCAACCACGCACATCTCCGCCCCCTGTCGCCGGTACCGAACACCGCATACCTGGCAGGCCACCTCTTCGGTAGGGCCGTCCACCCCCATCGGCAGGCGGATCCCGCAGCGACACATCCAGCCCACAAGCCTGGCGGGTGCACCCAGAACCAACCCGTAATCCGGAACGTCGCGGGTCACAACTGACCCAGCCCCGACGAATGAGTATCGTCCCAAGGTAACGCCGCAGATGATCGTCGCGTTGGCCCCAATGGTACTGCCCCGGCGCACCAGGGTACGTCGGAATTCATGCTTTCGGGAAATCTGGCTTCTGGGGTTGACGACATTTGTAAACACGGCCGAAGGGCCACAGAACACATCATCCTCCAGGATCACCCCCTCGTAAATCGAGACATTATTCTGAATCTTTACGTTATTGCCCACCAATGCATTGGATGCCACGAGTACGTTTTGCCCGATGCTACATCGGGCCCCAATCCTCGCGTGCGCCATAACGTGTGAAAAATGCCAAATCTTCGTTCCGGGTCCGATCTCACACGGCTCATCGATGACCGCCGTGTCATGCACATGACGGGGCCGTTCAGAGTTCAGAGAGACTGCCGGCATTCCCCTCGCGCCGTCCAACGCGCGCTGACAGGCTTCGAGCACGGTCAGGACTTGAACCCCGTTTGCACCATCCGTCCGAGGGACGCACCGTTCGACCACACACTTGACAAAGTGCTCGCATTCGACTTTGAGAGGCTCCACGCTCTCGATTGGAATCACGCAAGGCTCCGACGATTTCGCTACCGGAGAGCGGTTAATCCAGTCCACTCGGTGCTCGTAGAGCAGCAGCTTCCGGTCAGGAGAAAGATCGTCAAAGACAGCCATCCCCTGATCCCCGACGACGACCAACCGCTGTTCCTTATAGGGATGGAGCCATGAGACAAAGATATGTCCCTTTACGCCGCTGGCGAAGGACAGAGTGGTTACCGTGACATCGGGGATCATCGAATTCAGGTAACTTCCCCCGTGAGCTGACACTTCCACCGGGCTCTCCCCGAGCATGCGGAGGATCACGGAAATATCGTGAGGCGCAAAGCTCCACAGGATATTTTCTTCGGTCCGGACCTTACCTAGATTCAGCCTCGCCGAATACACGTATCGGATCTTGCCCAGACGCCCATCATCAACCAACCGTTTGAGTTGAACGACTGCGGGATGATACTCAAGCAGGTGCCCGACCATAAGGATCTTGTTCTGCTTTTCGGCGAGCGTGACCAGTTCGCGTCCCTCTTCAACGCGAAGAGCTAACGGCTTTTCGACAAACACGTCCTTTGAGGCCAGAAGAGCCTGGCGTGCCAACCGATAGTGAAGCACCGCAGGAGCAGCAATCACGCAGGCATGGATCTCCTGATCCGTGAAGATGTCGGAAGGATCGCGGGTTATTCGGATACCGGGGTACTGCGATCTGATCCCATCCAGCGTTTGGAGGTTTTCGTCGCAGACTGCACGGAGCACCCCAAGACTATGGAAGTTCCGGACAAGGTTCTTCCCCCAATGTCCACATCCGATCACCGCAATAGCGGGTTTCACGACATCCCTCCAGTTTACAGTTTATACGCTTGCCATTAGGCCGGCTCAAACCTGCGGCTGCCGATTGGCGCAGCTCCGCCCTGTCACTTACAGACTGCCAAAGACCGACTGCTCCTCCAGCGTCGCCTCGGTCGGCCTTAGTGAGTAGGCACGCGCGCGGTCGCCTGCTCTTGAGGCCGAAGCGTGACGATTTTCTCTTTCGGAATCCCCAGGCGAATGATCTTGGCCTGGATTTCAGCCAAGCCATCCAAGGTCGCGATCAGGACAGCGTCGAACTCCAACTCCGGGAGCGATTCAGTCGGCCTAAGAGAGCACGACAGGAACCTGTCCCTTGCGGTTCCATCGACAAACGCGACCAGCTTCAGATCCGTTTCAAGAAGGCAGAGAAATGCCATCTCCGCCAATTCGCCGGTGCCGTAGATCACCACCCGCTTAGACCCAGAGGTCGAGAGCCGAGAGAGAACATCCTGCAGAAGCCCTCGCACCTCGCGATAGTAAGATAGGGAGTACTGCATGTATTGGTAGGTCAGCTTGGATTTTTTGATCACACCACGAGGAGTCAATAGATATTTGATGCGGTTCCTGGGAATCGTCCGGATCTTGATATAGCCCTTGCGGGCCAACCGCTTCAGATAAAGGTTGGTCAATCCGAGCGCCACGCCCAGGTTCTTGGACAGCGTTCGCTGGGTGACAGCTTCGTTCTTCTCAACTTCGTTCAGAAGCTGGAGTACCCTCTGCTCCTGCGGTTCCATGCGCAGACCCATCGATCCATTCGAAATGTTCACATTTTGAACATATCGAGGAACGCTGTCAAGACAAAACCGTTACGACCTACTTTCATCAGATACTCTTCGAGGATTCTCTGGAGGGAGACTAATTAATGGGAGCGGAGCGCGGCGCAGTACCAGGGAATGGCCTCTCTCAGCCCCTCCTTCACACTATGGCTGGGCGAATAGCCGAGGCGTTGACGCGCCTTGGTGATATCCGCTTGGGAATTCCTGATATCGCCCGCACGAAACGGGCCAAACTCGGGTTCGGCATGTTTGACATCAGGCTGGGTGAGAGCTATCTCGTTTCTGATCATGTAAAAGAGGTCCAGGAGCGTGGTCCGTTCCCCGACGGCGATGTTGTAGACCGTATGGGCTTCTTGACCGTCTTCGTCGGTGGCAGCCAAAAGGTTGGCTTGCAGGACGTTATCGACGTAGCAAAAGTCTCGGCTCGTTTGGCCGTCACCGTTCACGATACAGGGCTTCCCATGCAAGAGATTGGACACCCATACGGGAATCACGGCGGCATACGGCCCGTCTGGACTCTGCCGTTTGCCAAAAACATTGAAATACCTCAGTCCTACGCAGCGCATTCCATAAGTCTTGCTGAAGACTTCGGCATACAGTTCATTGACACATTTGGTGACGGCGTAGGGTGACAGCGGTCTTCCAGTGGCATGCTCCACCTTTGGAAGAGCCTGGTGGTGCCCATAAACTGCGCTGGAGCTTGCATAGATAAACCGCTTCACCTTCGCGTCTCTGGCTGCAACTAGCACGTTGAGGAAGCCCGTGACATTCGATTGGTTCACGACCTGAGGATCGGCAATCGACCGAGGAACGGATCCCAGGGCGGCTTGGTGGAGCACGTAATCAACTCCGGCGCAAGCTTTGGCACAGGCCGCGGGCTGGGCAGTATCACACTCGAGAAACGTAAAATTCGCCCACCTTGTAGGTCCAACACACTGTTGCACGTCATACAGGTTTTGGCGACGACCAGTGGAGAAGTTGTCCATCCCCACGACCCGCTGATCGCATTTCAGCAACATCTCTAGGAGATTCGAGCCGATAAACCCAGCCACACCGGTAACCAGCCAGCATTTCCCCCTAGCCTCCAACGCACGCTTGATATCCACGATTTGGCCTGTCACATACTCCCGTGCTGCAGCCTGCTCACGATTGCGCGCCAATATCCCACGATCCCTGTCCCTGTTCAAAAGCTCGAGACCATCCCCAGGCCACGAGCCCAGCTAGGAATAGCAGTCCTAGTAAGCCATTGGACACCCGAGACAACGCGCTGAAAACAGACGGAGCGTAGACAAATTCCACCAAGTGGG
>Ga0194120_10005410_pt1 | contig 18856 bp, 16 predicted proteins | sample TA2MahCa65mmetaG_FD_148642 | JGI IMG/M metagenome (GOLD analysis project Ga0194120, IMG submission 148642) | Freshwater microbial communities from Lake Tanganyika, Tanzania - TA2015019 Mahale Deep Cast 65m | ecosystem: Environmental > Aquatic > Freshwater > Lake | place: Tanzania: Lake...
TTCGTCTGACGAGCATCGCTGCCGTATCGCCTTTACGATCCGGTGGGTAGGTGGCATAATCCATTTGGGAATCCTAGCGGTACGGATCGAGCGCGCACGGCGCTCGTCGGGTTGCCGCCTCGTACTTACCACGTTGGCTTCGACGGTAGATCACGGGCCCGGAGAAGCGCTGAAAGGAAACAGCATATGGCGGCTGTGCAGGAAGGGCTCAAGGACGTCGCCGTCGCAGAGACCAAAGTCTGCTTTATCGATGGCGAAATCGGGAAGCTGTTGTACCGCGGCTACAACATCCAGGACTTGGCGACCCAGGCTTCGTTCGAGGAGGTCGCCTACCTGCTGTGGCAGGGGGTCTTCCCGACCCGGGCGCAGTTGAGCGACCTCAATGAGCAGTTCGTGGCGGAACGGGCGATCGACGCTCGCGTGTTGGATACCATCCGAGCCTTGCCCCGCTCGGCAGATCCGATGGACGCGCTTAGAACCGCCGTCTCGTTCCAGTCCGCCTTCGACCCGGAGCTGGGAGACAATTCCCACGACGCCAACATGCGGAAGGCGGTTCGTCTCACCGCCAAGTTCCCGACCATGATCGCCGCGTTCCACCGACACCATCTCGGGCTCGACCCCATCGCTCCGCTGAGCGAAGATAGCCTCGCCGGCAACTTCCTCTACATGGTCAGCGGCAAGCGACCCGATCCGTACGTGGCGCGGACGCTCGACACATCGCTCGTTCTACACGCCGATCACGGGTTCAACGCCTCGACCTTCACGGCGCGCGTTACTTGCGCCACGCTGTCCGACATGTACGCGGGCGTGGTCGCCGGCATCGGGGCGCTGAAGGGACCCCTGCACGGTGGGGCGAACTTCGCCGTCCTCGAGATGCTGAAAGATATCGGCTCCGCGGCGCGTGCGAAGGACTACATCAACGAAGTGCTCGCCGGCAGGCGGAATGCCCCGACACTTCCGCCCAAGCGTGTCGCCGGTTTCGGACACCGCGTCTACAAGGCGCACGACCCGCGAGCCAACGTCCTGAAGGGCATGTCGCGAACGCTCGGAGAACGGGCGGGCGACCTCCGCTGGATCGAGATCTCCGAGGCGGTCGAACAGGCGATGGACAATGCCGGAATGTCGGATAAGGGCGTCTACGCCAACGTCGACTTCTACTCGGCGTCGTCCTACTACACGATGGGGCTCGACATTTCGCTATTCACGCCGATCTTCGCGATGGCGCGCATCACCGGATGGACGGCGCACATCATGGAACAGCACGACAACAACAAGCTGATCCGACCCATCGAAATCTACGTCGGCGAGATGGACCTGCCGTACGTGCCCATCGACAAGCGCTAGTCGAGAACCGGGCACGGCTCCGTCTCCCATGGGCGGAGCCGTTCCCATCTCCCACGAACGGGATACCGATGCGATTCGGGTGCTGCGTCGCGCTGGCATCGTTCGTGCCTCCGACATCCGGGGCGAGCCAGCTCAACGTCCGCGACGCCCACCAGGCGCGCCTCGCCGCTCTGCCGCCCGCGATGGCGGTGCTCGAAGACGCCGGCTGCGACTTCATGGAGTTCGGTGTGGGCATGGTCGTGCCCGAGTCGCCGGATACGGACTTTGAAGCGTTGCGGGATGTTGTGGCGACGTCGCGCCTGGTTCCCGAGTGTTTCAATAGCTTCATCCCGCCCGATCTGAAGCTCGTCGGACCCGACCGTGACTGGTCTCGCATCGGCCGCTACGTCGGTTCGGCTGCCGAACGTGTCTCCGCTCTCGGCGGCAAGGTGATCGTCTTCGGAAGCGGGGGAGCCCGCAACGTTCCCGACGGGTTTCCGCGAGCCGATGCCGAGTTGCAGGTGGTCGAGTTTCTGAACCTGGCAGCCGGACACGCCCGCCGTAACGGCATCTCCATCGCCATCGAGCCGCTCAACCGGCGCGAATCGAACATCCTGAACAGCGTCGCAGAAGCCGATACGATGGCGAGACGTGTCGATGCCGACGAGATCAACGTTCTGGTCGACTTCTACCACCTCGACGAAGAGCGCGAGGCGATGTCCAGCATCGTCGACGCCGGGTCGCGGGTGACCCACGTGCACGTCGCCGACGCAGGCAGGTTGCATCCGGGCAGCGGCTCCTACGACTATCCCTCCTTCTTCGCCGCCCTCAGCGCCGCAGGCTACGATGCCCGCATCTCAGTCGAGTGCAACTGGCGCGACTACGCCTCGGAAGCGCCGAAGTCGATCGACTTCCTGCGACACGCGCATGCGGCAGCGCAAGCTGCCCGCTGATTCCCGTAATCAGCGGGCCCATCCCTCACGTTGTCCATGTGCCGGGAGAGAGTGCCGGGAACGCCCTCGGCGACGGTTAAACAGGACGCAGGCACAATCCGCGCCGCTACTGAGCTTGACCGCCTTTCCGGCACGTTGTATACTCAAGAACCTTCGTCCGAGCCGTGCAGCCCGGACGCAGCGCGACGTCGGGCGCCCTGCAATGCGTCCGAGCCGGTCGCGACGTCAGGGATCGACCAGAGACGCCGACAATGGGAGGTTCCCCATGATGACCCCGAACAAGCCGCCAGACGGGGAACGCGTGCGTGGTATCCCGCCGCGCGACGACGGATCGGCGGAAGCTCGCGACGACGACATCCGCCGCTACGTCGAGCGGATCCGCGAGCTGGATGGGATCATCGAGGCGATGCAGTCCGAGATGAGCGACCTGCGCCGCAAACTCAACAGCGTCTCCTCGGACGAAGCCGAGATGAAGCTGTATGAGGCATCGCGGGAGATGGTGAAGCTCCATCGTCGGAACCGCGAGCTCAGCGGCGCCCTCCAGGAAGCCAAGGAGCAGCTTTCGCTCCTGCGCGAAAAGGTCGAGAAGCTCAGTGCGCCTCCGAACAACTACGGGGCGTTCTTGGGCCCCAACGAGGACGGCACGGCGAACATCAACCTGCTGGGCAAGAAAATGCGGGTCAACCTCGACCCGTCCATCGCGCTCGAATCGTTGCACCGCGGCCAGGAGGTCATCGTCAACGGCGCATACAACGTCGTTGCCGTCGCGCCGACCGACCGACACGGCGAGGTCGTCAAGGTGAAGGACATCCTCGACTCCGAGCGCATGGTCGTGTCGATGCGCGCCGACGAGGAACGCGTGGTCAACCTGTCGGGCGACCTCGACACCAGCGTTCTCAAGCCCGGCGACAACATCCTGCTGAACCTCCAGACCGGCATCGCCGTCGAAAGGCTCCCGAAATCCGAAGTCGAGGACCTGTTGCTGGAAGAGGTCCCGGACGTCCACTACGACAACATCGGCGGTCTGGAACAGCAGATCGAACAGATCCGAGATGCCATCGAGTTACCGTACCTCTACCCGGAGCACTTCAAGGAATTCAACCTGCGCCCCCCGAAGGGCATCCTGCTCTACGGGCCCCCCGGCTGCGGCAAGACGCTCATCGCCAAGGCGGTCGCGAACAGCCTCGCGCAGAAGGCTCGCGAGATGTCCGGCGACGACCAGATTCGGGCGTTCTTCATCAACATCAAGGGCCCGGAGCTGCTCAACAAGTACGTCGGCGAGACGGAACGCAAGATCCGCGAGGTGTTCCAGCGAGCCCGAGAGAAGGCGCAGGAAGGGATGCCCGTCATCATCTTCTTCGACGAGATGGACTCTCTCTTCCGAACGCGCGGACTGGGCATCTCATCCGACATGGAATCGACGCTGGTGCCCCAGTTCCTCGCCGAGATCGATGGCGTCGAGGGATTGCGGAACGTCATCGTGATCGGCGCGAGCAATCGGCAAGACCTGCTCGATCCGGCGGTTCTGCGACCCGGTCGCCTCGACGTCAAGATCAAGATCGACCGCCCGACGGTCGACGGCGCTCGCGACATCTTCTCGAAGTACCTCACGCCGGATCTGCCGATCCAGTTGGAGGACGCCGCGCCCAACGAGACGCTCGAACAGTCGGTTCAGCGCCTGATTGACCGGGCTGCGGATGCGATGTACCGTGTTTGCGACGAGAACCGGTTCCTCGAGTTGACCTACTCGCGGGGCGAGCGCGAAGTCCTCTATTTCAAGGATTTCGCGAGCGGCGCGATGATCGAGAACATCGTCGCGCGGGCGAAGAAGTGGGCTCTCAAGCGCGCCATCGACGGCGGCAAGAAGGGCATCCGCTTCGCGGACGTCGAACGCGCCATCCGCGACGAGTTCAAGGAAAACGAAGACCTTCCGAACACGAAGAACCCGGATGAGTGGGCAGCCATCTCAGGCAGAAAGGGCGAACGGATCGTCAACGTCAAACTCCTGGTCAGCGCCGAGGAGAAGGAGAAGAAGCGTGACGTCCGGGTCGTCAGTGCGGGTCACTACTTGTAGGCGTCGGGACGGGATCTCCGAATAGCAGTCTGTGAGGACGGGGCGGCGCATGTCGCCCCGTTTCCGCAGTCGGGCGCACGGCAGGAAGGCAGCGGCTTCGGTGGCTCTCCCCAAGGTCATGGGAATCGAGACGGAATACGGGATCATGGTCCGCAACGCCGCGGACTTCGATCCCGTCGCATCCTCGACCCTGGTCGTCAACAGCTACAAGGAGCGCGACCTGCGCCAAGTCGTCTGGGACTACGCGCAGGAGAACCCCCTTCTGGATGCGCGCGGGTTCCAGACGGAGGCAGAAGCCCCTCCGCCCGACGACGAGAGCAACGCCGTCATCAACGACATCCTGACCAACGGCGGACGCTACTACGTCGATCACGCGCACCCCGAGTACTGCACGCCCGAATGCGCCAACGCCCGCGATCTCGTCATCTACGACAAAGCCGGGGAACTCATCCTCGACATGAGCTCGCGCATCGCCGAGCAAGCCCTGGACAACCGCCGCGAGATCATCGTCTACAAGAACAACTCGGACCGGAAGGGTCACAGCTACGGCTGCCATGAGAACTACCTCATGGCGCGCCACACCGCGTTCCAAGCGATTGTCGAAGGCGCGATGCCCTTCTTCGTGACCCGCCAGATATTCGCCGGTTCGGGCAAGGTGGGGGCTGAGAACGGGTCGGATCCCATCGACTACCAGATATCCCAGCGGGCGGACTTCTTCGAAACCGAGGTCGGCTTGAGCACGATGGTCGACCGCCCGATCATCAACACGCGCGACGAACCCCACGCGGACGAGAAGCAGTTCCGGCGGTTCCACGTCATCGTCGGCGACGCGAACATGTCCGAATACGCCAACTACCTCAAGGTGGGAACCACGGCGCTGGTTCTATCGATGATCGAAGACGGCATCGTCGACGGGCAGTATCGTCTGAGGAATCCGGTCCAAGCGATCCGAGACGTGTCGCGCGACATGACGTGCCGCAAGCGCATCCGTCTGGAAGACGGACGAGACATGTCGCCGATTGCCATCCAGCGCGCCTACCACGCCCTCGCCAGCCAGTATCTCGGCGACAAACCCGCCGACGAGCACGACGAGATCCATCGCGACGTGCACGCGAAGTGGGGCGAGGTTCTCGACAAGCTCGAGCAAGACCCCATGCAGCTCAGCAAGGAGCTGGACTGGGTCATCAAGTACTCGTGGCTCTCCGCATACCGCAAACGCCACTCGCTCCAGTGGGACGACCACCGACTGACGATGTTGGACCTCCAATACCACGACGTTCGCCCCAACGTCGGCATGTACTACCGCTTGGAGAAGGCTGGGCACGTGCGCCGGATCGTATCTCAGGAAGCGGTCCTCCATGCCATGACGAACCCGCCGATGGACACGCGAGCGTACTTCCGGGGCATGTGCCTCAAGCGGTTCCCGCACGAGGTCCACGCCGCCAGTTGGAACTCGCTCATTTTCGACATCAGCGGCAAGGCGCTCCACAAAATCCCGATGCAAAACCCGCTGCGTGGCACGAGAGCCATGGTCGGCGACGTGATCCAAGGATCGCGTTCCGCCGCCGAACTCGTCGAAGCCATCGAACGCAAGCCCGGTGAAAGCAGTTAGGAGGCGTTCACCATGCCCGAATCCAGTCAGAAACAGACCCAGCACGAAGAGGCGAACCGGGAAGCCTCCGAGCAGGAGATGAACGCCGAGGTCATCGAAGAGGGACAAGCCCTCAAGGATGACATCGACAAACTGCTGGACGAGATCGACGAGCTGCTCGAGGAAGACTCGGAGGAGTTCGTCGAGAACTACATCCAGCGGGGCGGCGAGTAGCAGCCTGCCGTCATCGGCACTCGATCCACTCAAACCGACCGACCGCTGCTTGGGAGACCCGTCTGTGTGGCGCCATGAGCTGGCTCAGACCGATTTCATCGCGTTGATCCGGGAGCGCCATCCGCACCTGATGCCGACCACGTTGGATACGGAGTCGTCCGCGCTCGCCGGCGCCCCTCACGGCACGACGATCCTCGCGCTCCGCTACGCCGACGGCGTCATCATCGCGGGAGATCGACAGGCGACCTCCGGCTACGAGATCGCCGACCGGAACATCGAGAAGGTGTTCACCACCGACGATCACTCGGCAATCGCCATCGCCGGCGTGGCGGGACCCGCGATCCAGATGGCGAAGCTCCTGCGGACGCAGTTGGAGTTCTATGAGAAGGTCGAGGGAACGGTTCTCACTCTGGAAGGGAAGGCGAACTACCTGGGCTTGATGATTCGCCAGAACTTCCCGGCGGCGATCCAGGGACTGATCGTCGTGCCGATCTTTGCCGGCTACGACCTGCGCCGCAACGAAGGACGCATCTTCAAGTACGACATCACGGGCGGCAGGTACGAGGAGGCGGAGTACTTCGCCACGGGTTCCGGCGGCAAGGACGCGCGCACGACCTTCAAGAAGCGCTACCGGCGTCGGATGCCGCTCAATGACGCCCTCCGTGCGGCGGTCGAGGCGTTGATCGACGCCAGCGACGAGGACACAGCCACCGGCGGTGTCGACGACATCCGAGGCATCTACCCGACGATCAAGACGGTGACGCGAGACGGCATCCACGACGTTGGCGTGTCGGACATCCGCCAGGTCACCGAAGGGATCCGCGCCGACCTGCGCGAGCTCCACGCGCCGGACGACGAATAACGACACGACGGTTCGGATGCCCGCATGACTTCACCGGTGTTCTGGTCCGCTGCCGAAGCCGCCGCCGCCATCCGCGAGCGGCGTATCTCCGCGTCCGAGCTCTGTGCCGCCTACCTGGACCAGATCGCCCGCCACAACCCCAGACTGAACGCCATCGTCACGCTCGACGCAGACGCCGCGCGTGTCCGTGCTCACGCAGCCGACCGAGCCCTGGCGTCCGGCGAGGTCTGGGGACCCCTCCACGGCGTGCCCGTGACGATCAAGGACTCCCTCGAAGTCGCTGGCATGCGCACGACGAGCGGCTATTCGCCTCTCGCCGATCACGTGCCGGAGCACGATGCGACGGTCGTCGCGCGGATCCGCCAAGCTGGGGCGATCATTCTCGGCAAGACGAACCTGCCGCCACTCGCCGGCAACTTCCAGACGGACAACCCGCTCTTCGGGCGGAGCGCCAATCCGTGGAACCTCGAGCACACGCCGGGCGGATCCACGGGCGGGGGAGCCGCCGCCCTCGCCGCCGGGCTGTCGGCGCTGGAGATCGGCAGCGACATTGGCGGATCGGTGCGGAACCCCGCCCACTACTGCGGCGTCTACGCGATCAAGCCCACGGACAACCTCGTGTCGAGGGCGGGGCACATCCCGGAGTTGCCGGGCGTTCTGCCAGGCATCCGGCACATGGGCGTCATGGGCCCTATCGCCCGCTCTGTGGACGATCTGGAGCTCGCTTTGACGCTCATCGCCGGTCCCGACGGGCGTCGGTGGGAGGTTCCGCCGGTTCCGCTGATCCGTCAGGAGACGCAGGCGCTCCCATCGCTGCGGATCGCGTGGACGGACACGTTCGGATTGCTCCCGACTGAGGAGACCCGACGAGCGATCACGGCGCTCGCCGTCACACTGGAACGCGCAGGATGTCACATCGAGCGCCGCGAACCGGCTGGCTTCGATTTCGAGTCGTGCTGGCTCGCGTGGGGCGAGCTCTTCGAGGCGGAGGTCGGTTCCACGATGTCCGACGAGGACGAAGACGCGCGGCTCGATCTGATCGGCGCCCGGTTGGACTCGGACGATCCGCTCGCGCGGGGCATCGCACGCGGAGCCCACGCGACGATGCGCGCGTTCGCCTCCGCGCTGAACCGACGCGACGTGCTCATCGGGAGTTTGGAGGCACTGTTGGGCGAGTTCGATGCGCTGATCTGCCCGGTGACAGCGACTCCCGCCATCGCCCACCAACCGACCGGCGACCCGATCCGCGTAGACGACCGAGGGGTACCCTATTGGCTGGCTGGACTCGCCCACTGCACGCCGCTCAACCTGACGGGGCATCCCGCCGTCGTACTGCCGCTGACGCGTTCGTCTTCGGGTCTGCCCATTGGGGTGCAGGTCGTCGGCAGGCGCTGGGGCGACATGTCGCTCCTTGCCGTCTGTCGAGCAGTCGATTCTCTCATTGGACGGGTAGGACCCCCTCCGGGCTGCTAGGCAGCGCCGGCGCGACATGGTTTCCGGTGTCCTCACAACATGGAAACGGATGAACGGCACAAGAGGAGGAGCCCACGATGCATCGGTACCTGAGATATGGTCTGGGGATCGCCGCGCTGATCGCGTTTGGGGTGGGTGCAGCTCACGCGCAAGAGCTGGACGCCGTGAAGACGAAGACCTATCCGGTCTACAACACCGGCGGATTCAAGATCAAGATCGATGCCCAGTACGGCGATTGGGACTTCGCCAAGACGGTTCTGGTCATGGGCAAGGACTCATGGGAGCCCCTGGGCGGGACTCGCGACAGCGACAAGGACATCACGGCGCGCATGCGCGTCGTTTATGACGCGAACAACCTCTACTTCGCCGCCATCGTCGATGACGACGAGTACGTCGCCGACGGCGCGAACCCGTGGGAGAACGACGGAGCCCAACTTGCCATCGACAGCTCCGGTGGCAAGATCGCAGCCGGGTGGCCCAACGGCACGACCCACCTCTACAACTTCGCCATCAAGAACGGCTGGCTCAAGGAGGCGGGCCCCTTCCAGGGCGACGCCGAGATCCAGATGAAGCGCGACGAGGGCGCGAAGCAGACTCTGTTCGAGTGGCGGATGCCCAGCGACATCTTCGCCAAGAAGGGAACCGAGCTGAAGGCGGGCGCTCAGATCGCGTTCGCGATCATCTTCAACGACAGCGACAAGAACGCGCCGGGACAGACCGGCTGGGTCGGGTGGGGTAACCACACGATCGTCTTCGGCAAGAACCCCGAAGAGATGCAGACGCTCGTCCTCGACGCGAAAGCGCTGTCTGTCGAGCCTGACGGCAAGGCGACGACGACTTGGGCAGGGCTCCGAGTCCCGTAGCCGGATACCCACACAGAGGAACGGGCGGTACGTCGGACGTACCGCCCATGGCGTGCTCAGAGCCGGAGAAGCACGCTCAGCGCTTGGCTTCTGCCCACGTTGTCGCGAGCTTTGCCTTGGCATCGACGGAGAGCCCGCCTCGGAGCGCCGCAGACAAGCCCTCCTTCGCGATCTTCGCGATGTCGGCTTCGTCGAGGGCGACGTTGAAGATTGCCGCGTCGTCGATGATCCCGACGAAGTAGGACCCACCGCCCCAGCGGCCTATCTCGACCACCTTATCCGTCACCGGATGCTTCCCGGCGCGTGTGCTCTGACCCGCTCGAACTCCGTCCACGTAGATCTTGATATGGTCGACGCCGCCCTTGGCGTCCTCGTCATAGGTCGCAGCGAAGTGGATCCACGTCTTGAGGGACGGAACCGCCGCGCTGGCTCTGGGCTCCCAGTTGCCAGCGACCTTGATGAAGGCGGACATGCGGTTCCCCTCGCCTGGGGGATCGATGCGCAGCAGGTACTCATCGCTCTTGGCGATGATCTGCCGCCAGTCGCCGATGTCCTTGGCGTAGAAGTACGCCATCATCGTGAGCTGCTTGCCGCACTGCAGCTCCGGCGCGTCCGGAATGCTGACCCAGGACTTGCCGTCGAACTCCAGCGCCTTGCCGAACTTGCCGTCCGTCCACTTAGCGCCGGTGATGGTTCCGGTGAACTTGTGGGCCCCGCTGTCGGGAACGTCTCCGCCCTTGCCCTCGTCCATCAGCCAGACGCCCACAGCAGTGGCTGGGTCGATCGCGGCTCCCGCCGCAAACACGCCGAGCAGGTACGTCACAGCGCACGCCACGACGGTATGTCTCATGCGAGGCATCGTCTCCCTCCATCTCACGTCTCGGTGTCCTTGGTGAACACCTGGTTGCGCGGAACGGCGGTCTCCAGGTTGCCGATCTTCCGCATGGTGATGTCCTGTTCCTCCGTCGGGTCGGGCAAGCCCGTCTCCGACAGCCGGCGCTGCAGGAATGCCTGAAGCTCTCCGCGAAGCTGCGCGGCGACTTCCGGCGCTTCGTCGATGAGGTTGCGCTGCTCCTCCGGGTCCGAAACCAGGTCGTAGAGCTCGTCCGTCGTCTTGTTGTAGACGACCGGCGTATGCCCCGTCTCGACGATCAGCTTCCAGCGGTTCGTCCGCCAGGCGCGTTTGCGCATCCACCCGTTCTCGGTCATGTAGATCGCATCGCGGCTGCCGGCGTCGCTCGCGTTCTCGATGACCGGCTTGAGCGAAGCGCCCTCCATCCGCTCGTCCGCCGCGACCTGTGACAGTCCGCAGAAGTCGAGGATCGTCGGCGCGATGTCCGAGTGGGCGACGATGCCCGCGCGACGCTCGTTGAACGGCACGTACTCCGGGTGACGGAACACGAGCGGCACGTGCACGTTCGTGTCGTAGAGCCCGTGGTGGTCGTACCACAGGGCGTGCTCGTCGAGCTCTTCGCCGTGGTCCGCCGTGATGACGATGAGCGTGTCATCCATCAGGTCGTGATGCGTCAGGTAGTGCCAGAGCTGCTGCATGGAGTGATCCATGTAGGCGATCTCGGCGTCGTAGAGCGAGTTGACGTAGTTCCGGTCGGTCCAGACCTTCGCCTTGGCGCGGTTGTCCGGGTCATCGGCGTCGGGCTTGAACATCCAGTTGAGGAAGTAATACTTGAACGGCTCGCAGTCGTAGACCTCGTCCATCGAACGGTTCTCTGGGTCGCACTCGTCGCCCGTGTAGAACATGCGCTCCCACGGCTCAGGCGGCAGGTAGGGCGTGTGCGGATCCCAGTAGTGAAGGAACCCGAAGAAGGGCTTGTCCTGCGCCCGCGCCTGGTCGAGCAGGCGGAACACGGTCGAGTTAACGGCCTCGGCTTTCCGGGCCGCCTTGTGGCGCATCGTCCACGAGTAGCCCTCGTAGAGCTGGAACCCACGCGCGAACCACCTGCCGAGGTTGTCCGCCGCGAAGGTGAAGTAGCCCTGCCCCTGCATGATCTCAGCGAGCGTGTGGATGCCCTCGTCGAGGTTCAGCTTGCCGCCCTGCGTGACGATCTGGTGCGTCAGAACGTCCTTGCCGGTGAAGAGCGTCGTGTGTCCGGGATGGGTCGGGATGTGCGGCGCGATGCACGTCTCGAACACGGTTCCCTGAGCTGCGAGGTCGTCCAGGTAGGGCGACGTCAGGTTGCTGTGTCCGTAGAGTGACAGGCTTCGCGCGCGCGTGGTGTCGAGTGAAATCAGGATGACATTCATTCGGATATGGGCTCCCTCGATGCGCTCGATTGCGTGATCTAGAACTCGAAAACTCGGACTTCGTAGACCTGGGCGCACCCCGACCGGTCGGAAGTGTATACCACATGCGAGCCGTCCGGGCTAAACGACGGGTGCGGGTGCGTGTGCTGCGGCGCGTGAACCTTCGGATACGGCTTCCGCGAGTACGGGAACGGACCCGCCCAGTGGTCGCCCACATTCGACGCTCCGGGGAAGCAGAGCGTTCGCCGTGCGCCAGTCGCCGCATCGACGAGCTGGAGCCCGATGTCCGGCAGCGTCGTGTCGCAGACGAACGCCGTGCCGTCGAGGCGAGCACTGGCGTGCCACGCGTTGAGCTCTGCAACCGTCCTGACCTTCCCGGACTCGGCGTGCGCCATCCGAAGCCCCCGGGGCCAGTCGGTGAAGACGATCTCCAGGCTCCTGGGAACCCACGACTCGTGCGTGACCCATTCCATCGGCTTCGACGGATAGAGGTACCGGTTCCCCGACCCGTCGCGTCGAATGACCCAGATGCGCTGATCCAGCGGGCCCGCGTACTGGATCCACGTGTCGTCGTCCGGGCAGAACTGGACGTGCATCACCGTGTCGCGCTCCAGGATCGTCTCCGCCGCTCCCGTGGACGTGTTGACGACGACGATGGAGTCGCCCTTCGGCGTTCGCTCCGCCACGGCGAGCCACTTGCCGTTGGCGCTCAGCGAGCAGCTCGCCGATCCGCCGGTGATGGAACCAGCATGGTCTCCGATGCGCCGCAGGCAGGTCTCCGCGAGCGTCTCGGCGTCCATCGCCCAGACGCCGCCACCGGCGATGAAGTAGACCCCCGATCCATCGCGTGACGGAACGACCGACCACTCGTTGAGATCGTCTCGGTCGGTCATCTGGAGCAGCGTGCCGCCGCGACCCATCTCGCAGAACACGTTGGGCGCGCCGGTGCGGTGCGAGACGAAGTGGAGCCGTTCGGGCTCCCTGGCGAAGGCGCAGATGTAGAAATAGGGGTGGTGCGTCAGCGATGGATGCGTCGTGACCTGTCGGACTTCCGCGCCGGTCTGCGGATCACGATAGGAACGGGATTCCGATGGGAACGTGTCGCCCTTCGCCATCGGGTCCCTCAGTTCGGGCAGTCGAGGCCGAGGGCGGTCAGGGCGTCTCGGATCGCCGCGACGGCTTCGGGACGTAGCGAACGGAGCGGGCCCCGCATGTGCATCGACGGGAACCGTCCCAGGAGCCATCGGGCGCACTTCATCCGCTGGTGGGCGTCGCCGCTCGGTTCCCCGAAGGAATAGACGATCCTCGACAACGGATCGACGAGCGCTTGCGCCTTCCGCGCTCCCGACAGGTCTCCCGCCAGTGCGCACTCGACGATCTCGACGATGAGCTCTGGCACGAAGCCGGCGAAGCCCACGAGAGCGCCGTCGGAACCCTCCAGGAGCGTCGGCAGCAGGTATTCGTCGTGGCAGGTGAGGATCGACACGTCGGGATGGGCCGCCTTGAGTGTCTCGTAGTCGTAGCGCCATCGCGCCATGTCGCGCGTGCCCATCTTGATCGAGACTACATGCGGCATGGCGGCGAGCGCGAGCATTTCGCGCAGGCTGTAGCCCGCCTTCGTCCACGTCGGGTACTGGTGGACGATGATGCGGATGTCCGCACCCAGAGCCACGTCCTCGAAAAATCCGAGCGCCGTCTCGCTCGTCCGCCCAAACCGCAGCCAGTGATGCGGCGGCATGAGCAGGATGGCGTCCGCGCCGGACTCCTTCGCCGCGACTGCCTGATCGATGGCTTCGAGGCTGCCCTCCGCCGACACGCCCGACACGACGCGCACGCGCTCGCCTGCGGCTTCAGAGACGATGCGCGTCACCTCGGCCCGCTCGCGCGCACGGAGCGATGTGATCTCGCCCGTATGTCCGTTGCAGACGACGCCACGGATGCCCTCGACACGCGACAACTCGTCGATATACGCGGCGAGACCCTCAGCGTCGATGGAATCGTCGTCGTGGAACGGGCACAGCGTGGCGGGGAACACGCCCGTCCACGGGATGCGCTCTCGGCTCATCTGCCTCCTCATCCAAGGTCTCAGTGCTGCGTCAGAGCGGCAGCGAGACTCGCCGCCCCTCTTTCGCCGAGCGGTACGCGCCGAGAATCATCTCGATGCAGACCTTGCCAGCGCGAGCGTCCGCGTGGGGCACATCGGGGTTCTTCAGGTACTCGATGAAGGGACGCGCGACGGCGGCGATCCGCGCACCATGTCCGGCGGGAATCTCGAAGCCCAGGTCCTGCCAGCCGCGGTCCGCCTGGTCGGCGCGGTAGAGCTTTAGGCCGATGGGGTTGGTGATCCCCTTCGTCGAGGTCGAGGGCCCATCGTCGTGGTTCTGGATGACGACGCCCCTATCGCCGTAGACCTCCGTCGTGTTCTCGCCCGCCCAGACGACCGACGAGTTCAGAAGGATCGCCATCGCGCCGTTCTTGAACCGGTAGATGGCGCACCCCGTGTCGTCGGGAGCCGCCGTCGTCAGCAGGTTGTCGATCTCCGCGACGACGCTGACCGGCTCCCCCAGTATCCACAGCAGGAAGTCGGCGGCGTGGGAGGCGTCGTCCATGAACATGCCCATGTTCTTCACGGGATCGACGTGCCACGACGAGTGGAACGCCTCGTTGAAGAGCACACCGATGCAGTGACGCCGTCGGACGATGCCAATCTTGCCCAGCGTCCCGTCGTCGATGAGGTGCTTGATCATCTGGTTCATCGGGTCTTGGCGCATCTGGTACGCCATCGAGAAGAGGACTCCCGACTTGTCCACGTCCGAGATGATCTGGTCGCAGTCCTCCAACGTCAGCGCCATCGGCTTCTGAAGGAGAACGTTCTTCTTGGCGTCGGTGGCCATTCGGACCATTTCGGCGTGCCGATAGGTCTCGATCCCGATCATGACCGCGTCCACTTCCTTGTGGCGTGCGACCTCTTCCGGCGATTTGCAGAGCTGCATCCCGTACTGGCTCGCCATGGAGCCGCCGCGACTGGCGTCGTCATCCCAGCAGGCGACGAGGCGCGCATCCTCGAAGTTGGCGATCTGCGAACAGTAGGACCCAACGTGACCGTGAGCGAAGCTCAAAATGCCGATGCCGATCTTAGCCATCGTTTGCCCTATCCTGCGTAACAGCGATCAGAGGTAGCCGAGCTCCTCCAGCCGCTGTGCGATGACCGCTTCGTCATCGTCGGTGAACGTGTTGCCGGTCTCGAACCGTCGCAGCAGGCTCGTGCCGTGGAAGGCTTCTGGCGGCTCGACTCCGAAGAGATCGAGCACCGTCGGAGCGACGTCGAGGAGTGACATGCCCTCAATGGGAACTTCGCGCGAGGGAATCCCGGGCCCGGCGGCGATCAGGATGCCGTTCTCGGCGTGGTTCGCGTCGTCGGGGCCCGTGTCGTTCTCGAAGACGTGAACCGATCCGGTGCCCACCTGTCCGATGGAACGCCAATGGAGCCCGCCGAAGATGGCGATGAGGTCCGGCGCGATCCCCCGGACGTTCCGGTAGATGTCCTCCGGCTTGTAGACCCCCGTGCCAATCGGATTGCCGTTCTCGTCGCCCAACGCTTCGAGCCCGGCGATGAGTTCGGATCGAAGGGCATCGACGCCTTCCGCCGGAACGGTTCCGTTGGGCTCCCGACCCTCGACGTTCAGGAAGATGCGTCCGTAGTAGCCGCCATCGCCCCAAGCGCGCGTGCCGGACCAATCCACCATGCTCGGCATCAGCCGGGTCGGCGCGGTCGGCTCCGAGAGCAGCTTCAGATATCCGTTGCGGATGAGCCACTCGTTGACGCAAATGCCTCCGTCCATTCGCTTGGCGCCGTGGTCCGAGACGACGAAGACGGTCGTCTCGTCGCCCAATGCCTCGAGGAGCTCCCCCAGGTGTTCGTCGAGCCGAATATAGAACTCGCGCATCGCGGTCGCGTACGGATGTCCCGGTTCATGGAGCCGATGCTCCGGGTCGGAGAACCGCCAGAAGGCGTGGTGGATGCGGTCGGTTCCCATCTCGACCATCGCGAAGAAGTCCCACGACTTCGACGCCACGAGATGCTTGGCGACGCGGAAGCGCTTGTCCACCATGGCGTAGAGCTGCGTCAGTAACCCGTCGCGGTCGTTGGTGCGGAACCCGGCGACATCCAGCATGTACCCGTCGGCGACGCGCTGGATTTCCGCTCCGAGCTGGGGCGGATGGGTGAAGGGTCGGTTCGTATCAGGCGTGAGGAAGCACGAGACGAGGTGTCCGCGCACGGACTTCGGCGGGTACGTCAGGGGAACGCCGAGGACGATGTTCTCCCTGCCCTCTGCTCCGAGGACATCCCACACCGCTGGTTCGTTCACGGAACCCGATGACGCGAAGAACAACCCGTCGTACGAGTAGTCGAGCCGGTTGCGGAACCCGTAGATGCCCAGCGAGCCCGGATCCTGGCTCGTCATCATCGACATCCACGCCGGAACCGTGATGGGCGGGATCGTGCTCGCCAGCGAACCGTGAACGCCGCGCGACACAAGGCTCTTGAGGTTCGGCAGAGAGTCGAGCCATGCCCCGAACAGGAACTCCGGTGGCGCGCAGTCCAACCCGATGAGGGCAACGCGCCGATCCACGTGGTCGGTCATTCGAGCCTTCCTCCGGTATTTGCCCGTCGCGAGCCAATATAGACGCCCCTGCGCCGCCCGTCAATCCCGGCGCTTGCGCGGGCGAGGGCGACCTGTCAGGCTTGTCGTCCGCGCCGACGCCGATCCGAAACCAACACGCGGGAGAACCCATGTCCACCGACACCCTCTACGTCGCCTCCGACTTCACGCCGCCCGGCGGGTTCACCCAAGGCATCGAGGGACCCGCCTGCGACCGCCACGGGAACCTGTACGCCGTCAACTACGTCCGCCAGCACACCATCGGCAAGGTGACTCCCGACGGCGCGTGCGAGGTCTTCCTCGAACTGCCCAACGGCAGCATCGGCAACGGAATCCGGTTCGACAGCCGTGGCAGGATGCTCATCGCCGACTACACGAACCACAACGTGCTCGTCGTGGACATGGGAACGCGCGACATCCACGTGGGTGCCCATGAGCCGACGATGAATCAGCCCAACGACATCGCCATCGGAGCCAACGACATCGTCTACGCGAGCGATCCGAACTGGGGCGCGTCGACGGGTCAGATATGGCGCGTCGAACTCGACAAGGGCGTGACACGCCTCGAAGCGGACATGGGCACGACGAACGGCATTGAGATCAGCCCCGACGAACGCACGCTCTACGTCAACGAGACCGTCCAGCGGAACATCTGGGCGTACGACCTGAGCCCTGGCGGCAGCATCTCTAACAAGCGGCTCCTCCATCGGTTCGACGACTTCGGTATGGACGGCATGCGCTGCGACATCGCAGGGAACCTCTACGTCACGCGGCACGGCAAGGGAACCGTCGCCGTCGTGTCCCCCGATGGCGACGTCGTCCGCGAGATCGCTCTGACGGGCAAGATGCCGACGAACATCGCCTTCGGCGGGCACGACGGACGTACGTGTTACGTCACTGTCGCCGACCGGGGTAACGTGGAGACCTTCCGCGCCGAGTTCCCCGGCAGAAGCTGGCAGTTGTTCCGGCGCTGACTCGCGCGAAGGAGTGACCCATGATTCCCCTGGAGCTCGCCTCGTCGGCTGGGCTGGATTCGCTCCGCCTGAAGCGCGCCTTCGACCTGCTGGATCGCGCCGTCTCCGACGGAAGGCTTCCGGGCGGAGCCATTGCCGTCTCGCGTCACGGTTCCGCCGTCGAACCGCACGTCTTCGGCGTCCGCGATCCGTTCCGAGATTCCGAGCCAGTATCCCGCGACACTCTCTTCCTCGTCGCCTCGGTGACGAAGCCGGTGACGGTCTGCGCCGTCATGCTGCTGGTCGAGCGCGGGTTGGTTCTGCTGGAAGACCCGGTATGCCGGCACGTCCCGGAGTTCGCCGCCAACGGCAAGGAGGGCGTTTGCGTCCGCCACCTGATGACGCACACGTCCGGCTTGCCCGACATGACCCCAAGTAACGCGGAACTTCGGCGGAACCACGCGCCCTTCAGCGAGTTCATCCGCGAGATCTGCTCGCTGCCGCTGGGGTTCCCGCCCGGCACGAGCATCAGCTACCAGAGCTGCGGAACCGCGATGCTTGCCGAGATCGTGGCGCGCGTGACCGGGAAACCTGCCCGGGACTTCCTGCGCGACGAGGTCTACGAGCCGCTGGGGATGCGGTCGTCCTCGCTGGGGATCGTCCAGGAGCGCGCGCACCGGGTCGCGCCGGTCAACGTCGGAGCGGACATGCGCGACACGGACTGGGGCTGGAACAGCGACTACTGGCGGAACTTCGGCGCGCCGTGGGGAGGCATGTTCTCGACGGTCGGCGACCTTCAGCGGCTCCTTCAGACCTTCCTGAGCGGCGGCTCGCTCGATGGCGTCAGCGTCTTCAGTCCCGCGACCGTCGCCGCGATGACGACCGATCACAGCTCGCAGTATCCGCTCATCCCGCCGGAGACCCGCGCGGCAAATCGGTGGGGGCTCGGGTGGAACCTCGCCGCGAACGGCTGCCTGTTCGGCGATCTCGTCTCCCGGCGGACGTTCGGACATGCCGGAGCGACGGGAACGCTGGTCTGGGCAGACGCGGAGCGCGAGCTCACCTGCGTGATCTTCACGACGGAGCCGTTCGACCGGAGCCAGCCGTTGTTGACCCGATGTTCCAATCTCGTCGCCGCGAGCGCGCTGTAGGTTCGGTCAAGCGACTGGGAACCACTCGCCCGCCAGCGGCTCGCCGTCGGCGACCTCGATGGTCGGCACGAGGACGTGGTGCGGCGACTGGGCGTTGTGATAGCGCACTCCCTCCGCCATGAAGATCATGACGAACGCTCGGCGCTGACGATCCGTTCGGTTCGCCGGCGTCGCGTGGAAGTTCAGGCAGTGGTGGAACATGCACTCTCCCGCCCTGAGCTCGACCGGTGTGCCGATGGACGCATCGGACGAGGCGATCGTGTCTCTGTCAGTCCGCGCGGGCTGTTCCCCGCGCTCGCTCGCCGCGTTCGCCGCAACCACGTCGGCGGCTCGCGCCTCCGGGCTGAACCTCGGATCGCGGTGGCTGGCGGGAATCACGTGCATGCAGCCGTTCTCGACGGTCGCGTCGTCGAGTGCCAGCCAGCAACTGACGATCCTGGGCGGGCTGAGGGG
>Ga0194120_10005411_pt1 | contig 18848 bp, 22 predicted proteins | sample TA2MahCa65mmetaG_FD_148642 | JGI IMG/M metagenome (GOLD analysis project Ga0194120, IMG submission 148642) | Freshwater microbial communities from Lake Tanganyika, Tanzania - TA2015019 Mahale Deep Cast 65m | ecosystem: Environmental > Aquatic > Freshwater > Lake | place: Tanzania: Lake...
CTGCAGATCTAGCCGTTACTTCTAACACAAAATATTCAAGTAACTTTAACTGCTGTTTTCTTAATAATTTACAATGAGTTATCTTCATTTAATTAGCTTATCATCTAAGCTAATCTACTACAGCCCCAAAAAGAAAATGCTGGAATTATTTTGCTGTATACTCGAAGACTTTTGAACCATTTAGATTCTTGTTCGGAATCTGTTAAGGAGTGGGTGTGGATAATATTCCGGACATCGTAGATGTCGTCTTGTATTTCTTGGGCTTTCTGTCGGTGGTGGTATGGGCAATCATAATATTTAAATCCATCGTCTGGCTTAAGACATATTCAGCCTGCAAGGCGTTTATAGAGAAACTTGCACTTACAAGACATCTGCGGGAGATTGTAAGTATACCCAAAACGCAGGACAGTAGTTTTGCGCGCATCTGCCAGGCTGGCATTAAGGCACTTGATGATTTACGACTACATTCGAACCTTCCGAAAGAAGATCGTCATGAGGTTTTGATGCAATCTCTGCGTCAGCAAGCTTATTTCGAGCAAAAGCGATTAGATAGCGGCCTTGCGGTGTTGGCGAGCATCGGCTCCACAGCGCCATTTATTGGGCTTTTTGGTACAGTATGGGGCATCATGAATGCGTTAAAGCGCATCACGGCGACCGGCTCTGCTGGGCTTGATGTCGTGGCCGGGCCAATTGGCGAGGCTTTGATTGCTACCGCGGTCGGCATTGCCACCGCAGTGCCTGCTGTATTGGCCTACAATTACTTTATGAGAAAGCTTAAAGTACACAATGCGGAAATGGAGCAGGTTGCGGCAAAGTTTCAATCGCTAGTAATCAAATCTAGCACAGAAAGTTAGGTGTGCGATGGCTATGCTAGGTAATCAACAACAGGAAGAGCTGATTAACGACATCAATGTCACGCCGCTTGTGGATGTCATGCTAGTGTTGCTAACGGTGTTTATCGTAACAGCACCGTTGTTAATGAACGCCATCTCGATCAACCTCCCTAAAGCTTCGACCGAGTTGGCGATTATCCAACCAAAAACCTTACATTTAAGCGTTAATGCAAAGGGTGAAATTTACCTAGATGAGCAAGTGCTTGGTTTAACAGCGTTAGAGCAAAAACTTAAAGCATTAAAAGCGCAATCCGATCCATCGGTAGAAATCTATGCCGATGAAAAAACTGCGTATGGCATCGTAGCCAAAGTGATGGCAGCACTCCAGCATGCTGGTATTGCCAAGTTTACCTTTGTGATGCTGCCTGAATCTGGCAAATAAGGTTTAGTTATAGCGTGTCCAGTACCACAGTCGACAGCTTAAATGCGCCAACAGACAAGCCAGCAATTTGGCTTGCTGTTGGGCTATCTTTGCTAATGCATACACTTATCGTGCACTTCTACCCGCAGCTTAATTTGATGAAAGCAATTAAGTTGCCACAACGTATCGAAGTGCAGATGAATACCAAAGTAGTACCTCCCGTGGTAGAGCCGCCTCCACCAATGCCGCCTCCACCAATGCCTAAAGGGGAGCAATTAGAAAACCCGGAGCCCCCCAGACCAAAAGAAAAACCGGTGCAAAGAACCAAACCAATTGAATCTAGGCCTGTACTATCTACGCAGGCGCCAGAGGGTAACCCGCAGCATGTGGTTGCACCTCCTTCACCCACTCCGGCGGAGCAATCCTCTACACAAGAAAGCGTAGAAAAAATAGCAGCCTATGGGATACCCGATGGTAAAGAAATTAGCAATGTACAAGTGCTAGATACGCCGCCAGAAAACGCAAGCGATGATGAAGCCTGGGATGGTTATGGGCAACAGCTGTATGACACCGTCAGCAAAAATAAGCACTACCCGGCTATCGCACTACGGCGCAATCTGGAGGGTGAAGTTACGATTTTGGCAAAGTTTAACAAGGGTGAACTTGTGAGTGTTTCAATCATTCAATCAAGTGGCCATCAATCACTAGATGATGAAGCTTTGCGCATGGTAAAAAAAGCTATTGCGGCCCAAGCGGTTAAAGGCACGCTGTCAAAAAAATCATTCAACATCAAGGTACCAGTCTCTTTTAAACTGGTTCAATCATAATTGGTTGCTAGGTTAGTAAGTAACGAAGAGCCTATAACCAACGACTGGGGTATCTAATGTAGTAAAGGGAAGCTTGATCTTGATTTCATCCTCTGCAGAAAAGCCTGCGGAGATATCTTTATCAGTGGTTAAATATTCTTTGGGGGTGAATACTTTTCTCAGTATGGCTTCATCATCCGTATTGGTGAGTGTGAGCTCCAAATTAGGATAGGCCTGAACAAAGGAGGCCTTGTTGATGAGTGTGCAAGAAAGCTGCATTAGGCCTGAGTAGGTTTCATCTTCTTGTATGTTGGAGTCATCAAAAACGATGAGTTCAATATGCTGAGGCAATCTGATGCTACAGTTTAGATGTTTACAAGCCAACTCCAGATATGGCTTGATTTTTGGAGCAGCGCTTGCGATTTGGTCTCTTGAGTAATAAGTGCTTTGTAACATGGCTGCCATGAAAAGAAAAAATACCGCAGACCGCCAAGCCCATTGGGGATGCGTGTGTGCGGGAGGCAGTTTCATATTTTCCGCAGGTGAGGCGGGAGCGGGGTGGGGCGCGACAGCTCCATAGGCAAGGTTCATTAGACCAAAGGGGCTGTTGGCCTCACTTTCTGAGGCGGCTTCTTCCGCCTGTGGTGGAAATTTCTTTGTTTCATGTGCGAGGACTGAAGCTTTGTTGATGGAATTTTTCTCAGTGTCAGACTTTACACTGTGCTCAGCCTGTTGTATTTCAGTAAGACTCCCACCTAGCTGCGTTTTTGCATCGAAAACATGCATGCATTGACCACATCGCACCTTACCTTCGTGTTGCTGTAGCTGTTCATCAGAAACAAGGAACTGGGTCTGACAGGCAGGGCAGCGTACTATGGAGCGCATTTTCTAATGCCCGTAAGCAATACCCAGGCGTCCATATATTGGGGGGGGGCCATATCAAACCATTCGGAATAGATTGCGGATACTGCGGATTCCTGTTCACGTAATATCCCAGAAAGCGCAATCTTACTACCAGGTTTGCAAGATCTTGCGAGCGCTGGGGCTAGCACACTCAATGCGCTGGATAAGATATTGGCGACCACAATGTCAAATAGTTGAGATTGATAGTCACTGGCGTGCAAGAAGTTGGCGCTCACTTCATTTTGCTTGGCATTGTATTGACTCGATTGAATGGCTTGCGGGTCAATGTCTGTACCCGTTACATGATCTGCGCCCAGCTTTTTGGCTGCTATGGCCAGAATACCTGAGCCACAGCCATAATCAAGCACGCTGACGCCATTGGCTACGGTTTCAGTTAGCCACTTTAGACATAGGTGAGTGGTTGGATGGCTGCCGGTACCAAAAGCCAGACCTGGATCAAGGACGATATTGATTGCTTCAGGATTGGGGGAGCTGTGCCAAGTCGGGACAATCCACAGTCTTTCTGTAATTTTAATTGGATCAAACTGTGATTGTGTTGCGCGCACCCAATCCTGCTCCTGAATCATTTCAGTGCTGTAACGCAATCCAAACAGTTTTGTCCGTTGCTCTAATTGGGAGATGATCTCAGCGATGTTTACGTTTTCGTCTAATAATGCGCTGACCAGATTTTGTTGCCAGATACCAGGGGGAGGGTCACCAGGTTCGCCAAAAATGGGTTGTTCATCGATGGTTTCCGCATTGGCGTCCTCAATGATGGCAGAAAGTGCGCCCAGTTCCATCAGGGTGTCACTAATCAGGTCGGCGGTGAGATCCTGCGCTGCTATTTTTAATGACACCCATGCCATACCAGTTGAACTTACTTGTTATAGATGCCCAGTTTCTGTTCGAGGTAATGAATGCTGGTGCCACCAAGATGGAAACCCGCATCTGCCATCAAATCTGCATGCAGCGGAATATTGGTGTTTATGCCATCGATCATCATCTCGGACAAGGCGATACGCATACGGGCAATCGCTTGGTCGCGGGTTTCTCCGTAGGTGATCAGTTTGCCGATCATAGAGTCATAATGAGGGGGCACAGTATACCCAGCATAGGCATGAGTATCGATGCGCACACCCGGCCCGCCTGGCATGTGGAATGTATGGATTTTGCCAGGAGACGGGACAAAATTATACGGATCTTCCGCATTCAAGCGGCATTCAATTGCATGGCCACGTAACTGAACGTCTTTTTGGCGGAATGCAAGCTTTTCTCCGGCTGCCACAAAGATCTGTTGTTGCACTAAATCAATACCCGTAATCATTTCGGTCACGGTGTGCTCTACTTGCAAACGTGTATTCATTTCAATGAAATAGAATTCACCGTTCTCATATAAGAACTCAAAGGTGCCTGCGCCGCGATACTTGATTTTGCGGCAGGCGTCTGCGCAACGCTCACCGATCTTGTCACGCAATCTTGTATTGAGTAATGGTGCAGGTGCCTCTTCGATGATCTTTTGGTGGCGGCGCTGCATAGAACAGTCACGCTCACCCAAGAACACTGCGTTGCCGTGTTGGTCGGCCAATACTTGAATCTCGATATGGCGTGGTTTTTCTAGATATTTTTCCATGTAAACCATGGGGTTGCCAAAAGCGGCTTGTGCTTCAGCTTTGGTCATGTTCACAGACGTGAGCAGAGCGGCTTCTGTATGCACTACGCGCATGCCACGACCGCCACCGCCACCAGCCGCTTTGATAATGACTGGGTAACCGATTTGTTTAGCGGTTTTCAGGATTTCAGCGGGATCTTCCGGCAATGCGCCGTTAGAACCAGGAACACATGGTACGCCAGCTTTACGCATGGCATCTTTAGCGGAGACTTTATCGCCCATCAGGCGTATCGTTTCGGCTCTCGGACCAATAAAAACAAAGCCACTTTGTTCTACACGTTCGGCAAAATCTGCATTTTCTGACAAAAATCCATATCCAGGGTGAATAGCCTGTGCGTCAGTGACTTCTGCTGCGCTGATCACGGCGGGAATATTTAAATAACTTTGATTAGATGGTGCCGAGCCGATGCACACGGACTCATCTGCCAATTTTACATATTTTGCATCGCGGTCAGCCTCAGAGTGGACTGCTACCGTTCTGATACCAAGTTCGCGACATGCGCGTTGAACACGCAAGGCAATTTCGCCGCGATTCGCAATTAAGATTTTGTCGAACATAGCCATGAAAGTTGAATCCTAAGTTTTTACATACGCTTAGCACGTTAGGCGATGCTCAGCGGTGATTTAATCGTTGAATGGTGGGATTAAGCTTCAAAACTAGCCAATAATGAACAAGGGTTCGCCATATTCAACCGCCTGTCCGTTATCAACTAAAATTTTCTTGATTACACCTGCTTTGTCCGCTTCGATTTCATTCAACAGCTTCATGGCCTCTATGATACACAGGGTGTCCCCTGCAGCGACGGTATCCCCAACTTCAGCGAAAGCTTTCGCATCTGGTGAGGGCGAGCGATAGAACGTGCCTACCATTGGCGATTTAACTACGTGACCATCTTCTTCGACTGCCGGTGTCGGTTCCGTAGCAGACGGTGCTGTGGCAACAGGGGGAACGAGTGGGGCGGCGGCATATTGGTGCATCGGAGAAAAATGCTGCACCGGTGCAGCAGCGGTAAAGTTGCGACTGATGCGTACTTTTTCACCATCTTCTGTGAGTTCCAGCTCGGAAATGCCAGATTCTTCTACCAGATCGATCAGTTTTTTAAGTTTACGTAAATCCATGATAATCCCTAATTAAAACGGTTTTGAGTTGTGTTTCTAAGAATGATTGATTTTTTCTATGGCGTAATCAAGCGCTAGCTCATAACCTTTAGCACCTAGACCGCTAATCACACCAATAGCGATGTCTGAGAAATAGGAGTGTTTGCGGAATGCTTCGCGCGCATACACATTTGATAGGTGTACTTCGATAAACGGCACTTTAATCGCGCTCAACGCATCGCGCATTGCCACGGAAGTGTGGGTATAAGCAGCCGGATTGATGATGACATAATCAACCTTTTTAGCTGCAATAGACTGAATTTTTGTTACTAGTTCAGCTTCAGAATTGCTTTGAAAGCATTCTAAATTGACCCCAGCTTGTTGAGCCTGCTTGGTCAAGGCTTGGTTGATGTCCTCAAGGGTTGTCTTGCCATAATGTTCTGGCTCGCGCACGCCCAGCAGATTCAAGTTGGGGCCATGTAATACCAGAATGGATTTATTTGACATGACACACCACCTGAGAAAGCGATTTGTTACATAAATTATTAAAATTCATAAGCGCAAGTTTGCCGAAGTTAAAGGGATTTGTCCAGCAACATTAACGAAATTAAAAGAAATTAACTGTTGCAAAATGAATAAACGAACTGCTAGAAAAACAACATTATTGAGGTAGTAACGGTAAGATCGCCATTTCGAGTAGTTCTTGATTGATGCGCCCGAAAAAGCTTTTGATCACTTTTCCGTCGCGATTGATGATGAGTGTGTAGGGCAGGACGCCTTGATCATTATCTATTTTTAATTGAGATCCAGAGTTGGTTTCGTCTTGGATAAAGATGGGGTAAGCCACAGGTGAGGTCTGTAGCATGGAAAAGACCGCATCAGCTTCATCAGTGGCGATGCCGATCACAACGACGTTCTTGTGTGCGTATTTCTGATGAAATGCTGATAATTCGGGCATTTCATCTCGGCATGGCGGACACCAAGTTGCCCAGAAATTGACTACGAGAATCTTGCCTTGATACTGCGCCAGTGTTTGTGACTGTCCTTGCGGGTTAATCAAGTTGGTGCTGAACAAAGATTGCGTAGAAAAATCGTGAGTTCCTTCCTTAAATTGGGGGGTGAAGTGCCGTATCAACATGCCGGTGGAGATTAGGATCACCGCTACGATCAGAAAAAAGCGTATTTTATTTAGCATTGAATAGTGTCTGGCAGGCAACTGCCGCGCTGATGCAGGGTGGTAAGAAAATCATCGGCATTTTTAAATCCAACTACCTTCAGACCTTTTTCTTCATGACCTTCAGGGTTGAAAAAGATGATTCCAGGCGGACCGAATAAATTGAATTTTCTAAGCAGTGATTGATGCGCTTCGGTGTTATCGGTCATGTCGACTTGTAGCAGAATGGTGTCTTTGAGTGCGGCTTGTACGCGTGAATCAGAAAAAGTGAATTGTTCGAGTTCTTTGCAAGAGACGCACCAGTCTGCATAAAAATCTAGCATGACAGTTTTTCCTTTCGCGCTTTGCAATTGCTGCTCAAGTTCTGAAATGCTGGCGACGCGTGAAAATTTGAGTGGGGCGTGGGTGTTTTCAGATTTTGCGATGATTCCACTCAGGGGCTGTAATGGCGACTTGGCATTAGACAATGCGCCAATCAGCAATGCGATGCCCGCAATGAGCATCATGATGGCAACCCCTTTCCAGAGACGTGCAATGGGTTTGGCGTTGGCAGGTAAAGAATCAATGGCATGCATGAACATGGCAGGTACAATCAGAAGGGCAGCCCACAATGCCATTTGTGCTGCAATTGGGATGATGGGGGTAATCAGCCAAACGGCGACCCCCAGCATCAGTACACCGAATATATGACGTATTGTATTCATCCAAGCGCCTGCTTTGGGTAACAAGGTGCCAGCAGAGGCGCCGATGGCAAGCAAAGGTGCGCCCATGCCGAGCGAGAGTGAGAATAGCGCGACGCCACCTAGAACGACATCATGAGTTTTGCTGATGTAAAGTAAAGCACCTGCCAGAGGCGCGGCTACACATGGGCTGATGATGAGTGCGGAGAGTGCTCCCATTAGCAGATCACTCACATAATTTCCACCTTTGAAGCGCTGGTTCCAATTGAGGAATTTATTTTCCAATGCATGCGGCAATTTTAGTTCGTAAAAACCGAACATAGAGAGTGAGAGTAGAACAAAAATGCTCGCACCAAAGCCTAGTGCCAAAGGACTTTGCAAGGCGTTGCTTAACATTTGACCAGAAAGCCCAGCCGCAATGCCGGCGAGTGTATAGGTCACACACATGCCCATTGTGTAAGCTAGAGATAAGTTAAAGGCATGCAGACGTGAGGTGTGGGCATTTTTACCGATAATCATAGACGATAAAATAGGAATCATTGGGAAGACGCAAGGAGTAAATGCTAATAACAGACCTGCGGTAAAGAAGCCCAAGATAATAAGCCACCATTGACCATTTTCAAGCAGGTTGGCGGCGTGGCTGTCACTATTGGATGGGCTATTAGCGGACAATTGCTGATCAGATCCGCTGTTTTTTAATTTGAGTGCAAATTCCTGATGTTGAGGTGCGTAGCATAAGCCTTTTTCGCTGCAACCTTGGTAAGTCGCTTTGACAATAATGTGTTGGTTTGCATGATCTTTGAGCGTAATGACCCCCGTCATGTCCTGATGATAGACCTCAATTTTGCCGAAGTTAGGATCGTTTTTGATGTCACCATTGGGCAGGTGCACCTCATGCGCCAAAGCAGGCTTCAGTGCAAATTTAATACGGTCTTTGTATAAATAATAGCCAGGAGCAATTCTAAAATCAGCCTTGATCTGTTTGCCTTCAGCATGGATATCCACACCAAATGCAGCGTCAGGAGATAGGAATTCGTCTTCGCCAGAACTGTTTGCGAAAAACTCCTTGAGCGGTGCGCTACTATTTCCTGCTAGACTTGCTGGGCTGATCAATGTGAGTAATAACAGCAGGAATACGCGGAATAATCGTCTGGTCATGGTGTCGGTGTGCTGATTTAATGAGATAACTGCGTTTTTACCCATTGTAAATACGAAGGCAGGCCGCAATCTACGTTGATAGCGATTATTTCAGGAAGTTCATATGGATGAGTATTTATAATGGCAGTTTGGAGTGCCTCATAATGGGCTCGGTCAGTTTTGATCATCACGGGGACTTCACTAGTGTGCTCTGTTTTGCCCTGCCAGGTATAGATGGACAAGCACGGATGCAAAATATTGACGCAGGTAGCAAGCTGTTGTGCGACAAGTGATTCTGCCAGATTTTTTGCGCTGGCTTCATCTGGCAGGTTGGTCAATACCAGCAAAATAGTGTCAGGATTCAAAATTAAGGTTGTTCATTATGCGTGTGTTGTTAGGATTGATTTTACTCGCTTTTCCAGTGGCTGAGCTATGGCTTCTTGTAGAATTGGGGCAGCGTTATGGTTGGTGGCTATTGTTTTATCTGCTGGGCATCGGATTTTTAGGTTTTCAGCTCATCAGTGAAGAGAAGGCTATGCTGTCAGGTCGCATGATGGAGCAACTGCGCGGTGGGGGTAGCCCAATCAAGACCATGTTTGGCAGTTTGCGCAATATGATTGCGGGCATATTTTTGATTATTCCTGGGGTAATCACTGATATTATAGCGGTCGCTTTGCTACTGATCCCGATTAGAAACCATACATTACCCGAAAATGGGGGAACAACATTCGATCATTCCTCAAGTCAGGCGGCAAATGATGATGTGATAGAGGGTGAGTTCCGCAGGGAAGATTAGCAGGTGCTATCGCATTGATATAGACAATGGATTTGAGAATAACACATGACATATCAGGTCACCATTCAACCTAGCGGGCATAGCTACACAGCCAAGGCCTACGACACAGTGCTTGAAGCCGCCATTGAGGCTGGCTACAGCATTCCCTACGGATGCCGCAACGGTGCTTGCGGTAGCTGTAAGGGTACAGTGCTGAGCGGAGAGGTCGATCATGGCGACTATGTGGCCAGCGCACTCACTGATCAGGAAAAAGCTGCAGGCAAGGCATTGTTTTGTTGTGCCAGACCGCTTTCTGACCTGACGATAGAGTGTCGTGAAATTCAGACTGGGACAATTGTGCCTCGTATCATCCCTGCACGGGTGGAGCGTAAGGAAAAGCTGTCACATGATGTGATTGTGCTATACCTTAAGCTGCCAAGTAGTGAGCACTTACAATTCTTTGCCGGACAATACCTTGAGTTTCTGTTGAAAGATGGTAAGCGTCGTGCATTCTCTATTGCTAATGCACCGCATATCGACAATTTGCTTGAGCTACATCTGCGGTTGATTCCAGGCGGCCAATTTACTGAATATGTGTTTAATGAAATGCCAGAAAAAGCCATTTTGCGCATAGAGGCACCATTCGGTAGTTTTTACTACCGCGAGTCAGAAAAACCGATGATCATGGTGGCAGGCGGCACCGGTTTTGCGCCTATTAAAGGCATTATTGAGCATATGTTGCAAAATAATATCAAGCGTGATGTTTATCTCTACTGGGGTGCACATGCACGAGCGGACCTCTATATGCCAGAGTTGCCTGCGCAGTGGGCAGAAGCATATTCGTATATTAAATTCATCCCAGTATTGTCTGATGCCCTTGCTGAAGACCATTGGCAAGGTCGCACGGGCTTGGTGCATCAGGCCGTTTTGGAAGACTTTACAGAGATGAGTGTGTACGAAGTTTATTGCTGTGGTGCGCCTGGCATGGTCGAGATTGCTCATGCCAGCTTTGTTAAAGCGGGGCTACCTGAGGAGGCATTTTTCTCGGATGCCTTCAATTACGCTAAGCCTGTAATCAATCGTGTCTGACCCCATTGACCCACGTCATCTTTAGCACTGGACCTTATATGAACGGCCGCATCCAACAACTGCTTGATCAAATATCCGCCCTGGAAGATGATCTGCGTGAAGCGCTAGCTGAGCAACCCTCAAGCATGCTGTTTCAAATCAAAGATAAGCGCATCGAGTTTGAGCAATCGATTAAAGAGGTGCACCAGCAGCTAAAAACAAATTTTTTCCGCTGGCTGGTAACTAATCGCCCCCTGAATCTGATTACAGGCCCGATCATTTATGCAATGATTATTCCATTGGTGGTTACCGATGTGTTTGTGACATTCTACCAATGGGCATGCTTTCCGATTTACGGCATTAAAAAGGTGCGCAGGTCAGATTACATCATCTACGATCGTCAGCAATTGCAATACCTGAACTTTATTGAGAAGTTTCACTGCACTTACTGCGCTTATGGCAGCGGCATGATTTGCTACGTTACCGAGATTGTCGCCAGAACAGAGCAATACTTCTGTCCAATCAAGCACGCCAGAAAAATTCTGGGGTCCCATGCACGCTACGCACGATTTATGGAATTTGGCGAGGCGGAAGATTATCAGAAAAAACTGGAAGAATATCGGCGCTTACTCGCCAACGAGAAATACTAAGCCTGAATCAATCGTGTCTGACCCCATTATCTGTTATCTGTGACCCCATTATCTGCAAAAGAAGACAAGCTTAAGGAATTAAAAAAACCAAAAGATGAAAAATTGATTAGTGAAGAGACTTATAAAAAGCATGAAGAAAAAATCCTAAGCAATGAACATCACTGACTTAATCGGCTACACCTCTGCCTTTCTCACCACGCTCGCCTTTGTGCCGCAAGCGCATCAATCGTGGAAGACACGAGACCTGTCAGGCGTATCATTACCCATGTACAGCCTGTTTAGCCTGGGAGTACTGGGTTGGCTGATCTATGGCGTGATGATAGCCAGTTGGCCAATTATTGTTGCCAATAGCATCACACTGCTATTGGCTTGCGTCGTGCTTTACCTGAAGGTAAAGCACCTCCGCCTGATTACAACCCTCTCATAAATCCTAGGCTAATCATGGGTTCAATGGGGTCAGACTCGATTAATTGCTTGTTTTGCCTATCTGTATCTGTGCCAATCAAATAACTTTTATTTGACCAATTGAGATAGGCATTCCAGCATGGCGTCATCGCCTGGCGCTTGAGCGACCAGCACTTTCAAATTAAGTTGCCTTGGCAATTCGGCGATTCTTTCGTGATTCACACATAAGGTGATGTGATGCAGCCACAGGGAATCTTTTGCCATCTCGATTAGGTTACGCATGGCTTCACTGCTGGTGACAACAACCGCATCTAATTGACCTTGGCTCCAATGCTCTTTAAGAATATCCATATTGGTCTGAGGATTGATGCGTCGATAACTTTCAATAAAATAGACATGGGCACCGCGAGATTTAAGCGTATCCGCAATCAGCTCACGTCCACCCTCGCCACGAAAAATCGCCACCGTCTGGTTGGCAACGTTTTGCATCTCGTCCAAGGCTAGTAACGACTCACTATCAAAACGCACCCGCGGTGTCAGTACCTGGTGAATGCCAAAGGTGCTAAGCTCTCTTGCAGTTTGATGACCGATTGCCGAAAATTTGAGGTTTTCTGGAATTTCCCCGTACTTTCTAATTACATGCGGCATGGCATATGCAACGGCATTTGAGCTGATGAAGATTGCCCAATCCGTCTGTGCAAGTTTGCCGAGTTGGTCTTCTAGTGTTTGATAGCTTTCCAGAGGGGCGATTTCAATCAATGGAAATAAGATCGGTTTGCCGCCATGCTGATAAATCAGTGCCCCCAGATTTTCAGCCTGACTGGCTGGTCGGGTGACTGCGACATGTAAACCTCTGAGTAATTGATCGCTAGCCATGGCTGAGATTATCTTCCAACCTATAAAGCAGCCAGTATTTTATCTGCACCTTTAGCAACGAGTTGCTTTGCTAATATTTTCCCCAGGATTTCCGCATCAGCTTTAGGCCCTGTAGCTGTTTCTATCAACATTTGTTTGCCATCTACACTCGCAACAAAGCCAGTGATGTGGATATTCTCGGCTTCGCAGGTCGCATATGCACCAAGTGGAACCGTGCAACTTCCTGCTAGGGCGCGGCTCATCCCGCGCTCCGCTTCAACGCAACGTTGCGTATCAAGGTGGTTAAGAGGGGCCAGAATGGCAACCAGTTCTGGTCGGCTGGCACTGATTTCAATGCCTAAGGCGCCTTGCCCTACTGCAGGAATGCTTTGTTCAGGTGGGATGAACTGGCTGATTCTTTCGTTCAGTCCTAGTCTGATTAAGCCGGCAGCAGCTAGAATGATTGCAGCATACTGACCTTCATCCAGTTTACGTAGGCGCGTTTGCAAGTTGCCGCGAAGGGATTCAATCTTTAAATGAGGGAAGCGTGCCTGTAACTGACTCTGGCGACGTAAGCTAGAGGTGCCGACAATGCTACCTTCAGGTAAAGACTCAAGCGTTGCGAATGTGTTGGAAACGAAAGCGTCGCGAGGGTCTTCTCGTTCACCAGTGGCGGCAAGGATAAAGCCTTCTGGCAAATTCATGGGGACATCTTTCATGCTGTGTACGGCTAAATCGGCGCGCCCGTCGGCCAGTGCCGTTTCCAGCTCCTTCACAAATAGCCCTTTACCGCCTACTTTAGCCAAAGGTGTTTCTAAAATCTGGTCGCCTGTTGTTGTCATGCCTAAAATACTCACCTCGGTGTGCGGGTAGAGATCTTGTAAGCGACTTTGGATATGGCGAGCCTGCCACATGGCGAGCGCACTCTCACGTGAGGCGATCACGAGTTTGTTAGGAACATCGATGCGGGTGGCTGAATGAGTAGGGTGGTTCATGAGTGATGGCGACGGGGTTGTAGGTGATCCATTTTATCATAAGCCACATCGGTACTTTAGCTGGTGTATCCCGCCAATACATATTGCACTTTTTTGTTGATAAGGTTGTTGCATAAATTGCATAGGGGATTGTAACCCAAGTGCATAATGTGACCTTGTTTCATTAAACAAAATGAGCCAATCCAAAAGCTTGTCATTAAACGCATTGTAAGTCGGTGAAGAGCAAATCCAAGGATATTCAAACTTTTCTTGAATGGTTTTATTATAAAAAAGTGTCAGCATGAGAATTCTTATGTTTTGCATTATACTAACGCGTGTAAGTATATTGTTATTAAGCACATTTTGACAGTGAATGAGAAATGGCTGTGCAATATAACTTGCATCATCATTCATTCACATTAATAGGCTATACGACGTGACACAAAAAACAAATTCGCTCAATAAAAAAGATACAAGTTGGTCCGGGCGTTTTAACGAACCAGTGGCTGAGCTGGTAAAGAAATATACGGCCTCGGTGGGGTTCGATTACCGCTTGGCTGAGTACGACATTCAGGGCTCGATAGCACATGCACACATGCTGAGTGTCCAAGGCATCATTACTCAGGCGGATTTCGTTGCTATCGAAACGGGATTGAACGAGATTGCTGAAGAAGTCAAAACGGGACAGTTCCAATGGCTGCTGGATTTGGAGGATGTCCATCTTAATATCGAAAAGCGGCTGACCGATAAGATAGGCGACGCTGGTAAGCGCTTACATACTGGTAGAAGCCGTAATGATCAGGTGGCAACGGATGTGCGCCTATGGTTGCGTGCCACCGTCAATCAAGTGATTGCTGCTTTGGCGAACTTGCAAACCAGTCTGCTGGATCTAGCGGAAGCAAATTACGACACGGTGATGCCCGGCTTTACGCACCTGCAAGTTGCGCAGCCAGTCACGTTCGGTCACCATCTTTTGGCTTATGTGGAAATGCTCAAGCGCGATGTGGCGCGTTTTAAAGATTGCAAAAAACGCATCAATCGGTTGCCATTGGGTGCGGCAGCGCTGGCTGGAACCAGCTATCCGATTGATCGCGAGATGGTGGCTAGGCGCTTGGGGTTTGACGGGGTCTGTGAGAATTCACTGGATGCAGTTTCAGACCGTGACTTTGCCATTGAGTTTACCTATGCATCCTCTATGGTGATGATGCACTTGTCACGCTTGTCTGAGGAGCTGATTTTATGGAGTTCTCCGCGCTTCGCATTCATTGATATTGCAGATCGCTTCTGTACCGGTTCATCCATCATGCCGCAGAAAAAGAATCCTGACGTGCCTGAGCTAGTGCGTGGCAAGTCAGGTCGGATCTATGGTCATCTGACTGCGTTGCTGACCTTGATGAAAAGCCAACCTTTGGCCTACAACAAAGACAATCAGGAAGACAAAGAACCCCTGTTCGATACAGCGGATACATTGTTGGTGACGTTGGAGATCTATGCAGACATGTTGCGCTTGCCTGTCTTGGAAAATGGTGTCGTGACAAAGACCGGATTCACGGTCAACAAAGATGCGATGCGCCAGGCGGCAAGTGAGGGATTTGCCACGGCAACGGATTTAGCAGATTATCTAGTGAAAAAGGGCATGCCGTTTAGAGATGCGCACGAAGCGGTTGCCTTAGCTGTGCGTTATGCTGTAGATCAAAAAGTGGATTTGAGCGACTTGCCTTTGTCCAAGCTACAAGCGTTTGCAGGTGAAATTAAGGAAGATGTTTATTCAGTGCTAACTTTAGAAGGATCGCTCAACAGCCGTGATCATATTGGAGGTACAGCACCTGCACAGGTCAAAGCAGCCATTATTAGAGTGAGAAAGGACCTCGATCAGTATTTAGAGTAACCACATGACAAAGCCAAAGGCTGTTGGTAGCGTTAGTGTGTCGCCGACCCTGAATCCGTGCATACAGCCGGATACTGTTTTTGCACAAGGCGACTCTCTCCAGATTCTGGGTATCAAATCGCTTTCTCGCTTGGGTAAAGATCGGCCCGTACCAGCTGGCACAATACAATCGGCCCCAAGGCTGGTACAGAAAATACAAGCCAAGCGTGCCTGAAATGGCCTTCAGGCAAAAGCAACTGGTGGATCTAGTACAGAACAGCATTTTTAAGCAGCAACAGGATGGGATGCACATACTCTGATGCGAAATAATTGAACAATTAACTGCGGTTTTTAGGATAATTGCACTTCAAACTTGAATTTGCCCTTAGGTGATCATCCAAAATTTAGGATTTTTATGTCTCAATTTACCCCTATCCGTCCTAGTCAACGCTCCCACAATCAATTGCGTCCTGTCGAGATCATTCGGCAGTACACCAAGCATGCTGAGGGCTCTGTGCTGGTGAAGTTTGGTGACACCCACGTACTCTGTACTGCCAGTGTCGATGAAAAAGTACCAGGTTTTCTTAAAGGCCAAGGCCAAGGTTGGGTCACAGCTGAATATGGGATGCTACCACGCTCAACGGGTAGCCGCATGGACAGAGAGGCTGCGAAAGGCAAACAATCTGGTCGCACACAGGAGATCCAGCGTCTGATTGGTCGTTCTTTGCGCGCCATTATCGATCTAGAGAAGCTTGGTGAGCGTAGCATCGTGATTGACTGCGATGTCCTCCAAGCTGACGGCGGCACCCGCACCGCCAGCATCACTGGTGCATATGTCGCGTTGCACGATGCAATTTCATACTTGCTACAAAATGAAAAGCTTTCTGAATCTCCTCTGAAAGATTCTGTTGCCGCTATTTCTGTGGGCGTTTATCAAGGCGTGCCGGTACTCGATTTAGATTACATCGAAGATTCTACATGTGATACCGATATGAACGTTGTGATGACTGGCAAGGGTGGTTTTGTTGAGATTCAAGGCACGGCAGAAGGCGAAGCCTTTGCACGGGAAACCATGAACACTATGCTCGATCTCGCTGCGCACGGGATACAGCAACTGATGATTAAACAAAACGAGGTGCTCGGTGTTTAACAAACTGGTCATTGCCAGCGGCAATAAGGGCAAATTGCGAGAGATTCAGCATATCCTATCCCCTTTGCAAATCGAAGTGATTCCCCAATCAGAGCTCCAAGTGCCAGAGTGTGATGAGCCCTACTGCACCTTTATTGAAAATGCGCTGGCCAAGGCGCGCCATGCCAGCAAGCATACCGGCTTACCTGCTTTGGCAGATGATTCAGGCTTGTGTGTGGATGCTCTCAATGGTGCGCCTGGCGTACGCTCAGCTCGCTACGCAGGCAAGAACTCGCCTAATAGCCTGCTCACACAGGATGAGCGTAATAACGACAGACTGTTAATCGAAATGCAAGACAGCTCTGACCGACACGCACATTTTTATTGTGTCATGGTATTGGTGCGTCATGAGCATGACCCTGAACCTATCATTGCTGAAGGCAGTTGGCAGGGCGTGATTCTGCGTGAGTACCGAGGAAGTGACGGGTTTGGTTATGATCCGCTGTTCTTAGACGCCAAAACCGAAAAAACCGTGGCAGAACTGCCGTTAGAAATTAAAAGTCGCATCAGTCATCGCGGTCATGCCATGGCCAAGCTATTACAGAAGCTCGAAAGATTACGTCATGACTAAGCCCGCCTCTTCTGCTTGGCCTAGATGGATGCGTGATGACGGCTCGGTAGTTTCCTGCACTGAAAAAGTGAAAGTGATGGCTGAAAACTTCGAAGAACTCAAACAAATTGCACAAGATGCGCTTGAGGATGGTCTGCTGATGGAGGTTTCTGAGCAGCAAATGCGTGAAGCTTTGCATCTGCTAGTTGATTCACTTGTGAATCCGTACAAAAGGTAGCATGTAGGAGTAGCGCCCTCATGCCCTCACCGCAATTGTTTGTAATTTTGCAGCGAGGGCACCGCCCCTACCGATTAAATCCAGTTTTTTAAGAATCAATATCATCAAAAAAATAATCGAAATTAAAGCGGTGGCCGCACTCAATGCCAAGCCCATCAATGTCGTAGCACCACTAGCAGGTGAAATCACATTGTCTGGCCTGATGAATCCACCGCCATTATCACTCTACATCCACATTCCTTGGTGTATCCAAAAGTGTCCGTACTGTGATTTCAACTCACATGAGATTCGCCACAAACATGGTGAACTGCCTGAAGCAGACTATGTTAATGCGCTCATCCGTGACCTTGAGCTCTCCACTCCTAAAGTCTGGGGCAGAAAAATCAAAAGCGTATTCTTTGGTGGCGGCACGCCTAGCTTATTCAAACCTGAATCTATCGATCGCATCTTAAGTCAGGTACGCGCACTTACACCGCTGGAATATGATGCCGAAATCACGCTGGAAGCCAACCCAGGTACTGTAGACGCGGCCAATTTCATTGGCTACCAACAGGCTGGCGTAAACCGGCTCTCATTGGGGGTTCAAAGTTTTAATGCAGACCACCTCAAGGCACTGGGTAGAATTCATGATGACAAACAAGCGATTTCTGCTGCGGAGTTTGCGCTCACTACCTTTGATCGCGTTAATTTTGATGTGATGTACGCGCTACCTAACCAGACGCTTTCGCATGCTTTGCAAGATGCAAGGCAAGCGGTCTCGCTTAATCCAGACCATTTATCGTTTTATCATTTGACCCTGGAACCGAACACTGCTTTTTACCATACCCCGCCCAGTCTGCCGGATGACGATACTAGCGCAGAGATGCAGTTTGAGATTGAAGCGCTACTTACCCAACATGGCTATGAGCATTATGAGACTTCTGCTTTTGCCAAAAAAGGCAAACAAGCACAGCACAATCTCAACTACTGGCAGTTTGGAGACTATCTGGGCATAGGCGCAGGTGCGCACAGCAAACTTAGCTATCACGATAAGGTCACCCGCGAAACACGCCCCAAGCACCCTAAGGCGTATATAGAGCAGACCACGCAAGGCCAGCCAGTAGAACGCGAATGGAATATTAGTCAGAGCGAGCTGGGATTTGAATTTATGATGAATGCACTGCGCTTAACCAACGGTGTGCCATTGAGTTTGTTCCAGCAACGTACCGGTCTGAACTTACAGACTTTGCACAGTGCAATTAAAAAGGCACAAAGCAAAGGTTTGCTTTTCGTTCAGGATAACAATATTCAACCTACCCCGCTAGGACAGCTCTTTCTGAATGATCTATTGGAAATTTTCCTAGATTAGAAGGATCTTTCAGTTTATTAGTCAGAAGCTTGTGTTAACACAGCGTATGTGCCGGTGTACAAAACTCGTCGACGGTGCTTTTGTAATCCCCCCATATTTAGCCACGGTTAAAAGTAGGGTTTAATGACGTTCAATCAATTGCCTTGGTGGGACACCGCCAATGGCTGAATGAGGTCGTTCGTTATTGTAAGTCCAAAGCCACTTTGTG
>Ga0194120_10005412_pt1 | contig 18848 bp, 18 predicted proteins | sample TA2MahCa65mmetaG_FD_148642 | JGI IMG/M metagenome (GOLD analysis project Ga0194120, IMG submission 148642) | Freshwater microbial communities from Lake Tanganyika, Tanzania - TA2015019 Mahale Deep Cast 65m | ecosystem: Environmental > Aquatic > Freshwater > Lake | place: Tanzania: Lake...
CGGCCACCCTCCCCCGCGGGCGGGGGAGGGAGGGGGAGTGGCGCCTGGCGCCCTCGCGGCACGTGCGGGGGGCGCGCGCCTCTCGGTGTGCGTGCCGGCGCGCGACGAGGCGGCCGTGATCGACCGGCTCCTGGCCTCGCTCGACGCCCAGGACCTCGACGGTCTCGAGGTGATCGTCGTGGACGACCGGTCGGCCGATGGCACGGGCGACATCGCGAGGCGGCACCAGTGCCGGGTCATCGAGGGGACGGAGCCGCCCGAGGGCTGGCTCGGTAAGAACTGGGCGCTGAAGCAGGCCGTCGACGCGGCCACCGGGGAGGTGTTGCTCTTCGTCGACGCCGACACCTGGCACGCCCCGGGCGCCTGCCGGTCGGTGCTCGCCACGATGGAGCGGCTGGAGGTCGACGTGCTGGTGGTGCTGGGTGGCCAGCGCGTGGAGAGCTGGGCGGAACGCCTCGTGCAACCATTCTTCTGGTCGCTCCTCCTGTCCTTGTTCGACCCCTCTCGCGCCGAGGACCCTCGCTACCCCGACGACGCCATGGGTAACGGGCAGTTCGCGGCCTTTCGTCGGGAGGCGTACCTGCGAGCGGGTGGACACGAGGCGGTGCGCGACCGCATCGTCGAGGACGTGGCCCTGGTGCGCGAGGTGAAGCGGCGGGGAGGTCGCTACGCGGTGCGGGTGGGGCCGGCGGTCACCGCCACCCACATGTACCGGGGCCTGGGCCAGCTCTGGCGCGGCTTCAAGAAGAACGCGGCCGTGGTCGACCCCGACCGGAAGGGGCTCTCGGTGGGGCTCACGGCGGCAGCGCTGGTGCTGGTGTTCCAGGCCGAGCTGTGGCCCTGGGCGGTGCTGCTGTTGGACCTCGCCGTCCTCGCCGTCAACGAGCTGCCCCACCTCGCCGGTTTCAACCCTGTCAACGAGGTCGCGATGACGGCGCGCGCATGGCTCTCGCCGGGCGCCTGGGCGGCTGTCAACCTCATGGCGGCAGGGCAACTCGCCGCGATCTTCGCGGGACGTTTCCTCGTCTACCACCACCTCTGCGATGCCCGTTCCGACGTGCTACTGTCGCGACATCCACTGGTGTACCTACTCCAGCCGCTCGGCGCGCTGGTCGGAATGGCGGCGATGCTGGCCTCGCTGCTCACCCAGCTACGCGGAGCCACCGAGTGGAAGGGCCGGCGCGTGCGGGCGCGGAGCCTGTAGGCCCTAGCCCCAGGTGACCTCGCCGCCCGGCAGGAAGTAGAGGATCAGCATCCGGCCGCCGGTGACGGTGGGCACGTGGCGCGAGCCGGGCGGGTAGACCACCCAGCGGCTGTCGCGACCGTCGAAGCGGGGCTGTCCCGACACCGGGATGCACAGCTCCACCTCGCCGCGCGGGTGGGCGTGCGGGCCGGCGGCCGATCCGTCCATGTCGACGGCGTCGAGGGAGTTGCCGCCGAGCTCGTCGCAGGCCTTCGCGAGGCGCCCGAAACGCACGCCGCCGGCCTCCCTCGGCGTGAGCCAGCCCTCGGCCGCCGCCATCAGGGTGGCGGCCACGAGCTGGTCGACGTCGAGCTTGTCGAGCTCGGCCTCCAGCGCGGCGGGATTGCCGGTGCCGAGCTGGGCGACGAGGCGCGCCGGGGGCTGGCAGAGAGCAACCAGGTCCTCGCGCGTCATGCAACCGCCAAGGGGTCTAGTGCCCGCCCACGTGGACGTGGATGTCGTCGGGATGCGCGTTCATGAACGGGTCGCTCACCGGCACCGCGGGCACGCGGGCGAGCACGTTGGCCACTACCGTGACGAAGGCCGCCACGAAGCCCACCGCGAGGCCGATCTCGACGGGTCCGAGCGGCAGCGAGTCGCGCATCCACACCTGCGGCATCACGAGGATGAAGCGCTCGAGCCACACGCCGATGGCGATGACGACGGCGATGGCGATGAGGGCGTTCGGCGTCTTCTTGATGCCGCGGCTGAGCAGCACGGTGAAGGGGATGAGGAAGCACATGGCGCCCACCACCATCGCCAGGCCTGACCAGGGCTCCATGTACATCCGGAGGATGAGGTACCAGGTTTCCTCGGGCATGTTGCCGTACCAGATGGGCAGCACGTGCGCGAACAGGTTGTACGTCCAGAACACGCACAGCGCGAACATCAGCTTGCCCAGGTCGTGGTAGCGGGCCGGGGCGGCGAGGTGCTCGATACGCAGCCAGCCGCGGAAGCTCACCGAGATGATGCAGATCCAGTTGAGCGCGAGCCAGAAGCTCGACACGAACTGCCAGCCCGGGAACATGTTGGCGTACCAGTGGGGCGCCAGCGACATCACCGCGTCGATCGCGAAGAGGCTGAAGAAGATCGCGTACAGCACCACGATCACCGGGGCCAGCCGGATGTTCTTCTGGTAGGTGTCCTCCACCTCGGCGTCGCGACCGCGCCAGCCGGCGGTGAAGTTGCTCCAGAAGGCAGGCGCGCGGCTCCCGAGTGTCTCCGCCGCCACGCCCATGTCGGCGCGCAGGCTGTTGCGGATGAAGAAGAAGTCCAGAGCCATGAGGATGCCGAGCATCACCACCTGGCGGGCGATGAAGAAGCCGGGCTGGAGCCAGATGGCCTTGTGGGCCGGCATCTCCTCGTGAGTCCACGGGTAGAGGTCGAGCCCGCCCGCGATCAAGAACACGATCCAGATCGCGTAGTTGATGGGCATGAAGAACCAGAAGGACTCGGCGATGCGCTTGAACGGCCGGCCCCAGCGACCGAGGGTGATCGTCTGGACGACGGCGAACATCACCCCGCCCTGTGCCACCGCCATGAAGTAGACGACGCAGACCAGGAGCGCGCCGAGGGTGCGGTGGCTCTCGGTGAACAGGCCGTAGGCGAGAGAGGCGAGGCCGATGGCGATGCCCACCATGCCGAAGGTCTTCACCCCGGCAGGCACCTCGCGAGGGGTGGTGCGGATGGTCTCCGCGACGTCGGGGCCATTGCCCACGACGCGCCGCGTGGCGGCGAGGATGTCGACGGCGCTCATCTAGGGGTTCTCCGTCGGGAGGGCCTCGGCGGGCGGCGCCGGGGGCGTGTAGGAGGCGCCAGGGAGCGTGCGCATGTACGCGACGATCGACCAGCGCTCGTAGTCGGTGAGGAGGGGGCCGTAGGCCGGCATGCCGGCGCCAATCGCCGCCTGGAAGGCGGGGCGCTCGGCAGAGGCGCCCGCGCTGCCCGCGCCGCCGTTGCGGATGGTGGCGTAGAGGTAGCCGTCGCTGAGGGTGTCGACGCGGGTGTTGTCGCCCGCGATGGCCGGGGCGGCCATCAAGAAGCGGTTGATGCCCGCGGCCTTGTCGTTCACCGTCACCGGGCCGGCATCCTCGCCTGCGAGGCCGTGGCAGGGCGCGCAGTTCACCTTGAACAAGCGCGTGCCGGTGGCCACGAGGTTGGGGTCGGCAGCGTAGGGATTGGCCAGCGCGTTGGTGGCGTCGAGGTTCGCGCGGTTGACGCTTCCGACCTCGCCGTTCTGGTAGTAGCCCGGGGCACGGGCCTTGGGCTCGGCGAGCGACAGGCGCGCCACCACGCCAGGGGGCTGCGGCCGCATCGCCCACTCGTAGGGCTTGAAGTTCACGCCATCGATCATGTCGATGTCCCAGGGCGAGGCGTAGGCCACGCCGGCGACACCGAGCCCGAGTAGCGCCCAGCGAGCGCCCTTCTTCAGATCAACCATGGTTGGCTCCGCCGTTGCCATCGCCCCCGGTGACCTCGATGGCGCCGGAGTGCTCGAGGATGTGCTTGATCTCGGCCTCGTCGTGACCGCTCGTGCGCTCGAGGACGATGCCGAAGGAGTCGTTGGTGAAGCGCGGGTCGTGCATCGCCTTCGGCAGGTCGAAGGCGGGGAGACGGCAGTTGAGCACCAGGCCAACCAGCGTCATCAGCGAGCCCCAGAGGATGGTGCCCTCGAAGGTGACGACCAGGAACGGGGGAATCGACACCAGCGGCTTGCCGCCGGGGATGATCATCGGCCAGTTCGCGTGGGTGAGCGAGGCCAGCGAGAAGGTCGCGGTGGCCCCGAAGATGCCGCCGAGGAGGGTGAACCAGCGGACCGGGCTCGGCTCTCCCTGGTAGATCTCCTGCTCGATCTCGTGCCGCGGGATGGGACTGAGCACGGTGAAGTCGCGGATGCCCACCTGCTTCAGCCCGTTGATACCCTCGAGCAAGCAGTCGAGGTGCTTGTAGACAGCCTTGATCGGCTCGTTGAGGGGCTCCGACTCCGCCGGGGCGGCGTGCTCGTGCCCGTGGGCGTGATCGTGTGTCATTTGGCGGCGTGCTCCTCTTCATGCTTCAGAGGCGGGCGCAGGGTTTCCTTGACCTCGGCGATCGCGACGCTGGGCATGATCTTGACGAACAGAAGGAACCAGATGAAGAACCAGGCGAACGACCCGATCATGATGCCCCACTCGATGTAGGTGGGGGTGTAGTACACCCAGGCGCCCGGGTCGAAACTATGGGCGAGCGAGCTGGCGATGATGTTGAAGCGCTCGAACCACATCCCGATGTTTATGATCACGCTGATCACGAAGAGGCCTACCATCGACGTGCGGATCTTCTTGAACCACCACAAGAGCGGCAGGGTGCAGTTGCAGAGCACCATGGTGAGGAAGACCCACCAGTACTTGCCCACCACGCGATCGACGAACACGTCCCACTCGTAGGGGTTGTCGGAGTACCACGCGATGAAGTACTCGGTGCCGTAGGCATAGGTGAGGATGCCGCCGGTGAACAGGCACAGCTTGGCGAGGTGCTCGAAGTGCCAGACGTGGATGTACTCCTCGAGCTTGAACGCCTTGGCGAGGGGTAGCATCAGCGTGATGACCATCGCGCAGCCCGAGAAGATGGCGCCGGCCACGAAGTAGGGCGGGAACAGCGTGCTGTGCCAGCCCGGGGTGACGGCCATCGCGAAGTCCCAGGACACCACGCTGTGTACCGAGAGCACCAGCGGCGTGGCGAGGGCGGCGAAGAAGCCGTAGGCCGCCATGTAGTGGCGCCACTGGCGATCGGTGCCGCGCCAGCCCAGGGCCATGGCGCTGTAGACCTTGTGAGTGATGCCCTTGGTGGTGTCGCGCACGGCGGCGATGTCGGGAATGAGCCCGATGAAGAAGAAGACGGTCGAGACGGTGAAGTAGGTGCTGACCGCGAACACGTCCCACATCAGCGGCGACTTGAAGTTCTGCCAGAGCTGCCGCTGGTTGGGATAGGGGAACAGCCAGTAGGCCTGCCACGCCCGGCCCACGTGAATCGCGGGGAAGAGCGCAGCGGTCATGACGGCGAAGATGGTCATCGCCTCCGCCGCCCGGTAGATGCCGGTACGCCAGCGCGAGCGCGTGAGGAAGAGGATCGCGCTGATCAGCGTGCCCGCGTGGCCGATGCCGATCCAGAACACGAAGGTGGTGATGTACACGCCCCAGAACACCGGCGGGTGGTAGCCGGCCACGCCGAGGCCCTTCACCAGCTGCACGCCCCAGCAGTAGCCGCCCCAGGCGAGGCCCAGGACCACGATGCCCATCAGGCCGAACCAGTGCATCCCCATGTCGAAGAGGGGACGCATGACATCGCGGTTGACCCGCGAATAGGTGAGTTCACTCGACATTAGTGGCCTCCTTCAGCCGCGCCGTGGCCGGCTTCCTTGCCCGGGCTGCCGTGGTCGGCCCCGTGTTCGGCCGGGGCCTCGCCGTGGTCGCCGCCGCCGTGACCCCCGCCGTGACCGGCGCCGTGGCCGCCGAAGATCGGCTGGTGGTAGCTGACGCGCGCGGCGTAGCGGACGCCCGGCTTGGTGTTGAGCTCGCCGAGGAGCGTGTAGCTGCGCGGGCTCTCGCCCTTCTTGCGTACCGCGCCGTCGGCGTCTTTCCAGTTGCCGAAGACGATGGCGCTGCTCGGGCAGGCCGCCGCGCAGGCGGTGATCTTCTGCAGCGCGCTGTCGGGCACCGCTTCCTTGATGTCGCGCCAGCTGTCCTTCGCGTGGTGGAGGCGGTGTACGCAGAAGGTACACTTCTCCATGACGCCCATTTCCCGAGCCGTGAGGTCGGGGTTGAGCATCAGGTGGTAGCTCTCGGGCCACTCCCACGTGTGGTAGTTGAAGCGCCGCGCCGCGTAGGGGCAGTTGTTCGCGCAGTAGCGCGTGCCGACGCAGCGGTTGTAGATCATGGCGTTGAGGCCATCGAGGTTGTGGTACGTCGCGAGGACGGGGCACACGCCTTCGCAGGGCGCGTGCGAGCACTGCTGGCAGACGGCCGGTAGGTAGCGAACATCCTGGTTCTCGCCCTCGCCCTCCCAGAACCGGTCCATGCGGATCCAGGTCATCGTGCGGCCGCGGCGCATCTGGTCGGGCCCGATGAAGGGCGTGTTGTTCTCCAGCGCGCAGGCCACCACGCAGGCCCCGCAGCCGTTGCAGGCGTTGAGGTCGAAGTTGAGGGCGAAGCGGTAGGTGGGGTGCTGCGGCTCGGGGAACATGTCGACCGGGCCGTTCTCGACCACGCGCTCGTCGATGGGCACGTGGTGGACGGGGACGATCGAGGCGGCCTCGCCCTCGAGCTTGTCGAGGGCGTCCTTGACGCTGACGTTGTTAGCGAGGTGACGGCCCGCCTGGTCGAGGTTGCCGCACAGCGGGTGTACGCCGCTGTCGCCGCCGGCGCGCCTGAGGTTGGCCTGCGTGGACAACCACGCCATGGCGCCAGAGGCGCTGTCGGTGGCGCCGGCGAGCAGGCTGACGGCGTTGGCGCCGCGCCCCTTGGCGTAGCGACCCGTCTTCTTGCCGTTGCCCGCGATGATGGCGACGACGTCCTTGCGGACGCCCTTGCTACCGAACCAGCCGACCTTGATCGAGCCCAGGCCGGTGGAAACCTCGACAAGGTCTTTCTCGCCGAGGCCCATCTCCGCGGCGGTGTCGGGGTGGATCTCCGCCCAGGTGCCCCAGAAGAAGGTGGAGATGGGGTCGGGTAGTTCCTGCGCCCAGGGGACGTTGGCCCAGCGACCGTCGTGGAGCAGGGGCGACGGGTACACCACCAGCGTGTGCTTGCCACCTCCGCTCGGTGCCTCGCCGGCGGCTGGGAGCTCGGCGGCGACCCAGGCGGCGGCCACGTTGCCGCCGGGGACGTGCACGACGCCCTTCGCCTGTACCTCGCGCCACCAGGCACCCGCCTCGGGCATGCCCGGGACGGTGGGCCACACCTCGGCGGCCCAGCGCATGCGGATGTACTCGGCGAAGTTCGCGGCGCTCGCGTGAATCGGCACGGCCACCACCGTGGCCGGGTCGGCGGCCGCGCCGGTTGGCGCTGCCGGGGCAACGGCCTTCGCGAGGCCGAGCAACACCTCGCCCATGCCGCGGCTGTCCTTGAGGGGCACCATGGCCGGCTGGCCGAGGACGTGGAGCCCGGGCTCGGTGCTCGCGTCGGTCCACTGCTCGAGACCCGAGCCGGAGGGGAGGATCAGGGTCTTGTCGTTGGTGCTGTCGTTGCCGCTGTTGGCGAACTGCACCACCCGATCGACTGCGGCGAGGGCGCCGGCCGCGTCGGCATCGGCGGGGAGACCGTGCGCCGGGTCGAGGCCATCCACCAGCAGCAGGCCGATCTTGCCGGCCTTGCAGTCGTCGAGCAGCGCCTTGGCGTCGGCGTAGCTGTTGACCTGTCCCGGGCGGCTGCCGCGGAACACCACGGTGCGGCCGACGTTGCCCAGCACCTCGTTGCAGAGGAGCGTGGCGACGGCGAGCGCGGTGGCGTCGGCGCCCGCGTTGGCGTTGCCCCCGGGCAGCACCACGCTCGGCTCGGCACCGGCCAGCCAGCCGGCGACCTCGCGGAGCTTGTCTTCCGACACGTCGCTGGCGCTCGCGGCGGCGGCCACGTCGATGCCGCCGAGCAGCGCGGCGGCGGGGCCCTGGTAGCCCTTGGCCTCGCCCGCGAGCTTGGCGATGGCGAGCGCCACCTTGGCCTCGCTCCCCGGGCGCGCGGCGATCCAGTGGTCGGCCTGCGACTCGCTCTGGCCCACGCGCGGCGTGATCGCCACGGTGCGAGCCACGAACTTGCCCTGCGCCGGGTCTTTCGCCCGGGCCCAGCCCTTGGTCATCGCCATCGAGCCGAAGGCGGTGCCGAGGAAGTCCATGCCGAAGCTGACGATGGTGCGGGCCTCGGCCAGCTCGTAGACCGGCAACTCGTCGAGCCCGAAGGCGCGACGGCTGGCGGCGAGGAGCGACTCCACGCCCACCGGTTCGAAGTGCACGCGGCGCAGGCCCGCGCCCGCGAGCGCGCCGAGCAGCGCGGCGACGCTGCCGGTGCGGTACTGGCCGAGCCATGCCACGCCCTTCCCGGCGGCGACAGCGCCGTTCCAGGCCTCGAGGAGCTTGGCAGTCGCGTCGTCCCAGCTCAGCTTGTCGTTGCCGAGCATGGGGCCATCGACGCGGTCGGGACCGTAGGCCGCCACGAAGTCGAAGTGCCCACGGGCGCACAGGCCCGGGCCGCTCGGGTGGTCGGGGTTGCCCTCCACGTGCACCACGCGACCGTCGTTGTTGCGGGCCACGAGGCCACAGGCGGTGGCGCAGCCGTTGCACAACCCGGCGTAGTAGCTGGCGAGGCCAGGCTGCACGTTCTCGGGGTTGGCCACGTAAGGGAGGACCTTCTCGGCGGGCACCTTGTAGTCGTACGTACACGCGGCGGCTGCCGCGGTAGACGCGACCGCGCCAGCCCGGAGGAAGTCGCGACGGTTGATTCCTTCCATCTCGGCTCCTACTTGTGGCAAGTCCAGCAGTCCTTCAGCTCAGCGCGCCGAAGTTCCGCCTTGGTGCCGTAATTCTCGTCGATGCTCTCGTGCTGCGCGTGGCAGTCGAGACACCAGCCCATCTTCAGGTTGGCCACGCGCTCGTTGACCGTCATTTCCTGGACTTCGCCGTGGCACTCCTGGCACTGCAGCCCGCCGTTGACGTGGCGCTTGTGCGAGAAGTACACGTAGTCGGGCAGGTCGTGGACCTTGTTCCACGGGATCACCTCGCCGCGCTCCCAGTAGCCCTTCAGCTTCTCGAGCTCGGGGCGCCCGGTGGCGTCGACCAGGGCGTGGCAGCCCATGCACACGCTCGTCGCGGGCACGCCTGCGTGCAGGCCCTTGCGCGCGTTGCTGTGGCAGTAGTTGCAGTCCACGCCGAGCTGCTTGACGTGCACGGTGTGGGTGAAGGCGATCGGCTGCTCGATGGCGTCGGCGGGGGGCTCGCCCACGGTGACCACGAGGTTCCGGTCGAACAACTCGGGAGGGAGCAGGTTCTTGCTCCCGATGGTGAACGTCTCGGCGTCTTGCGTGGCCTCGGCATTCGCCTCGGTCGCGCACCCGAGGAGGCCGTTGGAAACGGCCAGCCCCGCGGCCGCGCTGACACTGAGCGCGAGCGCCACGGTGGCCCGGGAGAGCTGTCGCATCATTTCTCCAGCCGGGGGCGGCGAGTGGAGTTGGGGGAGGGGGTCGAAAGGGGGCGCCAGCCTAATCCAGCGCAGCGCCCCTGGGTAGGGTGCGCCGCGACATCTCGTGACCAGCGGCGGAGAAGCTACCTACTGCTTCTGGAACTCGCTCTCGATGTACGCGAGCGCGTCCCAGGCCTGGTCGTCGGAGAGGCCCAGGGGGGCCATCGCGGTGCCCTGGATGCCGTTCATGATCGTCCAGTGCTTCACGCCGATGGAGGTGGCCTCCCACCGCTCCTTCCAGGCGAACTGGGCGGGCTTCTGGGGCAGCGCCGAGCCGGCGATGCCCATGCCGTCGCCCTTGGCGCCGTGGCAGGCAACGCACTTGGTTTCGTACTCGGTCTTGCCGGCGGCGATCGCCTCGGGCTTGCCCTTCCTGGGGTTTTCCTGGCTGTCGGCCCCGGCGGCCTTCGCCTTCTCGTAGGCGGCCTTGGCGAGGTCGCCGGGCGCGTAGGGTCCCGAGGCGGCGGCAGGGGCCGGCGCGGGGGGCGGCGGCGCAGGCTCCGCGGTCTTCGGGGGCTCGGGCGGCTTCGCAGCTTCGACGGGCTTCGTTTCCTCGCCACCGCAGGCGGCGAGCGTGAACAGCAGAGCAAGGGCGTGCATGTGACCTCTCGGTGAGCGCGCTGCGTCTAACCGGTCATGGGGACGACTGCCACCGGGCGTTTGCTGTGCGATAGCGCACGCTCGCGAGGCCGATCCCTCGGCTCAGAGGTGTCCTACCGGCCGCAAGCGGTACATGGCCTCCATCAGCGCGTTGAACGCCGACTCCTCGTCGTCGATCTCGTCGATGTCGGGCACGTTCTCCAGCACTTTCTCGATCGAGTACTGCCGCAGCGTCGCGAGCGCCGATTCCTCGGCGATGATCGCAGATGCCGTTTTTGCGTCGAGCTTGTACATCCAGGGCCTCGTGCCTAGCTGTGAGCTATCGCGCGCTGGCCGCGCCGGAGGTCCAGGGTGTCTCTCGATGTGAGTGCGAGTACGTTTCAGAGCGACGTGATCGAGCGTTCCAAAAGTGTCCCGGTGGTCGTGGATTTCTGGGCCCCGTGGTGCGGCCCCTGCCGCACGCTCGGGCCCGTCCTGGAGCGGCTCGAGGCCGCCTCGGCGGGGAACTGGGTGCTGGCCAAGGTCAACACCGACGAGAACCAGGGCCTGTCGCAGCGATTCGAGATCCGCGGCATCCCGGCGGTCAAGGCCTTCGTCGACGGCAAGGTGGTGGCCGAGTTCGTCGGCGCGCAGCCCGAGGCCCAGGTCAAGCAGTTCCTCGCGAAGCTCGTTCCGGAAGATCCCCGCAGGCGGGAGAACGAGGTGCGCGAGCGCTTCGCGAGAGACGCGTTGCCGCTGGGCGAGGCGCAGGCTCGCTTCGATCACGAGGACACGGTGGCGAGCACCCACGCGCTCGGGCGGTCGCTGGCGGCGGCCGGCCAGTGGGACGCCGCGCTCGGGAAGTTCTTCGACGTCGTCAAGCGCGACCGCAGCTTCCAGTCCGACGCTGGGCGCAAGGCAATGCTCGAGGTGTTCGACGCGCTCCCGGCCGACAGCGGCCTCGTCAACCAGTGGCGACGCGTGCTGTCGATGGAGTTGTTCAAGTAGCCCATGATCAAGGTCACAGGCGGCACGTTGCGCGGCCGGGTGCTCCCGGCACCGGTGCCCGAGGGCGTGCGTCCCACGTCGTCCCGGGCGCGCGAGGCGCTGTTTTCCATCCTGGGACAAGACCTCGACGGGCTCTCCTTCGTCGACTGCTTCTCGGGCTCGGGGCTGGTGGCGATCGAGGCCTGGTCGCGCGGCGCCCGCCCGGTGACGGCGATCGACCGCGCCCCGAAGTCGCTGGCGGCGATGCGACGCAACATCGAGGCGGTCGGCGCAGCCGTCGAGGTGCTCGCCACCGACGTCTCGCGGGCGAGCCTCGTGGCCGATGTGGTGTACCTCGACCCTCCCTTCGCCGACGACATCGCCGCGTGGATCGCGCTCACGGCACCGATGTCGCGACAGGTACTGGTGGCCGAGTCACGAGCCGGCGCGAGCGTGCCGAGCGCCGCCGGGACCCTGCCACTGGACCGGGTGTACACCTACGGCGACACGCAACTGGCGGTGTATCGGGAGGCTGTAGGCCGTAGGGGTTAGGCTGTAGGCGGCGAGCAGCGGTGGCGGCGCGGTCGCCGCGTGGCCACCGCGCGCGTTGCGTGCCAGCAGCCGGGGCGCAGAGACGCCCCCCTCCACCGAAAACGTAACTACAGCCTACAGCCTAAAGCCTCTACCGCATCGGCGGCGGCCGCTCCCCGGTGGCGCGGAACCTCCGGAAGTCCTCGATGATCTGCGCGTGGTCGAAGGCGAGCGGGGAGGGGAGGGCGTCGAGATCGAACCAGCGGGCCTCGGCCGCGTCGTCGCCGCCCTCGGGCTCGCCGTCGCACTCGGCCACGAACACGGCGGAGAGCGTGGCGCGCCGGGGGTCGCGGGCCGGGTCGGAGTAGACGTGAAGGAGCGTGGTGAGGCGCACGGTCATCCCCGTTTCCTCCATGGCTTCACGTGCCGCCGCCTCACCCACGCGCTCGCCGGCATCGACGAAGCCACCCGGTAGTGCCCACCCCGGCGGGGGCCACTTGCGGCGAACGAGCACGATGCGCCCGTCGCGCTCGATGATTACGTCGGCGGTCGCCGCGGGGCCGGTCACTCCTGGACCGTATCGCGTGGCGCGTTGGAGCGGAGTCGCGAATGGCAGACGTGGTGGTGGTCGGCGGTGGTCCCGGGGCAGTTCGCGCGGCGGGCGCCCTTCGCCGCGCCGGTCGGCGGGTGGTGCTGGTGCAAGAGGGCGCGTTTCCCGGGGGCGTGTCGGCGCCGGCGGTGCCCGTGGGGCTCGGACTCGAGGAGTTCGCGCAGGGAGCGCCCGGCTGGCGAGAGGTGCGCGGCCTCGGCGCTGGCCTCGTGGCCGGTCGCGACTGCGGATGCGTACACGCGCTCCCCCTGTCGCGCGCGGTGTTGCCCACGCTCTTCGATGGAAGCGCGCTCCCCGGGGCCATCTCGGCCTGGGGCCGAGCCCGCGGTGCCGTCGAGCTCGCCCGGCTGCTGGGGGGCGGCAAGGAAACGCGGACCTATCGCGACTGGGTGGTGCAGCACTTCGGCGAGCCCGTCCACGAGGCGCTCTACGCTCCGTACTGCCGCCGTCGCTTCGGCGAGCCCGACGAGGTGACGGTCAACGTCGCGCGCTTCCACCACGGGTTCCGTCGCGACACGCGCTGGTATGCCCACGAGGCGGGCGCAGCCGAGCGCCTGGCCCACGATCTCGAGGGCGTCGAGGTGGTGCTCGGTGCCCAGGTGAGCGCGCTCGACACCGGGCGGGTGACGACCGCCGTGGGCGACATCGAGGGCGAGGTGTACGTCGACCTGCCGCCGCGCCGCGTGGTCGACCTGCTGGGCGATCGGGCCCCGGGGGGGCTCGCCAACGAGGTGTCGCGACTGCGCTGTCGCCACGCGCTCGAGGTCACGCTCCGCGGTGGCCACGCCTTGCCCTTCGTGACTCACGTGGCCGGGGGCCCCCTCGCGGCCTACCGGCTGGTCCGGCACGGCCTCGTGCCTGGCAACCCCTCGCTCGCGGGCCAGGTGAGCGTGCAGATGGCCCCCGAGGATGGCGATCCAGTGTGGACGGGTCGCGACGACACGCTGGTAGCCGAGTGTGTCGATGGGCTGCGGGCGCTGCACCTCGACGACATCGACGGCGCCGGTGCCGTGGTCAACCGCGTGGCCAACCACCACCCGGTGTGGACCTACACCACCGCTGCCCGCGTGCGGCAATACCACCTCGGCCTCATGGAACGGAAGGTCATCCCCGTGGGGCGTGCCGGGCTGTTCGCACCCGTCGACGGCGAGGCCGAGATCGCCTACCTCGATGGCCTCGCGGCGGGGAACGTGCCCTTCAAGGAACTGTACCGTCGGCACGTGGAGCCGCCGGTGATCGACGACGATGGCAGCGCCTCGCTCACCGACTTCGTGCTCAGGTAGGCCTGCCGCGGCTCTTGACGGTGCCGAACCTCGGTCATAGAAGCCGGGCGCTCGCCGAAGTAGCTCAGGGGTAGAGCAGCTGATTCGTAATCAGCAGGTCGTGGGTTCAATTCCCATCTTCGGCTCCACCCACTCCCGACGCCCGCTCGTAGGCGCGCCTGCGGCGGGCGTCCTTGTTTCTCCACTGGCTGGGCGGCCGGCTATGCCCGGCGAAATGCGACACCTCGGGAACTATGCCGCCCTCGATGCGACTGGCGGTTGGCGTCGCGGCGGTGCTCGGGAACCGGCGCACGGGCAAAGGCGGGTTTTATTGCAGGCTGCCGCCCGCGTCGGCGTTCCCGGGGCGGTTCGGACGCTCGACAGGCCGCTACTGTCGCATTTCGGTGGACATAGTTTGCTTGTTCTCTCATTTTGGTGGGCATAGGTCGCAATCCGATGGGGCGAGTGACCACCGGCACCCCGCTACGGCCGCCGGCCCGCGGCGTGGATCCAGCGCGCCCCGCCCACCCGCGGCACGCAACTTGCTGCTACCCTGAGCCTCGCGGAGCGCTCATGATCCTCTACTTCCTCGCCTGCCCGGCCGATCCGAGGGACACCGCCGACACCGGCGAGCCCGCCGACACCAGCGAACCTGCCGACACCGCCGACACCGCCGACACCGCCACCGACCGGACCTGCGACGACGTCGTCGCCGAGTTCGTGGCCGAGACCGACGAGATCCGCGCGTGCGCTCGAGCCAGCGACTGCGGCATCGAGCTCATCGGGACGAGCTGCGGCTGCACGCGCAACTGGGTGGCCCGCGCCGACGCCGACACCACGGAGTTCTACGCCCTGCTGGCGGAGGGTAGCACCAAGGGCTGCGAGCTGGGAACCGGGTCCACCTGCGACTGCCCCGAGGTGACCGGCTACGACTGCGTCGACCAGGTGTGCACCTGGGCCTACCCCGAGGCGTACACCGCCTACCCTGCCTGCGAGTCGGGAACCGGCCTCGCCACCACGGTGGACAGCCTGGAGCTCGACGGCGACGCGTTGAACGTGGGGGTGAGCTACGGCGGGGGTTGCGCCGAGCACTTCTTCGCCACCTGCTGGCCCGACCAGGCCTTCGCCGAGTCCTGGCCGGTGCAGGCGAGCCTCGACCTGTCGCACTGGAGCGACGAGCCCGACGCCTGCGACGGCTGGATGAGCGAGGTGGTCGCCGTGGACCTGGTCCCCTTGAAGCAGGCCTACATCGACGCCTACGGCGGGAGCGGGACCATCATCGTGAACCTGGGTGGATACTCGGTGGAGTACAGCTTCTAGACGCTTGCTCCCCGCCCTCGCCAGCGCCGTGCACGTGCTCGCCCTCGGCGTGGGGCTGGGCGCGATTTTCGCCCGGCAGCGTGGGCTGAAACACCCAGTCGACGTCGACGCGGTGCTGCGCGCCGACAACTGGTGGGGCGTGGCCGCGATCCTGTGGATCGCCTCGGGCCTCGCGCGGGCCTTCGGTGGCCTCGAGAAGGGGACGGCCTTCTACCTGGCCAGCAACCTGTTCTGGGTGAAGATGTCGATCTACGGGCTGGCCAGCGTGCTCGAGCTCTGGCCGATGTACACCTTCATCCGCTGGCGGGTACACCAGCAGAAGGGCCAGCCGCTCGACCTGTCCCGCGCGCCGCTGTTGCGACGCATCTCCCAGGTGGAGGTGGCGCTGGTGTGTGTCATTCCCTTCGTCGCCGCGGCGATGGCCCGCGGCCTGTGGATGTAGTTCACCGCGGCTTCCGCTCCGACGAGCGCCGCTTCCACCACGCCATCCGCTCGTTGATCGTCTTCTCGTTGCCGAGCCCCGCCGGGCGGTAGAAGCCGCCCTCGACGCCCTCGGGCAAGTAGTCCTGTTCGACGAAGTGATCGGGGAAGTCGTGGGGGTACCGGTAGCCCTCGCCGTGACCGAGCGACTTGGCCAGGGCCGTCGGCGCGTTGCGCAGGTGCGCGGGGACGGGGCGTGCGCCGCTCCGGCGCACCTCGGCGATCGCCGCGTCGATGGCCTTGTAGCTGGCGTTGGACTTGGGCGCGGTGGCGAGGAAGGTACAGGCCTGCCCGAGGATGATGCGCGCCTCGGGCATGCCGATCCGCGCCACCGCTTCCATGCACGCGGTCGCGACCGTGAGCCCCCGTGGCTCGGCGTTGCCTACGTCCTCGCTGGCGAAGATGACCATGCGGCGGGCCACGAACATCGGGTCCTCGCCGCCCTCCAGCATGCGCGCCATCCAGTAGAGGGCGGCATCGGGATCGGAGCCGCGCATCGACTTGATGAAGGCGGAGACGACATCGTAGTGGGCGTCGCCGTCGCGGTCGTGGAAGATCGCGTTGCCGAGGGCGCGCATCGCCGCCAGCGACACCTCCCCGCGGTCGTGCAGCCGCTCCAGCATCGACAGCGCGCGCCGGGCGTCGCCGTCGCAGCCGGCGGCGATTGCGTCGAGGGCGTCGGCGTCGGCGAGAATCCCCTCGCGGGTGCAGGCGCGGTCGAGCAGCTCGCGAACCGCCGCGGGCTCCACCGGCCGCAACACCAGCAGCTCGCAGCGCGAGCGCAGCGCGGGCACTAGCTGGAACGCGGGGTTCTCGGTGGTGGCGCCCACCAGCGTGAGCGCGCCGGACTCCACGTGCGGCAACAGCGCGTCTTGCTGCGCCTTGTTCCAGCGATGGATCTCGTCGACGAAGAGCATCAGCGGGCGCGTGTCCATCGCGGGGCGCTGCTCGATCACCTCCTTGAGCTCCTTCACCCCGGCGAGCACCGCCGACAGCGCCACCATCCGGTAGCCGGCGGCCTCGGCGAGACAGCGCGCCAGCGTGGTCTTGCCGCAGCCGGGGGGCCCCCACAAGAGGACCGAGCGCAGCCGTCCCGCCTCCACGGCGCGGCGGAAGGGGGCGCCCGGGGCGAGCAGGTGGTCTTGTCCCCGGATCTCGTCGAGGGTGCGCGGGCGGAGTCGGTCGGCGAGAGGCGCGGCCATCGCCCCCCTTGATAGCCCGTGTCCTTGGACGCCGTCCTCGTCAGCGACCTGCACCTCGACGGGCCGGCTCACCCGTCGCAGCCTGCATTCCTGCGCTTCCTTGCCACGCTCCCCGCGTCTACCCGCCTGTGCGTGCTGGGCGACGCCTTCCAGGCCTGGTGGCATCACGACGGCGCGCCCTTCCCCGAGTACGCGCCGGTGGCGCGGGCGTTGCTCCAGTTCGACCTCGTCTACCTGCCCGGCAACCACGACTTCCACGCGCTCGGCTACTTCGGGGCACACGGCGCCGCCGTGCCGCCGCACGCGCGCCCCGGCGCCGCGGTGCTCGTGCGCCTGGGGGCGCTCGACGCCCACCTGTCCCACGGCGACGAGGCCGACACGTCGTGGGGCTACACGAGTCTGCACGCGCTCTTGCGAGGCCGCGCCTTTGCCGCCCTGGTGGATGCCCTGCCACCGCCGCGAGCCTGGGCTTTTCTCCACCGCGTCGCCGGTCGTCCCCACGGGACACCCGATCCTGGGCTCGAGGGGGCGCAGGTGGCCCTCGCCGCCGCGCGTCCCGAGGCGCTCGTCGCCATGGGACACACGCACGGACCGAGGCTGCTACACAGGAAAGAAGGATATTTTCTCAACACCGGCGACTGGGTCAGCCATCGCAGTTACGCGACGGTGACAGGCGACGTCGTGACGCTCTCGCGCTTCGACGGATAGCGGGGGCAGGTGGAGAACGACGCGCTGAGGGTGGTCGATGGCCGCTACGCATGCCTCGACGTCCTCGGCGCGGGGGGCGGCGGCCGCGTGTTCCGGGCGCTCGACCGCGCCGTGCAGCGGCAGGTCGCCGTCAAGCTCGTGCAGGTGCGCGACACCGCCAAGCGCATGCGGGTCCAGCGAGAGATCACCGCTCTCCGCATGCTCGATGTCCCGGGAGTGTCGCGACTTCTCGATGCTGGTGTCGACGAGGTCGGCGACTACTTCATCGTGATGGAGCTGGCCGAGGGCACGGCCTTCCCGGGCGACGGCGCCCGCGGTTCCTGGCCCCTGGTGGCGGCTCGGGCGCTGGCGCTCAGCAGCGTGCTCGCGCAGGTACACGCCGCCGGGATCGTCCACCGCGACCTGAAGCCCGACAACGTGCTCGTCGATGCCGAGGGGCGCATCACCCTCGTGGACTTCGGCATCGCCTGCGGCGATCCCCTCGGCGCCAGCATCACGCGCGAAGGGGTGGCGGGGACGCCGCAGTACGTGGCGCCGGAGTCGCTGGACGGCGACGCGGTCGATGCCCGAGCCGACCTCTTCTCGCTCGGCGTGATGATGTACGAGGCGCTCACCGGGCGCAGGCCCTTCGCGGAGCACGACGGCCAGCGGCGGATGTTCGACCGGAACACCCCGCCGGTGCCGCGCGTGGCCGACCGCGCGCGCGACCTGCCCCCGGCGCTCGCCCTGCTCGTCGACGCGTTGCTTGCCGTCGACCCCGCGCTCCGGCCGCCGGGCGCGCTGGCCGTCGTCCAGCGACTCCAGGCCATCGTCACCGACCAGGCCATCGTCCGGCCTCACGCGATCCCCTTCCTCGGGCGCGAGCGCGAGCTGCGCGCCCTCCACGGGGCGGCGCGAGCGGGCCGTTCCATCGACCTGGCGGGCCCGGGAGGAAGCGGGCGCTCGCGGCTCCTGGCCGAGCTTCGCGCGCGCCTGGAGGCCGACGGGATCGTGGTGCTCCGCACCCAGGCCGGGGGCCGCCCCTTCGAGTCGCTCAGGGCGGTGATCCGCGAGGTGCCCGGCGACGGCACCGGCAGCGCGTGGGAGGCGGAGCTGCGCGCGAGGCTCGCCGGGCGTGCCGTCCTGCTCGCCGACGACGCCGCCCGGCTCGACCCGTGGAGCACGGGCCTGCTCGAGCTCGTCCGGCGTGAAGCCTGCATCGTCCGGGTGCTCGATGCCCCGGAGGCCGTGCGCATCGGGGAACTCCGCGAGGAGGAGTTGCGCCCGCTGTTTCACGGCCCCGACGTGGTGTTGCACCTCCGGGAGGACGGCGCCCGCGAGCTGATTCGCCGATCCACGGGTCTCCCCCGGCGGCTGGTCATGGAGCTCGACGCCTGGGTGGCTTCCGGGCTCGCGCGCTGGGACGACGGGCGCGTCCGGATCGATCGGAACTCGCTGGCACAGCTGGAGGGGGGCGTGGCGGCCGGCTCGGCGCCGGTGTGGACGGTGCAGCCCACCGCGGCGATCACCGGCCCGCTGGAGGAGTTGCTCGGGTGGATCGTCCTCGGCGAGGGACAGCTCGACGCGGAGGCCCTGGGCGCCGCCACGCGGCTGCCGGGCTGGGAGCTCGCGGTGGAGGTCGAGGCCCTGCGCAACCTGGGCGCCGTGGAGCTGAGCGCCCGGGGGACGCTCCGCGCCCGCGTCGCGCCCGCGCGCCTGCTGGCGCTGGAAGAGTCCGCTCGC
>Ga0194120_10005414_pt1 | contig 18842 bp, 22 predicted proteins | sample TA2MahCa65mmetaG_FD_148642 | JGI IMG/M metagenome (GOLD analysis project Ga0194120, IMG submission 148642) | Freshwater microbial communities from Lake Tanganyika, Tanzania - TA2015019 Mahale Deep Cast 65m | ecosystem: Environmental > Aquatic > Freshwater > Lake | place: Tanzania: Lake...
AGCAACCTATAACCTGCGACGACTTTGCAGCCTGAAAACCTGCGGAATTTTGGCCTTTTAACGACCAAGCTGCGCCTGAAATGCACCAAAAAGGGCATTTCAGGATAAAAACCACTGAAAAGTGGGCAATTTTTTGCCCTGATGCATGGGGATCAAGATTCCTATATGTCGTTGGTCAAAGCAACGGCTGATTTTCAAAGTAAATCGAGGTGCCCTTTATATTCATAATCCCCTCATTATGTAACTACAAGTAAGTCGAGTAGGTGCGTTCTACGCACCAAAATAAGTTGCATGAATGCACCTACGTTTTTTTGTTCAGCAAGTAGGTACGATTGGCGGAGCGTAATCATACACACGAGATTGTGTTGATTACATTTCTCCGATTACGTTAACGATAATCGGAGCTATGGATTAACCAACTTTTGTCTTTCATCTTTAACCTTTCGCCTTATTTTTTATTTCAATCACCCGCTTCCCCTGTGCCACCTTATCCATCACCCCATTAACATATTTATGACTGCCATCTGCACCGAATTCTTTGGCGAGGTTAATGGCTTCATTAATCACGACCCGATACGGCATTTCCGGCTTGTACAATAATTCGTATACACCAAGACGCAAAATGGCGCGTTCGACAGGGTCTATGGTATCAACCGGGCGGTCTACGTAAGACGACATGGCTTCGTCAATGGGCTCCAGGTTATCGGGAATGCCGTGGATTAAGTCCTTAAAATAGCTTTTTTGGACATTTTTTAAGCGGTCTTCCTCAGCAAATTGCTGTTCGATGTCAGTCAGACTTTGCCCGGTCATTTGCCATTGGTACAAGGCCTGAACCGCAGCCTTGCGGGCGTTTGTGCGCGATGTGCTCATTAATTGCCAAGGTTATCCAGTAAGTTCATCATTTCGATGGCGGACAACGCGGCTTCCGCGCCCTTGTTGCCCGCTTTTGTGCCGGCGCGTTCGATGGCTTGCTCGATGGTATCTACCGTCAATACGCCGAAAGCGACGGGTATATCGTACTTTAACATCACGCTGCTAATGCCTTTGACGCATTCGCCCGCCACGTACTCGAAATGCGGCGTACCGCCCCGGATAACCGCACCGACGGCGACAATGGCATCATATTTTTTGCTGGCGGCGACCCGTTGCACGACCAACGGCAGTTCAAATGCGCCTGGAGCTTTGACGACATGGATATCGGCGCGGTCTGCGCCGTGGCGGACGAGCGCATCAATTGCGCCTGCTTCAAGTTGATCAACAATAAAGCTGTTGAAGCGCGAGGCGACGATGCAGATTTTGCGGCCTTGGGCGATGAGGTTTCCTTCAATGGTCTGGATGGACATAACCTTCCCTTAGATAATAAGGGCTTATGGTAGCACAAATAGACTTATTTTGGCGACTCGCCTTCCCATGCCTCGCAATGGACGTGTTCAATCACTTCCATATCAAACCCGGCCAAGCCGACATATTTTTTCTGTGCGCCTAGCACTTTCAGCTTATGTACCCCCAGGTCGCCCAAAATCCGTGCGCCTGTGCCGGTCATGCGCCAGTCGGGCGGCTGTTTGGCTTGCTCGCTTACGCCGTGATCTTCCAGTTGATAACGATGGATTAACTCCACCAAGCTTTTGTTGCTTTCGTTCTGCCGGATAACCACCAACACACCCCGGCCTTCATACGCAATTTTTTGCATGGCAACGCGCAGGGGAATACTTCGATCACTGCGTTTTGATGAAAACAGATCATCAATCATATTGCGGGCATGCACACGCACCAACACCGGTTCGCCATCGGCAACATCGCCCATGACCAACGCCAAATGCAGGTTGTTGTCGTTGCGGTCTTGATAGGCAAACAGCCTGAACTCGCCGAATTCGGTCGGGAACGTGCATTCACTGATGCGTTCCAACGTGTTTTCGTGCTGGATGCGATAATGGATAAGCTCGGAAATCGTACCGATTTTTAGTTGATGTTCCTGCGCAAACTTTTCCAAATCCGGTTTCCGCGCCATGCTGCCGTCGTCGTTTAAAATCTCGACAATAACCGCTGCCGGTTCTACGCCCGCCAGCCGTGCCAAATCACAACCGGCTTCGGTATGCCCTGCCCGGTTCAACACACCGCCGGATTTTGCCATTAATGGAAAGATATGCCCGGGCTGGATCAAATCTTCAGGTTTGGCATCCGGTGCGACGGCGCATTGCACGGTGCGGGCGCGGTCGGCGGCGGAAATGCCGGTGGTCACGCCGGTCGCCGCTTCAATCGACACGGTAAAATTGGTCGAATGCGTGGTTCTATTTTCATTAATCATTAATGGCAAACGTAACTGCTGACAGCGCTCGGCAGTCAACGTCAGGCAGATCAACCCGCGCCCATACCGCGCCATAAAGTTGATGTCTTCCGGGCGGGTAAAAGCCGCCGCCATGACCAGATCGCCCTCGTTCTCGCGGTCTTCGTCATCCATGATGATGACCATCTTGCCCTGGCGCAGGTCTTCAATAATTTCTTCGGTGGTATTCATGAATAGATTTTTTAGTGGTTGTTCGCCCTTCGACAAGCTCAGGACGAACGGACTTAGAAGCTGTTTGGTTAAAAATCCCTGAGCAAAATTTGCCGGTTTTCAGTGCGATTAATCTCATGTAAACCGTCATGCCGTCAGGGAATGACGCGGACTTGAGAGCAGGAGTAAGCATTATTTTATTGATTATTTTGCATTTATTAATGATATGTTGTTATGCCTTTGCAAAGTATCCCTGATTTTTTTAACCAAACAGCTTCTTAATATGATGACTAAATCAAAAAAACCGTTCGTGCTGATCTTGTCGAAGTACGAAAGCAACCTAATTAATAGATTAATTTTAACGAAATAAGAACTAATTAATGAGCAATTAATTAATAAATCCACATTTTATAAGTAATTCTTCACTTATATTCGACTGCGGCATTGCCGCCTTATCCCCCAACAACAACCGCTCCAAATACCGCGCCAGTAAATCAACTTCGAGATTGACCTTATCGCCAACTTTAATTTCCGACAATGTGGTCTCATGCAAGGTATGCGGCACGATGTTAACGCTAAATTGTGCGCCATTCACCGTATTCACCGTCAAACTGATGCCATTAATGGTGATTGAGCCTTTGGCGGTAATGTATTTTGCCAAGTTGCTCGGTGCCTTAAACGTCATGCGAATGGAACGGGCGTCGGGCTTTTGCTTGACCAATTCGCCCAAACCATCGACATGACCGCTGACGATATGCCCACCCAAGCGCGTACTTGGTGTGAGTGCTAATTCCAGGTTAACCGGCGTACCGATGACGGCGGTGTTAAGTGTGGTTCTCGACAACGTTTCATTCGATACGTCAGCGCAAAAATGCTGTTTGCCCAATTCAATCGCGGTTAGACACACGCCATTGACGGCAATGCTGTCACCGAGTTGCACATCAGCTAACGGCAATTTGCCAGTGCTAATAGTCAAGCGGCAGTCGCCACCTTTGTGTTCGATGTGAGTAATTGTGCCGATGGAGGCTATGATTCCGGTGAACATGCGTTAGCTCTTATATTTGGATTAATTTTATTCACTAAAACCCCAATAAACCTCTGTTTTATCAGTGCAATAAAAGCCTTCAAAGTTATCAAAAGCCAAAAATTTTTCAAGAATTGGTCGATTTGCGCATAAAAATGAACAGTGGCTATCCCAATGAGCAGTAAGTAATAAACTCTTATCGGGAGTAAAAACACAATCGGCAACATCCAACTCATCCCCTTTAATAAGCTCATCAATAGGATAAAGCTTTCTTTTAGAATCCCACTCATCACAAACCCATAATAATGTATAACCCAAGCTTTTTATTGCATAAAAAAGTCTATTTTCAAGAAACTCTGATATATAACCTTCAACAGGTTGTGAGATTTTATAATCATAAAATAACTTGCTCAGTTGAACAGAAAATTCTTTGTTTTTATATTCTTCTTTTAAACTACCAATACTTGTTCTTAACCCAATATCAATTTCCGCTATATCTTTTAGATTTGTTAATCGCAAAATTTCTTGCCATAAAACAGGCTCACATCCTTCGATAATTTCGTGTTTATAATCCCATGTCAGTGGATCATATTATTCCATATCAAAGGTGATGGGCTTAATAAATGGGGTTAAGAGCACATAAACACTATCAAATTGTCCCTTATAATAATCAAGAATATTTCCATCATCTGGGCAAGATGCAAACTTATCCCGCTCTGGCTTGGAGTTCTCAGTCATGCCCGTAGATATTTCAGCAAGTAATTGGCGATAAATTTAATTTTAAGTCTTGTCCTAATTGGCGAATATCTTTAATTTTAAGTTGCTTACAATTAATCAGATGATCTAAACCAGGTAAATTAAATAGTCCCTTCCCATTATCTCCCAAGACTTTCGGCGCCACGTAGACAGTCCATTCATCAACCAAATTGACTTGCAGCAATGCGCCGTTTAATATTGCGCCTGCCTCAACCAGGATATCGTTGATTTGTTGCTCGGCGAGGAATTGCATCAACGAAGACAAATCAATTTGACCGTTGTGTTCCGGTAAGAAATGAATTTCCGCTCCAGCATTTTTTAGTTCTTGTAGTTTGTTGGTTCGTTCTTCGACAAGTTCAGAACGAACGGAATTGGCTTTTTCGCAGATTATTATCACCGTCCGCCCGGGCAAGCTTAGCATCTTAGCCGTTGTCGGCATTTGCAGCTTGGAATCCAGTACCACACGGATGGGCTGGGTCACATCTTGCTCAACCCGTGCCGTTAATGATGGATCATCCGCCAATACCGTATTAATCCCTGTCAAAATCGCCCCGCTTTCCGCCCGCAGTTTTTGCACGTCGGCGCGAGATTCTTTTGATGTAATCCATTGGCTTTCGCCCGATGCCATTGCGGTGCGTCCATCCAGGCTCATTGCCAGCTTACTACGGACAAAAGGTTTGCCTTCGGTCATGCGTTTGATAAAGCCGCGATTGAGTTCGCGGGCATCCTGTTCCAGTACGCCTGTTGTTACTTGAATGCCCGCTTCCATTAATAACTTGAAACCATTGCCAGATACCAAAGGATTCGGGTCTTGCATCGCCGCAACCACGCGCTTGATGCCCGTTTTGATTATGGCTTCGCAGCAGGGCGGCGTTTTGTCGTGATGGCTGCACGGTTCCAAGGTAACATAAGCGGTTGCGCCTGCCGGGTTTTCCGTGGTGTTGTTTAAAGCTTCGACTTCGGCATGAGACTGCCCTGCCCTTTGGTGCCAACCTTCGCCGATAATCCGACCGTCCTTGACCAACACGCAACCGACCCGCGGATTGGGCTTGGTTGTATACCAGCCTTTGCGGGCTAACTGCAAGGCGCGCGCCATGAATTGGGCATCTAGTATGAAATCGTTTGGCATAAGGTCAATGTTTTTTCAATTCCATTCATGGTTCGACAAGCTCACCACGAACGGAATAGTTATTTTTTCTGCAAACCTTTAATCATGTCGGTAAATTCACTGACATCCTGAAAACTGCGGTACACAGAGGCAAATCGTACATAGGCAACGTGATCCAACAGGCTTAACTCGTGCATGACTTTTTCGCCTAACTCTTGTGCGGGAACTTCACGTTCACCACTGCTTAATAATTCTTTGGTGATACGGCTTATGGCTGCTTCGATGGCGTCGCTGCTGACGGGGCGTTTTTCAAGCGCGCGCAACATGCCGGAACGCAGTTTGTTTTCGTCGAAGGGTTCGCGAGTGCCGTTACGTTTGACAATACGCGGCATAACCAGTTCTGCGGTTTCAAAGGTGGTAAACCGTTCTTTACAGGAAACGCATTCGCGGCGGCGGCGAACATGGTCGCCTTCGTTCGCCAACCGGGAATCGATGACGCGGGTGTCTTGAGTACCGCAAAATGGACATCGCATACTAAATAACTTGAATTATGGGAATTTACACAGCGTCAAACAGCAGGTTTATTCTGCTCATTAATACTTGGCCAACAAGTGTTTTTCGTCATTATTTCTTTGTTAGGTGCAGAATGAAAAGCAAAATAGCAATTTGATTTTCATAAATATAAATTAGACACTAATTATCGCACAGAAACAGGGTTAATTTTAGGTTAGCATTGTAGTTTGCAGGTTGCGCCCATACAATGCTGGTATTTAATTCTGCTTATTTACGTTATGCCTGAAATTACTATGTACACAACCCGGATCTGCCCTTACTGTTTAATGGCAAAGCGTCTGCTCGACCGTAAAGGCGTCGGTTATACGGAAATTAATGTAGATGAAAAACCCGGTTTGCGTGAAGAGATGATGGCGTTAACCAAACGAAGGACGGTGCCGCAAATTTTTATTGGCGATTTTCATGTCGGCGGCTTCGATGAATTGTATGCACTTGACCAGCAGCACAAATTAGACGGTCTGCTTGCGGGAGTCGAATCGGCTCATTAATAAAGCTCACGTATTAACGGTAGTCGTTATTAATAGGATTAATTAAGCAATCCCGCAAACGCGGTCAGGGACGAGTTGTGATCGGCTATTTTCCAACGAGAATCGCTAATCCATTGATTTAACTCTTTAAAAGTAACCGGCTTGCTCAGGAAGTAGCCTTGTGCAACATCGCAGGAAAAATCCATTAAACGAGTCATAATTTCTTTACTCTCTACGCCTTCCGCCGTCACAGTAAGACCCAGATTATGTCCTAAATTAATGGTCGCTTTGACGATGGCAGCGTCGTTCTCGCTGTTTAAAATATCCATAACAAAGCCTTTATCGATTTTGATTTCCGATAATGGCAGTTTTTTCAAGTAGGCCAGAGACGAATAACCCGTGCCGAAATCGTCGATGGAAAATTGATAGCCCATGCCATGCAGTCTTTTAATGATGCCCAGCGCGTTTTCCGGTTCCGACATGACCGAGCTTTCGGTTATTTCCAGGATGATCCAGCTTGGCTTGATATTGGAAGAAACGGCGACGCCTGAAATCAGATCGGGTAATTCCGGATCGTGCAAATCTTTGGCTGATAAATTAACGGAAACTTTGACCGGAAAGCCTTGTTTATGCCAGTTAGCGCAATCGCGAAAGGCGCGCCTCAACACCCAGTGAGTTAATGGATTAATCATGCGGTTGCGTTCGGCAATCGGCACGAATTCATCCGGCGGGATAACGCCATGCGCCGGGTGTATCCAGCGTAGCAATGCTTCCACCCCGATAATTTCCCCGGACTTAATCGATACTTTTGGTTGATAGTACAGTTCCAAACCATCCCTTTCGATGGCGTGGCGAAGTTCTGATATTAATGTTAACCGTAACGGCGTGTTTTTGTCGAAAGAAGACTCGTAAGTGGCGTAGCCTTTACTGGATTGCTGTGCAATGCGTAAGGCGATACTGGCGCGCTGCACCAGAATATCGACATCATCGCCGTGATCCGGAAAGTGCACAATGCCGATACCAGCGCGCCACTATTTTTCACGAAAGCTGAAATGGGGTCCAATCCGATTTCAGCAGCGAAAAATGACGTGGCGAGTTTGCCTTCGGCGGCCTGCGTTCGTCCCGCTACAGCCCAAAACACAAAACATCGGCTTCCGCCTTGCTTCGTATTTTGACCTTGCGCGAATGACTTGACGCCGTGTCGTATGGCCTTGCATTTTGACTACGCACTACGCTTGCGCTCCAACTCCGTCAAAACGCCCGGCCTCTACGGCTACGCAGGGGTCGTCGTACATCGCTCGGCTTCGCTCGCTTCCATGTACTCCTTCTTAGAGTGAATGGCAATATGCAGATCCTCCAACATAAACGGGGATTCCAGGGTTTTTTGGATTTGTTGGGCAAACGTTTCTGCACGGCCGGGATCGGATAACTCCGACAACAAAACACCGAAAACGTCACCGTCGATTTTGGCGATGTCGTCCCGTTCCAGGCTGACGCCTTGCAAGCGAGTGGATATTTGTTTCAACACCAGATCGCTGCTGTTGCGTCCCAGCGCATCGTAAACATCTTTGAAATTCTCGATTTCGACCAATAAGATCGTTAATTTCCGCGGTTTTTCTTGACCCTCATCGATTGCGGAAATTATCGCCCGTTCAACGCGGTCGTAAAAAATAGCCCGCACCGGTAAATCGGTCAGCCGGTCATGCGTGGTAACGTATGCGGTTTGTTTTTCCAGATCGTCGGTTTTGGTACGAAGTTCATGCGTTTGGTCAATAATCATCGCCCCGGCCTGATGAGCAATCAAGGTATTGGAATATTGCCCCCAAAAGCCGAAGATAAAAGGCATGAAATCGAGTATCCAGAGAGCGATATTCGATTTTTGCGCACACCATAATCCTTCTGGATTAATGGCGCCGTTATCGACAAAAGAAACCATGACGGTTGCGACAATAACAGCAGCAATAGCAATAGCGACGCCTTGATAAGCCGTTTTGGAAGCTTCGCTTTTTAGTAGCCTGACGTTTTCTGCAAATAAGCTCTGTACTATTGCCAATATCACGTTCTCTCCTTTTACATTATAAACCTCGCTCCAGATCCCTTTTGATATCATCGAGGTGTTCCAGGCCAACCGAGATTCTGACCAAACTGTCTTTAATTCCTGCCAATTCTCTAACTTCAGCCGTTAGGCGTCCGTGGGTTGTGGTGGCCGGATGCGTAATGGTTGTTTTTACATCACCCAGATTTGCCGTGATGGAAATCATTTCCGTTGCGTCGATTAACCGCCAGGCCGCTTCTTTGCCGCCTTTGACTTCAAAACTGACTATTCCGCCAAAATGGCTTTGCTGACGCTTGGCCAATTCATGTTGCGGATGATCCGCCAAGCCCGGATAGTGAACCTTGTCTACACCCGGTTGTTGCGCCAACCACTTCGCCAATGCAAAAGCGCGGTCGCAATGCGCTTGCATCCTGATTGCCAAAGTTTCCAGTCCCGACAAAAACACCCAGGCATTAAACGGACTCATCGTAGCGCCGCCGGTGCGTAAATACGGGTAAATCGATGTTTCGATAATTGCTTCGCTGGCAATAACCGCACCGCCAACGCACCGTCCGTGTCCGTCTATGTATTTAGTTGCCGAATGGATCACAATATCGGCGCCCAATGCAAACGGCTTTTGCAACACCGGCGTACAGAAGCAATTATCAACGACCAACAAACACCCATGCTTATGTGCAATAGTAGCTAATAATTCGATATCTGCAATCTCGATGAGCGGATTTGATGGGGTTTCCAGAAATAAAAACCGCGTATTGGGCTTGATGGCGGCTTCCCAGGCGTTGGCGTCGACTAAATCGACAAAATCCGTTGTTACCCCGAATTTGCCAAAATAATTCTGAAATAAGAGGACGGTATTGCCGAAAACGCCGCGCGAACAGACGACATGGTCGCCTGCTTTCAACAAGCCCATGCCGGTTGCCATGATTGCAGCCATGCCGGATGAAAATGCCAGACAGCGTTCGCCGCCTTCCATAAAAGCAAGGCGTTCCTGAAAGGCTCTTACCGTTGGGTTGGTAAAACGGGAGTAAATATTGCCGAGTTTTTTACCCGTAAAGCGCAGCGCCGCTTCCTCGGCATTTTTAAAAACATAGCTGGAAGTAGCAAAAATCGGCAAGCTATGTTCGTCTTCAGGACTGCGTTTTTGTCCTGCCCTGATCGCCTGGGTTTCAATATTGTAGTTTTTCCAGTCCGTATCTTTCATCGCATCAATTCGTTAATCCTTTTGGCGCAGACAGAAATGGCTAATTAGCCATTAATTATTGTTTATTAATAACTTAGGCAACAACGTCCGTCAAGGCGTCGCGTTGGATTTGCTTGGCGCCATCGTTCCGTAAATGCTCGGTTTGTTCCAAGTAGACATCGTCCACGTCGCCGGTAACGTAAATTTTACTGAAGCAGGAGGTATCGAACTGTTTGATTTTGCGATTGCCGCGGCCTACAGCTTCAATTAGGTCATCCAGATCCTGATAAATGATCCGGTCGGCGCCGATGGCTTCGCCAACCCCCTCGTCGCTCCGATTATGGGCTATTAACTCGCTGGCTGCGGGCATATCGATTCCGTAGACATTGGGATAACGCACCGGTGGCGCAGCCGAAGCGAAATAAACTTTTTTTGCGCCGGCGTCCCGCGCCATTTGAATAATTTGAGCGGAAGTCGTACCTCTAACCACCGAATCGTCGACCAACAACACGTTTTTACCTTCAAATTCCAGGCCGATCGCATTAAGTTTTTGTTTTACCGATTTTTCCCGCATTTTTTGTCCGGGCATAATAAAAGTGCGGCCGATATACCGGTTTTTAATGAAGCCTTCGCGGAAATTCTTGCCTAATTTATTCGCCATCTCCAGCGCCGCCGTCCGACTGGTGTCAGGAATAGGTATCACCACATCAATATCGTGATCCGGCCATTCCCTGAGAATTTTTTCCGCCAGCTTTTCGCCCATTCTCATCCGGGCTTTATAGACGGAAATGTTGTCGATTATTGAATCGGGTCTGGCAAAGTAGACGTATTCGAAAATACACGGGCTATGATTCGTCTTCTCGGTGCATTGCCGGGTATGTATTTGCCCGGACGCCTCGATAAAAACCGCTTCGCCTGGCGCAATATCGCGAATTAATTCAAAACCCAGTACATCCAGCGCCACACTCTCCGAGGCAATCATAAATTCGGAACCGAACACGGTTTTACGCTCGCCAAACACGGCAGGACGAATGCCGAACGGATCCCTGAAACCTAGGATACCGAAACCGGTAATCATGACTACAACGGCGTAAGCGCCGCGGCAACGGCGATGTACACCTGCAACGGCATTAAAGACATCGTCAACGGTTAAGCGCAATTTGCCTAGATTTTGCAGCTCGTGAGCAAATACATTAAGTAGTATTTCAGAATCCGAGTCGGTATTAATATGGCGTTGGTCTTCCGCAAACAGTTCTTTTTTGAGCATTTCGGCATTGGTCAGATTGCCGTTATGCGCCAACGTTAAGCCGTAAGGCGAATTCACGTAAAACGGTTGCGCTTCCTCGGAACTGGAACAACCAGCGGTTGGGTAACGCACATGACCGATACCCATATTGCCTTTTAATTTAAGCATTTGTGCGCTGTTGAAGACATCCCGGGTTAAACCGTTATCTTTGCGCAGAAATAATTTTCCTTTTTCGCAGGTCACAATACCCGCGGCGTCCTGGCCGCGATGCTGTAACACGGTCAAGGCATCGTACAGCTCCTGATTGACGTTATGATAGGATACGATTCCGGCAATGCCACACATTTTATTAATCAACTCACTGTCAGGAATTTAACGATAGTTAATGGATTTAGCCATTTTAGCGCCCATTGCGTTCTTAACGGTGATGGCTGTAGTTTGCAATGTCGGCAAATATTTCGATTGACGCCACCAGCGATCCTTAGGCAATGCCGTCAAACCAGCAACCAGCACCAGCGCGATGATAAAAATCCAGCCGTGCGCTACGCCTAAACACAAGCCGCCTATCCGGTCCAGCGCTGAAATGTTAGGCTCTTCGGCATCCGTCAACAACCAATTAATTATTTTACCGATTACTATAGTCAACAGCATTAATAATAAGAACGACATGGCTAACCGGGTTGTCAGCGAACCAAAAAATTTATGCAGTAATATCTCAAACTCATAACTAAAAAACCACGCAATCAAGATGCCAGCTATCAATACGCCGATCGAAAACACCTCTTTTTTGCAGCCGCCGATAATGCCTTTAATCGCGTAATGCGCCAATAATACGATGACTGCGATATCGACCCAAACCATGTATCAGTGTATTCAAATTAAGCCGCCGGTCTTAAATATAGGTATCATTCTGAGATAATCAGACCATTAATATTCAATTTTTCCAGCTTTGTTTTCATATCTTTAGCTTTGGCTTTGTCCAGCGTCGGCCCAACTTTAACTCTGAAGTATTCGCCTTTGGAAGAAATCGTAGCCGGTAGCCCTTGCTTACGCAGTTTTGCCGCTAACGCTTCTGCATTTTCCTTTTTATTAAAACTACCTGCCTGTAATGAATAACGTGCCAATTTAGAACCGGTTTTAGCAGATTTGTTCCCTTCTGATTTCGCTGTTTGTTTCGGTTTTTCCACCGGTTTTTCTTTCAGCGTCGACGTAACGGTTTTAGTCTTGTGCGTTGATACCGTTTTTTCAGGCTGGCTTTCCACCGGTTTAAGCGTTTGCTTCGGGGTTTTTATCGGTTCCATCGGTTTTACGGCAGTGCTTTGGGTATCTTGCGGATCGTCGTTTCCGTCGATATAGCCGGTATCCAGCCCGGCCTTTTCGTTCGGCGCGGCGACAGGCGCTTTTGTCGAATCGAGCGTTTGTCCAGGCAGACCGGCAGCTTTGGCGGCGTTTGTGGACTCTGCTGTTACTGGCGTTTCCGCGCCGTTATTTTCCGGCATAGTTTGCGAATCCAGGCCGGTGGCGGCAGCATCGTCTTCTTCGGTTACTTTAAGATCCGAAAAAGTAACCTCCGTTCTATTAATGACTTGTTCTTTGTTTTGCGGCAAATTTTGTGCTGTTTCCGGTGCAGCAACGGGCGGTGTAGGAGGAATTTTTAGCTCGGTGACTTCTTTACCGCTGGTGTCGACAGGGTCATCAAACAACATGGGAATAAAAATTGCGGCTAAGGCCGTGATAACGACGGCGCCAATCAGTCGTTGTTTTAATTCGTGATCCATTTTATCTACCTTTACTTTGAAATTCAGCCAAACAGTCAGACACTAAAAAGAAAGAACCAAAAACCAATACTAAATCACCCGGTGCAGCCTGTTGTTTGGCCGCAGCAAATGCGTCGGTAAACCCAGTATAACCGAAGGAAACATTTGCGATGGCTTCTTGGGCGAATATTTCCTTCATTAAACTTTCCGTAGCCGCCCTGATATTGGCCAGCGGAGCAAAAAACCATTGATGAATATAAGGTTTCATGATTTTTAGCACTTCGGCGATATCTTTGTCCTTCATCATGGAAAAGATAGCATGGATACGCCGGTTGGGAAAATGTTGCGTTAAGTATTCGACTAATGTTTGTACGGCTTCCGGATTATGGCCGACATCCATTAATACGGGTACCTGTTCCGTTATTAATTGAAAACGTCCCGGAAGCCGCACGTTTTTCAGACCGGTGCGGATGGATTGCTCGCTCATCGGCAGCTTATCCGCCAACAGTTGAGTCGCCAAAATCACGGCTGAAGCATTGCGGTATTGATGTTCGCCTTGCAAGGCCGGCTCAGGCAAATCATTAATGATCTGTTGACCGTAATACCACGACCAATCGTTGTGATTTTTACGGTAGCCGAATTCTTGTCCGATGGCGTAAAAGCGGGCTTCTTTGTCTGTTGCTACCTTTTTTAAGGTATCCGGAGGGCTGGGGTCGCCGACTATGGCGGGAACGAATTTCCGAAAAATACCGGCTTTTTCATAGCCGATCGCTTCCCTCGTTTCGCCTAGCCAGGCGACATGGTCGATACCGATGCTACTGATAATGGCGGCATCCGGATCGACAATATTCACGGCGTCCAGCCGTCCGCCCAGGCCGACTTCGAGCAATTGCACATCGAGATCGGATTGAGAAAATATATCCAGCGCCGCCAGGGTGCCGAATTCAAAGTAGCTTAAGGACGTCACGCTACGCACCTGTTCAATGCGGCTAAAGGCGGTGCAGATCAGATCGTCGCCAACCGGCGCGCCATTAATTTTAATCCGTTCGTTGTAACGGAGGATATGCGGCGAGGTGTAAGCGCCGACACGGTAACCCTGCGCCAGACAAAATGCTTCAAGATAAGCAATGCAGGAACCTTTGCCGTTGGTGCCTGCCACAGTAATGGTAATTGGACGACTGGCGTTTGGATTCAGCGCCCGGTAAACCCGGGCTACCCGTTCAATGCCAAGGTCGATTGCTAAAGGATGGGATTGCTCCTGCCAGCTTAACCAATCCTTTAGCGTATTGAATTGAACCATGTGTGGTTAAGTTATGGACTCAACCTTTGGCTGACCGTTTAGTAGCCGACTTACCGGCGTTTGTCGTATCTTTGGGTTTTTGAATAGTTTTAGAGTCGGCAACGGTTTTATTTTCTGTTAATAAGGCGATTAATGCCGCGATTTTTTCCCGCATTTCGCGCCGGTCGATAATCATGTCGATAGCGCCGTGTTCTTGTAAAAACTCGCTACGCTGAAAGCCTTCCGGCAATTTTTCGCGCACGGTTTGCTCGATGACCCGCGGCCCGGCAAAGCCTATTAATGCGTTCGGCTCAGCCACATTAATGTCGCCCAGCATAGCTAAACTGGCGGAAACGCCGCCCATGGTAGGATCGGTCATGCAGGAAATAAACGGAATACCCGCATCGGCCAGTTTAGTCAATGCCGCGCTGGTTTTGGCCATTTGAAATAAGGAGAACAAGGACTCTTGCATCCGCGCCCCGCCGCTGGCGGTAAAAACGATGAAAGGAGCGCCTATTTTGAGACTTCTGTTAATGCCCCTGACAAATTTCTCACCGACGACCGAACCCATGGAACCGCCCATGAAATTAAAGTCGAAGGCGGCGACCACAATATCCTTGCCTTTTAGTTTGCCTTGCATAACGACTAACGCGTCGTTTTCATTGGTTTGTTTTTGCGCCTGACTGATGCGGTCTTTATATTTTTTGCTGTCTTTGAAGCGCAAAGGATCGCTGGGCTTAACGCCTTTGCCAATTTCTTCCCAGCCGTCTTCATCCAAAAATATATCCAGCCGGGCGCGGGCAGGAATACGTAAGTGATGCTCGCACTTCCGGCACACAAACGAATTTTTTTCCAGCTCCGAATTAATCAGAAATTCATTGCAGTTTGGACATTTATTCCACAAACCTTCCGGCACCGTGCCTTTCTTTTTCGAGGCATCGGTCCGTATCGTTGACGGCATCAATTTTTCAAACCAACTTATCGCCATATATACCGTTCAGTCTTCTCATTAATAATTAATGGTAGTCATTGTTCATGCTCAGGCGGCGTCCATTGCCGCCCGCATGGCGGACAGTAATTGAATAATTTCCGCTTTGGCTTGCTCCGGATTAGCCGGATTGTTCTCTATTTTGCTGATTAATGCACTGCCGACCACTACGGCATCGCCTACAGATGCAATCGTTTTGGCGGTTTGCGCATCTTTTACGCCAAAACCGACGCCAACCGGCATGGTGGTAATGGCCTTAATCTGCTTTAATTTATTTTCGACATCGGCGATATTTAAATGGCCGGCGCCGGTAACGCCTTTGAGTGATACATAATATAAATAACCGCTGCCGATTGACGTCATTTTCCGGATGCGTTCTTCGCTGCTGTTGGGCGCTAACAGGAAGATAGTGTCTATGCCACGGGCTTTTAATAAGGCCGCGCAGTCTGCACCTTCTTCCGGCGGCAGATCGACTGTTAATACGCCGTCTATATCGGCTTGCTGGGAGGCATCGGCGAAATTTTCATAGCCCATCGCTTCGATGGGATTAAGGTAACCCATTAATACAATTGGCGTGGATTGATTTGTTTTACGGAATTCCGCTGCCATAGCCAGCGTCTTTTTTAAACTCATCTTGTTAGCCAGTGCCCGTTCGCTGGCTTTTTGAATAACAGGGCCGTCGGCCATGGGATCGGAAAATGGTACGCCCAGTTCGATAACATCGACACCGGCTGCAACCATCGCATGCATTAACGGCAAGGTAAATTCAGGTGTCGGATCGCCTGCGGTAACGAAGGGGATTAATGCCTTACGCCCGGCTTGGGCCAAGTTCTCAAATACGGCAGTCAAACGGCTCATAGTTCGATTGCCTCGCGTTTGGCCATGGTTTGCATGTCTTTGTCGCCGCGCCCCGATAAGTTAACAATGATGATTTGGTCTTTGCGCATGGTCGGCGCCAGTTTCATAACGTGCGACATGGCATGGGACGATTCCAGCGCCGGAATAATACCTTCCATCCGGGTTAATGCGTAAAATCCTTCCAAGGCTTCATCATCCGTAATATTAACGTATTCGGCGCGGCCTGTATCCTTTAACCAGGCATGTTCGGGACCTACTCCCGGATAGTCTAATCCGGCGGAGATGGAATGGGTTTCGATGATTTCACCATCGTCATCCGCCATCAAATAGGTGCGGTTACCATGCAGAACGCCAGGGCGGCCTGCGCATAGCGGCGCAGAATGCCGTCCGGTTTTAACGCCGTCGCCTGCCGCTTCCACGCCGATCAGACGAACCGACGGGTCTTCGATAAAGGGATAGAACAAACCGATTGCGTTAGAACCTCCACCCACACAAGCTACCAGAGCATCAGGCAGTTTGCCGGTCATTTCCAGACATTGCTGTTTGGCTTCACGGCCGATAATCGCCTGAAAATCCCTGACCATGGCTGGATAAGGATGCGGGCCGGCAACGGTACCGATAATGTAAAAGGTGTTGTCAACGTTGGTTACCCAATCCCTTAATGCTTCATTCAAAGCGTCTTTTAAGGTTTTGGAGCCAGATTCGACAGCGACGACGGTTGCGCCAAGCAATTTCATCCGGTAAACGTTCAGCGACTGTCGGGCAACATCGACTGCGCCCATGTAGACCACACACTCCAGACCTAGCCTTGCCGCCACAGTTGCGGTAGCAACACCGTGTTGCCCCGCGCCGGTCTCAGCAATAATCCGGGTTTTGCCCATGCGTTTAGCCAATAATGCCTGGCCGACGGTGTTATTAATCTTGTGGGAGCCGGTATGATTGAGGTCTTCGCGTTTGAGATATATCTGAGCGCCGCCCAGCTCGCGGCTCCACCGTTCGGCATAGTACAGGGGCGATGGCCGACCGACATAGTGTGCTAAATCGGCATCCAGTTCTGAAATGAAATCGGGGTCTTGTAAAAATTTCTGGTAAGCTTCGTTTAATTCCTGGATCGGTGGAATTAATGTTTCCGCCACAAATATTCCGCCATAAGGCCCAAAATGCCCCCTTGCATCAGGCATCGCATATTTTTCTGTCATTTTAACTTCTGTTACCATGTTCTACGGCCGCTATAAAAGCGGCAATTTTAGTTTTATCCTTAATCCCTTTGTTTATTTCTACGCCGGAACTGACATCGACAGCATAAGGCCGGGTTTGTTTGATGGCCAACCCGACATTATTGGCATCCAGTCCGCCTGCCAGAATAATCGGCAAGCTATTGACTTTAGGCACTAATTTCCAATCGAACCGTCCGCCCGTGCCGCCTTGCTGAACCGGATCGTAGGCATCCATCAGCAATGCATCGGCTCCTTGATATTGCTCCGTTAATGCCCCGATATCGGTGTCGTCCCGCATTCTGACTGCCTTGATGTACCGCTTACCGAATTGCTGACACGCGGACGGCGATTCGTCGCCATGAAACTGCAGACAATCGATCGGCACCTGATCCAGAATGCGCCGGATGGTGTTTTCCTGCTCATTAACGAACAACGCGACGACGGTTACAAAGGCCGGCAATACCCTGACGATGTCCTGCGCCGTAAGAATATCGATATTACGGGGACTTGGCGGGTAAAACACCAAGCCGATCGCATCCGCTCCTAAGCGGGCGGCATACGCCGCATCGTCGGCATTGGTCAAGCCACAGACTTTGATACGCGTACGCATGAATCAACAACAATCGCCAGAAAATTCAAACGGTAAATGATACCACAATTGTGGTTGCGCTAAGCCTAATTCCTTTGTTGAAGGCTTGAATTTAGCAGTTTAATGCTAAGAATTGAAAAATACGGGATATAAGGCTATGCCTTACATCCCGTTTATCTTGAAATACAGTTATTAATTGTGTTAATGGTGGTGTCCGCCGTGATGGTGATGCTTGCCATGATGATGACCGCTGTGTTGGGGTTCGGCTTCGCTAGGTTTGGCGGCATCAGGCTGGACGAGAGCCGATTTTGCAACGTTATGTTCTTCCTGATGTGAATCTTCCGTCGTCGACAAAGCGTTTTCTGTCGAGTTTACCGCCACGCCGTATTGATAAACCATTAATCCGCCCAAGTCGGCACCCATCGTTAATACCAGGCATAACAATCCCGCCAGACTTAAAAACAGGGCGTTGCCGGTTACCGATTTTAAGCCCCATTGTTGAAGACGCCAGCCGGAAAGAAACAAACCCATCGCCAATACGGCAATGCCGAAATGCTCGTGCCTTTCCATGATCTCATGCACAACATCGTCATGTTCCACGGAATCGGCCGCAAACAAGCCGGCAATTACGGTAAATGCAGCGAAAACGGTAGCTAAATACAGCAGCCAACCCGCTACGTAGCGCCATTGCGGTTTTTTTGCCAATGCGCCGGTTAAATCGACCAGAAAAAACAAGGAAAACAGCGCAATAGGATAATGCACGAACAGCGGATGGAGATCATCCAGAAAATGGATTCCCGGCATCAGTATAGCAAAAATCTCAGGCGGTGTTTTTCCCATCAGACTTTCAATAAACTCCAATAAAGCGCCAACAGTTGCTGCGATACCGCCGCCCAAGCCGCCGTTGTGAATTTGGAAGGTTAACTCATTAATCATATAACTCATTAATAAAAGTTAGAAAAAATAAACGTTAATCATTAATTAATAAAATGGTTGGTAGTGGCAAAATTATAAGTGATAAGTTACATTATGTATTTTGCATAAACTTATGATTGAACAGACAGTAAAGCCCACATGCCGATCTTGCCAAAGCGAAAACATCGTCAAGAACGGGCGCAACGCGGGCGGCAAGCAGCAATACCGCTGCAAGGATTGTGGCGTCCACCGGGTGCTGGAACCGACCGTCCGGTACGACCAGGGGCGCAAGGAAGAAATCCTGCGGGCGTACCAGGAACGGTCCAGCCTGCGGG
>Ga0194120_10005417_pt1 | contig 18818 bp, 23 predicted proteins | sample TA2MahCa65mmetaG_FD_148642 | JGI IMG/M metagenome (GOLD analysis project Ga0194120, IMG submission 148642) | Freshwater microbial communities from Lake Tanganyika, Tanzania - TA2015019 Mahale Deep Cast 65m | ecosystem: Environmental > Aquatic > Freshwater > Lake | place: Tanzania: Lake...
CGCAAGCCGCCGCTGGGGACGGAGCTGATACCCGCTGCATGGGGCGCTCGCGGGGCGGGCTGACGACCAAGATCCATGCGCTCGTCGATGCCGACGGCCTGCCGATCGCGCTCAAGCTGAGCGAGGGGCAAGCCCATGACGGCAAGAGTGCCACCGACATGCTCGACGGGCTGGGCAAGGATCAAATCCTGCTTGCCGATCGCGCCTACGACAGCGACGCCCTGCGCCCGCCGCTCGCGGCTCGCGGTGCCTGGGCCAACGTCAAGCCCATGCCCAACCGCAAGAGAGTGCCCGCGTTCAGCGCCTTCCTCTACCGCTACCGCAACCTCGTCGAGCGCTTCTTCAACAAGCTCAAACACTTCCGTGCCATCGCCACGCGCTACGACAAGCACGACGCCAACTACCTCGCCCTCATCAAGCTCGCCGCAGCACGAATCTGAATGCGTGCTTATGAGTCAGTGACCTAGCCCGGCGCGCCGGCCACGTCGCGCGCACGCAAGAGGAATTGCATGTCCGGGTGCATGGTCCGGGAAATCATCGTAGCCTTCGCACGTGCGTTGGGAGGAGAGGGATGGTCGACGTTCATTACCGGTCCGCGAAGCAGCTCGCCAGCCTGATCCGCCGGCGCGCGATCGGCTGCCGCGAGCTTCTCGATCATTTGCTCGCGCGCGCCGAGCGGCACAACCCGCGCCTCAACGCCATCATCGCCTTCGACATAGAGCGCGCGCGCCGCGATGCCGCCGCCGCCGATCGCGCGCTGAAGCGCGGCGCCACGGTCGGTCCGCTGCACGGCGTGCCCATGACCATCAAGGAGTCCTTCGATGTCGAAGGGCTGCCGACCACCTGGGGGCTCGAGGCATTCCGCGCGCACAAGGCCGCGCGCGACGCGCTGGCGGTCAGCCGGTTCCGCGCCGCCGGCGCGATCCTGCTCGGCAAGACCAACGTGCCCGTATGGCTGGCCGACTGGCAGTCGTTCAACCCGGTCTACGGCACCACCAACAACCCGTGGGACGTGACCAGGATTCCCGGCGGCTCGTCGGGCGGCTCGGCGGCGGCACTGGCCGCCGGGCTCGCCGGCATCGAGGCGGGCAGCGACATCGGCGCCTCGATCCGCAACCCGGCGCACTATTGCGGCGTCTACGGCCACAAGCCGACCTACGGCATCTGCTCGCCGTGCGGTCAGGCGCTGGCGGGCCGGGTGTCCGCCGCCGATATCTCGGTCATCGGGCCCATGGCGCGCGGCGCCGCCGACCTGGAGCTCGGGCTTCGCGTCATGGGTGGAGGCGACGCCGTCGACGGGCGCGGCTGGCGGCTCGCCCTGCCGCGCGATGGGCGCAAGCGGCTGCGCGACTTCCGTGTCGCCGTCATGCTCGACGATCCGATCGCCGAGGTCGACCGCGCGGTGATTGAGCGGCTGCAGGCGCTGGCCGATTTCCTCGGCAAGCAACGGGTCAAGGTCAGCCTGATGGCGCGGCCCGCGCTCGATACCGCCGAGGTCATGCGCGTCTACGTGGCGCTGCTGCGCGCGGCCACCTCGGGCCGCCAGACCGACGCGCAGTTCGCCGCCAACCAGGCGCTGGCGCGCGGCCTCGCCCCCGACGACGAGAGCTACCTCGCACGCATGACGCGGGCCAACACCATGGCGCACCGGGATTGGCTCGCGCTCAACGAGCGGCGCCACCAGATGCGCCTCGCGTGGGACGCGTTCTTCGAGACGTGGGACGTGCTGCTGTGCCCGGCGGCGTCCTCGGCGGCGCACGCCCACGACCACGCCGGCGAGCGGCACGAGCGCACCATCATGGTCAACGGCAAGCGCGTCCCCACCACCGACCAGCTCTTCTGGGCGGGCTATTCCGGGGTCGCCTATCTGCCCTCGACGGTCGCGCCGTGCGGCTTCACCGCCGAGGGCTTGCCCGTGGGCGTGCAGATCGTCGGGCGCCAGTACGGCGACCTGACGACCATCCGCTTCGCGCACCTGCTCGAGCGCGCGTTCATGGGATTTGTCCCGCCGCCGGGGTGGGATTAGCGCTCCTGCGATCTCGGCCGCTCCGCCGTCGGGGGGCCGCGCAGCCGGCTCATCAGATCCTCGGCGGTGACGACGCCGTCGGCCGTGATCGCGACGCCGGCGACCTCGAGCTGGCGGGCGACCCACGTGTTGCATGTGTTGAACAGATGAAACTCGCCACGCGCCGCGTAGAAGCGGCTGTCGGCGTAGAACCCGCGCGCGACCGCTAGGGCGGGGCCATTGGCCGGGCGGTCGAACGCGGCCTCGAGACCGTCGAGCAGCGCGGCGAGGGCTTCGGGTTCGAGGGTGATGGCGATGATCTCGAAGCCGGGCCGCGCCGCGGCGGGCTCCTTGGTGAGCCCCGCGACCTGGACCACAGAGGGCGAGGGCGTCAGCGCGGCCGACAGCGCCATGCCCAGCGTGGGGCGTGGATGCGGGTAGTAGTCCCGGTCGCCCCAGCCGAACTCGACGTACGCCGCGTCGCCCACGTCCGCCAGTTCGGGGATGCGGTCCGCCGGGATGTCGGCGCGTGCCAGCACCAGCCCGGTGTGCCAACCGTTGCTGACCAAGTGGATCGTGGCGGCATCGGCCGCCGTGGCGGCCAGGGCGAGCCACAGCGCGACGATCGCGCGTCGGACAACCATGGCGACCATCCTTCGAACTGCGTATCCTGAATGTTGGATGTAGAATTCTTGGCCGCAAGTTTGCCACCCCCGGGCTACGCCATGTGCCGTCTCGCCATACTCGCCCTTGCCCTGCTGCTGGTCGCGGCCTGTGCCGGCGGCGCGCCCGCGACGCGCGAGGACGACGGGCGCATGGACTCCTCGCGCGGCATGGCGTTCTCGCTGCCCGAGGTCGAGGGGCCGCTGGAGTGCGTGCCCTACGCGCGGCTCGCCTCGGGCATCGCGATCCGCGGCGATGCCTGGACCTGGTGGAACCAGGCGGACGGACGCTACGTGCGCGCGGCGCGGCCCGCGATCGGCGCCGTCCTGGTCTTCGCGCGCACCCAACGGCTGCCGCTCGGCCACGTCGCCGTGGTCACGGCGGTGCTGGGCGTGCGCGCGATCGAGGTAGCCCATGCCAACTGGATCCCCGGCGCGGTCACCGAGGGCGTGCGGGTGATCGACGTCTCGACCGCCGGCGACTGGAGCGCCGTGCGCGTGTTCAACGCGCGCGCCGGGGCCTTCGGCCGGGTCTATCCGTCTATGGGATTTATCCTACAGGTCGCGGTCGTGGCGGGGGCCTGACGTGGCGCGGGCGCTGCTTGCCATGAGTGCCGCAGCGCTTCTTGCCCTGGCCCCGGCGGCGGGCGCGACCGAGCCGCCCTACGGCGGCGCGCTCTCGCTGCAGGTCGAGAACGACTTCTTCGCGGCGCTGACCAACAGCGACGAGCACTACACCAACGGCCTGCGCCTCGAATTCATCGACCCGCCGCTGGCACCGACGGCGCCGGCTCGCGACTGGCCGGTCTGGCGTCTGCTCGATTGGGGCGGCGCCGGCGACGCGCGCTATCGCCAGATCGGCGTCACCCTGGGCCAGAGCCTGTTCGCGCCCGATGACACGGACCGGGCCGACCGCATCGCCGACGACCGTCCGTACGCCGGCTGGCTCTAAGTGGTCGGCTTCCTGCAGCAGACCCTGGAGCGCGACGACCGGCCGGTACGCAAGGACACTTGGCGGCTGCAGATCGGCGTGGTCGGGCCGAACGCCCGGGGCGAAACGGTGCAGAACAACTTTCACGACCTGATCGGCGTCGCCCACGCCAACGGCTGGGACAACCAACTGCGCGACGAATTGGCGTTCGACGTGACGGCGGAGCGCAAGTGGCAGGTGCCGCTCGAGGACCTGGGCGGCGGTCTGGCCGTGGACGTGGTGCCCTACGCGGCCGCCAGTTTGGGCACCGTCCACACCTACGGCGCGGGCGGCGCGCTGTTGCGCCTCGGGTGCAACCTGATCGTCGACTTCGGTCCGCCGCGCATCCTGCCGGGCGCGCCGGGCTCGGTCACGACGCGCCGCGGCGCATCCCCGGCCTGATACGTGTTCGCCGGCGTCGAGGCGCGGGCGGTGGCGCGCAACGTCTTCCTCGACGGTAATACGTTTCGATCGAGCCACGACGTGGGACATCGGCCGCTGGTCAGCGACTTTCAGATCTGCGCGGCGCTGGTGCTGGGCGACGCCCGGATCAGTGCGACCCAGGTCATCCGCACCGCCGAATTCGACGACCAGGACGAGGCCGATCAGTTTGGTGCGATCAGCGTGACGATCGGTTTCTGATCAGAGCTGCCAGCGCTGCAGGCCGGTGGGCAGGGCGACCTTGCGCCACATGCCCTTGACGTCGGCGACCAGGCCGTTGGGTTCCAGCAGCGCGGCCAGCGCCTTGCCGTCGAGCTTCAGGTAGTCGGCGTGGCCGACCGCGCCGATCACGCAGGCGTAGCCCTTGGCGCCGTCGATCGAGGGCTTCAGCGTGACGCCGTAGTGCAGCTTGGCCTCGGTCGAATCGGCCATGGGATCGTGCACGTCGACCACGTGGCCGCGCGTGCGCAGGGTCTTGATGATGTCGATGACGCGGCTGTTGCGCAGATCGGGCACGTCCTCCTTGAACGTCAGACCCAGCACCAGGATGCGGCCGGGCGGTCCGTTGCGCTTGTGCAGCGCCAGGAAGTCGGCGATGCGCTCGGCGACGAAATGCCCCATGCGGTCGTTGATGCGCCGCCCGGCCAGGATCACCTCGGGCTGGTGACCCAGCTCCTGGGCGCGGAACGCCAGGTAGTAGGGATCGACGCCGATGCAGTGGCCGCCCACCAGGCCCGGCTTGAAGCCGAGGAAGTTCCACTTGGTCGCCGCCGCGTCGAGCACGTCGTAGACCGAGATGCCGATCTTCTGGAAGATCACGGCGATCTCGTTGACGAAGGCGATGTTGATGTCGCGCTGGGCGTTCTCGATGACCTTGGCCGCCTCGGCGGTGCGGATGTCCTTGGCCAGGAACACGCCGCCCGTGGTCACGGCGCCGTAGAGCCGGCCCAGCGTCGCGGCGACCTCGGGCGTCTGGCCCGAGACCACCTTGGTGATGCGGTCGACCGTGTGCTCGCGATCGCCCGGGTTGATGCGCTCGGGAGAATAGCCCACGAAGAAGTCCTGGCCGCACGTCAGGCGCGAGTAGGCCTCCAGATCGGGCCCGCAGATCGCCTCGGTGACGCCCGGGTAGACCGTGGATTCGAAACACACGATGGCGCCCTTGGCCATCTGCTCGCCGACCGTGCGGCAGGCCGAGCGCAGCGCGCCCAGATCGGGCAGGTTGAGATGGTCCACCGGCGTCGGCACGGCGACGATGAAGACGTCGCAGCCCTTCATGCTCGCAGCGTCGTCGCTGACCTGCATCGTCGTGGCCTTGAGCGCCGCCGCGTCGATCTCGAGCGTGCGGTCCACGCCCTGCTTCAGCTCGGCGACACGCGCAGGATCGGCGTCGAAGCCGACGACGGCGTGGTGCTTGGCGAGGGCGACGGCGAGCGGCAGGCCGACGTAGCCAAGGCCGACGACGGCGACACGGTGCTTACGATCCTGGGCCATTGCTCGCGAACGATGGGTGGCGGGGCCGCGCATGTTAACCATCGCGCGGCGGCGGGCAAGGGTTCGGATGCCGCCCGAACCACTGGAGGGCTACACGATGCCGAGCACCAGGGAGGAGGCAGCCGCGACGCCGACGAAGAGCCACGTGGCGACCGAACCGCCGCGCGCCTCGCTCGAGGCCATGGGCCGGCGGTCGACCAGGCGCGAGCCCAGCGCTGAGAACGTCGGCGGGATACTCCCCCACTGAAGCGGCCGTCTGGTTGGCCGCGGCGGCGCAAGATGGGACCGCCTGTAGCCTTCACTGGTCATGACCGGAATGAAGGCTGGGGGAATGTACGGGATGGATCTTTATCGTCGTGTACGGCTTGCGTGCCATGGGGAGGGGTTGAGCCAGCGGGATGTGGCCCGACGGTTCGGGGTTGACCGCCAGACGGTCGCGAAGATGCTGTTGTTCCCGGTTCCGCCTGGCTACTGGCGCCGTGGTCCACCGCCACGACCGAAACTGGATGCGTTCGTCGGGATCATCCAAGGGGATCCTGGAAGAGGACAGGACCGCGCATCGCAAGCAGCGGCACACGGCGAAACGGACCAAGCCTGGGCCGACATCGTCGCCGATGCGGCGCGGCTGAACGAGCCCTGGCAGCGCGCTCGATCGCTCGCCTCGCTCGCGGCGAGCGCGGTCAGAATGTCGGAACCGGCGCCATAGCGGACGTGGGCGCCGCTGCCCAGCGCCTAGAACAACTCGAGATCGATGTCGAAGTCGTAGAACGGCTCGACGCTGCGGTTCCAGAAGCCCATGACGCCGCGCCGCATGCCGCCACCGCCGTAAGCGACCTTGATCGGCTGGCCATTGCGATAAGCCTCGAGGCGCGAAATCGCCTCCTCGTCGCCGCCTTCGGCGGCCTGGACCCAGTAGGCCTCGGCCTTGACGCGGTCGGGCTCGACCTTGTCGCCCCAATAGTACATGTCGCCCAGGACACGGGCGGCCCTGGCGTTTCCTTCGCCGGCCGCGCCCTCGATCGAGGACAGCGACGTCGGGTTATAGTCGGGAAGAGTATCGCCCAGGCCGAAGCGGCTCGATTCCTGAACGGCGCAGCCGGCCGAAACGACGGCCACGGTGGCGACCGCAAGCAACGAACGAACCATCTCAAGCACCCCCGCGCCCGACCCATCATTCCAAGGATGATAAATGAGTCCGGGGCGGGGGCAAGCTGAGCCCCTATGCTTGCACCGAGGCAAGAACACCGGCTAAGACGACGGGCCGACGATGAAATGGCGCCGGAGTCGACCGTGACCGCCCGCATCTTTCAACCTGCCAAGACCGCCATGCAGTCGGGTCGCGCCAGGACCCGTGGCTGGGTGCTCGAGTTTCCCCGCGCGACCCGTCGCGACGTCGATCCACTGATGGGTTGGACCGGCTCGACCGACATGCTGGCCGATGAGGTATGCCTGACCTTCGACAGCCGCGAGGAGGCGATCGCCTATGCCGAGCGCCATGGTCTGGTTTACGACGTGATCGAGCCGCAAGCGCGCCGGATCCAGCCGAAGTCCTACGCCGCCAATTTCCGCTGGGACCGCATCGGTTGAACCCGGCCGGGGCCGGCGTGCCCCCCGAGGCGCCGCCTGGCCCGGGCTGGCGTGCGATCCTGGGATCGGTCGCCGCAGTCCTTCTCTGCTGCTTCGCGTTTCAATTGGCCCAGGGCGTGCTAAGCCCGGTCATCACCGTTCAACTCGTCGGGCACCAGACCGCGACCGGCCTTATTGGGATCGTCTCGTCGATCTACTTCGTCGGGTTCATCGCCGGCACGTTGCACAGCCAGCGAGTGATCGACCGCGTGGGGCACATCCGGGCGCTGGGTGTCTTCGCTGTGGTGGCGGCCGACGCGGCGTTGCTGTTCGCGCTCTTCGATCCGCCGTGGACATGGCTGCTGTGGCGCGCGGCGCTCGGCTACGCGCTGGCGGGCATCTTCGTCGTGGTCGAGAGCTGGCTGAACGACAAGGCGGCCACGTCCACGCGCGGGACCGTTTTCGGTCTCTATCAGGTGGTCAGCTGGGGCACCGGGATCGTGGCGCCCCTGGGCATGAACCTGGCCGACCCCATGGGCCCGGTGCTTTTGATCGTCGCGGCGATCGCTTTCGCGACCGCGCTGGTCCCGGTGGCGCTGACCCGTGTCGGCAACCCCGAGGTCGGTCAGCGGTCGCGGTTCGGGCTGCGCCGGCTGATCGCCATCTCGCCGCTCGGTGTCGCGACCTGCTTCGCGTCCGGCCTGGTCAACAGCGCGTTCTTCGGCCTGATGCCGGTCTACACCGATGCTGTCGGAATCGGCACCGAGAACCTCTCCCTGATCCTGGCCGTCGCGACGATCGCGGGCACCGTCATGGCCGTTCCTGTCGGTATGCTCGCCGATCGTTTCGGCCGGCGCCCCGTCCTGCTCGCCGGCTTAGCGATCGCGGGCGCCGCCAGCGTCGCTGCGCTGCGCATGGACACGGGCGGCCTGGTGGTCATGGCGATCGTCGCGTTCGTCTTCACGCTGGGGGCGGGTCAGGCCTACACGCTCGGCGTGGCGCAGACCAACGACTATGTGACGGGACGCGATTTTGTCGCCGCCAGCGGCGGTCTCTTGTGCGCGTGGGCGGTAGGCGCCAGCATCGGCGCGGCGATCGGTGCCCAGGCCATGACGCTGGCGGGTGCTGACGGCCTGTTCTTTTACGAGTTGATCATCCTCGTGGCGCTGGGTCTGTTCACCGTCTATCGAATGATACGTCGCCCCGGCCGCCCCGGCGCCGCTGGTCCCAAGGGGGCCGCCTGAACCATGCCCGACGAGGACGCGTCGCGCGGCCCTTGGTTCCGGTCCCGTGACGACATGGCGAAAGCCCGGGCCAAGTTGCCCACGGATCTTCGTCGCATCCTGTCGTTCTGGTTCGGTGACCCCGAAGCCTCGGACTATGGCTTGCCGCGCGAATGCTGGTGGGAGAAGGACCCGGTGTTCGATGGTGCGCTGTGCGCGCGCTTCGAGCGCTGCACGAAGACGTGCTGGTCGGCCGTTACAACGCCTGCCTTGACGATCCCGATGGCGCGCTCGCGGTCATCGTCGCGCTCGACCAGTTCCCACGGAACATGTACCGGGGCGACGCGCGCATGTACCGCGCGGACCAGCGTGCGCGCGCCGCGGCCCGCCGGGCGGTGGGGCGGGATCACTACGGACAGTTGGCTGGCGGTGGAGCGCTGGTTCGTCTTCCTGCCCTCCGAGCACAGCGAGGACCTGGCGGATCAGGACGAATCGGTGCGGCTCTTCGGCGAACTGGGCTGGCATGAGCCGACCAGGCTGGCGATCGAATCCGCCGATCGCCATAGGGAGATCGTTCAGCTGTTCGGCCGCTTTCCGCACCGCACCGCGATCCTGGGTCGCGCCACCACGGCGGAGCGAGCCGGGGGTGGGTCGCGGCCGCTCCGTGTGGCGCTCACGCGGGGAATCCATCGGCATCGTCGTCGTCGCCGGGCCGGTCGTCCCGGCGTCGGGCCCGGCCGTGGTGCTGACCCCGGCCGTGGCCCTGGGTTTGGCACGGCTCTACGACCTGTCGGCCGATGGGCTGCGCGCCTGGGGCGTCGGGCGCTTCGTCGTGGCGGGCGGTGCGTTGTTCCTGTTCAGCGCGGCGCTCTACCGCGTGTTGCCCGACGCGCGGCCGCGGCTGCGCACCACGCTGCCGCGAGCGGCGCTGGTGGTCGCGCTGTTCCTCGTCGGTTCGGGGCTCTTCTCGGTCTACGTCTCGCGCGTCGCCGACTACGCGGCGCTCTACGGTGGCCTCGGCGTCGTCGTCGTGACGCTGACGTTCTTCTACGCGATCGGCGCGGCGTTCATCCTTGGCGGATTGCTGAACGCGGCCATGCGCACCGATCAGGCGCGGATGCGCGCCAGATAGAGCGTCATGCTGACAACCAGGGCGACACCGAGCCACACCGCTGGCGCCGGATAGTCGCCCCACAGCACGTAACCGAACACGGTTGCCCACACCAGGCCGGTGTAATCGAAGGGCGCGACGCGCGAGGCCGGAGCCACGCGGTATGCTTGCATGACACAATAGTGGGCAGTGCCGTTGACCAGCCCGAGAACGACCAGCAGCAGCCCGTCCAGCGTCGTCGGCGTCGACCAGAACCACGGCAAGGCGACCGAGGTGACGACCGCGACCGTGGCGTGGGACCACAGCATGGTGGCGGCCGCGGTCTCGCTGGCGCGCATGCGCCGCGTGACGATCATGGCGATGGCGTAGAGGAAGGCGCTGGTCATGGCCAGCAGCGCCGCCGGCCGGAACACGCCGGTGCCGGGCTGGGCGATCAGCAGGACCCCAGCGAAGCCGATGGCGACCGCCAGGCCCTGGTGGCGCGTCAGGCGCTCGCCCAGCAGCGGCACCGCCAGCGCGGCGACGAACAGCGGCGTCGAGTAACCGACCGCCGAGACATCCGCCAGCGGCATGAACTTGAGGGCCAGGAACGCCGTGACCATGGACCCTGTGATGAGCAGACCGCGCAGCACCTGGGCGAGCGGTTGGCGGGTCCTGAGTGTGTCGAGGCCGAGCCCGCGCGCGCCAAGCCCGGTCGAGGAGACGGCGCCAAAGACACCGCTGAACCACGCGACCATGACCGCGTGGTAATCCGCGCTGAAGTGCTTGATGGCGGCGTCGGCGCAGATGAACAGGAAGACGCCGGTCGCGGCGAAGGCGATGCCGACGCCGTGACGCTCCGGCGTCGGCACCGCGACGATCATGGTCGTCGGCTCAGGTCAGGTGACGCTTGTACTGGGCGACGAAATCCGCGCCGACCAGGCGGGAGTAGGCTTCGCTGAGCCGCGTGGTCACCGGCCCCGGGACCGGGAACGTCTGGGCCGCGATGGCGCTGACCGGGCACATGCACAGGCTGGTCGAGGTGATGAACGCCTCGTCCGCGGTCTGCACGTCGTACATGTCGATGTCGCACTCGCGTGCCGGCACGCCGATCTCGGCGGCCAGTTCCAGCACGGTCGCGCGGCTGACGCCCGGCAGCACGTAGCGCACCTGCGGGGTCAACAGTTCGCCATTGCGTACGAGGAAAATGTTGGACCCGATGCCTTCGGCCAGGTTGCCGTTGGTGTCCAAGAGGATCGCCCACGCCTCGGGGTCGTAGGCGCGCGCCTCGCGATCCGCGACCACCAGGTTGAGGTAGTTGTGGGTCTTGGCACGCGGGCTGAGGGACTCGGGCGGCACGCGGCGGGTCGAGGGGATGACGACGCGGATGCCGTCGCGATAGAGGGGCGCGCGTTCACGCAGCGGCAGTGGCGTGCATTCGATGATCACCGTGGGCGTCAGGCCGCCGCTCTTGTCGCCCCACTTCGCGTCGATGCCGCGCGACACCCGCTGGCTCAGCCAGTAGTCGTCCTCCTTGTCGATCAGGTGCAGGTTGCGGCTGCACACCTCTTCGCTGAGCCGCGTCATCTCGGCCGGCGACACGCCCGGATCGATGCCGACGTAGCGCAGCGACTGGTAGAAGCGATCAATGTGCTCCTTCAGCCTGAAGGTCTTGTGGCGGAACGTGCGCGCGGTATCGAACACGGCGTCACCCGCGATGAATCCACGGTCGCGGAACGGGACCAGAACCTGGCTTTCGGGGACGATGCTGCCGTTGAAGTAGGCGACACGCTCGTTGGCGCGCTGGGACATAGCTCGGCTCCTCGGTCAGAAACGATCGATGGCGAACGGCTTCAGGTCGATGGCGGTAGGACGTCCGGCGACCAGATCGCCGATGTGACGACCGGTCGCGGCCGCGCCCGTAAGCCCCAGGTGACCATGGCCGAAAGCATAAAACACGTTCTTGTGCATGGGCGAGCGGCCGATCACGGGCTTGCTGTCGGGCAGGGACGGCCGGTGACCCATCCAGCGGGTCGCGTTCGCCGTGTCGATGCCGGGGAACAGGCGCCGGGCCTTGGCGAGCAGCACCTCGGCACGGCGCCAATCGGGCGCGGCTTCGAGCGACGCCAGCTCGACCGTGCCCGCGACGCGCAGGCCCATGGTCATGGGCGTGGCCAGGAATCCCTGGCCGTGCGGCTGGATCATGCGGCGCGGCGCGACCTTCGGATCAGGGATCGTGACGTGGTAGCCGCGCTCGGTTTCGAGCGGCACGACGCTCCCCAGCCGGCGCGCCAACGTGCTCGACCAAGCGCCCGCCGCGACGATGATCGCGTCGGCGGGCAGGGTGCCCCGGTCGGTGACGATGGCATCGGGTCCGTCGGAGCCGAAGGTGACCTCGTGCACCGCGGCGCGCATCACCTGGCCGCCGCGGCGTTGCAGGTGCTGCGCGAGGCCGGTGACCAGGCCGGCCGGGTCGACCACCCGGCCCACGTCGGGCAGGAACACCGCATGGCGCAGGTCGGGCGCGAGCGCCGGCTCCATCTGGCGCATGGCGTCCCCGGTCACATTCTCGACGGGGACGCCGTAACGGCGGCGCAGCGCGATGCTGGCCTGGCCCTTGGCGAACGCCGCGTCCGAGTCGAACACCCACAGCATGCCGTCGCGTCGGACCAGGTGCCCGAGGCGCGACTCGGCGAGCAGGGGTTCGTAGGCCTTGAGCGCGTCGGGCAGATAGGTGGCGAGTTCGGCGGCGATGCGCGCGACCCGCGCCGGGCTCGACGCGCGCACGAGCCCGGTCAGGAAGGGCGCCAGGCGCAGCGCGTGGCGCCAACGCACCGTGAGGGGGCCCAGCGGGTCGAGCAGCCAGCCGGGGACCTGCCAGAGCATGCCCGGCGTCCCCAGCGGCTCGATCGAACCGGGGCTGATGGCGCCGGCGTTGCCGAACGAGGTGGCCGTGCCGGGCGCCTGGCGGTCGACCAGGGTCACCGCGTGGCCGTCGCGCGCCAGCCAGCACGCGCACGCGGTGCCGACGATGCCGGCGCCGATCACGACAACCCGCCGCGCGGTGCCGTATTCTCGAGCCATGGGCAGGCTTGTAGCGCGCTGGCAGGGGCGGCGGCAAAGATTCTTCGGCCCACCCGCAGGTCCCGCTTGAATCGGGCGACGGCGACGCTAATGTCCCGTGCCATCCGACGCCCTGGACACGAGGTGACCGAGCGTGAGTCTCACCATCCGGGACTTGGTCGAGGTCCGGCTGCTCAGCAACGACCATCGTGGTTTGTTCGCCCGCCGCGACATCCCGCGCGGCCAATTGATCGGCTGCTTCGACGGCCGAGCGACCCTGTTCCCGGTGGACAGGGCCGGGCACATCGACAGCGGCGCCTTCGCCTTCCGCGACCTGCTGCAGCTCGAGCGCGTCGAGGCGGGCGTGCTGGCGCTGGCGCCGGTCGACGGCTTCGACGGTATCGACTTCGCCAACCATAGTTGCAAGCCCAACGCCAGCCTGAAGCGCGGCGTCGTCATGGTCGCCGGGCGCTGCATCCGCGCCGGCGAGGAGATCACGCTGGACTACCGCAAGATGGACGTGGTGCCCGAGGGCATCGAGTGCTGGTGCGACGTACCCAAGCGGTGCCGGATCTGAGGCCGGCTACTCGGCGGCCTGCCGCGCGGAGCGTGCGTTGACGATTTCAGCCTCGCGTGCCACCTCGTGGTCGGGCATGGCAGGGTAGCATGGCAGCACGATAAGTCGCGTGAGAGCCTCCGCCGCGACGACCGGCGCCAGATCGGGACGGTCGGGCGGCGGCGCCACCGCCTGGGACCGGGTCTGCTGGGCACCGTCGAACCCGGCACGACGCAGCTCGGCGATCATCGCCTTCGGATTGTCCGCCAACATGGGGTAGACCCAGTAGGAGTGCACCGGGTTGGCGGTTCCAGGTCGCGTGACCCCCGGTGCGAGGTGACGGTCAAGGCGTTGCGCGGCCGCCGCCCGGCGGTCGAGGTCCTTGGCATCGAAGCGCCGCAGGCGTCGTTCCAGGACGGCAAGCAGGGCGAAGCACGGCCGTTTGCGGATCTTCTTCGGCGAACCGAGCTGGGCGACGCCGCGCACCGCGTCGGTCACCGCGTCCTCGTAGTCCTCGACGAACAGTCTAAGCACGCCGGTGAGGACCGCGAACACCGGGCGCGAGAGCACGAGTTTCAGCAGGGCGAACTTGATCAGCCGCTTGGCGTAGGCGCCTGAACCTTGGACCGGGTAGGCGTCCTGGATCGCGCGCATGCGCCCGAAAAGCACCGGATCGCTCACGCGCGCGAGCGCGCCCCCGATAGCGGTCGCGGTCTTGAGCGGGCCGAAGCTGAACAGGCTGATGTCGGCCTCGGGGTGGCCGCGGTAGTCGATGCCACTGAAGACCTGGGCGCAGTCCTCGATCAGGACCAGGCCGTGACGCCGGGAGAGGGCGGCGGTCCGATCTAGGTCAAGGCGGGCGCCGAACAGATGCGCCACCACCAGCACGCGGGAGCGCGGCGAGATCGCCCGTTTGAGGGAGGCCGAATCGGGTCCCATGCGCGCCAGTTCCAGATCGACCGGGACCGGGACCAGACCGTGGCGCTCGACGATCTTGATCATGCCCTTGACGTTGAGCGCCGAGAACAGCACCTCGGAACCCTTGGGCAGGTCGAGCGCCTGGAGCGCGAGGTCGAGCCCACTGCGCACGGAGAAGGCGACCAGGGCACGACCCTCGGGCGCCCACAGGTGTTCGATGCGGGCCTCCATGGTCCGGCGGTCGCCACCGCTCAGGCAGCGCGCCAGACCCGTGGCGATGTCGCCCAAGCCGATGTCGAGGCGGATGCGGGACCACATGGAGGCTTGCTAGCACGACGCCGGGTTTCTAGGCTATTCAGCAAGCGGTTCGATGGACATGAACGCTCCCACGAACAGGACCACCACGATGGTAACCCCGACGACGACGGCCGCGCCGGAACCGTGGCTGCGCCGGTGGCGCCGCCGGCACGTCAAGCGCCTGGGCAAGCGCGCGATTCGCGGCTTGGCGTCGTTCCTCGGCGCGCAGTCCACGGTTGGCGATCGGCCGGTGCTCAGGACGGCCGATTTTCCCTGGGTGGCGGCGATCGAGGCGGGCTATCCGGCGATTCGTGCCGAGCTCGACCGGGTGCTGGAGCAGCGCGAACACTTGCCGCCGTTCCAGGAGATCTCGCGCGACCAGCGCCGCATCACCTCGGGCTGCCGCTGGAAGGTCTACCTGTTCTGCGGCTTCGGCTATCGGGTCGACGCGCACTGCCGGCAGTGCCCCGAGACCGCGCGGCTGCTCGAAGCGATCCCCGACATGAAGAGCGCATGGTTTTCGATCCTCGCGCCTGGGGGCAAGATCACGCCCCACCGGGGCATCAGCAAGGGGATCGTGCGCCTGCACATGGGTCTGCGCACGCCGCGCGACCGCGCCCAGTGCTGGATGCGGGTCGACGACCAGATCATGCACTGGGACGATGGCCGGGCGTTCGTCTTCGACGACACGTACGACCACGAGGTGCGCAACGACTCCGCCGAGGAGCGGGTGATCCTGATCGTCGATGTGGAACGGCCGATGCGCCTGTTCGGCCGCCTGGTCGGCAAGGTGTTCAACCGCGCGATCCGGCACACGGCGTACGTCCAGGACGCACGGCGCAAGCAGCTCGCCTGGGACGAACGGCTCGAGCTGATGATGGACCACGCCGAGGCGATGCACGCCGACGAACCCGAACGGAGGCCTTCGTGACCGTGGTCCTGGCGCTGGTCACCTCGTTCACGGTCTACGGATTAAACGCCTACGTGACGCCCATGCCATCGGACGAAATCTGCCGGGCCATGGTTCCCTCGATCGAGCGATCGGTGGCGGCCAACCCGGACATCCTGTCGGTCGAGGTCCAGTGCGTCACGGTGGACATGCCGGCGCCCAAGGCCGCGCCGTAAGAGCCGGGCGCTAGACCACCTCGAGCGGCACGTCGCTGCCGCCCACCAGCAAGACCAGACCGTCGTCGTTCAAGGCGTAGGTGCCGCCCTGTACGACGCCCAGCCGTTCGTCGGGCAGCTCCAGGCACGCGTGCAGGACGAATACCATGCCTGGCCCCAGGCGCTGCGGCGAGCCACGACAGATTTGCAAGTTTTCCAGCCAGATCGGCGGGTAGGCGATGCCGATGCCGTAGCCGAAGCGCATCATCGCGCGGTGCTCGAGGCCGCGCGCGCGCAAGGGAACGAGCGAGGCCTCCTCGATCGCCTCGACGGGCGTGCCCGGCCGCGCGGCCGCGATGCCGGCGCCAAGCGAGGCGCGCGCGGCCTCGTAGAGCTCGCGCGCCGCGGGCGCCGGCTGGCCAACCGCCAAGGTGTGGATGCCAACCGCGTGATAGCGCCGCTCGACGCCGGCGAACTCGGCATGGATCAGTTCGCCCGATCCGATGACGCGCGACGTCGCCGTGGCGTGACCGCCGGCCGCGCGCGGGCCGCCGGCCAGTTCGGTCGGGATCGCCCAGTAGTCGCTGCCCGCTAGGCGCATGGCGCCTTCGATCGCGGCGGCCACGGCGATCTCGGTGACGCGCGCGCGCGCCGTGTCGCGAAACGCCGCGAGCCCGGCCACGGCGTGGCGGGCGGCGACGGCGAGGTACGCCATCTCGCGCGCGGACTTGGCGATGCGGAGCGCGCCGAGCAGTCCGGTCGCGTCGTCCAGCGTGGAGGGCGCCAGGGCGTCGGCCAGGCGGCGGCCCAAGGCCAGCGGCAGGGCGTAGGATTGCGTCTCGGTCGCCAGGCGGCCGCGCAGGCCCTTCGCGGCGACCGCCGCGGCGATCACGGCCGCCGGGTCCTCGGCGTGCATGCGGTACGTGCGCACATCGGCGATCCATGATGTTTCGCGCACGAGCGGCAGATCGACATCGCGTACGACCAGGGTGGGTTCGTCGTGGCCGATACCGAAGATCAGGGCCTGGGGGCTGTTGACACCGACCCACGAATCGTAGCCGCCCAGGTAGTAGTGATGCTCGGGCGCGACCGAGACACATCCGGCGAAGCCAGCCTCACGAAGCGCCGTGCGTGCTCGGCCGAGCCGCTCATGGTGCTCGGCCGTGGGGAAGGCGGCATGGGTCGGGATCATGAATGGCCATCGGGTTAGGTCTCTCCGCCCGCGATTCTGGGCCAAGAGTACGCCGATGGCCAGCCGCCCGTGGCGATCGAGAGATCAGACCTTGATCGGCACCGGCGGCATGTCCTGCTCCTGGGACCGGCGGCGCGGCCCGTCGTAGACATCGTCCGGCGCTCGCCGACGGCACGGTCCGACATAGGTCGGCGTGGCGATGTTGGGTACCGGGCTGCGCCAGGCGGCGGCGATGCTCGCTGCCTCGACACCGAAGCGCTCGGCCACAGCCCGCGAATCATCCAGGCTGTACTCGCGGCCTGCCATCTCGGCCTGCCGCTCGCGGTCAGCGATTGCGAAAGCGGCCAGCGCAATCACAACGGGGCTTGTGGCGCTCATGCCTGCTCCAGCACCACCGGCTGCACGCGGCGAGATTCAAGCCACGTATCCAGGTCGTCGCACCAGTAGAAGACCTTGTGGCCCGCCTTGACGCACGGGATCGCGTGACGCTTGGTGCAGCGCCAGACTTCGAGCGTGCTCGGCTTGACGCTCAGGTGCTCGGCCGCCTGCTCAGTCGTCAGGCGGACCCGGATGGGGTGCGACAGAGGCAAGTTCATGTTTCATCACCGTGCTGTTTGCGGTGACGAAACCATATCCAGCCTGCTTCTTTGCGGGTGCGCGGCGAGCGGACGTTTAGTCCGACAAATCAGCCGCCTCGACGGGTGGGGCTGACCGGTCGGTCAGGGTGGGGCTTCGCCTTTCGACTGTGACCCCGGTGTGACCCCGGACCTTTCGGCGCCAGACAGACCGGCGCTAAGTGCTTGATTTGATGGTGCCGGATGTGGGATTTGAACTCACGACCTACCGCTTACAAGGCGGTTGCTCTGCCACTGAGCTAATCCGGCACGACTGAAATCCAAGAGTAGTGGCTTGCCCGCAAGGGAACAAGCCGACACGCCCTAGCGACGCGAGACAATGTAGAGCGCGATCGCGGCCGCGTTCGAGACGTTGAGACTGGCGAGAGGGCCGACGGTCGGCAGGCTGACGATAGCATCGCAGCGCTCGCGCGTAAGCCGGCGCAGGCCATCGCCCTCGGCGCCAAGCACTAGGGCGATCGACGGTCCCGGCAGATCGGTTGTCAGGGGCCGCCCGCCTTCGGCATCGAGCCCCAGGCACCAGATGCCCTCGGTCTTCATGGCCTCGAGCGCGCGGGCAAGGTTGACCACTTGCACCAGGGGCACCAGGTCGAGCGCGCCCGATGCCGCCTTGGCGACCGTCGGGCCGGGTGGTGCCGCGTTGCGCGCTGTCACCACCACCGCCGCGGCTCCGAAGGCGGCCGCCGAACGCAGGATCGCGCCGACGTTGTGCGGGTCGGTGACCTGGTCCAGGACAACGATGGTCTTGGGGCCGGGGCGCGCCAGCACGTCGTCCAGGGTGGTCTGGGGCAGCGGCGCGGCGCGCAGCGCCAGGTCCTGATGCACGGCTCCGGATGGTACCATTGTGCCGATCCGGGCTCGGTCCGCCAGGGTCACGGTCAGGCCCGGCCGGGCGGTCAGGGTTCCAGGCACCTGATCGAGCGCCTCGGGGGTCGCGTGGAGCTCGTAGACGGCCCGCGACGGGTTGGCCAGCGCGGCCGTGACCGCGTGGCGGCCGTACAGCCAGACGGTGTCGCGCCGCGGCGCGTCGGAACGGTCACGTAAGTGCTTGCGAGCCATGGGATCGCGTTATAGATTGCGCGAAACAGCATCACAACCGAGGAGCGCCACGCCGGGTGGGACGCAGACGGCATGGTTGTGCCCGTTCGTCGTTGACACCGGGTTGAAAATGCCGATAGTGCGCGGTTTCCCGGCGGCAGGTGCGCTTCCCGGAGGGGTGGCCGAGCGGTCAAAGGCAGCAGACTGTAAATCTGCCGACGTACGTCTACGAAGGTTCGAATCCTTCCCCCTCCACCAGCGGGCGAGCGAGTCCTGGAGCCATGTGAACGATCGGCGGGTGTAGCTCAATGGTAGAGCTCCAGCCTTCCAAGCTGGCCATGCGGGTTCGATTCCCGCCACCCGCTCCAGACGGTGTAGACATTCGCCGGCCCGAGGGCCGGTTTCGCTAAGGATAGATCGAGGGGGAACGGGTCAGCGCCATGTCCAAGGAGAAGTTTGAGCGGACGAAGCCGCACTGCAACATTGGGACGATTGGGCATGTTGATCATGGGAAGACGACGCTGACGGCGGCGATCACGAAGGTTTTGGCGGAGAGTGGCGGAG
>Ga0194120_10005427_pt1 | contig 18794 bp, 19 predicted proteins | sample TA2MahCa65mmetaG_FD_148642 | JGI IMG/M metagenome (GOLD analysis project Ga0194120, IMG submission 148642) | Freshwater microbial communities from Lake Tanganyika, Tanzania - TA2015019 Mahale Deep Cast 65m | ecosystem: Environmental > Aquatic > Freshwater > Lake | place: Tanzania: Lake...
GGTGAGTCGCGTCGGCAGTGCCAGGCGTGTGCTCGATTTCGGCTGTGGAGTCGGCATTCTTACGACGTTCTATGCCCGCGAGTTCCCCGATTGGGAGTTCGTCGGTCTCGATCGTTCGGCGGCCTCCATTATTGCCGCGCAGCAGAAAGCGAGAGCGTTGGGATTAACCAACGTTCGTTTCGATTGTGTGGAGGCAGAGGCCGAGCAGTTGTCAGGCCGGTACGATCTGATCGTCGCCACTCATGCGCTGGTGCAAGCCGAGCAAGATCCGGGTATTCCGAGTGATAGCTGGAAAACTTTCTTGCGGAGTCGCGATACAGACCGGCAAGCATCGTTTGAGCGGCGCACAGGACTTGGCGTGAGGCTGGACCACCTTCGCGCAGTGCTCGGGCCGGGCGGTCGCATGATCGTTTGTGAGAAAACGAGGCAGCTGGCCAGGCGGGTGCCCTTTCAGCGGGCATTGGCGGAGAGAGGTGTACAGTTGATTGAACCGCCTGAATTGATTCGTTATCAGTCGGTTGAAGACGTGACGGATGATGGGCCTGTGTATCATCTGCAGGAGGGGTGCGTAGCTGTGTTGGATTGGGACGAAACGACAGAGTCTGACGACAGTATACCGTTCAACCTTTCCGACCTGCCACGGCAGCCGGGCAGTGCGGATACTCTCTTATACGAAAATCATGGGCCCTCTGCACAAGCGGCTTGGGAAACTCTCAACCATCGTTGTGTCACTCAACAAGCAACTCGTCAGGAGCCGGATGGGCGTCAGCTACATGTCGAGCTGGGCATTGTGGACGAGTTCGTGTACCTCTACTGTGCCAATACCTTTGACCAACGGCAATTGGCCATTGTTGAACAGCCTCGCGCAGCCATGCTCGAATCCTACTATCAAGAAATCATTGGGAGTGCGGCATGAATATTTTGGGTTCAGGGTGGCTTGGGTTATGCATGCCTACACTGAAAAAAAGAGCTAATTCTCCGTTGACGGAGACCGATAAAGAGGAGTAAAGAAATAAGTAACTATACGGCTCCTTGATTCACACAAACAGAGTGAGCCGTGTCCGGATAGTCCTCCCAGTTGCGTGTCAAAGCTAAGGAGGAGGTGAATATGGACGACCTCAGTCCACCGGATCAGGCAGGCCCGCCGAGCCACGGGCGGGTTCCTCGCCAGCCACGCTAGCCGGTTCTCCATCGGCTGTCGCTATCCCGCGTGCGGGATCTTCTGAATGACGAGCCTCCGTGGAGAGCCGAGAGGGCGTGAGGAACATAAGCGCCTGGGATGATAGTGATTTCCCCTGGCGAGCCGCTCATCCCTCGTTTCTCGTGCGGGTCTCCACAACCAGATAAAGCCACGCTCGGCGTCCTAAGCGCCTATATGCAGGTGATCTGTGAAATGCAGATCACCTGCGGAGCGTGTTTCTCGAATGAGTGGGAGGAGAGTACAGCCGAACGAAAGGAGCAACCATGGATAGCACCCTACTGACGTTTGCTCTTGTCATGCTCTCGATATTGGTCGGCGGAATCGTGGTGTATAAGAAGAGTCAGTAAGCGGTTGTGGTCTGCTCATGATTCACCCATAAGTCTGAGTCGATGCGTGGATAGTGAGCGGATGGTCGGGTGAATTGAAACGATAGGGAAGGCTCCGGGTTTCTTCCGGGGCCTTCGTGTTGGCAAAGCGGTTGAGAACCCTGCCGCTATATTCTGCTCAGTACTTCTTGGCGCACGTCTTTCAGATCCTGCTCGATAGCGTTCGGCGCAATGATTCCTATGAGGCCGCGCTGTGTGCTGTTGGTGGAAAGCCGCGAGAGTTTGTGCTATGCAGTCCTCCTCATTCCTGTCCGACGAAGAAGTGTTGGACGAATAAGAAGTACTCATCACGCGACACGTCTCACGCATGAACTATTGTAGCCAGTGCGGTGCCCCAGTCATTCAAAAGATTCCACCGGGGGACAATCTTCCTCGTCATGTGTGCGGGCAGTGCGAGTCAATTCACTATCATAATCCGAAGATCGTTGCGGGCTGTATCCCTGAATGGGAGGGGCAAATTCTTCTGTGCCGCCGCGCCATCGAGCCGCGGCGTGGGCTCTGGACCTTTCCGGCCGGTTTCATGGAACTCGGTGAGAGCACCGAGGAGGCGGCGATCCGTGAGACGAAAGAAGAGGCCCAAGCCGATGTAGAGATTACTGCGCTCCATGCTGTATTCAGTTTGCCTCATATCGGACAGGTGTATCTTGTCTTCCGCGGACGGATGCTGTCGCCCTCGTATGAGGCAGGGACGGAAAGTTTGGAGGTAGGGCTGTTTTCTTTTTCCGAGATTCCTTGGGAGCAGATTGCGTTTCCGGTTGTGCGCGAAGCCCTCCGGCGGTACGTCGGCGATGTGACGAGCGGCCAATTCCAATTGCATCTCGCCAGCCTCTCAGGCCGTCTTCAAGGTTAAGTTCTGGCCAATGCTCGATACGGGGGAGAAGCATTGTGCCTGGGGCTAGACCTCTGTGTGTGCAACTGCCAACTACGAAACAGTGGGCAAGGAGCTAATTCAGGAAGGGACCGAGAGTTTTCTGGCGGGTGAGGCAAGTTCTGCGACCACTCGATTGAGCCGGTTCTGTTCTGAGGGGGCAAGAGTCAGAAACTCAAACCCAATGCCATGGGTTCCCGTCCATCGGACGGTCGCGTTACTGATCGTGATCGGCGTGGATTCGCCGGCCGGGTGAATCAGCAATTCGAGTTGCATGCCGGTAAAGGGTCGGATCACGCTCTCGATCCGACAACCCTTCTGCGAGAGATCCTTCACCGATCCCGTGTACCGCAACTTGTCTCTCTGGATGAGGGCGCTTGGAATCGTAACGGGGAACCGGGGGTACTTACGGACAACCATGTTACATCCTCGGTGTCGATCGCCAATCGCGCTGGGCGAAACTCATTTCCACAGCACTACCTTCAGCAGGGCTAGTTCGGAGCCTGGGTCTTCACAGCAGGCTATTGGCATGGGGCGATCTTGTCAACGAATTCAACAAATACAGATCGTGCGTTTGCTTTTGGAAAAGCGGGTCCCCTACAATGCCGGCGATTGTGAATGGTGAAGCCATGGCCGGTCGCGCCCTTCCGAAGAAGCCTCGTCTCAAGAAACGTTCACGTCGATCGGTTTCACTCGATGGGTCCGCGAAACGCCGGTTTCAACAGCGGCTCTTGAAGTGGTACCGGGAACATGGCCGCGATCTGCCCTGGCGAAAGACGTCGGACCCGTATCATATCCTCGTATCCGAGGTGATGCTGCAACAAACCCAGGTGGATCGGGTCATTCCCAAGTACCACGAATTTTTGGAACGGTATCCCAGCTTCGAGGAGTTGGCCGAGGCCCCGGTGGCCGATGTCAAGAAGACCTGGTATCCCCTGGGATACAATATCAGGCCGGAGCGGCTGCACAGTATTGCCTGCGAAACTGTCGAGCGCTACGGAGGACAGTTGCCCAACGAAGCGGATGAGTTGTTGTCGTTCAAAGGTATCGGCCGGTATACCGCCGGCGCGATCCGTTCCTTTGCTTTCAATGAGGATGCCCCGATTTTGGACACCAACGTGATTCGGGTGTTGCATCGGGTTTTTGTGGCCAAGGGTGATCCCAAGACACAGAAGGCGATATTGTGGGAGATGTCCGAAGCGTTGATCCCCCGCGGGAAAGGATACGACTTCAATCAAGCGATCATGGATTTCGGCGCGATGGTGTGCATGGCGCGCAATCCCTATTGCCGCCTCTGTCCGATGAAATCGTTCTGCAAGACGTATCCATTTAGTCCTCCCCCTCGCAGGTAGCCGAGCGCGCTTATGAACGTCATTGAAGTGGCGGCGGGGCTCATTTGGCAGGACGGGCGGTACTTAATCACCCGCCGGAAGCCTGGCGTTCATCTGGCTGGGCTTTGGGAATTCCCTGGAGGTAAGCGGGAGAAGGACGAATCTTTGGTGGAATGTCTGCAGCGGGAGTTGTTCGAAGAACTGGGTGTCAGGGTCGATCTGCCGATTCCCTATCGGATTGTCCGGCATGACTATCCTGAAAAGACGGTGGAACTGCATTTCTTCCGTTGTGCGATTGAAGAGGGGGACCCGGCGCCTGTCGAGTGCGCGGAAATTCGATGGGTGTTACCAGAGGAATTGACGCAGTTCACGTTTCCACCGGCGGACCACGTCATCATTGAGGCTTTGCAGCGTGACGCAGTTCGGGAAGGAGCCCAGCGGTGAAGGTTGTACTGGATATTGAGACCGTCCAAGCCTCCCGTGAGGAGTGGGCTCGATTGGCCGGCAAGGCTTCATCGGATGATGACACTGCCGGGTTCGGCGAAGGCGGCGATCTCTTCACGGCAGGGGCGGCTGAAGAGCGGCGGCGCGCGGAGGATGAGTTGTACGCCAAGTCGGCGTTCGACGGCACCTTCAGCCGAATTGTGTGCATCGGGTTGCTGGAGTTTTCCGATCAGATGGAGGCCCGGAGTGCCGTTGCATGGTACGGCGGAAACGAGCGGGAACTGCTCCGCCGTTTTTGGGCGCGCCTCGCCCAGGATCGAGCGACGCTGTTCATCACGCACAATGGGTTGGGATTTGACCTTCCCTTTCTCAAGAAGCGGTCGATCATCCACCAGGTCAAGCCGAGCCTGGATATCAATTTGGCGAAGTTCAGGACCGAGCCGGTCTACGACACGATGGCGGTGTGGAGCAATTGGGATACGCGAGGATGGGTCAAACTGGACGTGCTGGCCCGGGCGCTACAAGTTGAGACGAAGTCCGGTAGTGGCGAGCAGGTGGCTGAGATGTGGGAGAAGGGGCAGGGGCTCGAACTCGCTCGCTATTGCCTGCAAGATACGTATGTCACGTATGCCTGCTATTGCCGCATGAATTTCCGGCAGCCCCTGTCCCGTGAAGTCGTGCTGTTACAGCCTGAGCTGGTCGATGTCGGCTAAACGATCGGCCAGTTAGCGTGCTGGATAGGCCTCGGCTGCTTTTCGCTTCGGCGCCGAACGTTTGGACACGGTGCTGCTTTTGCCCTCCGCCGAGCGTTCCCGAAGCTCTTGCTTCATCCATTCGACTTCTTTCTTCAGCATCGCGATCTCGGACTCCTTCATCCGGTTGGCCTCGCGGACTTGCCGAAGTTCGTCCAGCTTCTTGGACAGGAGTTCGTTATTTGCCGTGTCAATATCCTCAGACTGGCCGGATGCGAATGACGCAGCATTGGCTTCAATCGTTTGAGGCGCTGCAGGGAACTCTTGCTGGGCCGGCATCTTTTTCGCAACTGGAACGGGCGACATCGCCGGAGCTGACAGAGGTTTCGAATCAGCCGCAACCGCTATGGTCCCGGGCAGGGAGGCTTTAGCGAGTACCTGGTGGTCAATCACCATGGCGATAGTGCCAGGAGTCCAATCTGAGGTGTAGGCTGGCGCTCGTTCAATGCGGGCAATCCCGCTGGGCGTGAACCCCGAGACTCTTCGGTTCTTGCTCGGAGTGATGGTGAGATGGAGCGAGCCTCGGGACACATAGAGGGTGCCCGCTGCGGGTTCAGCGCCTGACCCTGCCGATGGAGACACTGTGAAACCGACAATCTGCTCCGGTTTCGCTTGCGATAAGCCTTGGGCTAGCAGGGGAGCAAGAAACTCGGCGTCTTCATCGCTGAATATTCTCATCGGCTTGCTGCCGCTGGCGGGCATTTTCGCGGACGTTTTTATGGCATCATCGGCGACTACGCCTTTGACCACGCTGAGCAAGGTGGCCTGGTCGATCACTGCCGGGTGGTTCGCTTCAAACGACCAATCGGCGACATCCTTGATATACACCGATCCTTTGGCGCTTTTGTGGACGTTCGACCATCCATACAGAGTCGAACATCCCGTTGCCAAAAGGCTGAGGGAAACCACTGCGCCGGCATAGCGGATCGTCCGAGCGTGGAAGATGGTATGCATGATGGTTCTCCTCATCAGTGTCCCCACGGTATCAAGATAGTGGATGGGCAGGAAATGATTTCTGAAATGGTGCAGCCCCGAGTCATGCTGACAGATGCGCCGGGTGTGAACTACCAGATCCCCAGCCCCATCAGTACGATGCCCATGGCGAGCCAGCCAATCACGCCGACCGAAATAATCGTTTCGAGTGTGACTCGAGATTCTGAGACAGGGATTTTTGAATCGGCGTTGAGGGGCTTCATAGCGTGCGAACACTCCTTCTATGGTTGTTGAACATGTACGTACTGAATGTGCGGACTATTCCCCAGCAAGGACCGTGCCTTCAGGTTGTTCCACGTGATCGTGCTGCCAAGAAGGGGAGCATTTGATATCGAAACCTCACAGCTTTGTGGAACCCAGATTTCTAGACCGCCGGTATGATTGCGGAAAATAATCGGCGTTACGTGTGAAATCAGATTGTTAGGGTCGAGGTGCTGTCCGTGTAGTCGATGAATCGCATCAGCCGGTGGATGCCCTAAGGCAATGGTCGGATCTCACATCTGGGAAGTCAGACTGTGAAGGTCGGCGAGATGTCTTGTGTGAAGAGAGCCAATAAATGTTCACTCTGGGCAGATCAGCGTGCAGAAATGTTCCGTGAAAGCGGTGAGGTCTGGTCGGGTGACCGTGTGAGAGTCATTCCCCGTAGAGGGTCGCGGCGGAAGCCTCGAAGATGTGTTTTCTTACCACGGTGCCGGGTTCGAACGGGCCAGTTCCCTTATCCCAGACCACGGTGATATTTCCGTCTGTTTTTCCCATTCCTTGGGTCGATGAGCGGGTGGCATCGCCTTCGGCCAGGATGTGCACATCCTGGCCGATATAGCGCCGGTTGCGTTCCAACGTGATACGGCGCTGGATTTCCACTAAGGCCGAGACGCGGGCTCCCTTGACGGAATCCGGGACATCGTCGGCAAACTTTCTTGCGGCGATCGTGTTCTTCCGTTCCGAATATTTGAAAATGTAGGCCGAGTCGAATCGCACTTGCTCCACGATGCGGCGCGTATCGTGGAACTCTTCGTCCGATTCCGAGCAGAATCCACAGATGATATCGGTCGTGAGCACGATGTCGGGAATGGCTGCTCTGATCCGCTCCACCAGGGCCAGATAGTCGCGTGCCGTATAGGTGCGTTCCATCAGACCGAGGATTCGGTCGCTTCCCGCCTGAAGCGGCAGATGAATGTGTTTGCAGATCTGTGGATGGGACGCGATGGCATCGATTAACGCCAGCGGGAAGTCCTTGGGGTGGGGTGAGGTAAATCGGACGCGATCAATGCCGGGTGTATCCGCGACGGCCGTGATCAATTTGGCAAAATCCCAGTCATCATGCCGGTACGAATTGACGTTTTGGCCTAACAGAGTAATTTGCTTGAATCCGTGGGCTGCGGCATCGCGCGCTTCAGCCAGCACCGCTTCTGAGGTGCGGGATCGTTCCCGCCCACGGGTATAGGGCACGACACAGAACGAACAGAAGTTATCACAGCCCCGCATGATGGTGATCCAGGCATTCACCCCGTTGTTCCGGTCGGGCAGCACGCCTTCGTAGGTTTCATATTCCGACAGGTCGAGCGCAAACCCTTTCTGGGCAAACCCCTGTTCCTGGGTGTCGAGCGCACGGGAGACCAGCATCGGCAGCTGCCGATACGCGTCTGGCCCGGCAAGGATATCGACGAGCGGTTCTTTGTCGGCCAGCTCGTTCTTGAGATTTTGAGCCATGCAGCCCAGCACGCCAATGACTAATGGACGCTGGTTCTTGATCTCTTTCAGCTCGGAAAGATGTCCGTATATTTTGTTGTGGGCGTTTTCTCGAATGGCACAGGTGTTGACCAGCACCACGTCAGCCCGCTCACGATCCGGGGTGAAGGTGAAGCCCTCTTGCTTCAGCATCGACCGGACCAGCTCGCTGTCGGATTCGTTCATCTGACAGCCAAACGTTTCAATATGGACTTGAGGAGGAGATTTGTCCGTCATAGCTGGATCATGGAGAGTGTTGTGGGTTTCTCACCCGCTGCATGCCCGATGGCCCAGCGTTCGGTGGCTGCGGTAATGGTGATCGGCTTGATCTGGTTCCGGAGTTCGGCACAACCGGCAACCGCGACCTTGGTGAAGTTCGAGGTGGTGCCGTGGCGAAAGCCGTCCTCAGCGCCTGCTTCAAAGAGGACGGAGAGAGTGGTTCCGATCGACTTCTGGTGGAACGCGAGCCGCTTCGTATGGCTGAGGTTCTGGAGAAGCTCGGTTCGCTTTCTGATGGTCGCCGGAGCGGTCGCCTGCTTCAAGCGCAATGCGGCGGTACTCGGCCTTGGCGAATAGGGAAACACATGCAGGTAGGAAAAGGGTAGATCGGCAGCGACCCCGAGGGTATTGCGGAAGGCGGCTTCGGTCTCGCCGGGAAAGCCCGTCATCAGATCGGTCCCTAGTCCCAACTGAGGGATTGTGGCGACGGCTCGTTCGATCAAACCGATGTAGCGCTTGACGGTATGGCGCCGGTTCATGGCCTCTAAGATCCGATCGTCTCCGCTCTGTAACGGAATATGAAGGAAGGGGCAAAACTTCGTCGAACCGGCCAGGATGTCCAGCAGTTCGTCACCGACGGTCGTTGGTTCGATCGACGAGATACGGATGCGTTCAAGCCCCTGGACCTGATCAAGTTGCCGAAGTAATGAACAAAAATCATGGTTGTGATGGCGATACTGGCCGATATTGACTCCCGTCAACACGATCTCATGGTATCCGCGTGCGGCCAAGTCAGCCGCTTCGCGCAGGATATCCTCCAGCCGCCTGCTTCTCTCATGCCCTCGTGAGAATGGAATGATGCAGAAACTGCACATGGCGCTGCAGCCGTCCTGAATTTTTAGCGGGGCCCTGGTGGAATCCGGTTCCCCAAAGTAGGGGAGATCAAAGTCGTCCCGCGACATCGTTCTGGTATGGCGGATCTCCGGTGCCGCACGTTTTTGTAAGGCATGGGAGGGGGGCAAGTAGGACGGTAGCTCGAGCTTGTATTGGTGGCCGACAATGAGGTCGATGCCCTCCTGGCGCTTGAGTCCGTTCAGCCCGGCTTGGGCGTAACAGCCGGTCACGGCCACGAACGCGTGGGGAGAATGTTTGAGGGTTTTTCGAATGAGGTATCGCGAGGTGCGTTCAGCATCCTCCGTTACCGCGCAGGTATTCAGGACCAGCACGTCCGTCGGTCGGCCGAATTCGACCAGTTCGAACCCTCTACGGCGGAGTCCTTCCCCCAGAACAGCCGTTTCAGCGTGGTTCAACCGGCATCCCAGCGTATGAATCGACGCGCGTGCCTGTGTCATGTCGTGCATTATAGGGACGTGATAGCGGTTCCGGCAAGGCTGCGTCTGCAGAGCCGTCATCACTCAGATCGTCCTTTGATCGGAGAAATTCTGCGTGCTAGGATGCCCGTCATCGTAATAATCCCATTCTTGCCTGTGGGTGTGGCATGGCGCGTCGGCTGGTGTTCGTGTGTATGCTCATGATGGCGCTGGGTAGCTCGTTCCCGATGGGGGAGGCCAAAGATCTTCTTCCTGCCGAACCGGACGTCAGTACCCGTCTCGATGAGCTCTATGACCACGAGGCCCGGCTCTTTATCACTCTGTATTCGCTGGCGGGGAACGGCCAAGTTGATTATGTGACGGGTCGCTTAGTTCGGGAGCATGCCCGCAGTGCATACGGAAACCCTGTGTATCAGACTGAGGCCCAGCCGCTGTTTTATTGGTGGAACCACACGATGTGGAACGATCCGGAACAGGATGGAGTAAACGGCAACGAACGAGTCTATCTAGAGCATACCGATTTCGATATCTCACGCTACAAGCCGTGCTTGTTCAACGGTCAATCCTGTTAGTTGCTGCGCTGGCCGGTGAAAGTGTCTCCCGCAAGCTTTTGAGATTCTTCTGAGAAAGTACTGGGCCCTGGTGGTATTCTGCGTTCCATCTAGGGGTCCGGAACTGTGTTGAAACACGGGTTGTACATCTCTTTTCAATGTGAGTGGTCCACGTGAATGAACAACCGACAGGCCTGGCTGCGGTGATGAATCGGCGGCTCGGCGTGATGTTGCCTTTGGGCTTTGCGTCAGGTCTGCCGTTAGCCCTGACCGCCGGGACGTTGCAAGCGTGGCTGACGGTAGAGGGAGTCGATCTGAAGACGATCGGCATCTTCACCCTGGTTGGCCTGCCCTATACGCTGAAGTTCCTCTGGGCACCTTTCATGGATCGAATCATGCCGCCCTGGCTGGGGCGGCGGCGCGGCTGGATGCTGGTAACCCAATTGTGCGTTGCCCTCGGCTTGGCATTGATGGCGATGACCAGCCCACGCACACATCCGGAATGGCTGGCGGCCTATGCGGTGCTGGTCGCGTTTCTTTCCGCCTCGCTGGATATTGTTTTCGACGCCTACCGAACCGACACGCTCCAGCCGCACGAGCGTGGATTAGGCGCGGCGGTGTGGGTGAATGGGTATCGCATCGCCCTCCTGGTAGCCGGCGCAGGAGCCTTGTGGCTGGCCGACTCTGTCGGCTGGCAGGCAACGTATCTGGCGATGGCAGCCGTCATGTTGGCGGGGGCCGTCATCATCATCGCGAGTCCGGAGCCTACTCGAATTGCGGATCCTCCCAAGAGTCTCGGGGAGGCTATTGGGGCGCCACTCCGGGAATTCTTCTCCCGACCGCAAGCGCTGGGGTTCTTAGCGGTGATCATACTCTACAAGCTCGGCGACGCCTTCGCCTCGTCCCTGCAAACCGCCTTTCTGATCGGTGGAATGGGTTTTTCGGCCACGGAGGTCGGAGCGGTGAAAGGCCTCGGGATTTTCGCGACACTGTTCGGGGCGTTGCTCGGCGGCGTCATGATGACGCGGTCCAGCCTTGTCCCGTCGCTGCTGCTCTTTGGCTTCTTACAGGCCGTATCCAACCTAGGGTTTGCCGTATTGGCGGCGGTTGGGAAAAGTACCGCGATTTTGACTGCAGCGGTCGTGATTGAAAATGTGACTGGTGGCATGGGTACGGCCGCGTTTGTGGCGTTGGTCATGTCGCTCTGCGATCCACGGTATACGGCCACGCAATTTGCATTGTTGTCGTCCTTGGAGGCTCTGGGCAGGGTCTTTGCCGGGCGTCCTTCGGCTGATCTGGTTGATTTGATGGGATGGGCGCAATTTTTTGTCGTCACACTGGTGGTGGCTCTGCCGGGTCTTTGGGCCGTCTGGCGACTGCGGCATCACATTGAGCGAGACCAGAAGGACAGGACGCAGGCCCTCTCTCCTGCCCTGTGATCGTATGCGTGCATGTTGGATCGAGTACGACAACGTCCTTTCCGACACCACTTGTGCCTGCTCTCCTGTTAATGGAGTGCCAACGAGGGGGCGATGAGTCTTGTCCGTCTAGCCGTGCTGGTGGTGGGATTGGCTGGCGCAGTCGGCTTGGCGCTGTCAAACCCGACCATGGATGACTATGTGCAATTCGTCGAACGGGAATTGAATGGGGCACTTGACCGAATGGATCAACGCACCCCTGCTCGAGAGCAAGACCTGATCCGCCAAGTATTTCGGTCACAGGGCAAGAAGCTTATCGAGGGTATTGTCCGGCCATCTACGGTGCGGCACAACTGGGGGTTACTCAGTCACTATGAGACCAAAGTGGCAGAGACGAACGTCGTCGTTTTGGGTATCGGGGGCCAGTTCATTCCGATCAAGGGTGTCGATGAGGCGACGCTGAAAATCGGACGGATGGCCTTTTAGGGTATTCTGGCCAGAAAGACAAGCCGGTCGCAGCCTTATTACAGAGTCATTTCTGGGGATAACTCCCATGTGACGGGACGCCATACGGCGCCAAGACTTGCTTCGCGGCTATCCACAGCTTTCCCCCTCACTTCACAGCCTACCCACAATATTTGGTGTTGACAAAAGATCCCGATAGCTATATGTAGTCTACCCTCGGCTGGAATGATCGCTCGTAATGAATGACAGATCCCGATCCCCTCGCTATTGGGTGTGAACAATTTAACGTGCTTAAGCCGATTGCCTATCTGCCTCTGGAAGGAGGAACGCTGTGAGAATTGAGCGGAGATTTACCCGTCGCGGGCACGGTCCTTATGACGGAATGACATTCGTCAAGCGTTCGTCCGAGATTCGCAATCCGGACGGATCCACCGTCTTTAAGCTCGACAATATCGATGTCCCGGAGCAGTGGTCCCAGCTGGCCATCGACATTCTGGCCCAGAAGTATTTCAGGAAGGCGGGAGTGCCTCAGCTTGATCAGCAGGGGCAGGCGATGACAGGGGCTGACGGTAAGCCGGTGCTTGGGGGGGAACGCGATGCCCGCCAGGTGTTCGAGCGGATGGCTGGGTGCTGGACCCATTGGGGCAAGTCGTTCGGCTATTTCAAAACGCCGGACGATGCCGACGCCTTCCATGACGAAATGTGCTACATGCTGGCCTGTCAAATGGCCGCCCCGAATTCGCCGCAATGGTTCAATACGGGGCTGCATTATGCCTATGGTCTCTCCGGCCCAGCCCAGGGGCATTATTTCGTCGACCCGAAAACTCAGGAAGTGGCCAAGGCCTCGAACGCGTTTGAACACCCTCAGCCCCATGCCTGTTTTATCCAGTCGATCGAAGACGATCTGGTGAACGAAAACGGAATCATGGATTTGTGGGTGCGTGAGGCGCGGCTGTTTAAGTACGGCTCTGGGACCGGGACGAATTTCTCCAAACTGCGGGGAGACGGTGAAGGCCTGTCCGGAGGCGGCAGGTCGTCTGGACTCATGTCCTTCCTGAAGATCGGCGACCGGGCTGCCGGTGCCATCAAGTCCGGAGGGACGACTCGCCGTGCCGCCAAAATGGTCTGTTTGGACCTGGATCATCCGGATATCGAAGAATTCATCGATTGGAAAGTCATCGAGGAGCAGAAAGTCGCGGCGATGGTGACGGGCTCAAAAGTCTGCGCCCAGCGCCTGAACGCCGTGCTCAAAGCCTGCCATGCCGTCGATAGCGAGGGTGGGTTAAAGCTGGATCTCGATGCCAAGACGAATCCGGTGTTGCGGGAGGCCTTGTCGTCCGCCCGGCGGGATATGGTGCCGGAAGCCTATATTCAGCGGATGTATTCCTACGCGAAGCAGGGTTTCACGCATTTTGTCTTTCACGAATACGATACGAACTGGGACGGCAAGGCCTACCAAACCGTTTCGGGACAAAATTCGAACAACAGCGTCAGAATCCCGAACGAGTTTTTTGCTGCGCTCGAAGCGGACGGTGATTGGCAACTCAAGCGTCGGACGAACGGCAAGGTCTGCAAGACGGTCAAGGCTCGCGAACTGTGGGATCGGATCGCGTGGGCGGCATGGGTCTGTGCTGATCCAGGGACGCAATACGACACGACGATCAACGAATGGCATACCTGCCCGGAAAACGGCCGTATCAATGCCTCGAATCCCTGTTCCGAGTACATGTTCCTGGACGATACGGCGTGTAACTTGGCGTCGCTCAATCTGGCGACATTCTATACGCCGGACGGCCAATTCGAGATGGATAACTTCAGGCACGCCGTGCGGTTGTGGACGATCACGCTGGAAATCAGCGTGTTGATGGCGTCGTTTCCAAGCCGGTCCATCGCCGAAAAGAGCTACCAATTCCGCACGCTCGGATTGGGGTATGCCAACCTAGGCACGGTCCTTATGCGACAAGGGATTCCCTACGACTCTCCCAAGGCCCTGGCGATCTGCGGGGCCCTGACCGCCATCATGACCGGCGAATCGTACGGGACGTCTGCTGAAATGGCCGCAGAGTTGATGCCATTTCCTGGGTATGCGACAAACCGTGAGTCTATGCTGCGGGTGATTCGCAATCACCGGCGGGCTGCCTACAATGCGCCCCGAGAAGAATACGAAGGCCTGACGATCACGCCGGCCGGTATTCAGCCGGAGCATTGCCCGCCCGACTTGCTGATCGCCGCCAGGCGGGCCTGGGACCGTGCGCTTGAACTGGGAACGGCCTATGGGTATCGGAATGCTCAAGTGACGGTGATCGCGCCGACAGGCACGATCGGATTGGTCATGGATTGCGATACGACCGGCATCGAGCCGGACTTTGCCCTCGTGAAATTCAAAAAGCTGGCCGGCGGGGGATACTTTAAGATCATCAATCAAAGCATTCCGGCTGCGTTGAACACGTTGGGGTATACGGATGAACAGGCGCAGGACATCGTACGCTACTGCGTCGGCGCCCAGACCCTCAAGAATGCCCCGTTCATCAATCACCAGTCGTTGCGTCTCAAGGGATTCGATGACGCGGCGCTGGATCGAATGGAAAGCAGCCTGGCTCAGGCCTTTGAAATTCAGTTCGCGTTCAACAAGTTTACGCTCGGCGAAGCCTTTTGCGTGGAGAAACTGGGATTCACCGACGCGCAGCTGGGCGAAGCCAACTTCAATATGCTGAAGGCGCTTGGCTTTACGCAGGAAGAAATCGCGGCGGCGAACGACTTCTGCTGCGGCACGATGACCGTCGAAGGGGCGCCGCATCTGAAGGCCGAGCATCTGCCAGTTTTTGATTGCGCCAACCGCTGCGGCCGAATCGGTCAACGGTCGATCGCAGTCGACGCCCATATTCACATGATGGCCACGGCCCAGCCGTTCATCAGCGGCGCGATCAGCAAGACGATCAATATGCCGGCCGATGCAACGGTCGAGGACGTCAAGGCTGCGTATCTGTTGTCATGGAAGAGCATGGTCAAGGCGGTAGCGCTCTACCGTGACGGATCGAAGCTCAGCCAGCCGTTGAACGCCTCGACCGACAGCGGACAGGCGGTTGAAGCTGCGGGGACTGCGACTGTCATGTCGATGGCGGAGAAGGTCGCCGAGCGCGTGCTTGTGCGGTATCTCGCCAAGCGGCGGCCGTTGCCGAGCCGGCGGAACGGGTATACGCAGAAAGCGATCGTCGGCGGGCACAAACTGTATCTCCGCACCGGCGAATACGAGGACGGCACGGTCGGAGAAATCTTTCTGGACATGCATAAGGAAGGCGCGGCCTTCCGCAGCCTCATGAACTGCTTCGCCATCGCGATTTCTCTGGGATTGCAGCACGGGGTGCCGCTGGAGGAGTTTGTCGAAGCGTTCGTCTTCACGCGATTCGAGCCCAACGGGCCGGTGAAATTGAACGACCGCATCAAAATGTCAACCTCCATCATCGACTACATTTTCCGCGAACTGGCGGTCACCTATCTGGACCGCTACGACTTGGCGCAGGTCAAAGAAGAAGATCTGCGGATGGATTCGATGAAAAAAGACGATCTGGACCCCGAGTGTGTCGAGGAGGAAGCGGACATGGATGCCCTGGCCAAGTCGTCGGTGTTGACGGAGCATCTCCCGATCCGCCGGAACGGCGGCAAGGGAAACGGCAACGGTCATGGAAACGGCCACAGTGTCGCCCGGCAAGTCGAGATCATGCGCGAAACACTCACGCTGACCGAAGTGCAAACCGCCAAGGTGAAGGGCTATGAAGGCGATCCCTGCCCTGAGTGCAAGCAATTCACCATGGTACGAAACGGCACCTGCTTGAAGTGCGTCAGCTGCGGTTCCACGAGCGGGTGCTCGTAGCTTGTAAGTGAAGTCTGCCGATATATGCCTGCACGGTAATAGACCGTGCAGGTTCCTCGCTGGTTACCTGATTCAGGAGGCCGTCCCAAGAGCCGCTCGTATGGCTGGGATTGCTGAACCAGTTAGTTGCCACACATGCTGCCATTCGTTTGTCATGCACCTGCTGAAAGCGGTTCAGATATTCGATCCGTCCGGAAGTTATTGGGGTATGGCGACTTCAAAACGACGCTGATCTACAACCATGTGCTCAATAGAATCTGACAAAGGGTAGATAGCCTTGCATGACCGTCTCTGACTGCGAGTTGTTGGCTGAGATATACTGCGGGCTGTTAGCTGGATAGACTGCAGGATTCGCTGCCTATCGCGATTGGCTGGTGGGGCGGAATATTGGACAAGTCCTGGATTTGTAAGTGCAGTGCCATCCCTAGGATTGCTGGGACATCCGTGCTATGCAGCGCGGGTAATCTGCAGCAGAATTAATAGTTAGGGTGCCATTGGACGAAGATGGTCGCTGAAAAACCAACACTCGTGCCTGCTATTCGGGCTGTATCTGAATATGAGGAAGCAATCCGTGCGAACCTGTCGCCGGAACACGTTCAGGTCCTGATCGAGATCCGTAGGCGGTTACAGCGATTGGAGGCACAAGCTGCCGAGCTAATCGACATCAACAACCGCATGTGGGCGAGGCAAGGCTTAAAGGTCGACTTTGATCCGACCACCGATACAGTTGCCGTCTCGATGGGAGGGGATAAAAGGGGTCGGGAGTCGTTTCTTGACACGGAAGAGTCATTTTCTGTAGAAGACGTGGCATGCCGCGTCGTCCACGACTTGCTGCGGGTGCGCTCGCCTACCATGTGCTGAACCGGCGCGTGGGACGGCTGCCGCTGTTTGAAAAGCCCGCGGATTACACCGCCTTTGAGCAGATCTTAATCGAAGCGGTGGCCACGACCCGCCTCCGAATTGCCAGCTATTGTCTGATGCCGAATCATTGGCATGTGCTGCTGTGGCCGCGACAGGATGGAGAGCTCTCGGAAGTGCTGCGGTGGATCACGGTGACGCATACGCAACGGTGGCACGCCCATCATCACACGGCCGGAACGGGACCGGTATATCAAGGGCGCTTCAAATCGTTTCCCGTGCAGGCGGACGAGCATTTTGTCACCGTGGCCCGCTACATCGAGCGCAATGCGCTGCGAGCCAACCTGGTCACGCGGGCCGAGGACTGGCAGTGGGGGAGTCTCTGGCGTCGGGCGCAGGACGATCCGCAACGTGCCGCGTGGCTGAGTGACTGGCCCGTGGAGCAGCCGCGGGATTGGATACGGTGGGTCAATCGCCCGCACACCACGTCCGAACTTGAGGCACTTCGCACCAGCGTGCAGCGGGGGAGGCCGTTTGGTGACGAGGGCTGGGTACGACGGATCGCGACGCGCTTTGGGATGGAATCGACGCTGCGGCCACGCGGACGGCCCAAAGGCTCATGAGAAACGACTCCCGACCCCTTTTATCCCGCCTTTTATCCCGCAGACCCCTTTTCTGTCCCCTGGCAGATAGGGCAGAGAGCTGTGAAGGTGCGCCGGGATAGGCTGACCAAGCATGCAGTGTTTGTCAGGCTCCAGAGGGGTGAGAAAAGTCTTGCTAAGTATGGGAAACGCTTATTAGGATTGACCAGAATTAAGAAGCCAGTTGGCCGGGATAGGCTGATCAATCTACTCAATAGTTATGCCATGAAACAAGGCTTTAGTATCTCTGTGGGAGCCATATGAAGACAGTACTCAACTTACAGACTGAAAAAAGTGAGGCGGCACTACAGGCCATCGCGTATATGCCTACCAAGAATTTACCAATTTTGGTGGACGAGAGTTTTTTAAGAGGCTTGACGGATGCTGATTTCATGCGTGTTGCAGTGCTGCTCGCGCAGAAAAGCTACAACGAAGGAGGCTGTCCGATTGGTGCCGTCATCATCGATAATTCGACACGACGGATTTTGGGAAAAGGCCACAACACGCTCGTTCAGGAAAGTCATCCGTACAATCATGGGGAAACTTCCGCGATACGAGATGCCGGCCGCATAGATTTTAGCCAGACAACGCTTTTTACGACTCTCAGCCCCTGCGATATCTGCGCAACGTTGATCTACATGAGAGGACTCAGCCGCGTGGTCGTTGGAGACGTAACAAACGCCGCTGGTAATGAGACTCTTCTACGTGAAACAGGGATCCAGGTCGACATTTTAGAGGACATGTGTGGTGTCGAGCTGTACGCCAAATTTCGCGCAGAGAAGCCAGATCAAGACCTGGAAGACTGGAAGGGGCTCTGGGCGGTTCGCAACAAGGCGACTTAATTGTTCAAGAACGAAACGGTCCATCGACCGCAATACTCTCGGCATGATGCTCTTCCTCCCCCCGATACAGTGATCGGGTAAGTTGGGGGAGGTAAAGACGAACAACGTCACTAGACGAGCGGTTATATGGGGCCTTGCTGCCGCAGCGGCAGGCAGCGTACTTTCATGTAAAACACCCCAACAAGGAGGACCAGCTATGGCCAATCTTGATCGGCAAGAGAAGCTCGATAAAATCTTCAAAGCTCATATGGATGCCGAACTCGCCGGCAACCTCGACAAGACGTTGGCCACGATGGCGCCCAATCCTCATCTCGTGAACGTGCCGACGATGGTGGGAGGTCAGGGCCCGGAAAGCGTGCGAACGTTCTACGCAAAACGGTTGATCGGCCAGTTTTTCCCGCCCGACGTAAAGTTCGAGCTGATCTCGCGGACCTACAGCAGCGAGCGGCTTGTCGATGAACTCATCATTTCCTTTACGCACACCACCAAAATCGATTGGATGCTCCCAGGCGTCAATCCCACCGGCAAGCGTGTCGAAGTGGTCTTCGTCGTGATCGTGGGAATAGAGGGTGACAAGGTATCCTACGAGCACATCATGTGGGACCAGGCTAACGTGCTGGTGCAAATTGGTCTCCTCGACCCGACCGGCCTCCCGGTCACCGGAGTTGGTGCGGCGGCGAAGCTCAGAAATCCCGCATTGCCCGATCCTTTCTTCAACGAAGGATAGAGGGAAATAGAAGCCCGTAGAAAACGAAATAGATGGGGTCAGGGGTCATAGATGGGGTCAGGCTGAGGTGGCCCGGATTTGACAGACACCTTGAAACGGGGACAGGATTCCCCGAGGAGGTGTCCGATGGGTGCACGCAAGCAGTTTACGCCAGAGTTCAAACGGGAA
>Ga0194120_10005429_pt1 | contig 18787 bp, 14 predicted proteins | sample TA2MahCa65mmetaG_FD_148642 | JGI IMG/M metagenome (GOLD analysis project Ga0194120, IMG submission 148642) | Freshwater microbial communities from Lake Tanganyika, Tanzania - TA2015019 Mahale Deep Cast 65m | ecosystem: Environmental > Aquatic > Freshwater > Lake | place: Tanzania: Lake...
GCCCATAGATAAACATATAAGGGATGATAAACCCTGCAATGGCGAAACGCATCGACTGCCATCCTACGTCCCATGTCCTTGCATTGGCAATGGCGGCGGCGGCAAAAGCGGCTAAGGCTACGGGTGGCGTTAATGCTGAGAGACAGGCGAAGTAAAAGATAAAGAGATGGGCGGCGATGGGAGGTACTTTGAGTTGAATCAAAGCAGGAGCCAGAACTGAAGCTGAAATGGCATAAGCCGCAGTGGTAGGCATTCCCATCCCGAGGATAATGGCGATGATCATCGAAAAGACGAGGGCGAGGATGAGGCTTCCGCCTGAATATTCGATGATGATCATCGCAAATTTCATTCCCAGGCCGGTTTGCGTCAGGACACCGACGATAATTCCGGCTGCCGCGCAGGTGGCTGCAATTTCTATAGAGGTCCTTGCCCCTTTGGCCAGGGTCTCAATGATTCTTTTAAATCCTAATCGATCCCCTTTGCGAATCCAGCTGACGATAATAAGAGAAATGATCGCGTACAGCGCAGAGCGGTAGGGAGAATACATTAAAACCATCAGAGAAACGCCCAGAACAACAAGGGGAATAAGAAGGTATCCTTTGTCAACCATAATCCTTCGAAAGACAGGGAGCTCTTCCTTTTTCATTCCCCATAATCCAGCCGAGGCGGAATAGAAGTCGATCATCCAGTAAGCGGCAAAATAATATAGCGCCGCGGGGATGACTGCTGCCAGAGCCACTTTTGCATAAGGGATTCCCAGAATCTCTGCCATGAGAAAGGCACCAGCTCCCATGACCGGTGGAACGATCTGTCCTCCGGCAGAGTTCATCGATTCAATCGCGCCTGCAATATGGGGTTTAAATCCCGCATGCTTCATCATCGGAATATTGAAGACCCCATCCACCACGACATTGGCGACGGACGATCCCGAGGCGGTTCCGATGAAAGCGCTTGAAACGATGGAGACCTTGCCCGGTCCTCCTCTGAGACGCCCTGTGGCGCATCGAGCCAGGTCGACAAAAAACCTCCCTGCTCCGGAGGCTTCGATAAAGGCGCCGAATAAGACGAAGATAAAGATATAATGGGCGGAGGCAAGGATGGGAAGGCTTAAGATTCCATCAAGACTGAAGAGAAAAGTTATCATCCTGGGCCAGGAATATCCCTTGTGGTAGAAGAGGCCGGGCATATAATTTCCGAAATACCCGTAGAGGATAAAAAGGCCGGATAAAATGGCTAAAGGCCAGCCGGTGGCCCTTCTGGCCATTTCCCAGACAGCGATGACAAAGAGGACTGAAAAGAAAAAGTCCCATTGATTCGGAACGACGCCGACCCGATAGATCCATTCATCGAACACGCTGAAGATATAGATGGCAGGGGCGACGATTAACAGGACGAAAAGATAATCCACCCAATGCATCCTATCATTTGGCGATTTTTTCCATCCTGGAACCAATGCAAAAACGAGGACGCCCGCGAACACGACATGCATGGTTCGGAAGTACCAGGGATCGATGGCCCGAATGGTCAGGACATAGATATGGAAGATGGACATGGCCAGGCCGATCACAAAGACCGCCTTGGAAAGAATGCCTGTGAGTTCCCTCCCCCCCGAAACCTCGATATCCTTGATATGCATCTCATCGAGTTTCTTTTCGACCTCTTTTATGTCAACCACTTTTTCTTCCGCCATCTTCCCCCTTCTCCTTTCTCCCGCTTCCCTTTAGAGGCTGTGTCATAATTCCGTTCATGGTTCGAGAGCCTCACCACGAACGGACTGTGACATGTTAAAGATCAATAACTTAGCCGTTCGTCTCGGTTGCGAGTCGAAGCGACCTGAGTCCCGCTCAGGCGGGATCGAAGGGCGAATGGCTAAGTACGACACAGTCTCTTAATGATAGGGAGCACTTCACCAAAGGCTTTTTCACTTTCACACGGGATCACAAGGTCTTAAAAAAATGCGGATGGCCATGCGAGCCATGACTCATCCGCATTTTTGCTTGATTTAATGAATTTTAAGGTCACTCATCGTCTCTTATTGAGGGATCAATTTATCCGGAATCTTGATGCCTTTCTCTCTGTAATATCGGATTGCACCGGGATGAAGAGGAGTTGGACTGAAGACGATGGGCTCCGGTTTTGTCTCTTTTGCCGATGCATGAGTAGCAATCAGGATGTCTACGTTTTCAAAGGTCTTCTTGACCACCTCGTAAACAAAATCGCCGGGAACATCTTTATGGGCGATCATAAAGTTCCAGACGGTAATCGTTTCCACATCATAATCCTTGTTGCTCTTATAGTATCCCTTTGGAATCGTGCCCGGGGCAAAGAGTGGATATTTGGCAATGAATTTTTCGGCATCGGCTTTTGGGACACCGATAACATTAACATCGTGGGTCGTCTCGACCTCGTTGATGAGTCCCCAGGGAAGTCCTAAGGACTGGCCATTGGCATCGAGCATCCCGTCCTTGAGCTGTGAGTTAAGATCTGCTGATCCAGCATTGACAATTCGACCGGGTTTCACCCCGGCGCCTTCCAGAATTTTAGGCCAGTAAGTGGCTGGTGTTCCCCCGACCGGACCAACCCCTATGCTTTTCCCGTTAAGATCGTGGATCGTTTTAATCCCGGTTTTTTTCAGGGCATACATCTGAAAATAGGTGGCGTACATGGGGAAGATCACTCGGGTGTTCTGATGTTTTTTCCCTTTGGCCCAGCCCTCACCGGTCCATCCTTCCCAGACTGGAGCCGCGGTCACTCCTCCGAAATCGAGCTGTTTGGCATCGACCAACTGGGTGTTATGAACCGGGCCTCCGGTTGTCTCAACATTGGCCGGCACTCCCACCTTATCATGGAGGAGTTTTGCGAACCCTCCCATCCATACGAAATAGACGCCGCCGACAGGAGCAGCCCCGATGGTTACGGATTTGGGCCAACCCGGCTTCACCTGAGCCTGACAAAGGCCAATCATCAAGGTGAGAGTTAATAAAACAATACTGGTTAAAATAAACAAACGCTTCATCTGTCAACCTCCTTTTTTTGGGATTAATTAAGTTTTAAATTTCTACCATTTAACGCATTTTTTGTCAATATCTAATCATAAACCAAGCCTAATCATAAATCGCCCCACCTTGAAACTAACAAGATTTAAAGATATGCTTTAACATATTGAATGAGTTGAGGCTTAAGGGAACCTCTAATAATTCAAAATTCGTCACTCCGGTGAAAACTCGGTTTCGAGTCGCAACGACCGGAGTCCAGTGGCTGAGATAGTTCCCGACTTTCGTCGGGACGACGTCTGGATTCTGGGTTTCCCCGGAATGACATTTTTAGAGGTAGCCTTAATTCTCAAAGGAGGAGAGATGGAAGAGAAGGTTGAAGTCCGATGTCGCTCCTGCCATCACCGATTCAAAGTCCCTTCCGGACGGGAGTTGGTGGAGTGTCCAACTTGTTCGCAGAAATGGCGGCTCAAATGGTTTGATGAAACCACAGCCACCATCCTTGCACCAGAGTCCTGGGTAGAATTTCAAGCGAAAATGAAAGGGGTCAACCCCGTTAGAAATTCTATCGGGGCGGCAAACCCGACTGCAGAGCAGCGGGATATTATTTCTAACGGGGTCAAGAAATGAATCCAATCGCTTTCATCAATCTATCCACTCAGAAGGTGGTGGTTAAACCCATTTCCGAAAAACTCCGGCTCCTTTATTTGGGGGGACGGGGCATTAATATGTACCTACTCTATAACTATGTCAGAGAAGGATTGGATCCGTTTTCACCGGACAATCCTCTTATCTTCGGAGCAGGTCTCCTGACAGGGACCCATGGCATGGCCACGGCGCGTTTCAATATTTCCGCCAAATCACCTGAGTCAGGGAACCTTGGGGATTCCAACTCTGGCGGGTTCTTCGGCCCTGAGCTTCGCTTTGCCGGTTATGACCATCTGCTGATTCAAGGCAGATCACCTTCTCCGGTCTATCTCTGGATCCATGACGGAGAGATTGAATTCAGGGATGCGAGCCACCTCAAGGAATACAACCTCCCTCAAACCCTGGATGCCATCCGGGCGGAGTTGGGAGATCCGGACATACAGGTTGCGGCCATCGGCCCTGCAGGAAGGAAGTTGGTCGCTTTTGCCAATGTGATGTGCACCATCGGAAACGCCGCAGGACGAACAGGAATGGGCACAGTGATGGGTTCTAAAAATCTCTGGGCCATTGCTGTCCGGGGTAAACAATCTATCCCTATTAACAATCCCGAGCGGTTAATGAAAGCGGCTGAGAAGCAGTATCGTCAGATCACACAGACCAAGGGTTACAAAGCGACTGCCCTTTACGGAACCCTGATGCGGCTCGCGATCTCCAGAACCCAGGGACAGGAGCCTGCATTAAATTATCAATACAACATGCTCGAATCAGGAGGAGAGGAGTTTGACCCGGAGGTTTTTATCCAGAAGTACGAATACGGGAAGATGTCCTGCTTCAACTGTCCTGTTCACACCAAACATCTTCACCGGGTCCCTTCAGGGGAACACAAGGGCCTCACGGGTTCAGGCCCTGAATACGGAGGAGCGGGTTATTTCGGATCTTCCTGCGGAACAGGGGATTGGGTAACGATTATAGAGTGCTGGGACCTCTCTAATCAGTATGGACTCGATATTCTGACCACAGCCGGATATATCGCCTGGGTGATGGAACTTTATCAAAGGGAGCTGATCGATGAATCGATTACAGGCATGCCCATCCGCTGGGGGGATCACGATACCATGACCACCCTGATCCATCAAATGGCCCGGCGGGAGGGATTCGGGGGAATACTCTCGGATGGCTGGCAGAAGGCCAACCTGAAACTCTTTGGAGAAAAAGCAAAGGAGTATGAACGTTACATTCCAACGATCAAGGGGATGACCGTCGATCAGGACACCCGGGGGACCAAGGCCATGGCCGTTGGAGCAGCCACTGCCTCCCGTGGAGGGGGCTGTCATCTCAGAAGCCGTTTTACCATGGAAGAGATGGACCTTCCTCCTGAGGCGACCAAAAAGATCATTGGCCGTCCTGTCCCCTCTGATCCAGACTCCTATGAAGGCAAGGCTTATCCGGCGATCTGGATGGAGAGACTGTGCGCGGTTGGAGATGCTCTGGGGATTTGCAGATTTGTGACCAAATGGTTGAGCCCGGGTCTTCTGGGCTTCAATGAATTGGCAGAAGCGGTCTCTGCTGTGACAGGGTATGAATTCACACCGGAAAGGCTGATGGAGGCAGGGGAAAGGATTTCAAATCTGGAACGGCTCTTCCTCATCCGGGAAGGACTCGACCGGAAGGACGATCGCGTTCCGGAGCGCTTCTACGAACCCTGGCAATATGGTTACCAAAAAGGATCGTGCATCGACAAGGAGAAATTTGAAACCCTCCTCGATGAATATTACAAGGAGCAAGGGTGGGATGCGGAAGGGATCCCAACCCGGGAGACTTTGGAACGATTAGAGCTCGGAGAAGAACCATCCCATCTAATTTAGATTAGGGTTGCGGATTTTGGTCGGAGGGATATTGACAAAAATTCGAAGCACGAAATCCGAATTTCGAAACAATGTCAAATGACCAAATCCCAAATGTTCAAAACGAAAAAGTAGGGAACGCATATATGCGTTCCTTACAAGAATTTTGAACATTCGAATTTATCCAACTCAAAAAGCCTGTTTGGTCCTGGTTATACTAGGTTAGGAGCTGAGAAGATGAAAAAGATAGTGATCTATCCTGAACGATGTACAGGTTGTCGTCTGTGCGAATCGATTTGTGTCCTTTATAACGATAAGGTGAATGATCTGAGCAGATCGAGGATTCGAATCTTGAAGAAACATTCTCTGGGTCTGAGTACGCCGGTTGTTTGCTCCCAGTGTAAGAAGCCCCCTTGTGGCAAGGCCTGTCCAGTCGATGCCATCCATAAGGACGACGATGGATGTGTGAAGATCGATCAGGAGACGTGCATTGGCTGTGAAGCCTGCGTCAGCGCATGCCCCTTCGGTGTGATGATGGCATTGCCAGACAAGGTCGTGAAGTGTGAACTCTGCGACGGCGATCCCCAATGCGTCAAGTATTGTATGACGAATGCGATTGAATATGGGGAGGTTGAAACGGCAGTTCGCGAGAGGCGGCGCCGGAGCATGAACCTCTCTATTGAAGAACTGGCAGGATGCTGAAAAACGCCCATCTACTTTGTTCCCCTCATCTTTCGTCGTTGCGACGTACATCCAAGTACGCCTCACTCCTCAGGATTTCGGGCGCCTCGTATCTGGGAATTTTTGAGCATCCTGCATAAAAAGATTTTAGGCAAACTACTGGAAGCTTGAAGATGGCCATTAAGATTAAAGCACTTCAACCTTTATCAGAGAAGATCGGCGGCAATAAATTCGAGATGGATTGGTCAGGAGGGACCCTCGGAGACTTACTCTCCTCTCTTATCAAGAAAAATGGACCTGAATTAGAGAGGGAATTAACAGGGGAAGACGGTTCCTTTGCCTATCTTGTCTCTATCAATGGAAAGGTTAAAAGAGATCTCTCCGCGCCCATTCAGGATGGGGATGAAATCTTCTTCTTTACTCCACTGGGTGGAGGGTAACTCCAGCTCAAAGTTTATCTCACATTTGCCTCCCTTTTTACGCTACATTAACGTTTTCAAATACTATTACAAACGCATTAACTGTCATTGCGAGGAGTGAAGCGACGAAGCAATCCCTTGGGGTTAAATTCCCCGCTGCTTGCCGCGAATTCGTCATACCGGCGAAAGCCGGTATCCAGAAAACCCGTCTGGATTCCCCCGCATCAAGTGCGGGGCAGGCTAAATCAAGCACGGAATGACGGCAAAGAAGAGAAGGTGATACCCCGTTGCTTGCGGCGGGGTAGTTCATTGCGTTTGTTATCACGCTTTGCTCTCCTTCTTCAGGCAGTGAATAGATTGACGTTTGCCTCGGTACAATACCGGGTCCCCAGATCAACTAGTGGGTTGGAAAAAGGTCAGTGGTTCTAATACCGTGCAATAAATGAATATTATTCAATTTTTTTAATTTATTGATATTTTTATAAAAAATACTTGACATTACTTTATTTTTTGAATAAAATTGAGCAGTATTCAATTAATGTTTAATACAAATCATCGTATGTCCAAAAAGATTATCAAAAGGCAAATGATCATTCAGGCTGCCATTGAGGTTTTCAGTAGAAATAATTTTCAAAATTCAACCATTTCTCAGATTGCTCAAAAGGCAGGGGTAGCTGAAGGGACGATCTATCAGTACTTCAAAAATAAAGAAGATCTATTCTTTTCCATCCCGGTTGAAAAAACAAAAGAATTTTCGAGGGAGCTGGAACTCCATCTGCAGGGGATAAAAGGAGCCGTCAATAAAATCAGCAAATTTATATGGTACTATCTCTATTTTTTTAAGAATAATCCTGAATATGCTAGGACACTGATGCTTGAGTTGCGCGTCAGCAAGAATTTCGCGAAGGCAAAAGCCTACCAGTCTTTTAGACAATTTACCAACCAGGTGTTGGAAATCATTAAGGAGGGGCAAAAGGAGGGAGTGATCCGGGACGATGTGAACATCTATGTTCTTCGTCAGTTGCTTCTCGGAATTTTAGAACATATGGTGACCCGGTGGTTGCTCAAAGGTGAAAAGTATGATCTGCTGGAGCATTGTGATGAGGTGAACTGTTTGATTGTCCGTGGGATGAGTTTGACAACGAATCCTCACGAATTAAGGTGATGGAGGGAAAGATGATGGAAAATTCAAAATGGGTAGCAACGGACTGTACGATCTGCTATCACAGTTGCGGAATGAACGTCCTGGTGGAAGGGGGGCGCATCACCAAGGTGGAAGGTCTGAAGGATCATCCTCTTAACCATGGCTGGCTCTGCCCAAAAGGGGAAAAAGCCATTGAGATGGTCTACCATCCTGACCGGTTGAAATATCCCCAGAAGAAGGTCAATGGAAAATGGATGAGGTTAACCTGGGATGACGCTCTTTCCGAAATTGGGGATAAGCTTCAGAGAATGAAAAAGGATTTCGGGCCAGAGATTCTGAGCATCTTTTCCGGCTCCATTGGAGTTGAAAATTTTGAGATGATGGAATTGGCCCAGCGATTTAAAGGGGCCTTTGGCACCCCCAATTTTATCTCTGTGGAGGGAATCTGCTATCGGATGCGCATCCGGGCAAGGCAGATGACTTTTGGAAAGTATCCGGTTGAAGAAAAAGATACCAAGCTTTATGTTCTCTGGGGCCATAACCCTGAGCAATCTGACTTTCCCTTGAATCTGGCGATTCAGGAGAACCTCCCGAAGGGATCGAAAATTGTAGTCATTGACCCCAAGAGAATTTCCCTTGCTGAAAAGGCTGAGATGTTTCTGCCGATTCGCCCGGGAACGGATGGAGCCCTTGCCCTTGCCATGATGCATGTCATTATTAAGGAGAACCTTTACGATCACGAATTCGTCGAGAAATGGACTCATGGGTTTGATAAATTAGTTCCCCATATCGAACCCTATACGCCGGAGTGGGCGGAAAAGATCACCTGGATTCCGGCGGGAGATATCAGAAAGCTTGCACGACTCTTTGCTAAAGCAGAAAGCGCCAGTATTTTTCAGGGGACGAATACTCAAGACCAGACAGCGAACGGAACGCAGAATAGCCGTGCTTTTGCCGTTCTTCAAATCATCACCGGAAATATCAACAACCCCGGGGGCTGGGTAATCAGTCCGAGGCTCTCGCTGACGGGTTTGGGCATTAACACCGAGAGCACTCCTATTGGCGCCGAGGATTATTCACTCTTTTATGAGATCTGGGGGAGGAAAAGCCCTTACGGACAGGTGATGTGTTTTCCTGAAAGCGTTCCTAACGTGATCAAGGCGCTGATCGTCACCGGAGGAAATCCTGTAGTCAGCATGCCCGATTCGAATGCATTCAGGGAGGCGATGAAGAAGCTTGAATTGTTGGTGGTCCTGGATCTATTTATGACAGAGACCGCAGATCTTGCTCATTATGTGCTTCCGGGATGCACGCATCTTGAGAAGAATGGGCTGGCCTATAGCTATAACGTCTGTCACGGGATGCCCTACCTGATGTTAAGGAAAAAGGCGATTGAGCCATTGTACGAGTGCAAATCGGAGTTTTCGTTCTGGAAAGCATTGGCCAATAAAATGGGAATGGGAGAGGTTTTCCCGTGGGAAAGTGATGAGGAAGTGGTGGAGCTTGAACTAAAGCCGTCCGGCCTGAGCTATAAGGAATTGAAGGAAGATAAGATTGCAGGCGCTTATTATATGATGAAACAGTATGGAATGGATGCGCATGTGACTAAAGGTTTTTCAACCCCATCGAAGAAGATCGAGATCTATTCTGATACCTTTGAAAAGGCGGGTTTTGATCCTCTTCCTACCTATCGGGAGCCGGATCAAAGTCCATTGAACAAAGAGTTATTTGCGAAATATCCGCTCATTCTCACAACAGGAGCCCGAATCCTTTATTACACGCATGGCCAGCACCGAAACGTTAAGGATTTGAATAAAAAATGCCCTGAGCCCTTTGCGGAGATTCATCCCGGGACAGCAGGGAAATATGGGGTGAAAGACGGAGACCCGATCGTTGTGGAGTCGAATCGGGGGAAGATCAAAGTTAAAGCTTTGCTGACCAAAGACATGGCAGAAGGGGTTGTCAGCATTCCCCATGGCTGGCCAGGAGAAGGCAATGTCAACCTGTTGACCGACCTTCAGCTAAGAGAGCCGATCATGGGTTATCCGCAGATGAAATCCCAACTCTGTTCGATACATAAGGCTTAGTAAAAATAACTCCCCCTTTCCCCCTCTCGGTTTCGAGTCGCAACGACTTAAATTAAGAGGGGGTATGTCCTCCCCTTATAACTCCCCCTTCCCCCTCTTACCTTAAGAGGGGGAAGATGGATGGGGGCGTTAGATTGGGAGGTTGGGTGGGGTTATGAATCTTTGTGCAGTCCTGCATATCTGTTAATAGATTATAGGAGGGTAGAATATGTTCTTCAGGGTTTTTTGCAGTGCAAAGGAGATCGAAGCCCCGGATATTGAAACTGCGGAGCAAAAGATTAAGGATTCGCTGCGAGAGTATATTTGGCTGCTTCCAGTGACAGAGACTCCTGTAGCGCCTCCAGCGAGAGAACCTGGAAGACCCAAGGTAAAGGAGAAGAAAGGCGGACATGGTTCAATGACCGTCCGCCATTAGAAAGAAAATAGAATTTCGTTTATCGTTGTCGAAGCTCGTATCGAGGCTCGTCTTTCGAAACTGGAAACTCGAGCATCCTGCACCGAGCTTCGGGTTTCGATACGAGCATCGTCACCGTTAACCGTTTGACTATCTCTTTTCATGGTTTGAGGGCGCCCTCCGGGTATGGGGCGTTAGAGAGTGATAGGGAAGCACGTGAAATATGAACCATCTCAGCAGTCAGGCATCTGACTGCGAAGAGACGTAGAGGGGTAAACATGAGGTATTCAGAAACAGGGTTTAATTTAGAAATTGATTTGACACGGGGAAGCATTGATAAGGTCGAGACCGATCCAAGAGATACAGTATTGTATCTGGGAGGCAATGGCATCGCTGCAAAGCTGCTATATGATCGGGTTCCTCCTGGAACCGATCCGTTTTCTCCTGACAACCTGCTCATCTTAGGTAATGGTCTTCTGAACGGTACACCCGTCCCAGGGGCAAACCGCCTTGCAGTCAATACCATTGCCCCATTGAACGGGTTGATGGGCCATTCACTTATGGGGGGCATGTTCGGACCGGAACTGAAAATGGCCGGATGGGACAGAATCGTCCTCCGGGGCAAGGCGCCCGACCTGGTTTACATCACCATACATAATGACAAGGTAGAGATACGCGACGCCACGCATCTCCGGGGCAAGGGAATGTATGATACCGCCAGGTTGGTTAAAGAAGAGTTAAAGGATAACAGAGCTTGGGTGGCAACCATTGGTCCAGCCGGCGAGAACAGATCTTATCTGGCTTCCATTGATTGCGGGAATTCAAGCGCTGCCCGAACCGTCGGACCGGTCATGGGAGATAAAAGAGTAAAGGCCATTGCGGTCCGGGGCACGAAGGACGTGAACCTTGCCCATCCCGCTGAACTCTGGGAGATGTGCTCGCGCCTGAGAAAGGAGCTTGATGCAAACCCGAATGTCGGGGACTGGATGGCGGTTGATGAGGATGACAGCTTCCATCACAACAATTTTTCCTGGGGAAATTCCCGTGTTAGACGAAAGACTTTCTGGAACGCTAATCTCGAAGAGAGATGGCGAAACCTGAAGTATGATCACATGAGCCGCCAGACAGGTTGCTGGAACTGCCCCAAGGCATGCCACAATGTCATCAAGTGGCCGAACCGCAGAAGATTTTCGTATAAGTGCTACGGAAAAGATACCTATCACATGGCTTCCTTTCAGGAGTTAGACTTCACCTACGAGATACTTCCTATTGCACAGGATTTAGGGCTCGACTCTTACTCCACTCCTCAGACCATCGCCTTCGCACTTGAGCTTCTGGAAGCTGGGATTCTGACGGAGAAAGACTTTCCTGGGATGCCTGCGGATGTGAGAGGAAGGTTCTATTATCTCCTCAATAAAATGGCATTTAGAGAGGGCATTGGAGATATTTTGGCGGATGGCACCTCTCGGGCAGCGGAACGGATAGGCAAAGGCGCTGAGAAATTCGACCATAACACGGTCAAAAAATTTGAACAGTTGCCCATCAAGCTGGGCAAGCTCAACCCAGCCTATTTCCTCATGATCGCTACGGGTGAGGATATGGCGATCACCCAGATCGAAGGCTCGTTCCCACAGGACCCGATCACTGATCCAGAGCTAAAGGAGGAATACATCAGAAAATGGGTCGCGGTGCCGGATAAGAAATTCGCAGAATGGTTCCGGCAGTGGGAGAAGCGTGATCAGTTACCCGATGATGCCATGGTCGCGATCGTTGATTGGAATGAGTGCATGCACTACCTGGATGATTCTTTGGGGTTTTGCGGATTTGTGTCGTCATTCAGAGGTCAGTTTGGCGGCACCACAGGATACCATGTATGGAATATGCCGCAGATCATCACCCACGCATTGGGAGTTGACTTTGACAAAGACAGACTGTGGGAATGCTTCCAGAGGAACCGCAATCTGGTCAGGGCGCTCAATAATAGAGCGGGCCTGAGAAGATCCATGGAGAGGCCGCCCGAAGATCACTGGGCAGTGAGGAATGAAGAGTATGAGCAGCAGTTGCTGACCAAGTATTATGACTTCAAGGGGTGGACGTTTGATGGTATTCCTACCAAAGAGACGCTGGAGAAATTGAGCCTGGGCTATGTGGCACAAGACCTCATCAAGAGGGGCATTCTGACCGGGAATGAAGTTACTGCCCTCAATGATGCCAGAGCCAAGAAAGAGAAGCCATAGAGAAGGGGATGTCACCGTGGAGAACGATCGAAAGAAGACAAGAATAGTTAAAGACATAAAGGTGGATACCAAGAAATGCGTGGGCTGCAGGGCATGTGAGATTGCGTGTTCCGCCTTCCACGCGACACCGAAATTTAGCTCGGTGAATACCGCCCGCTCGCGGATCATGGTCGTCATTGACGAGGTGCGTGATATCTTTGTGCCGATACGGGCCGGTGACTATGCCATGGCGGAATGTAATGGTAGAAACCGTTACGTGATTGACGGCAAGGAGTACGACGAGTGTACTTTCTGCCCGGCCTCCTGCCCGTCGAGGGAGGCCTTCAAAGATCCCGATTCCGGTTTTCCCCTTAAGTGCGATATGTGTGAAAGTGTTCCACCCTTGGAAAAACCTATGTGCGTTGATGCATGCACGTTTGGCGCCTTGATATACGAAGAAAGGGAAGAGGTCGTAACAGAAGAACCGAAGATGCGCGGGGAGATGGAGATCGGATTAAAAGCGCTGATAAAGAAATACGGATTGAAGAAGGTCATGGATACCATCGCCCGGGTATCAAAGGAATGAGAGCGTTTGCTCTCTGATTACGGCGATGATGAGATGATTACACCGAAATAACCCCTCCCTTCCTCCTTTTATAACTCCCCCTTCCCCCTCTTACCTTAAGAGGGGGAAGATGGATGGGGGCGTTAGATTGGGAGGTGAAGTTGGGTGAGTTCCTCCTCTTAAATAAGGGAAGGTTGGGTGGTGTGAGTTCCTCCCCTTAAGTAAGGGGAGGTTAGGTGGGGTTAATTTTGGATTTAGAGTTTAAGGTTGAAGTTTAAACATTTATTGAGGTGAAATAAAAGGATCGAGAAACAGTATGGAGACCCTACCCCTAACCCCCTTCAAAGTAGTCATTGATGGCATCAAAGAGGCAGGCGGAGAAGCCGACAAACTCTGCTATCAATGCGGCAAATGCGATACGGTCTGCCCCTGGAACCGTGTAAGAAAATTCCTGGTACGCAAAATGATCAACCAGGCCAAATTCGGTACTGTCCCCTTTGAATCCGAAGATTTATGGCTCTGCGTCTCTTGTCGCCAATGTGTCCAGAAATGCCCCCGAGGCGTAGAAATCATCGATGTCATGAGAGCCATGCGTAGGCTCTTAGTGCCGGATGGGGTCGTTCCTGCCAGCATTCCCAACCTTCGGGGGATCATGACAAGCATTGCCAGCGTAGGGAACCCCTGGGGACAAGAGCCCAATGACCGTCTCAACTGGGCTAAGGATCTGTCCGTAAAAGAATTTACCGAAGGAACCGAGACTCTCTACTTCCCCTGCTGCTACCCAAGTTATGAACCAAGGTTAAAAAAGGTATCCCAAGCTACAGCCACGATCCTTAATCAGGCAGAAATAGACTATGGGGTACTGGGGTCTAAGGAACTGTGCTGTGGTGAGAGTGTACGTAAGGCGGGAAATGAAGACCTATTCAAACGCCTTGCCAAAGAAAACATCAAGACCTTTATAGACAATGGAGTTAAAAAGATCGTTGCCTCCTCCCCCCATTGCTATCATACCATCAAAAACGAATACTCTGAATTCAAAGTCAACTTTGACATCCTTCATACCTCTCAGTATCTATTGGAACTCATTAAGAAAGGGAAGCTGCAATTTACCAAAGAATACCCGAAGAAAGTGACCTATCATGATCCCTGTTACCTGGGGAGACACAATGGCATCTATGACGAACCGAGGGAGGTTCTAAAGAAGATCCCTGGGTTGGAACTGGTGGAGATGGACGAGTCCCGGGAAGAGAGTCTTTGTTGTGGGATGGGAGGAGGCCGGATCTGGATGGAGACGGCGAAAGATGAAAGATTCTCTGACATCCGGTTGCAGCAGGCGATTGGAGTGGGGGCGGAGGTGTTGGTGACAACCTGTCCGTACTGTATCAGTCAATTTGAGGATAGCCGGTTGACGTTGAAAGACAGTGAAGCCTTACAGATCAAAGACCTCACTGAAGTGATACAGGAGGTCATATAGGGGAGCAGTATTAAAATTCCAATATCCAAATCCCAAATTCCAAATAAATTCCAATGACCAAATTCCGAAACAAACCTGTTTGGGTCATTGGAGTTTGGAAATTATTTGTGATTTGGTGCTTGGGATTTGGTGTTTCTACTGCGAAATCAAATTGATGCTGTCATGTTGTGGACAACTTTTTCATAAGGGATTAATGAGGTGACAGGAAGTGGAAAAAGAACAATTTGAACAACTTTGTAAAAACCTCTCGGGAGGAAGTTTTGGCGATGTGATGATTGTCGGCGGAGGGATCAGTGGTGTTCAGGCCTCTCTCGACCTTGGGAATGCGGGCTTTAAAGTTTATCTGGTTGACAAAAGCCCCTCCATTGGCGGTAAGATGGCCCAGCTGGACAAGACCTTCCCCACCAATGAGTGCTCCATCTGAATACTCTCGCCCAAACTGGTCGAGGTCGGCCGGCATCCCAACATCGAGGTTCTGAGCTATACTGAAGTTGACCGTGTAGAAGGAGAAAAGGGAGACTTCAGGGTAACCCTGGTCAAAAAACCCAGGTATGTGATAGAGAGCAAATGCACGGGCTGTACGACCTGTGTGGAATACTGCCCTGTCAAATACCCCGATCAATTTAATCAGGAGATATCGAAGAATAAAGCCGTCCATATCTACTTTGCGCAAGCCATACCCCTGATCACCTATATTGACGACACCTGCCTCTATCTAAAAGAAAAGAAATGCCGCATCTGCACAGCGGTCTGCGAGAAAGACGCCATCGATTTTACTCAAACGCCTGAGAAGAAAGAAATAAAGGTAGGAGCCATCATCCTCGCTCCGGGTTTTGAGCCATTTGATCCAAAGTTGAGGAACGAGTATGGCTATGGAAAGATGGCGAATGTAATGACCAGTATGGACTATGAGAGGCTGTTAAGCTCCACAGGGCCCTACGAAGGTGAGATCAGGCGCACATCCGATTTGAAGCATCCTCATAAAGTAGCCTGGATTCAATGCGTCGGCTCAAGACAAGTGAATCCTCCGGGTGGCAGCAGCTATTGTTCAGCCGTCTGCTGCACCTATACCCAGAAGCAGGTCATCTTAACAAAAGATCACGATGCAGAGGCAGAGTGCACGATCTTCCATAACGATATCCGTTCCTATGGCAAGGATTTTGAACGATTCTACCAGAGGACTGAGAAACTTCCCGGCATTCGATTTATAAGAAGCTATACATCCGTGGTGAAAGAGGACCCAAAAACCAAGAATGTCACCGTACGGTATTCCACTCCTGAAGATGGAGTAAAAGAGGAAGAATTCGATATGGTGGTTTTGTCCGTTGGGTTGAATCCTCCTGCCAATGCAAATGAACTGGCAAACCAATTTGGCATTGAGCTTAATCCTCATGGATTCTGCAAAACGAATTCTTCTAATCCGATGGAGACCACTCGCCCGGGCATCTTTGTAAGCGGTGGTTTCCACGGGCCCATCGATATTCCCGAGTCGGTGTTTACCGCAAATGGTGCAAGTTCCCAGTGCGGCCAACTCCTTGATTACCGGCGTGGGAAACTGACCACAGAGAGGGTCTATCCTCCTGAAAGGGATGTCTCGCAAGAAGAGCCGAAAGTCGGCGTATTTGTGTGCCACTGTGGAGCAAATATTGGAAGAGTCGTCGATGTTCCTTCTGCAGTCGAATACAGTTTAAGTTTACCTCATGTGGTTCATGCTCAAGAACAGCTCTTCTCCTGTTCTACGGAGTCAACCAATCAAATCATGAACGTAATCCGGGAAAAAGGGCTCAACCGAGTGGTCGTTGCCGCCTGTACTCCAAAAACCCATGAGCCTACCTTCCGCTACTCGCTTCGAGAAGGAGGGATCAATCAATATTTCTTCGACATGGCCAATATCCGGGAACATTGCTCTTGGGTACACTCTAAAGAAAAAGAAGAAGCCACCAAGAAGTCAAAAGATATCATCCGGATGTCATTAGCGCGGGCTTGCCTTCTGGAACCGTTACAGGATTTTGATCTGCCTGTGAACAAGGCGGCGCTCGTGGTGGGTGGCGGGATCGCTGGCATGACGTGTGCCCTCTCCATCGCTAACCAGGGACATCAGGTTCACCTGGTGGAAAAAGATACCGTCCTGGGAGGATTGGCGCTAAAGATTCATCACACCCTGGAAGGAATGGATGTTCAGGCCTATCTGCGCGATCTGATCAATAAAGTGTATCAACATCCCCAGATCCATCTCTATATGAATGCGACCATCACCGAGGCTACGGGTTATGTTGGGAATTTTGTAACCAAAGTGAAGTCTGAAAAGGGGATGACAGAGATCAAGCATGGCGCAGCGGTCATCGCCATAGGGGCTGAGGTATATAAACCTGCGGAATATCTTTATGGAGAAGATGACAGGGTCATGACCAACCTTGAGTTGGAGGAGAGACTTGCCAAGGGAGATGAAAAGATCGTTAACGCACAGAGCCTTGTCATGATTCAATGCGTCGGCTGTAGAAATGAAGACAGAAATTACTGCAGCCGGATATGTTGCAGTGAGTCTATTAAGAATGCATTGAAACTGAAAGAGATCAATCCCAAGATGGATATCTATATTCTCTTTCGCGATATCAGAACCTATGGGTATGCTGAGGATCATTACAGGGAAGCAGCGGATAATGAGGTGAAGTTTATCCGCTATGAACCGCAGGACAAACCCCAAGTCGAACCCGGCGAATCAGAGGAAGGGCGGTCTGTTCTAAAGGTCACGGCAACGGATTATGTTTTAGGAAACAAGCTCGAGATCGATGCCGATATCGTCTCTCTCGCTGCTGCCACGATTCCACCTGCAGGAAGCAAGGAAATATCCAAACATTTCAAGGTCGCCCTGGGAGCGGATGGCTTCTTCCAGGAAGCCCATGTCAAATTGAGACCGGTGGAATTTGGTACGGACGGGGTCTACCTTTGCGGAATCGCCCACTATCCCAAGTTTATCTCCGAAGCAATCAGTCAGGCTTATGGAGCAGCAGGCCGGGCCTTAACGCTTCTCTCCCATGATACGGTCATCGCCTCAGGCTCTATTTGCGAGGTAAATGAGAAGAGATGTTTTGGATGCGGGGCATGTGTTGAGGCATGTACCTATGGGGCCATCGAGCTTTATGAAACAAAGCAAGGGAAAAAGGCAAAGATGAACCCTATTCTCTGCAAGGGAGATGGTCTCTGTAATGCAAAATGTCCGGCGGCGGCGATTCAATTGAAACATTATGAAGATGAGCAACTGATCGCTCAAATCAATGCAGCCGTGAAGGACGTCTAGAAGTCTAACCCCCCTTCATCCCCCCTTAACTTAAGGGGGGATGAAGGGGGGTTATGGTTACGAAATATTTTCTAATTAAGGAGAACGAATGAGCGCAGCGATTAAGTTTAAACCCAGGATCATGGGCTTCGTATGCAATTGGTGAGGCTACGGGGCTGCTGACCTGGCTGGAGTTTCCAGACTGCAATATTCAAATGAAATAAGACTGGTCCGTGTCATGTGTACCGGTAGGGTGGACCTTGGGTTCATCTTTCGGTCTTTCTCCAACGGAATGGATGGGGTCTATATCGCTGGCTGCCGCCTTGATGAATGTAAATATATTACTCAGGGGAACTACCATGCGCTGAACATGGTGCTCTTAGGCAAAAAAATAATGGAGCATATCGGGCTCAACCCAGATAGGTTGAGAGTCGAGTTTATGTCTTCTGCTGAAGGAAGCCGTTTTGCAGAGACGGTAAACGACTTTATTAAAAAGGTCAGTGCGATCGGACCCTTTGGAAAGAGCGAAGGATTAGACGAAAATGGATTAAAGTCCAAACTTAATGAGATTGAGAGATTGATCCCTTATATTAAAATAGTGACGAGGGAGAAGTTATCATCACGCCTTAAAGATCCAGAGACATGGAATCAACTATTCACCAAAGAAGAAATTGACAAGCTATTCAGCGAAATCATCTCGTACTATATCGACCCGGAAAAATGCCAGGCCTGTATGACTTGCGCCAAGAGATGCCCGGTCGAGGCGATCATCAGCGCCAAGAACCAGGTCCACGTCATTGAACAGGAAAAATGCATTAAGTGCGGAACCTGCCTTGAAGTCTGCCCAACGAAATTTAGTGCGGTAACGAAGATTTCAGGCGGCCCTGTTCCGGCCCCTCTTCCCGAAGACAAAAGGACCATCGTCAGAAAGAAGAAGGAGTAGAAAAATAAAAAAGTATATCAGGGCACCAGGAGATCAGAGTGCAGGGGATCAGAATATCAGGGAATCAGGAATAAAAACCTTTGGCTTGATATTCTGATATCC